>Ga0182030_10023138_pt1 | contig 11514 bp, 8 predicted proteins | sample 812S3MmetaG_FD_121299 | JGI IMG/M metagenome (GOLD analysis project Ga0182030, IMG submission 121299) | Permafrost microbial communities from Stordalen Mire, Sweden - 812S3M metaG (Illumina Assembly) | ecosystem: Environmental > Terrestrial > Soil > Wetlands > Permafrost | place: Sweden...
CGGCCCCGGAGACATTGTTGCGGTGAGCGAATTCCATACGCCTGAGTTGCGCACTACGGTGCGCGTTGCAGAAGATGGTACATTGACCCTGCCGCTCATCGGCGAAGTGCAGGTGAATGGAATGGATGACCGCGCCGCTGAAAGGGTAATCGAAACGGCGCTAGTGAATTCCGGAATGCTGTTGCACCCGCAGGTCACTGTGATCGTGACTGAATATGCCGGCCTCGATGTCAGCGTACTCGGCGAAGTAGTCCGCCCCGGAGTGTATCCGTTTGCAACGCACCATCGGTTGCTCGACCTGATTTCGGCGGCGTCGGGATTCGCGCCGGTAGCGGGAGGCTTGGTCACGATCACTCATCGAAGCGACCGCAAGGCTCCATACGCAGTGGTGCTGAATCCGGCGGTCGGAGGTGATCCCACTAACCGGAATCCTGAACTCGAACCTGGCGATACTGTCGAGGTAAGTCGTGCCGGACTGGTCTACGTCGTGGGCGATGTTATGCGTCCGGGAGGCTTTCCGGTCGATCCTCTCCTACATCTGACCGTGGTGCAGGCCCTCACTCTCGCATGGGGCCCGTCGCAAAGTGCAGCAGTGACAAAGGCTTTGTTGATTCGCGAACAACCGGGCGGACGAACCGTTACTTCGCTCAACTTGAAACGGCTGCTGCGAGGGGAGGATCCAGATCTTCCGATTCAGGATCGCGACATCCTCTTTGTCCCCGATTCAGCCGCCAAGAATCTTTGGAATCGGACCATGGAATCGGTCGTGCAATCGGCAGCAGGCGTCAGTATTTATGCGGGCCTGGTCTACTCCCAGAGGTTTTAGATATGCGCAGGGCCGCTTGGATTTTTCTGCTTATTTATGTGTTCACCATTCCTTGGGAATATTCGCTCGACCTCGGCGCACCCTTCGGCAACATCGCGCGCATGGTAGGACTCCTGCTCCTCATCGTGGCCATTCCCGCCCTGTTGCAGGCCGGCAGAATGCGCACTCCGAATCTCCTTCAATGGCTTGCGTTGACCCTGTACCTCTGGTTTGCCTGCACTTGCTTCTGGACCATCGATTCTCTAACGGCAGCGGGGAAAATGCGAGGCTACGCTCAGCAGATGATGATCCTCTGGCTTGTGTGGGAATTCGTGTCGGATCAGAGGGAAGTACGTGCGATCCTGCAGATGTGGCTCGCTGGATCGTGGGTTCTGGCCGCGCTGACAATCGCAGACCTCTCGTCCGCAGCCGCTATAACCACAGGACAGGTGCGCTTCGCAGCCGTGGGTCAGGACCCGAACGACGTGGCGCGCTTTCTCGATCTTGGATTTCCTGTCGCGGTATTGCTCCTCGACCAGGAGAAACGCTGGTCCAGGCGTGCACTTGCGATTGGCTACTTCCCGTTCGGAGTTGCGGCTGTTCTTCTCACGGCATCGCGCGGCGGTTTTCTCGCAGCGCTGGTGGCGACGATCGGATGTGCAGTCGTCTTGTTTCGTAGCCAATTTCGAGTGGTCCTACATGGTTTCTTTGCACTTCCGTTAGTTGCCGCCGGTCTCTGGCTTCTCGTTCCGCACGAAACACTGGGGCGGCTCGCGACCATTCCCGAGCAACTCCAGGGCGGCGATCTGAATCAGCGGTTGAACATCTGGGAAGCGGGCTGGCGCGCTTTTGTGAGTGCGCCGTTTTTTGGGCATGGAGTGGGCTCGTTCGTAGGTGCGGCGGGCCTCGCGTCCATCGATACGGCGCATAACACGGCTCTGTCGATTCTGGTTGAAGCAGGAATCTGCGGGCTCTCCCTGGCGTTGGCAATTGTGGCGGTGTCGATCCATTCCGTTCTGCAAATGCGCGGTACGCTGCGCATGGCCCTGTTGACACTGCTATCGGTGTGGATTGTTTCCTCCCTCGTGGGCACTCTGTTCGAGAGCCGAACAACCTGGCTCATGTTTGGCGTGATTGCGGTAGCCGCTCGACTCACCACCCAGCCCAGGACGAGCTTCATACCATTGCTCGAGCCGCCGAATGGACTGATGGACGACGCGAAAATTGTCCGCGCTCTTTAGGGGACGCCGATGAGTGCAAGTTCAATTTCGATCTCTGCAGGCAGCAGCATCAATCGTCGCATTCTGAGCGCTGCCGCCATGGTAACGTCCGTGGGCATCCTCGTGAAGCTGGCTGCGACCTTCAAGGAGATCACCGTCGCAGGCGTATTTGGCCGGTCCGATGCGCTGGATGCATATCTCGCCGCGATTCTCATTCCCGGCCTCCTGATCAATCTGATCGCCGAATCGATGAATCAGGCTTTGGCGCCCACGCTGATTCGAGTAAGAGAAACAGAAGGTCATATACGCGCGCAGGAACTGCTATCGAATGCAATGCTTTGGGCATGCGGTCTGCTGATTCTTGTTTCAGCAGCAATGGCGCTCGGCGCTCGCGGCATCTTCTCGCTAACCGCCTCCCATTTCGCGCCGGAGAAGATGAATCTTGCCATCCATCTTTTCTACGCGCTGCTCCCAATCGTCCTTCTCACAGGCATCGCTTCGAACTGTTCGGCTGTCCTCAATACTGTCGAGCGCTTTGCGGTTCCGGCAATTGTTCCGGTGACGACTTCACTGACGATCGTCGGATGCTCGCTTTTGCTCGGCGCACATTTCGGGATCTGGGCGATCGTCTACGGCACGCTGGCGGGAGCATTCATTCAGGCAATCTGGATGGGCTGGTTGACGAACCGAAACGGATATCGGCTGCACCTGCGCTGGTACGGCATGAACGAGGCGACGCGCGAAGTGGCCCATCAGTATGGCCCGGTGATTTTGAGCAGCGTGGTGGCCTCGGGCGGTCTTCTGGTCGATCAATCGATGGCCGCCATGCTGCCCGCCGGAAGCGTGTCCGCGCTGGCGTATGCTACACGGTTTGTGAGCGTCGTTGTGGCTCTTCTAGCGGGCGCAGTCTCGTCCGCTCTAACGCCGTATCTCTCCAGCATGGTGGCGCACGGCGATTGGTCCGGATGCCGCAAGACAGTTCGCGACTGGACGCGAACCATGGCCGTCGTTTCGGTTCCCATTGCATCGATTCTTATTGCCGGCTCGCACTCTCTCGTCCGCCTCACACTGCAGCACGGTCGGTTTGGATCGCAGGATACGGCCGTCGTCACGCAGGTGATGATAATGTCCGCAATTCAGATTCCGTTCTATGTGTGCAGCCGTGTGCCGTATCGTCTGATCCTCGCCATGCGACGCACCGATTTGATTTTCTACTGCGGGCTGCTGAATCTGGCCCTCGACATCGTCCTGAATCTTGTCCTGATGCACCGGTTCGGCGTGGCAGGGATCGCGTTGGCTACCTCATTGTGGTGCGTGACCACCTTCATCTTCCTTGCCTACTTTTCGCACAGACTACTCAGCGCGAAATTAGGAGATTCACGGTGATTCCACCACCAGCGCAATACCTGCTTCGATTTGACGATGTGTGCCCGAGCATGGATTCAGGACGGTGGGCAGCTTTCGAAAGATTTATCCGCCAATTCGGTATCCAGCCGATCTTGGCTATCGTCCCCGATAATCGAGACCCCGGGCTGGCAATCGAAAACGAGGCACCTGACTTCTGGGAGCGGATGCGTTCATTGGAAGCCGTCGGGGCGACGATCGCTCTGCACGGCTACAGGCATCTGTGCGCATCGAGAGGCCGCAGTCTGCTGCCACTGCACAAGCTCTCTGAATTTGCCGGCATCAGCGCAGAAACGCAGCGCGAATGGATCCGCAGCGGGCTTGAGATTCTGCGCAGTCACAGACTCAATCCGAAGCTGTGGGTAGCTCCACGCCACGGTTTCGATCGCAACACATTAAAGGCGTTGCAAGCAGAAGGCATCTTCCACATCTCTGACGGCTTCGCCCGGGTCCCAGTTGTGCGAGCCGGAATGACGTGGATACCTCAACAGCTTTGGGCGCCCGTTGCGAAATCAAGCGGCGTTTGGACGATCTGCATTCACACCAACAATACAAGCGATGAAGATGTGGAGGTTCTACATGAATTCTTGCAGGAGCATAGGAGGCAGTTCACTTCATTTGATCTTGTGGTGGCGCAGTGTGAACTACGCCCACTCAATTTGCGAGAGAGGTTTTACGAAATGGTGACATTTTGGCGATTTATTCTTTCGCACCGGATTAAGCGAGACTTGCGTGGGGGTTGAGCGGCGAGAATCTCACGCCCCGTAAAGCTGCTTCCTAATATGCACAGCCGGTGGTTCTCGAAGAAGCTCCCCGTAGAGGTTTTCCCATCGATCGAGGACGCGATCTAAACTGTATCGTTCGATGACCAATTGTCGCGCGCATTTGCCTATGGCTTCCCGAACCTCGATGGGCATTCGCATAAAGCGGGTCATCGCCGCTGCAAGACCCTCAGAGTCGCCGGGAGCGGCGAGAAGTCCGGTGCGCTCATGCACAATAATCTCCCTGGTGCCCGAAATATCCGTCCCCACCGCGGGCAAAGCGCAGGCCGCCGCCTCCAGCACGGCCATGGGCAGTCCTTCCCAGAGAGACGACAGCACGAATCCGTCAGCGGCCTGCATCCATCGGCGGACGTCTGCCATGAATCCAAGGAAGTGAACGCGATTCGCGATGTCGAGTTCCTTCGTCAAAGAACGCAGCGACGACTCAAGCGCGCCATTCCCCGCGATCACGAGCCGTGCCGGTTCCCGGATCGTAGCAAACGCGCGAAGAAGAGTAGGGTAGTCCTTCACCCGCTCAAGCCGCCCCGCGGCGAACCAAAGGAACTCGCCGGACAGATCAAGCTCATTGCGAACTGAGTCCCGCATCGATGCGTCAGGCCGCCACACCTGCGTGTCGACTCCATTCGACAACACGGTGATGTGCTCGCCTGAAACCATGCCTGCGGAGACGTACGCATCCACTGCCCCCGCGCTGACCGCGGTCACCCTGTCTGAAAGCCAATCGCTGAGCCGATAGCCGATCTGGCGGCCCTTCGTGCCAATTGCCGAAGTGTGGATCGTATCCACAACCCTGCAACCGGGAGCAAACAGGCGCGACCAGCGTGCGAACCAGGCTGCATGTGGCATATGCGCGTGTACGATGTCCGGCTTGTTCGTTGCAAGCCAACGGTGAAAGCGAAACCAGCCGCGGGGATCCGCGAGACCCTTGTGCATTTGCAGGCTTAAAAACCCAATATCGGCTCTGGAAAGTTCTTCAGAGGCTGTGCCGCCCAATCCCGAAAGTGCGATGACACCGACCTGCCAGTTCCGCCGAGCGAGGCCCTCAGCTAAAAGAAGGACCTGCCGCTCTGCCCCGCCAATGCAATCGATTGTCGGAATTAAGAACGCTATGCGGTTCAAGCAGATCTCATCCTTGTCGCCTCAAACAATTCTTCGTATGCCGGGATCGCGTGTTCGAGCCGGAACTGGTCAATCCATGGATGAGCAAATCGTTCACCCGGGTAGAGCGCACGGAGCGCGGATAGCAATGATTCCGCGAGCGCGTCGGCGGAAATCGCGCGCGCAAGCCAGACTCCCGGCTGGCCTATCAACAACTCGACCAGTCCTTGCGATGCCGGAACCGAGACAATCGGCAACCCTCCTGCGGCGGCTTCGAGCAACGCATTCGGCATACCCTCACAACGGGAAGAGGTCACGACAAGAGATGCCCCGGGAAAGTGAATCGCAGGAGTGCCGACGCGTCCAACAAATCGGACGGCTCGATTCAATCCCAGCTTCTCGCACAATGCGTCGAGTGTCGCCCTTTCAGGACCAGCTCCAAGAATGGCCAAATCCGCAGTAGGGAATTGAAGCTTCACTTCCGCAAAAGCTTCGAGCAGGAGGTCGAAGCCCTTTTCACTGGACAACCGCCCGATTGCAAGCAGATGAGGCCCGGGACCAAACCACTCGTCCGCTGGACCACGGGAAGTTGAGCGAATTGCTTCTATATCAATCGGATTGGCAAGAACTGCGAGAGATTCAATCGAAATTCCAGTGAATTCACTCACCTCCCGAGCCATGGAGAGAGATTGGCAAATGATCCCATCCGCGCACCGATAGAGAACGCGATACATTAAACCGCGAGCCCAGCACGAGTCTCGGGTGCTCAGTGTCTCAAACACCGGTCCGTTTTGACGAACCAGGATCCGCGTCTTCCAGGGGAGAAATGGGCGCAGCAAAAGCACAAGGAGATTCAAGTGCGCAATCCCGGAAAGAATTACTGCGGGCCGCAAACGCCAGATCAGCCATAGCAATCGCAATGCACCATGCCGAACTCGTGTGGCCCCAAGGGCATGCACGATCACATGCTTCGGCAATTTGGTCGATCCAATGTCAGATTGCGTAACCAGACAGAGATGGATCACGGACTTATCACAAGCCAGGTGCCACGCCAGCAATTCAGTCACACGCTCAGCGCCGCCGCCTCCAAGATGGGGAATCAATAGAAGAACTGTAGAACGTAGTGACATACATCTCATCTAAATATGTTCACGAATGTAGAACATTCTTGACCAAAGTGAGGTGACTGCCCGCACAAACCCCATTGTCTCGAAATGCTACATTTATCGGAAATTGATTAGAAATTGCTCTTATAGCATTTTTCGAGATTCCTGAAGACTGAAAGAGACCCTCAAATGGCTCTCCCCTCGCGAAGAAGCCATCTTTCCCCACCCTCAGAAGGTTTACGCATCTTCCTAAGATGCTCTAGATATTGATATTTGAATATTGAAGTTTGTAGAAAGTGTGACCTTCTTGAAGCTCTTCCATAAACGTTGCCAAATCAAGTCGCCAAAGTTAGCGGGACACTCGCCTCATATCGTTGTCGGAATCACCAGCCCGCAGACCTGCCTTGTCCTTGGCGGGCGTCTTCGTGCGCTGCGTGAAGCCGGTTTCCGAGTGACTCTGGTCGCGAGCCGGGGCGAGATGCTCGACCGCATAGGAGAGAGCGAAGGAGTCGAAACAGTCGGGATTCCGATGGCGAGACGAATGGCGCTCTTTGCAGACTTCGTTTCATTAGTCCGGCTCTGGTTCCTACTGATGAGGCTCAGACCCGACGTGGTCGAGTTCAGCACTCCGAAAGCTGGTCTGCTCGGAATGCTGGCAGCCGTGCTCGCCGGCGTCCCGCGCAGGATCTATATTTTACGAGGACTAAAGCTCGAATCTGCATCCGGCGTAAGGCAGAGGATTTTGCTCGCGGCAGAGCGGATGGCTGCGGTTTGTGCGCAGACCGTTGTTTGTGTCAGCCCAAGCCTTCGCAGCAAAGCGCTTGCTCTCGGTCTTGCACCGGCTCACAAGCTACAAATGCTGGGCTCAGGCAGCAGCAAAGGAGTCGATATTGAGCACTTTCATCCCGGTGCGAGCGACGTGTGCAGAAGATTTGGAATTCCTTGGGATGCTGCAGTCGTCGGGTTTGTCGGCCGATTCACGCGCGACAAGGGGATTCCGGCTCTCGTCGAAGCGTTCGACCACATTTTGACCGGAATGCCGGAGGCGTACCTGCTGATGGTCGGATGGTTCGACGAATCAGACGACGCACTCGACCCGGAGATGCATGATCGGATTACAAGCCATCCTCACATTATTTGTACGGGATTCGTCGAAGATACTGCTTCATATTATCGAGCTATGGATCTGTTGATCCTGCCAACGGAACGCGAAGGCTTCCCAAATGTCGTTCTCGAGGCGTCTGCGACAGGAATCCCTGTGATCACGACACTGTCGACCGGTGCGCGCGATTCTGTGGTCGATGGCGAGACGGGGATACTTGTTCCCGGCGATCCTGAGTCGCTTTCGGAAGCAACCGTGAAGCTGCTCCGCAATCCGAATGTGCGGGAACAGATGAGTGCGGCGGGGCGTGCATGGGTCCTTGAGCACTTCACGGACCAGCGTCTTTTCGGGCTCACGACATCGTTCTACAAAAGCCTGCTCAGGCCAGGTATCGTCTGTGTCCCCAGAGAAGAACCTGCTATGGATTTGGCCGTGCGCTTGCGGTGACCGGCGGCGTTACCTGAACCTCTGGAGGAGGCCTCAATGTGTGCGCTGCCGCTTCGGATGCATGCAAAATCTTGTCCGGTACAATTCCCAGAATAAGCGTGGCAGCCGCTGCGAAGAAAAGAGCGGCAGCAACAGCGATCCCCATGGGTGTCGAATGGACCGGCGCGTTCGCTGTCTCCTCCGCAGGACGTTGTGCGGATGAGAAAGCCAATCGCAAGTAATAAGCAGATGCGAGCCCCGAGTTGAGCAAGCCGATCACAGCCAGCCAGACTGCGCCTCCACCCACTGCGGCAGAAAAAGAATAAAACTTGCCGAAAAATCCACCAGTGAATGGAATACCGATCAGAGAGATCAGAAAGAAGATCAACAGGCCGCCCAAGACGGGCGAGCGGTAAATCAATCCCCGGAAGTCCCGGACCAGCGGCAGTTTCTCGTCATAACCGCTGACCAGCGTAACGACGGCAAAGATCCCCACATTCATTGCCGCGTACGCAGCAATGTTGAAGCACGCGGCCGCCACGCCGCTGGCGCCGAGGCCCGCGAACGCCGCGAGCAAATAGCCGGCATGTGCAATCGAAGAGTATGCCAGCATGCGCTTGACGTTCTGCTGACGCAGCGCGGCGAGATTGCCGACCGTCATGGAGAGCACGGCCACAATCCAAAGAACCGGTACCCAGATCGAGTGCAGCGTAGGGAACTCCTCATAGAGGACGCGCAGTAACAGAGCAAAAGCCGCAGCCTTCGGCGCCGTGGACAGGAGAGCAACCACTGGAGATGGTGCGCCTTCATAGACATCAGGAGTCCATACATGAAACGGCGCTGCAGAAACCTTAAAGAGGATGCCCACGAGCATGAGACAAAGCGACGCCAGGACGAGCGGCAGATTCGGCACATTCGGCATTGGCGCGAGAGCGTGCGCGATCTCGTAGATCTGCGTGGACCCCGTAGCGCCGAAGATGAGCGCGATTCCATAGAGAAGAAATGCCGTAGCGAAGGAACCAAGGAGGAAGTATTTGATGGCTGCTTCAGGTCCACGCCCCGTATGCTTGCGATAGCCGGCGAGGACATAGGTGGCAATGGAAGAGATCTCCAGTGCGATGAACACAACGAGCAACTCCACGGCGCTGGTGAGAAGACACATTCCCACGGCTCCAAAGACTACGAGTGCGTAGTATTCGCCTTGATGGTGGCTGTCTTCCGGGAGTGTATCGAGAGCGAGCAACAACGCAACAAGCACGATGCCGCAGATCAGCACATGGAAAAAGACTGTGAAGGGACTCGTTTCGACGGTGTCGTAAAATCCCGTGCCTACAGGAAGCGACAACTGCCAAAGGCTTGCCCAGAGCGCAACCGTGGTGCCTAAAGCTGCAACCCACCCCAGAGCGCGACGTGGCCAGCCAGGCGGCAGTGAAGCGTCGATGAGCATAACCAGCACGCCGGTGAGGGTAAGGATGATCTCGGGAAGGATACGGAGAGAGTCGCCGGGATTCATGGCTGGGATCCTTCCGAGAGGGCGGCAGACTGACCGGCTTGCATCGGCGGTGCGGAAGTTTTCAACGTCGGCGGCCCGCTTCGAGTTTCAATTGTAGTAATCCATGCAGCCGGAGCAATTCCCATCACCAGCATGAGCACAGCGAAGGACCAGAGAATTGCGAGTTCTCCAAAATACAGATCTGTAGCGGGCTTCGACGTGGCGAGTGAGCTTTCCGGTCCGTAGAATAACCGCTGGATCAGCCAGAGCATATAGGCCGCACTGAGAATCACTCCGAGAGTTGCAACAACGGCCCAACCGCGGCTCACGCCCGAAAAAGTGCTCGATAGAATCAGGAACTCACCGACAAACCCGTTGAGCATCGGCAATCCGATCATCGCCAGCGATGCAATCACAAAAAGCGTCGCTGTCTGCGGCACCTTGCCTGCCAGCCCGCCGTATGCCGCGATCTGGCTTGTCAGGTAACGAAGTTCCAATGCGCCGAACAGAACGAAGAGTGCGGCATCAATCAGTTCGTTGTTGAGGATTTGGTAGATCGCGCCGTCCCAACCGGTAAACGTGAAGCCATAAATCCCAAGAACGATGAGACTGAGATGGCCCAGCGCGGCGAATGCAAGCAGCCGCCAGAAATCCCGCTGCACCAGGGCAAGGCAAGCGCCATAGAGAATGCCGATCCCAGCCAGCGCAATCATCACTGGCGCAATTTGTCGCGCTTGCACTGGAAAGAGTCCCACGTGAAAGCGCAACATCGAGTAAAGTCCAAGCTTGCCCGCGACGACCATCGCCATCGCAACAGGTGCTTCGTTAAACGTGTCGGCAAGCCATCCGTGCAGCGGGAAGACGGGCACTTTGACAGCGAAGGCAAACAGGAACGCCAGCGCAACCCAGTAGAGCGGGACCACAGGAAGAGCGCCCGACGCGACATACATCTGCAATTGAGCGAAATCGAAAGTGCCCGTTTTCGCGTAGAGCCATAAGATGGCGACAAGCAGCGGAGCCGAAGGAATAAAGGTAAAGAGGAAAAACTTAGTCGCCGCTTTGGGTCCATCTTTGCGCCCGTACATCGCGATCAAGATCGCCATGGGCACAAGAGAAAGTTCCCAGAAGCCGTAATAAACCATCAGGTCGAGCGAAATGAAGACGCCGTACATCGCCGTCTGCTGCACAAGGAAGAGTGAGTAGAAAGTTTTGCGCCGTTCCTTGATTGCATTCCAACTCGCCACTACGCCCGCAATAGCGAGGAGGCCAACCAACACGACCATCCAAAGGCTAAGGCCATCGATTCCTACGTGATAGTGAATCGCAGGATTCTCGATCCACAGGCGGTCGGTCTCAAATTGGAACCCACTCTGGCCGTGCACAAAATGCGCCGGCAGATGGAGCGTCAGTCCAAAGCTCACAAGCGATGTCAGAAGGGCAATCCATGTCGGCAGCTTGCCACGATCCGGCAACAGCGCCACCAGAACAGCGCCCGCCAGTGGCGTTAGAAGAATCAAAGTGAGGATCGAGTCGTTCATCAGTGCCCCACCATTCCTATGTGAAGGCCGAAACCGGCAAGAATCGAAGTCCACGGCATCAGTACAAATAACAGCAGTGCCGCAGCGCCAAACGCCAGCCATGCCGCATAGGAGCGAAGATTCCCCGATTGCCAGCGCTGCAGAATCGCCCCGCCCAGCTGCGCGATTCCACCCAGCAGCCACGCAGCGCCGCCGAGAATGGCGACATCCACAACCCACTCCAGAACGAACTTCGATAACAACAGCAGCGGCTTGACGATGAGAAAGTTATAGATCTCGTCCACATAGTATTTGTGAACTAGCAGGTTGTAAGGACCCGCAAACGAGGTTGCCAGCTTCGCCGCGCTCTCGGATCGCTGACTGTAGAAGCGGTGCGCGACATACCATCCGATTGCACCGGCGAGAACAGCAAGCACGCTCATTCCCATCTCAAGGCCAGCTCCGCCCGCGTCAATGCTGTGCACGCCGAGTGTCGGAGCAAGGAATCGACCGAACGGCCCGAGATTCTCGCCGAACCCTATCCAGCCCCCGATCACCGAGA
>Ga0182030_10023139_pt1 | contig 11513 bp, 7 predicted proteins | sample 812S3MmetaG_FD_121299 | JGI IMG/M metagenome (GOLD analysis project Ga0182030, IMG submission 121299) | Permafrost microbial communities from Stordalen Mire, Sweden - 812S3M metaG (Illumina Assembly) | ecosystem: Environmental > Terrestrial > Soil > Wetlands > Permafrost | place: Sweden...
ATCCCCGTTCACGGCGGCTACCAGGAATTGCCCTCCTAACCACCTTCAAGAAGGGCATCGAGCACCCCGACCCGGCCATCTGCGCCAATGTGATCGTGGGCTTGATCAAGGTGACCAATTATTTGCTGGACCAACAACTCCGCCGCTTGCAGAGAGATTTCTTGGAACAAGGCGGCCTGCGCGAGCGCATGACCCGCGCCCGGCTGGCCTACCGCGCCAAACACGCAGGATCATAAAAATATCCGCGCCACGTCCATTTTCAGCCTTTCGCATTGCCACTGTTAGCCGCTAACGAAAAATCGTTCAAACCGCGCATTTTTCGTCCCGGGTGCCCCTTGACGACACTCAAAACCTGTTAAGCTTCCCTTGGCGGGATCGCGTCCCGTTGCGATGAGAATCCATCATTCCATCGTCGAAATCGGCATGGCGGCAATCCCCGCCAACGTTCCCTCATTGTTTTCCATCGCCCGAAAGGCTGGCGGTCTGAGCTCCGTAAAACCCCCCAAACAGCCCGAAAATTCGTTTGCAAAATCTGCAAAAACCCCAGCAAAACCCGCTATCGTAAACCCTCGTCAACCCCGAATTTTTTTTGCGCACCCCCCCCCGCCTGCCCCGCCCGCTCCCGCCGTTCGCCAGCCTTGCCCAGAAGCAAAGCCGATTGTATTTTGCATCCAATGTTTCCGCGCGCGGTCATGCTGCTGATGGCGGGTGCCTTGCTGGCCGGGCAAATCGTCCGGGCTGGCGGCAGCGGTCTGAATGTCATCGTGGTGGTCAATCAAAACAGCACCAACTCCGTCCAATTGGGCAACGAGTATTGCGCGCAGCGCGGTGTGCCGCCCCAAAACGTGCTGCGGCTGACGAATTGGTTCGGGGGGGCCATTAACTGGAGCCCGGCGGATTTCCAAGCCAATCTCCGCGATCCGCTGCTGGCGATGGTGGCCGGCCGCGGGCTCACCCGGCAGGCGCAATTCGTGGTGTTGTCCATGGATATTCCCTACCGCGTTACCGATGGCAGCAACGAAGACAGCACGACCGCGGCCCTGTTCTACGGATTCAAGACCAACACCGCCTCGCCGGCGCCGGGTTATCCCTCCTGCTCGCTGCCCGACAACTCGTCCAATAGTTACGCCTATTCCGAGCTCGACTTCGCGGAGGCGCCGCCGAACACGGCCGATACCAATTCTTTCCTGGCCCTGATGCTCACGGATACCAACCTCGCAGCGGCGGAAGCGACCCTCGACCGCGGCGTGGCGGCGGATTTCTCCCGCCCGGTCCAGCCAGTCTATCTGGAAAAGACCGACGATTCGGCCCGGAATGTGCGGTTTGTGGAATTTGACAACGCGATTTTTGAGAACCAGGTGATCGGCAATGATGCGCTAAGCCGCATCCAGTCGGACCAGACGCAGTTCACGAATCTTTTCGGCCTCCAAACCGGCTTGGCCAACTTTTCGCTGGAAACCAACGAGTTTGTGCCGGGCGCCCTCGCTGACAACCTCACTTCCTTCGGCGGCTATATTTTGGATCCCAACTACCAGACGCCCATCCTGGCCTTTCTCGAAGCCGGCGCCACCGGCAGCTACGGCACCATCGTGGAACCGTGCAACTACACGCAGAAATTTCCCGACCCGGTGGATTATTTCTATCAGTCCCGCGGTTTCTCGGCGGCCGAAGCGTATTACCAAAGCGTGCTGAATCCCTTCGAGGGCCTGTTCGTGGGCGAACCGCTGGCAGCGCCGTTCGCCCGCCCGGGCAGCGGCGTTTGGAACGCTCCCACCAACGGCGCCGTGCTGGGCGGCCAGTCCATTCTGAGCCTGAACTTCACGGCGGCGGCCACAAACCTTCCGCTGGGCCGGGTGGATCTGTTCGTGGACGGCACATTTTTCCAGACCCTGACGAATCTGGCACCCGCCGCCGGCAATGTGCTTTCCGTCAACCTGAACGGCTCCGTGGTCAACTACACCAATCCCGTCAATGCCACGCTGGCCACGCTGGCCACGGGATTGGCCGGAGCCCTGAACCAGCAGTCGAGCGCCACGGAGGTGCTGGCGTTTGCGGTTGGCGATCGCATTGAGTTGCAATCGCAGGAGATCTACGTTCCCGGCACCAACGTCACTGTCAGTAGCACCGCGGCCATCGGGGCCGGCCCGCTGTTGACTGCCGGCCTGGACGTGGCGCGGCCGGCGTTCCTTGATACCGTGGCCACCGGCTACCAGGTCGTGAGCGTCACCAACGAACCCGAGGTGGGCGACTGGTTGGAGGTGACCGTGATGAAAACGAACGGCATGGTCGTTACCTTGGGGGTGACCAACACCACGGCGGGCACGACGATTGCGACGCTGGCCCTGGACTTGGTCAATCTGATCAACGCCAATCCCGCCTTGCAGGCCCCGGACGGACTTTTCGTATCCGATTTTAACAACTTCGATCCCCTGATCCAGTTCTACGTGTATGCCCGCACGCCCGGCTGGCCGGCTTCCCAAATTCTGGCCACTTGGACGACTTCCGCCAATCTTCAGGCCACGCCCATGGGCACCAGCCCCCTGGCGGACAATGTGGGTGATCTGCGACCGCGTAACCACCTTTACGTGACGACCGGCGTGGATTCGCTGGCGGTCAACTTTGCGTGGGACACCACCCAAGTTCCCGATGGCTATCATCAATTGACCGCCGTGGCCTACGAGGGCACCAGTGTGGCCACGCAAACGCACGTCACGCGAAATGTGCGGATTCAAAACACGGGTTTGACCGCCACGCTGGTTTCGTTGCCTGCCGGCGCCAACGCCTCGCTGGCCCAGCAATTGCAGTTTACCGTGGCCGCCAACACCACCAATGTTTCCACCATCAAACTTTTTGGTACCGGCGGCTGTCTGGGCGTGGTTTCCAACCAGGCCACAGCCACGTTCGGGGTGTCCGCCGCCTACCTCGGGCTGGGCCAGCATCCGTTTTATGCCTTGGTGACCGATTCATCCGGGCATCGCTACCAGACGGCCACAGTGTCATATAATGTCGTTCTCATTACGCTGACGCTTGGGGGCACGCCCCTGGCGCTCACGTCGTCAGCCCTGCCCGGTCGGTACGACCTCCAATTTGCGACGAACCTCCTGACGGGATTCCAGACCGTCGCCAGCGTGGTGTCCACCAATAGCCTGGTGCAATGGCCGCTAACCACGACCGGTGCGGCGGGTTTCTACCGGGTGCGGTGGAATCCGTGAGGCCAGGCTTCCGTCCCGAGGGCAAAGTGCCGGCCGATGCGGTGGCTGGCGGCGATGGCCGCGGTGATGAAATGCTTTCCCAGTTCCACCGCCTGCGGCAAATCGCGGCCCAGCGCCAGCCCGGCGCAAATGGCGGCCGAGTAGGTGCAGCCGGTGCCATGCGTGGTGAGCCCGCGCACAAACGGGGCGCTCAACAGCAGCTCCGTCTGGCCGTCAAAGAAGATATCCACCGCCTCGCGCGCGCGGCTCAGATGGCCGCCTTTGACCAACACGGCGCAGCCGAAGCGCGAAAAAATCTTGCGCGCCGCCAGCCGCATTTCCTCCGGCTCGCGGACCTTTTGTTCGGCCAGAATTTCCGCCTCGCCCAGGTTGGGAGTGACGAGAGCGGCCTGGGGCAGAAGCTGATCAAGCATGATCCGCTTCGCGGCCGGCGGCAGCAGGCGCGCGCCGCTGGTGGCCAGCATCACCGGGTCCACGATCAGGGGCACGGCCGCGGTGGGGCGCTGTTTGGCCCAAAAGTCCACGACGATGCGAACGTTTGCCGCGGAGTAGAGCAGGCCGGTCTTGGCGGCCCGGGGCGGCAGTTCGGCGAAGACCGCCTCGATTTGGCGGGCCAGCAGCCGGGGCGGGCACGGGTGCACCGCCAGCACGCGTTTGGGATTTTGGGCGGTCAGGCACGCGATGGCGCTGGTCCCGTGAACCCCCAGCGCCGCGAATGTTTTCAAATCCGCTTGGATGCCCGCTCCGCCGCCGCTGTCCGATCCGGCGATCGTCAGCGCCACCGGCCATGTTTTTCGTGTCGTCATGCTGAAGCCGCCGCCCACACTAGCGCAAAGCGGCGGTCGTGCAAAGCCGCCGCTCCGGCCCCGCTCCACCCAACACTAAAATATTTGAAGTTTGACGGCCGCCCTTCATATTGGACACATGGATAAAGACAAAGTCGCCGAAATCCTGGTCGAGATCGGAACCTTGCTCGAATTGAAAGGCGAGAATCCCTTCAAGACCCGTGCCTATGCCAATGCCGCGCGGACCCTCCAAGGACTGCATGAACCGCTCGATAAGATGGTCGCGGAAAAGCGGCTCGGCGAGATCAAGGGCATCGGCGAGGCTTTGGAAAAAAAGATCACGGAACTGGTCCAGACCGGCACGCTGAAATATTACGAGGAGCTGAAGGCTTCGCTGCCGCTGGGGCTGATGGAAATGCTTCAGATTTCGGGTTTGGGCCCCAAGAAAATCCAGGCGCTGAACCAAAAGCTGGGGGTGGATACCATTGAAAAGCTCGAAGCGGCGTGCAAGGCCGGCAAGGTGGCCGAATTGGACGGCTTTGGCTCCAAGACGCAGACGAACCTCCTCGAGGGCATCGAACGCCGGCGCAACTACTCCAGCCGGCATCTCTTGGTCCGTGCCTTGGCGGCAGCGGAGCCGCTGCTGGAACAGCTTCGCGAACATCCGGCGGTCATCCGGTGCAGCGCGGCCGGCAGCCTGCGGCGGTTCAAGGAGATTATCGGGGACATTGATCTGCTGGCCTCATCCAAGCAGCCGGCGGAGGTCATTGAATATTTCGCCTCGCAGCCCGGCATCGTCAAGGTGTTGGCCAAGGGCGAAACCAAGACCAGTGTCATAGTGCACGGCGGCATCCAGTGCGACCTGCGGGTGGTGAGCGATGCGGAATTTCCGTTTGCGCTGGCCTACTTCACCGGCAGCAAAGAGCACAACATCGTCATGCGGCAGCGGGCCATCCAGCGCGGCTTGCGGCTCAATGAATACGGATTGTTCCGTTCCCAGGAAGAAACGCGCGATCCGCAATTGCTGGAGCCCTGCCGCGATGAAGGGGAGATTTTCCAGAAACTGGGCTTGGAGTTCGTGCCGCCGGAACTGCGCGAGGACGGCGGCGAATTTGCCGCTGCGGAACAGAACAACCTGCCCCGGCTGCTGGAATGGACCGACCTCAGGGGCGCCCTCCATAATCACACCAACTGGAGCGACGGCCGGAATTCCCTGGAGGAAACGGCCGCCTACATGGAGGACTTGGGAATGGAATATTGGGCCATCACCGATCATTCCAAATCGTCCTTCCAAGCCAACGGGTTGGACGCCAAGCGGCTGCGCGAGCAGATGTCCAAAATCAAGCAGGTGAACGAAGGGATCGCCGCGCGGGGCGGGTCGTTCCGTTTGCTGGCCGGCAGCGAGGTGGATATTTTGAAGGACCGCCTGGATTTTGAGGATGAAGTGCTGGCGGAGCTGGACGTGGTGGTGGCCAGTTTGCACGTACCCTCCAGCAGCGAGGCGGAGAACACGAAACGGATCATCCGGGCCGTCGAGAACGAGTTTGTTCACATGATCGCCCACCTGACCGGGCGGCTTCTTTTGGAACGTGAACCCTACCCGGTGAACGTGCGGGCGGTCATTGACGCCTGCGCCGCCACCGGCACGTGGCTGGAATTGAACTGCAATCCGCACCGGTTCGATCTGGACTGGCGTCACTGGGCGTATGCGCGACGTCAAGGCGTCAAGTGCGTCATTAACCCCGACGCCCATCGCAATGAACACGCGGGCTTTTTGCGGTTGGGGGCGGGCGTAGCCCGCAAGGGCTGGCTTACTCGGAACGACGTGATAAATTGTCTTTCGAGGGCCGCACTTCAGAAAGAATTATGATTCAGACGGGCTACGGTCTGCCGTAATGACGTAAATTGCAGAGCGTTATGCCAATTTTTGTCTAGGGGATTCCTGAAAAAAAACCTTTGACGGCGAACTTGACGGACTGATAAAGTACACCCGCAATCGACTGAAAATACTTTTTCCGATTTTTGAATGGGAATGAGTGGGCGCAGTCAAAAGAATTCAACAGAAGCAATATGAACAAATTTTTCGTCTCTGCCGGACTCGTGGCCGTTGGGGCTGCCACACTGGATTCAGCCATGGCCGATGATCTGCTGGGGGATCCGACTGGGCCGAAATATTGGAGTGTCGGTGCGACCTTGCGCGGTTTTTACGACGATAACTACTCGATTTCCGCCAATCAGAGGGGGAGCTTCGGTGTTGAATTCTTGCCGACCGTGTCCGTTCACGTGCCGCTGCAACAGACTGACTTCGGTCTGCGCTACACCTACGGTCTATACTATTATCAGGACCGCCAAGACGTGGCAGATAATCCGTTCGATCAGACGCACCAGTTGGACATCTGGCTGGACCACGCTTTCAATGAGCGATGGAAGGGCACTTTCAACGATACTTTTGCCGTGGGCCAGGAACCCGAGTTGCTGACTCCCAACCCGACGACCGCCGTGGCCACTCCCTATCGCGTTAATGGCGACAACCTTTCCAATCACGGCAACCTCGCGTTGAACACGGACTGGACGCGGTTGTTCAGCACCACCCTGACGTACGAAAACGCCTACTACGATTACGACAACGCCGGCACCACGCTGGACAACATTTCGACGACGGGCGCCAGCTTGTCGGCGCTCTTGAACCGCGTGGAGGAAAATGCTTCCTTGGATCTTAAATGGCATTTGCAACCGGAAACCACCCTTTTTGTGGGCTACCAGTTCAGTTGGGTTGATTATACCGGGAACCAGCCGATTGCCATCGTGACCAATCCCAAGACGGGTTTGCCCCTGAACTATTACAGCGACGATCGCAACAGTTATGCGAACTACATCTACCTCGGTTTGGAAGAGGATTTTACGCCCAACCTGACCGGTACGATTCGGAGTGGTGCCTCCGCAAATGACGTTTATTCCGACCCCATCAACCCCACCACGACATGGTCGCCGTACGCTGATTTGTCCCTGTCGTACACGTACCTTCCTGGCAGCTACGTTCAACTCGGTTTGACGCACGACATCAGCGCGACCGACCAGGTTATGCCGAACACGGTGGGCGGGATCACGCAATTCGCGGAAAACTCCGTGGTTTACATCGACGTGAATCACCGGATCACCCGGAAATTGGTCGCCACGCTGATTGGCCGCGTGCAGTACACGACCTATGATGGCGGCCAGGCCGATAGCGCCAGTTCGACCGACTGGGGCTTTGGTGCGAACCTGAGCTACCAGATCAATCCCCATCTTTCCGTGGACACCGGTTACAATTATGACAACGTTGTATCGGATATCGCTGGTTACAGCTATTCCCGTAACCGCGTGTATTTGGGTGTGACCGCAACGTACTGAACCGCCTAGCTTTTAAATGTTTTGAACGCGCAGCCGGGGGCCGGGTCTAATAGGCCCCCGCTGTTTTTTTTTGAGTATGGACGACTTTAAAACCTCGGCACCGCCGGAAGCCAAGCTGCACTTCTTGGATTACTGGCGCGTGATCCGCATTCGCAAGGCGATCATCATCACGGTATTCCTGATTACCGCCATCATCGCCACTGCGGTTACGTTCATTCTCCCTGAATCTTACTCCAGTACCGCGCGCATCAAGGTGGAAAATGACGTTACGGACATCCCGGGTCTGACCGGTGCCCCCACGTACATTCCGTATGACCCGTATTTCATTCAGACCACTTTCGAGATCATGCAGTCGGAAATGGTGCTGAGCAACGTCATCGCCAAGCTCAATCTGAACGTCGAATGGGGCAAAAAGTACGAAAATGGCCTGACTCTGAAGACGACGGAGACGATGGAGATCCTCAAGCAGCGCATGCTGTTGGCTCCCGTCAAAAACACCAAACTCATCTCCATCACGGTTTATAGCGACGACAAGAATGAGGCGGCTGCCTTGGCCAATGAAATTGCCCAGGCCTATACGACTTATCGCATCGACACCCGCCGTTCGCTGACCACCAATGGCTTGGCCACCTTGGAGGATCAATTCCAGACCCAGGACCACGACATAAGGACCAACTCGGATTACGTGGAGCAGCTACGCCAAGAGCTGCACATCACCGACACGGATCCCAATGCCACGGCGCCGACGCCCACCATGGACGCCCAGCAACTGCAGTTGATCAACCAGGAGCGGATTGAAGGGGAGAAGGTGTACGAGGAGCAATTGGTGGAGTTGCAGGAATTGCGCACGATCACCAACACGGAAAGACTGGCAGATGTCCTCCCCCAGATGGTTCCGGACACCACCCTCAATGATTTGTCGAGCCGCTTGCATGAGGCCAGGCAGAAATGGGTGACCCTGACCAACGACTACGCCCTTTCCAACATTGAGGTCAGCCGTGTCCAGTCGCTCATCAATGAACTGAACCATGAAATCGCGGACCGCGTGGATGGCATCATGTCCAGCTTGGCCAGCCAAGTAAACTCCAAAAAGGCGGCGCTGGATGCCCTGACCACTTCCGTGGATGAGGCCAAGCAAAGGGACCAGGAAGCCGCCAGAAAGAACCAGCCATACTACGATGCCAAGCGTGATATGGAGCAGAAGGTGGAGATGCACCGGTTGCTTTATTCCAAGCTGGAGGCGGAAAAGCTTGAACTCAACCTGCCGAAGACTTCGATGGTGCAGCTCACCGACCCGGCCGTGCCCGGCAAGACGCCGGTGAAGCCCAATAAAACCGTCAATATTGCCTTGGGCCTGGTCTTCGGCCTCATCATGGGCGTCGGTTTGGCCTTCTTCATCGAGTACCTCGATACGAGCGTGAAGACCATTGACGATGTCGAGCGCACGTTCCAGGCGCCGGTGTTGGGCGTGATTCCGCAGAACATCGGGCTCCTGCTGGAGGAAGGCTCCGAAAGCAAGCACGCGGAGGCTTATCGCGTATTGCGGACGAATCTCTTGTTTTCGCGAAAGGATGAGAAATTGAACACGATTGTCGTCGTCAGCGCCGGCGCTGGCGAAGGCAAATCGACCACCACGATCAACCTGGCCACGGTGTTTGCCCAAGCTGGCAACCGCGTGCTGGTGGTGGACTCCGACCTCCGGCGGCCGACGCTCCACAAATTGTTCAAGGTTTCCAACAACCTGGGGTTGACGAATTACCTGCTCAAGCAGAATGAGCTGCCGGAACTGGTGCAGACCACGCCGGTCCCGAATCTCGACTTCATGGCCAGCGGCCGCCTGCCCAACAGCTCGATGGGCATTCTCGGCTCGGCGCAGATGAAGGAGATGATCGCGGACCTGAAGCAGCGCTACGATTTCGTTCTGTTCGACTCGCCGCCCATCCTCGGCGTCAGTGACGCCTCGATTCTGGCCAGCGAAGTTGACTTGGTGATGCAGGTCATCCAATACCGCCGCTATCCACAGCCAATGACCATCCGCGCCAAGCAGATGATTGAAAAGGTCGGCGGCAATTTTGTGGGCATTGTGTTGAACAACATCAACATGTCGCAGGATGAGGGCTATTACTACTACAGTGGTTACTATCACGACTACTATTATTCACGTAGCGCCGGCGAGCAGGATGCAGATGCCAAGGAGGCTTCGGCTGACGGCGCTCCTGAGCGGGAATCTGAAGTGAACATTAAACAAAAATATTGAAGTCCGTTGCCCATGCAAATTTTAACGTCGCTGTGGGGAAATAATGTCCGGTTCGGTTTCGCCTTGATCTTGGCTCTCCTTATCATGGGAGTGGCGGGTTGTGGCACGCCCGAGAACGGTGACGTGATGAAGCCCCCCGAGCCTGTCAGTAATCCGGCGAAGTTGCCGCCGCTGGCGGTTGGCGATACGGTGACCGTGACGCTTTCCGACATACCGGATCCGCCGCTGCCGGAAGAAAAACCGATTCAGGGAGATGGCACCATCTCCATGCCCTACCTTGGCCGGGTCGATGCGGCCGGCAAAACGCCGGGTGATTTGGAGGATTACCTCAAGAGCCTCTATGTGCCCAAGATTTATACGCATTTGAGCGTCACGGTCAAAACCACGGGCGATCGGGTTTATTTTGTCCGCGGTGAGGTCCATCAGCCGGGGCGGTTGATTTATGTGGGGCCGATCACCGTCACCAAGGCTATCACTTCAGCCGGCGACTTCACGGATTTCGCGAATCACAACAAGGTCTACTTGATCCGCGCCAACGGCAAGCGTTTCCGGCTCAATTGCGACAAGATACTTGACGGCGAGGCGCTCGATCCGCCGGTGTTTCCGGGGGATCAGATCGAGGTGAAACGCAAGCTTCTCTGATGGTTCAACTCCGTATTTTGTGCGGTTCCAAGGCGGGCGGCTTGCAGGCTGTCCGCCGTTTTCCTTTTCACGTTGGACGGGCGGCGGATAATGACCTGTGTCTGGACGCGGCGGGGATCTGGGATTACCACTTCATGCTGGATCTCCGCAAGGACGAGGGCTTCACATTGCAGACGTTCGATGCGGCCTTCGCCGCGGTCAACGACCAGCCGCAGACTTCGGCCCGGTTGCGGAATGGCGACATCATCTCCTTTGGCTCGGCCAAAGTGCAATTCTGGCTTTCCGCGCCACGCCAGCAGGGCCTGCGGCTTCGGGAATGGTTCGTTTGGACGCTGTTGCTCGTGGTGACCCTTGGCCAGTTTGTGCTGCTTTATTATTTGCTCGCGCTGGATTAGCGCCATCTAGTGTCGGAAATGGCGCGTGCCGGTAAAGGCCATCGCCATGCCGCGCGCATCGGCCGCCGCGATGACATCAACGTCCCTGACCGAGCCGCCGGGCTGGATGGCCGCGGAGGCACCGGCATCGGCGGCCGCGAGCAGGCCGTCCGGGAACGGGAAAAAGGCATCACTGCAAACGACACTGCCGGCCAGGGGCAACTTGGCTTCGCCGGCCTTCCAGACGGCGATGCGGCTGGAATCCACGCGGCTCATCTGACCGGCGCCGGTGCCGAGGGTCCGGTCCGAGCCGCAATACAAGATGGCGTTTGATTTCAGGTGCTTCACCACCCGCCAGCCAAACAGCATGGCCTTGAGCTCGGCATCGGTGGGTTTCCGTTTGGTGACGATCTTCAAATCGGCTGCGGCGGTGGCCTTCAGGTCACGCTGCTGGAGCAGGAACGAGTCTGCGCCCACGCTCCGGATATCCCAAGGCTGGGCGGTGGTCGGACACTTCAACACTTTCAGCAAACGCAGGTTCTTCTTCTTTTGCAGGATGACCAAGGCTTCGGGAGTGAAATCGGGCGCCACGATGACTTCGCTGAAGATTTCGGCGATGGCCGCGGCGCAGGGCCCGTCGAGCGGCTGGTTGACGGCGATAATGCCGCCGAAGGGCGCCTGTTTATCGGTGGCAAAGGCCTTGTCCCAGGCTTCCCGCAAGTTGGCGCCCTGGCCCACACCGCACGGATTGGTGTGCTTGAGAATGGCCAGTGTCGGGCCGTCTTGGCGAAATTCGGCGATGAGGGCGGCCGCCGCGGTGAGGTCCAGGATATTATTGTAGGAGAGTTCCTTG
>Ga0182030_10023143_pt1 | contig 11512 bp, 11 predicted proteins | sample 812S3MmetaG_FD_121299 | JGI IMG/M metagenome (GOLD analysis project Ga0182030, IMG submission 121299) | Permafrost microbial communities from Stordalen Mire, Sweden - 812S3M metaG (Illumina Assembly) | ecosystem: Environmental > Terrestrial > Soil > Wetlands > Permafrost | place: Sweden...
AGTCGACAACGAGCGGTACCTCGGCGTGCTGACCCCGAACCAACTCCATGCAGCGATGCGTCGATCAGTAGGTGGTCACGGGCTCGGGGGTTGAGCGCCGCCTGCGGCGATGCGGACGGGCCCGAAATGAGCGCGGGCATCTTCTCCTCCATCCTGGTTTCACGACCACATCGCCGCAGCGAAATGCCAATGGGCCAGGCCGATTAATCGGTGAACGCGGCGTCAGATCGAAGCGCACCAAGGACCGAGATCGAACCAGAGGCCCGATGGCCGGGCGCCGTGGAGTTGAGGGCCCCGCGTTGGTGGGTCGGTCGGATCGGCCGCCTTCGGTCATACGACAAGGCGTCCGATCCGAATACCACGTGACATGTTGCGTACTTTTGTCGGCCCAGCCCGAGATGAACGATGTTCAATCTCGATCCGACCAAGCTGCTGATCGTCGGTGTCGTGGCCGTCTTGGTCCTCGGCCCCGACAAGTTGCCCCACTTCGCTCGCCAGGTGGGTGACCTGTGGCGATCGCTCAATGAAATGCGCCATCGCGTGGAGACCGAGGTGCGCGCCAAGCTGCCCGATCTGCCACCGGCGACCGAGATCGCCCACTTGGCCAGATCTCCCGTCGCCCTGATCGACCGCCTCTCGACCATGGCGCCGGGCAGTGAGGGCGTGACGGATCGAACGACAATGAGTGACGTCTGGGACGGGGTCGGTGCCCGGTTGGAGACCCCAGTACCCGAATTGGATGTTCAAGGGCATCGCGACGTGTCCGCTCTTGAACGCCATCATCAAGCACCGGTTGCCTTGGAGGGTGACGCCACCTTGAACTAAATCTTCGTCGCGCCGACGCTGACCGAGATCCAACGACGCCCATGGCGACACAGTCATTCGAGCCCGGTGCTCAGTCGTTCCCACTGCACCCTTCGAGTCCCCGACGACGGCGCTGAAACGGGCAGCCGCTTCTGACAGTTGACACTTACGAAAGCATCTGCTTACATAGTTGCCAATGGACACTGCATTCAAAGCTCTAGCCGAGCCCAGGCGCCGAGAGATCCTCCGCATGGTCTGGACGAACGAGATGCCGGCGTCCCTCATCGCCGCCCGGTTCGACGACGTCACCAGGTCGGCGGTCTCCCAACATCTCGGCGTCCTGCGTGAAGCGGAGCTGATTCTTGAACGGCGCGAGGGGACCAGGCGCCTCTACCGGGCCAATCACGCCGAGATGTCAAGACTCCGCAGCTTTCTCGACAGCTATTGGACCGAGAGCCTCGGTCGCCTTCGAGATCTGGCCGAAGGCCTCAGCGCCGCAGCAAGCGAAGCACCCGAAAACGAAGCAACCCAAAAGAAAGGAAAGTCCAATGGCTGAGCTCACTCGTGAGGTCGTGATCGCCGCCAGCCCGGCGACCATCTTCCCGTTCCTGGTCGATCCCGAGCAGCACGTGAAATGGATGGGTACCCAAGCCGAACTTGATCCACGAGTCGGGGGGACCTACCAGGTCCTCGTCGGCGGTCGACACCCCGGTGTGGGCGAGTTCCTCGAGGTGGTGCCCGACGAGCGGGTGGTCTTCTCGTTTGGTTGGGACGAGCCAGGACATCCCATCCCGGCCCGCTCGACCCAAGTCGCCATCAGCCTGATCCCAAGCGGTGACAAGACCGTGGTCCGCCTCGTGCACAGTGGTCTTCCCGACGACGCCGTCTCCGATCACACGCAGGGCTGGGACCACTATCTCGAGCGCCTCGCCACAGCGGTCGGCGGGGACGACAACGGACCCGACGTGATGGGCGACGACGCTTGACCGAAAGGACGGACGTGCCGCGAACGACACCCGGTTGGCGCCGGGTGTCGTTCGCTCACCCGTCGGTCAAACCCGAAGGTGGCGATCAGGAGCGGCCAAACGATCAGCGATCGCGACCGGTTCGGGCCACCAACCTCACTCGCCAAAGAGTCCAACCGAACCTGGCCAAGGTTCTCAGGGGGACTCGAACGTGACGGGCGGGAGCTCACGAATGGCCGAGAGCAGGTAGCGCTCCCAAATCTCGAGGGCCGCTGAGAGGAACTCCGCTCCACCATCGATGCGCTTTTCTTCGACCCGAAACGAGCCCGGTCGGTAGAGGGCCAAGTCGTAGGGCGGGCCAACGGAGAGATTCGCCCTGGCGGTGCTCATCATCGAGGTGAGAGCTACCTTGACCGCCTCATCCATGCTCACATGGGCCGCCACACCCAGCTCGAGAAGGAACTTTCCGTATTTGCTCTCGCCAATCTGGAGAAAGGGCAGGTCGTCCGACGCGCGGATGTAATTGCCTTCGGGGTAGATCTGCAGGACATCGGCGGCGCCGTCGCCGATCTGTCCACCAAGGATGAATGAGCAGGTTGCATCCGCGCCGATCTCCCCGAGCGCCTGCTTGTGCTCTTCGACCACCGCACGGCTCACCCGCCCGACGTAGAGGGCGGCCTCGAAGAGGTGCTCTGCACTCGCCAGAGTGACCGACTCGTTCGGCGTCGTGAGATCACGGCTGATCCGGTCGAGGACTTCTTGGGTGGTGGCGAGGTTGCCCGCCGACTCCAACACGAATACCCGATCGGGGCCCGGCGTGAGGACGTGAAGTTTGCGAAAGGTGCTCACGTTGTCGAGTCCCGCGTTCGTCCGAGTATCAGCCAGAAAGAGCAGCCCTTCTTTCAGTCGCATGGCAAGGCAGTAGGTCATGGGTCAAAGCCTAAGCACTCCCTGGCCCCGAACAACATTTCGCACGAAACCGTTTCGTGACGCACTCGAGGGCAGCCACACCTCGCCGGGGAGTCACCTCGGCCGCTTGCGCGGGCGTTCTCGGCGGACGCGAGTTTTGCGTCAACGTCTCGGGCATTGATGGCCACACTGGCCATGCGTCCGGATAGCTTCGTCACTTCCCACACAGAACCCATGAGCGCAGAACAGCCACCAGGCGCGGTGCTGACGACTCGGCCAATCTTGATTGCTTCCACGTCTGTGGTGACGCTGCGGATCGATGGACGAACCTGCGGCAACGCGCCGGTGCCCCGAAGCACTCTGACTAAGGCGTCGGGGCGCGCGCCGGTCGGCCTTCATTCTCCCTTCACTTTCACTTCGTATATTGCCGATTGTGGCAATGTCCGTGACGAAGTACCGGCGATGACGACGGCGTGCCTCGAACGCGTGTCCACTCGAGCAATTCGGCGGGACCGTTCTCCACTGTCATGGTGCTGACCAAGCGAAAGCGACGAATGGTGATTGGCGCACAGAACAATGTTGCGCTCGATGTCCTCATCGTGGCGCTCGACATATTGGTGGTGGCGGGGCTGATCGCGCTGGCCCTGATCGTGAACTGGTAAATCGAGTCCCGCCCGCAAGGTGGGTCCGCTCGAATGTGTGAACAACGACGCTGGTGAGCGTTGCCCCAAGAGGCACCGACGCAGCGCAGACCGATACCGCAGAGGCCGGATCAGCCGTCTACGTAGATCTCACCGTCGGCGCTCACATTGACGTTGATTCGAGTGAGCCCTCGCTGCGCCGGTGGGCTGACGACATCGCCGGTTGTCGGATCGAATTCCGAGCCGTGACACGGGCACACGATGAGTTTGGCCCCTTGCGAGTAGCCGACAGTGCATCCAGCGTGCGGGCACACTGCGTCGTATGCGAGGTACTGGCCCTTGGTGAGCTGCAAGAGGATTGCTGGTTGCCCAGAAGCCGGGTCCTGAAACGATGCGGCGCCGCCGACGGGTACTTGGCTCGACTGGCCAATCCGGGTTCCGGCCGGATGTGGAGCCGTCGTCGTCGGCGCAGACGGGACCGTGGTCGACGTGGTCGGCACCGTGGATGGGTGGCCGGCCGATGTCGGTGGGGTCTTGGTCGAAAGCGTTCCCGAAGCCGATCCCGGAGGTGCGTGTGCATCCCCGAGCGCCCTTCCGATGCCCGCAGCGGCTCCGGCACCCACCAGACCGACGACCGCCGATGCCGCTACCGCGGTGCCCCCGAGAACCAGTGCCCGGCGATCGAGCGCGTCGGGTCCACGCTCGAATAAATTTCCCCGTTCGTCGGACAAGAACGGGCAGCGGTACACGTCGCACGGCTGTCCCGACTTGGCGGCGCAGGTGTCGTTGTCAAACTGTCCACACACCTGTTGAATCTGCTCAAATCGGACAGGGACCACCGTGGCGGGTCCCCGCTTTGCCTCGGTGGCCACCCGAGCCGCGATCAATGCATCGAGTGACAACACTCCGCCCGCGCCAGCCAGGAGGAGGGGGATCCAAGCGAAGAAGAAGACGATGTCGGCACCCGTGTAATACGGCGATGAGTGAAAGCTGACGGTGAGGAAAAGGGTGAGCGACAGGGCCACGCCTCCGGCCGCCGCGACCCGGGTCCAAAGACCGAGCAACGCACCGATACCAACTGCCAACTCAGCGAGGGCAATAGCGATACCGATCGGAACCGCAAAGCGAAGGAGATGGCCCAAGAGAGAATGAACGGGACTGACACGGATCGACGCGATCAGCTGCGCCTGAATGCTCGATGGGCTCTTCGCATTTAAGAAGTTGGGGTTGGCCAGCTTCTGAAGGCCGGCGAAGCAGAACGTGAAGCCCAAAAAGGCACGCAGTGGCAACAAGGCCCAGCCCGAGAGGGCGAAGGGCTTGGGGGGAGGCGCGTCATAGCGGGTGCGCCGCCTTCGTCGCCCGGTCACCACGGCACCACTCCTCCGCCGATCACCCGGTGCTCCTGAGATTGCTCTGGTGCGTTGCGACATTGGCGCCACCTCCTGTGTCCCTCTCGCTCCCGCTCGCCAGCCGTTGCTTTCGGTGAATACCGCGAGACCCCGGTGGGTTCAGATCCTCGGCTTGGTCAACACCCGAGTGGAGGCGATTTCAGCGAATTATTGCGATGTGATGTCCATGAATATCAGTCGTTACCTGGATCAGCGAATTGACCACACTCCCCTCGGATCGATTGACCCTCGGTGGTGCATCGACCGATGGGCGGACCCGAACAAAGGGTGGTCGCACGGACCTAGTCCGCAGCGTAGGCGGCCAATCTGACGCCAACATGAAGGGGGGCCAGATGGGCAGAGCGCCCGGGGTGCGGGTCGTCGCCCATCTCCTCGTCGTGCCACTGCACATCGGGTCGGCATATCGATTGCGGCCTGACGCCGAAGCGGGCCGTCAGCGGATCGGACTCGCCTCGAACTCGGGTGAACCGGACGCCGCGGTCGAGGACCATCTGGGTCACATCCGTGCCCACTTCCCCGCTCCCTGCGCGTCTCGGTTCGACGCTCATCGGAACACCTCACAGGCCACGATGAGCTCCTTCGGGCCCGAGGCCCTATCCCCTCTAGAAGAACCCGAGCGGCTTCGTGCCGTAGCTGACCAGCAGGTTCTTGGTCTGGGAGTAGTGCTCGAGCATCATTGCGTGGTTCTCTCGCCCAACGCCCGAGATCTTGTACCCACCGAAGGCCGCTCCTGCTGGGTAGAGGTGATAGCAGTTGGTCCAGACCCGGCCGGCCTTGATGGCGCGCCCCATGCGGTAGGCCACATTGCCATTGCGGGTCCACACGCCCGCGCCCAGCCCGTACATCGTGTCGTTCGCGATACGCAGCGCATCGGCTTCATCGCGAAAGGTGGTCACGGCGAGCACCGGGCCGAAGATCTCTTCTTGAAAGATCCTCATGCTGTTGTCTCCCTTGAACACCGTGGGTTCGAAGAAATAGCCCTCGTCGAGACCTCCCCCGACGCTTGCCCTCTTCCCACCTATCAGACACTCGGCCCCTTCCTTGCGACCGAGGTCAACGTACGAAGTGATTTTCGCCAACTGTTGGCTCGAGACTTGCGGGCCGATCATGGTGGAGGGGTCAAGGGGATTTCCCTGCCGGATCTGCTCGATTCGGGCGAGACAACGCTCCATGAAGCGGTCATAGATGGACTCGTGGATCAGCGCCCGAGACGGGCACGTGCAGACCTCTCCCTTGTTGAAGGCGTACAGCACCAAACCTTCAATGGCCTTGTCCAAGAACTCGTCGTCCTCATCCATTACATCGGGAAAGAAGATGTTGGGCGACTTTCCACCCAGTTCGACCGTCGACGGGATCAGGTTCTCGGCGGCATATTGCATGATCATTCGTCCGGTGGTGGTTTCGCCGGTGAATCCGATCTTGGCGATTCGAGGACTTGATGCGAGCGCCTTGCCAATTTCACCGCCCGGGCCGGTCACGATGTTGAGTACGCCTGGGGGAATGACATCGCCGATCACCTCGGCGAGCTTCAAAATCGACCATGGCGTCGGCGACGCCGGCTTGACGACGGTGCAGTTACCCGCGGCGAGCGCCGGTGCGATCTTCCACGCGGCCATCAGGATCGGAAAGTTGAACGGGATGATCTGACCGACAACTCCCAAGGGCTCGTGAAAGTGATAGGCGACCGTGTCCTTGTCGATCTCGGTGGAACGTCCTTCGAGCGAACGGGTGGCTCCCGCAAAGTACCGAAAGTGATCGATGGCCAGTGGAATGTCTGCCGCGAGAGTCTCGCGAACCGGTTTGCCGTTCTCCCAAGTCTCAGCCACCGCCAGCATTTCGAGGTTGGCCTCCATCGCATCGGCGATGGCGTTCAACACCGCAGCCCGCTCGGTCAGCGATGCTTCACCCCAGCTGTCCTTCGCTGCATGCGCTGCATCGAGTGCGAGTTCAATGTCGGCGGCCGATGACCGCGCCACCTCGCAGAAGGGCTGCCCGTCGACCGGACTGACATTGGGCATGTAGCGACCGTTCACCGGCGCAACCCAATGGCCGCCAATGTAATTGTCATAGCGGGGCAACACATCGACGATGCTGCCCGGTCGACCCGGTGCGACATAGGTGGTGCCTGCGGGAGTTTCGGTGGCACCTTTTTGATCAGGGGTCACTGCGTCGGTTGGTGTGGTGTCTGTCGTAAGAACCATTTCTGTCCTCCACTCGCACGGCTCTGAGAATTCCAACGATAGAAATCCGAACGCGATTCGCCTAGGGCCGAAGGTCCTGAGTCGAACCGAGCTCTTCGCACGCCGTCGCATCGCTCTTCACAGACTCATGCTCCGTGGATGTCGCTCCGCAGGGCGTCAGTGCCCACCCATTTCGAAAGACGCATTGGGACGTTTGGCACTACCCGGCGACGGATTCTTTGGTCATGGTTGCTGGAGAACATCACAAGAGGAGACAACGATGTCGAATGGCGCGAATGCCCAAAACACGGAAACTGCTGCAGAGACTCCGTCTCGAGCGGACACAATCGCCGTAATCGAACGCACGCTCGATGAATGTCGGACCAGGATCGATGAGCTCGTCGTGCAACTCGACCTCGCCAAGCTCGATGCTCGGGACGAAGTGGCTCAGCGCCTTTCCGCTGCTCAGAATGCCTACCTGGCCGCGCGATCCGAATTTGCCCGCGCGCGGAGCGATCTTTCTGCTTCGGTTGAGACGTTGCGACACAGCCTCGAGCAACTGCTCCACGACATCGGACAGGCCTACGCCGAGGTCGATGCCGCGGTGAAGCGCCAGGCCCACACCTAGGGGCCTCGATCGGTGAGGGATGGGACGTTTGGCCCTGAACGTGGCGGCATCGGCACCCCAAGATGAATGCATGACACGAAGTACCTATTCAGCTGGGGATGACCCAACATTGGCGGAATCGACCGAGACCGACGACCATGGGCCAGCCCGTGATTTGAGTTCGGCCAAAGTCCCGATCGGACGCAAGGTGGCGCAGCGGCGCCGAGAACTCGACATGACGGTCGAAGAGCTCGCCGAACGCACCGGGATCGATCCGCGGTACCTGAGGTTTCTCGAAGACAACGCGGACGCATGTCTGAGCGCCGGAGCGGTCCTCTTGGTCGCCAATGCCCTCGGAACAGACGCGCTCAACCTCGAAGACGGTGGGAATGGACACATCAACCAATTCGATCAGCGCGCGCCACACCCACTCCTCAAAGAGCTCACCCGCGACCAGTGCGAAGCTCACCTCTCGGTCGGAGGGGTCGGGCGCATCCTCCTCGTCTCTGGCCGAGGCCCGATCGCCCTGCCGGTCAACTTTGCGTTTGCCGACGGGCACGTGGTGTTCAGTACCGACAACGCGAAAGCGAAGCGCATCGAGTCCGAGAACCTGGTGGGCTTCCAGATCGACCGGGCCGACTCTTCGATGAGCGAGGGCTGGAGCGTCTTGGTGACCGGACGTGCTCATCACATTGGGGAACATGAGAGTGAGCCACTGGCCGCCCTGGGTATTACTTCGTGGGTCGAAAATGACGATTCCACCCTCGTGGCAATAGCTGCAGATCAGATCACCGGCCGCGTCATCGTGCACGAGTCTCCATCGCAGTGATGCCGGACCTAGACACTTGCCAATGAGCCCTGACGCAAATCAGTGCATGGCGGCAGGACTCGGCCACTTTCGGTGGCTGGGTCGACCGATACCGATACGCGGTTGGTGCTCCCCTTCGAGCGCCTCCTCTGAACCTACAATTGGCGGCCCTTGGTCATTTTGACGGAGTCGTCTTCGCGATCGACGACGGCTGACGAGACCGAGTGATCGCGTCTTTACCAGAAAGGAATATTCATTATGTTGGTCAGGGACTCTCTCCAAAAGGCGCCGGTGACGGTTCCCCCAGAATGCACGCTCCAAGAAGCGGCCGGACTGATGGGTCATCACGGAGTTGGCGCTCTGTTGGTCGTCAGCGGCGGTGAGCTCGTCGGGATCGTGACCGATCGCGACATCGCGGTGAGAGGGGTGGGCACGGGTCAGGCTTTAGAGAGCCACATCATTTCGGTCATGACCGAGCGACCCACGGTCATTCAAGGATCGGCTGATCTGCTCGAGGCGCTCAAACTTCTCCAAGACACCGGAGTCCGTCGAATTCCGGTCCTCGAAGGTGCCGAGATCGCCGGCATTATCACTTTCGATGATCTCCTCGTGCGGTTGGTTCTCGAGCTCAGTGCGGTCACCGCGCCGATCGCGGGTGAGATCATTCAGACGCGCCGCACGGACTAAGCGCTCAGAGATGAAGCGTGGTGCGTCCACGGCGTTGTCGACCACCGGCCAGACGTAGCGGTCGCCAATTTGCGATGAGCGGGCCGTCGTTGTCACCTGCGTGGTCTGATCGACGACGCGACCGCGGTTTCAGCCCTCGCGTTACCTCGAACCCGTCGAGACCAGACGGGCGAATCGAGCACGCTTGGCCGCACCGAAGCGCCCGAAGCAAGGTGCACCGTGTGTTCGTTCGCTCTAGAACCAGCCGTGTTGCTTCTTCGAATCCAACTTCGCCAGGACTGCCCGACTTCGTTTGCGGAGCTTCTTTTGCGTGTGCGCCTCTCGAGCAGCCAGTCGTCCCGCGGCATAGCTCGCTGGCGCAGGTCCCCTCGCTGCTTGGGCCCGCAACCACGACTCTGCCGCGACCGCATCATGGTGCTCGCCCAGAACGGTTTGCACCCTCGCGGCACTTCGAGAAGTGCGTGCGGCTGCCTTGCCGATCACCGGGGTTGACAGTTCGGCCGCGTAGCGGACTTCCTTGGCCCGAATTCGCACACGATGGAGCTGCAGATCGGTTGGGATGTGGCCACCACGATGAATTGCCGCTTGTAGCTTTTTCCAGCGCCGTGCCACGAGCGGCGGCAGAACCCGCTTCGCCGGCTCGTTGCTTCGGAGCCACGCATCCGACCCCTTGGTGGCGCTGAACTGGTCGGCCAAAGGTGGCACTTGCCCGGCACTGCTCAGCCGTTCGACCAAAGACACGTAGCGCTGGCCTCCGAGGGCTTGGGCGAGGGCCTCGCAGTGTCTCGCTCGTTGTTCGCCAAGGGAGGACCGGAGCTGACCAAGCCCTTCGATGTCGAGGGGCGAAGTACCGTCTCGATCCAAGAGTTCAAAAAGCACGTCGTCATCTCTGACCTGGCCGAGGACGTGACCCAACCATTTGAGTTCGCCTCGGGTTCGGGCCACCCATTCAGGATCCAATGCCGAATGGAGGAACTTGAGATCAGAACGAAGACGACGAGTCGCGACGCGCGCCTGATGGACATCTTCCATGGGCGGATCGAGGGGATCGAGGCGCAATCGATAGTCGTGGTCCAATAGGCGATTGAGAGCGCCAGAAATGCAGGACGTCACGATCTCGGCGAGGGTTGCGTGCCGATCGGTAACCGAAGCTGTTCCGATATCGCTCACGCTCGGAAGATCTACCGCGAGGGCGAGCTTTTGTGACCCACCGTGCTGTGCGCCGGCGGACCCGAGGAGCACCACCGTCGGGCCCAAGAGCGCATCGCCGCCTGGTCGGAGCTCGAGTTCGATCTGACGAAAGCGGAGCCCATCCCTCGTCCCGCCTCTCACGACGACGACGTCGTCGTCGATCTCCGCCAGTGTCGTCGACGACGCATTCTTGAGCTCATAGCGCCGTCTGGTCGCGGCCAGTTCGACCAGTTCGCAGACGGGCAAATTTCGAACGATCCCCCGCAGAATCCCAGTTGCCTCAGGTGGCATCCGATCCCGGTGTGCTTCCCAAGACAATTCGGTGCGATTGAGAGTGGCGCCAACCGCCGAGGCTGGAATCTTGACCGTCCAGATTCCGAGATCAGAACCGTCAATTGAACGGAACCGCAGTGAGATGCCGCGCCGCCAGAGCCGGAAGTCGGCGGTGTCGTAATAGGTGGTGCACATTTGCCGATCGGCCTTTGGTTCGACTCGGTCGAACAGCACGGAAAGGTCGGGAAGCTCAAAATCCAGATCGACGTCAAACTTGGCTTCCCGCTCCAAGAAGTCGGATCGGCACGGTGGTGACGGCGACCTGCCGCTTCGCCTTGTCGCAGTCGCCATCAGCTGAGGGTACGGCACCATGTCCGTGCTTGGCAGTGCCGAAAGTCACCATCCCGGCAATTTCCGCTACCCCACATCAACGAGACCACCGGTCCGATGCGACTGGCACGGGCATTGGGGAGCAGGTCGACGTGGGTACCTTCGATGCGCACCGGCTCGACGAGTTTCACTTCGGTCGGCGGCCTCATGCGACCGTGCCCGTCTCGCCTTTTCCGTGCCTCCGACGGTGCTGTGGCAGCGAAATTCCACTCGATGGACCCACGTGCTGGTGAGCCCGGAGCCGAGCCGAGTCGACGTGGCGCTGTGGCTCAAATTGAGGCCAAAGGACCCTAGGGAACCAACGCCGCCGGGTGGAAAATGACCAAATGCCTCAAAGCCGCATTCCGTTCACGTGTCCGTGAGCCCAGGTGCCCGCGGTCTGAGCGCGATTGCGGCTGGACGCACGATGTCGAATTGTCGACCCCGAGGTGAGCAAATGTTTGCGGTTGGCGCCGCTGCCTGGGGTCCCAAATCGCGAGAACCGTCGAGGACCGGCGCGTGAGCTTCTTCGATCTCATCTTGCGCAACCTGTGGAACCGCAAGGCTCGATCCCTCGGCCTGGCCTTCGCCGTGGCGATAGCGGTGATGGCGGTCGTCGCGCTTGACGTCACGAGTAGTGGGCTCGAGCAATCGGCGGCCGCCATCATC
>Ga0182030_10023144_pt1 | contig 11511 bp, 6 predicted proteins | sample 812S3MmetaG_FD_121299 | JGI IMG/M metagenome (GOLD analysis project Ga0182030, IMG submission 121299) | Permafrost microbial communities from Stordalen Mire, Sweden - 812S3M metaG (Illumina Assembly) | ecosystem: Environmental > Terrestrial > Soil > Wetlands > Permafrost | place: Sweden...
ACCAATTTCGACGACTCGGGAGACGAATAACAGTCCCTCAGCGTTCACCTTTCAACCAACGGCTGGAGATCGCACTGGAATCCCCGCGGATAACTCTGTCCCAACTGATGATCTTGCGCAATAATTCGGTAACGTTTCCGCCAATCCCAGCCATCAACGGATCATTGTTCGAACCAGTGCCGCATGATGGGCGGTGAGCTTCGCCCGCTGCTCAGCCTGATTCATGGCATTGTGGTGGGCATCGTCGCCGGCTCTATTGTCGGCGCGCGGATATATGGCGCCGCGACCGATTCCGGATCCCAGTTGTCACCGCGCGCCAGCACAGCCTGAATCGTGATGGCCTTGGCCTGGTCGTCGGTGAGTTGGTGAGACCACGGCACGCGCCCCGCTGGCGACCCGCCCGGGCCCGTGCTGTGATATTCCGAATATCGCGCCGTCGAATGATTGCTAACGCGATGCCAGTCGTTCCAGCCTGCAGGCGTGATGTGATCGCCCATTTCACAATTGATATAGGTCACGCTCGCGTAAGCCCGCCACGGCCGGCCAAGATCCGCCAGCGGAGTCACCTTCGGCTTGGCCGTCGAGGACGGATTCGTGGTCGCGGGGTTGAAGGGGATCTTGTCCCCCGTCAGCTTGCAGTTCACAAACACGTACCCGTAAGGTTGATCCTGCGCCGTGCTCGCCGCCGTCACGTGGCCGCCATTGCGGCTATGAATCTCGCAGTTAGCGAACCACGCCGCGGCCGAACCGTAAATGAAATCCACCCTTCCGGCGATATAACAGCCCTGGAAATAATCGCGCCCGGTGTTCGCCATGACCGTGTCCTGCCAGCCGGTGATTTTGCAATCCACGAAGACATCGCGATCGCCGTCCACGCGCAGCGCCAGCGCCTGTCCATGATCGCCCGATGTGTTCTGGATGGTCAGATGCGCGGCCAGAAAATCGTCGCCCGCAACCTGCAGCCCGGGATTGAACCCGTCAACGCCCGTGGGAATGGGGTCGTGCGCGTTGCGGTCCCAGGTGAGAATGCACGTCGAGGCGTCGTCCCCGATCAACTGAATGTTCGCCTTGCTCTTGGGCACGATGAACGGCCCCGCGTACGTGCCGGGTTTAATGTGAATGATGATCGGCTCTGAACTGCTGTCCGGCGCCGCCGCGATCGCGTCCTGGAGCGTTTTGTAATCGCCGCTGCCATCCGGCGCGACCGTCATCGAGTTCGCGTCCGTCGCGGTCCGGGCTACCGTAGTCAGGACCAGTACTAGCACCACCATCCAACCGCCAAAGTATCGCATATTCGTGGCTTTCATTGTGTATCCGAACCTTTGCGAGGCTCAACCCATTAAATTCGGTATTGCGGTTGCGTGTTACGCCAAAGCCCGCACTTTTTTAGGATTGTGGAATCGACGGCCTGCGACGTCTGCCAAGGAACGAGAGGAGCCCCAGGGCGAGCAGGCCCGTGGAAGCCGGTTCGGGAATGTAAGTCAACGTGAGTTCATTGTTCGCCAAGGTGAAGGTCCACTTATTGGCGTCGGCGCCCGACAGGGTTGGGGTTCCGGTTTCCGTGCCGGTCCAGCTCATTAATGTAAATTTGGAGTCGTAAGTGAGGCCGTCATCCTGAATAACATCCAGCAGTGAGCCGCTTGCGAAGTTCACATTTCCCGTGACGTCAATGGTCGACAGTCCCGTTGAATTGATCTCAGCGGTCAAGGTGGATCCGCTGTTTTCCTGGTAGTTTCCGGTGATATTGATGGTGGAATCATCGCCGACCACCTGGAAATTTCCCGTACCGCCGGAACTGGCGCCGGCCCAGGTGTACCCGAGCGTCAGGCCGCCCTGATCGACCGTGAGCGATCCGCCGGAAATTTCATAGGTTCCCTTTCCGGTTCCGCTTTGGGCCAGCCGCAGACCGAAATTTGTTGGGGCGGGGCTTTGGTTGGGGTAGGTGATCGAATTGACCGTGACGGTCCCCTGGGTTTGATTGACGAGAGCAGTTCCGCTTTCACCGATGGCCATGCAACCGAAATTCATGACGGCGCTGGAGCCGGTGAGGTTCCATGTTGAAACCGCGCCGGTGGCCTGTGCGAGTTCGAATTCTTCCTGCGCGGCGTACTGGGTGCCGCCTTCCTGGAACGTTCCGCCGCTCTGATTGCCGGTGTATGTCCCGGCGGACTGGCCGATGAAGAAATCAATGGCGTTGTATGTTCCGCCAGTCATGTTGAAGGTGACTTTTCCGCCGGAACCGGATGAGCCTAATTGGAGCCCGTAGGTGGCGCCGACCGGCGTCGACGAAGCAGTGCCAGTCATGTTAATGACGGTTGTTCCCGAACCGGTTTGAATTTGCCGAAGTGTGAGGGAATCGGTTGACTCGATGTTGTAGGTAGCCGAATCGACCGGGTTGGGGGCAAGAATGAGAATCGGCCCCAGGCCGGTCGATCCAAGATGCAATGAACCGGTATGGACGGTGATTGTGCCGGATGGCCAGGCCCCGTTCGAATTCGTCCATGAGGCGACATCGAGCGAAGACCCACTTTCAATGACCACCTGGTCGTTGTTGTTTCCGCTGTCGATTCTGGGAACACTGAGCGCTCCGCCATTGAGAATCAGGGAACTGCCGCCGTCGAGGTGAAGCAGGCCGGTGACATTGAGTGCGCCACCGGAGCCGATTGTCAGCGTGGATGGGGTTCCGCCGGTGTTGGCACCGCCGGCGGCGGGTACTCCGATATCGAGCGTATCGACGGTGGCGCTGCTGGATAACGTGACGATATTACTCGTCGACGGCTCGATGTAGATCCCCTGTCCCGAAGACGGAATAGCGTTGGAAGACCAACCTGCCGCGGTTTCCCACGCGCCGTTTCCTCCCTGCCAAATGACGGGCACCAGCGGTTGTGTCGGATCCCACCCGCCCAGCACCGTCGTCGCGGACATATACGGCGTGGCTTGGCTGGCGGTTAATTGGTACGGCCAGATCGCGGTTGAAGTCCAACTGCTCGTCGAAGTATTGATGGCCTGATTGCTGGAATTCACCAATCCGTAAGTGGTAAGCCGCTCGGTATTGTACGTGGTTCCAGCACCAAAGCTGCCCCATCCGGCGATGTTGTTGCTGGCCAGTGTGTCGTCTACAAACGCCGACATCCCGTATGCGGAGTTCCACGAGCGAGCCAATGTCGTTGAACCGGAAGAGAGCGACTTTAGCGTATCGTTGTAGAAGACGAAGCCGTAGTTGCTGCTCTGCGGTGTACTGGGCGCGGTGAACCCGGTGCCCCCGGTGGATAATTGGGTGATTGTGTCGTTGGTGAAGAATCCAGTCGCCGAACCGTAGATAAAATCCACCGTACCCTGGATCGTGCTGTTGACCATATAAAACCGGCCGGTGTTTTCCGCTTGCAACGTGTCCTGATAGGCGTTAATTGCCACGTTGTTGTAAATCTGTTTATCGCCCTGGATATACAACGTGTTTTGCTGCCCGGCGCTCGGGCCGCCGGTGTTCTGGAAGGTCATGTTTTCAAAGGTGAGGTCGTTGCCCACCGCGGTCATTTGAACCGTACCGGCGCCCCCAGTGATTGTCACGGCGCCAGGAGTTGAACCCATACCTTGAAGGGTGATAAATTGCCGGCTGGCGCTAATTGTGTCGGATTCATTATAGGTTCCTGGAGCAATCTGAATGTCATACGGCGTGAGGCTGTTGAAAGGCACGGCGTTAATTGCCGCCTGAATCGTCGTGTAGTTACTACCAGTCTGAGGGTTGGCGGGATTGACCGTTAGAACGACCTGTCCCCACGCCGCCGATGAAGCAATTCCGGCAAGACAGCCAACGGCAAGGCGCAGTCTTTTTTGACGATCGCTCCTCCGAGTTGTTTTTTTGGAAATATACGCCATGAGATTATCTAATGTCTCGATTCATGCGGAAGGATGACCGCCGTTCCCGATCCGCCAACTGGGTTTGATAGTGACGTCTGCCTTTCGTGCGCACAAGAGCTACATTGCGCACGGCAGGGCCATTTTGCGAAGGGCGACGCGGGGGATTCCACTTTCGCAATTTAGTATGGAGGGTTCGCGAAAGTGCTCTTGTGCGTAGGGGCGAACTGCGGATAAATTGCGCTTTGGCAAGACAACTGTCACTTTCATGCGCCGGTGGACGCTGGGGGGCCGTGTGGTGAATAATGTGATGCAAAATTCCCTAGAAGTCCGGGCGAACCAACATTCGTTCGCTTATCCGTGGGTCGCCGACCAACGGGACGGGACGTATTGCAACCCGGTCTTGTACGCCGACTATCCGGACCCGGACGTCATTCGGGACGGCTCGGACTATTACATGACGGTTTCCAGTTTTCACTGCACACCGGGCCTGCCCATCCTGCATTCACGCGACCTGGTCAACTGGACCATCATCAATCACGCCCTGGAGAGACTTCCGCATCCGCGCTTCGATGAGGTGCAGCCAGGCTGTGGAGTATGGGCGCCATCGATCCGAATGCACGCGGGACTTTACTGGATCTTCTTCGCCATGCCCGATGAAGGCATTTATTGCATCACGGCGCGGCATCCTGCGGATTGCTGGTCCGCTCCCCACATGGTTCAGGAAGGCAAAGGGCTGATTGATCCGTGCCCCCTTTGGGACGACGATGGCAACGCCTATCTCGTGCATGCCTACGCGGCCTCGCGCGCGGGCATCAAGCACAAGCTTCGCGTTCGACCAATGGCCGCCGATGGTTCCAAACTGCTCGGGGAAGGTCATATCATCTTTGACGATCCGCTGAGCCATCCCACGCTGGAAGGTCCGAAATTCCATAAACGCGACGGGTATTATTACATTCTGGCCCCAGCCGGAGGCGTTGAAACGGGCTGGCAACTTGCCTTTCGATCGCGCGACGTTTACGGACCGTACCAGGAAAAGGTCATCCTCGAACAAGGTTCCACTTCGATCAACGGTCCGCACCAGGGTGCGCTCGTCGACACGCCGGCAGGCCGGTGGTGGTTTGTCCATTTCCAGGATGCCAAGCCATATGGCCGCATCCCGCACGTCCAACCAGCGCGTTGGGAAAATGGCTGGCCCCACATTGGAATCGATCGCGACCGCAACGGCATCGGTGAGCCTGTCGCGCGTCATCGAAAGCCCCTCGTCGTGGTCGAACGCTCCTGCGGCCCCGCCGGCGTCGGCGAAGCCCGTGGGCACATCCCCGCCGCGGGCGCCTCGCTCATAACGCCGCAAACCAGCGATGATTTTGATCCCCCTCAGTTCGGCGCCCCGCGTCTCGGACCGCAATGGCACTGGAATGCCAACCACTACTCCAATTGGTTCAGCCTTACCGTGCGCGAGGGGTGGCTGCGCCTCTATGCGCAAACCGTCTCAACTGCACTCGATCTCGTTCGCGTTCCCAGCGTCCTGCTGCAGAAGTTTCCCGCGCGCTCGTTCGTTGTCGACACCAGGGTGGATTTCTCCTCGGCTAGCCCGCTCCAATATGCTGGTCTGGCGGTGATCGGAAAACAATACGCCGCGCTGGCGTTACGTGAGTCTGAGCGCGGCGGTGATCCGGCGGAACAGGAGTTGGTATGCCTCGTCAACGGCTCCATTGCCGCAGTCGCCCGCGTGCCCCGCGGGCCGGTCATCCTGCGCATCGGCGTCTCCGACGGCGGTAGATGTTCGTTCAGCTATGACACCGACACGTCTCTTCCGCACCCGCTACCGGTGCAGTTCGAAGCGGTTGAAGGTGTCTGGGTCGGCGCAAAGATCGGCCTGTTCGCGGTTCAGACGCCTCCCCTGGAAGAGGCGTCCGATGGGCCACTCGAGCCGCCTTTTTCGGATTTCGATTATCTGCGGTTTCGAAGTGCGGGACTCGTTGACGCCCTCGGCAGCTTGGATGCTATTTGACCGGACTCGTCATTTCCTGGCCGAAAACTGGATAAAATTGCAGAGCAGCTTTCGCGCCACGTCGGCCCGGCCCTCGGGAGCCCCCAGATTTCGGCATATGTCCAGCGTTGAAACGACGACCCGCCTCTTTCTAAGGGGAATCTCTCCAACGGGCGTGCCACGCGATCAGTCGGCCAACCGCCGACACCACCGCCGGGTTGTGAGCAGGGACGTCGCGGCAGCGACGATCAGCGCAAAGGATGATGCGGGTTCGGGTACACTGACAGTGTATTGAGCATCATATGTGCTCCCTATATTTATTTTTGAGTTTTCAAACGAAACGCCTGTCGCAAAATTAATCTCCATTCCCAGGGCGGCGGTAAGGTCGACATTGTCGAAACTTACATTGGAGATCGGAATATCGGGTAACCCCCACAAGATCCCCTCATTCGCGCCGCTGTTGTTATCGACCGACGTTACATTTGAGAAACTGATATTCTTCCATGTGGGCTCCTCCGACATTCCGGCTCCGCTCGGACTACTCGCGGCCGATGATGGCACATTTGGATAATAGCTTTCGATACTGATGGGAGTCGGCACATTCGTCATCGTGAGGTTTGAGTAGGTGAGATTTTCCACCACTCCCCCGCGTCCCACGGCTGATTTCAGGCGAATACCATTGTCTGTTCCATTGAAGGTGCAATTAGTGACCGTCAAGCCGTTAAGACCGATGCCGCCGGCACCACCGTCTGTGAAACTCCCGATGGAACACCCATGTCCAGACCCGAAGGTGTCGTTGGAGATGGTGATGTTAGAGCTCAGGCTGTCGCCACCGATCGCGATATTGTCATCGCCGTCGGAGATGCTGCTGTTTTCAATCAGCGCATTTTGGGCGGATATGTCGATTCCATCCGTGTTGGGTGAACTTGAAGTGGTATTGATGGTGACGCCGTTCACCGTAACGTTGCTACAGGCATTGAAGTTAAGGTGGGTATTGGGTGGGTTCACGAGCGTAAGGCCCTGGACCTCGACTATGGAACTGTTCTGGAAAGCAACCATTTGTGGCCGCGCGAAGTTGCTCGCCTCGTAAGCAGACCACCAGGGAGCCCCCTGCCCATTGATGACGCCCGTGCCACTGACTTCCACGTTGCTTATATGCGACCCATTGATAAAGTTCGTGCCGACGCTGTTATTGTTTGGATAGGTTCCGTACGGCAGCATCGCCAGCTCGCCATTCACCTCGAGATTGACGTTACTTAGCATCGTTAATGGACCGCACAGGAAACTTGAGCCGATGTTATCCGCACCGGAGATGAGGACGGTGCCGCCGCCGGCGGTATTAGCGGCATTAATCGCATTTTGGATTGCAGTTGTGTCGTTGGTGCTGTCGTTGCCGACGGCCCCGTAGCTGGTGACGTTGAAGGTGTTATTTGGAATCGTCGGCAATGTGGGATCAGATCGGGCGCTGACGGTCCAAAGCATTGACATGCCCAGCGCCAGCGGAAAAGCTCCGCAACGGACCGCATTACCCAGTTGTGTTGCACGACGGCGGGTTTTTCGGTTAAGCATTATCCCTTCCTGGTCGCAATCGGATCGGTCAGCTTTGCGAATGTAACAATTGGTGGTGGGACCAAGCCGATCAACAAAATTTACGATCACAACTCCGCGGTAGTTAAGAATACTCCGAGCCGAACGTCGCACTAGGGCTTAAATGCGAACAGATAGGCCAGTTTGCGCAGGGAAGAACGTTTGTTAATTACGAAGGAACTGTTGGATCAATCACGCCGGGCTGCGAGGCGGGATTTGGCGTATTTGGCGTATTTGGCGTGGGAATACTAGGGGCCAAGTGGTCATCTCCAGCAAGGAGTTTCTCGATTGCCTTGGATTCTCCGAACCTTCAGAATCTCTTTACTTCGGGTTTTCGCCATTACGCAAATTCCCCGTCCCGTTTTTGCGATAGAGGTTGGGGGTCATATTTTCGATTCGCCTGAAAACACGGCGAAATTGCCGCAGATCAGTGAAGCCGCAGGCTTGCGATATACGGCTGAGTGTCATGTTCCGGTCTCGAAGCAGTTCCTTGGCGCGCTGGACGCGAATCTCCGCAATGTAGTCGCCGGGACTTCGATTCAGCACGCTGTCAAACAAGACCTCCAGATGTCGACGAGAGACGCCCGCTTCAGTAACGAGTGCTTTCACCCCGAATGGCTCACCCAGATGCGTTTGCGCGAATTCAACAGCCTTGGCGACGACGGGGTGATTGACGAGCATCACGTCCGTAGACTCGCGCGGAATAACGCCCCCGGGGGCGATTAATTGGTCGCTGGACGGCGCCGGTTCTCCGTTCATGAGTTGGTCAAGAAGATGAGCAACTTGAAAGCCAACTTTCCACCAATCGCACTCAATTGTGGTCAGCTTCGGCGAGCCAAACTCGCAGTCTATCTCGTTATTATCGACACCAATGATGCCCATTTCCTCCGGAACCTTTCGGCCCGCCAGCAGGCACGCATCAGCCAACATCCGCGCACGGGCGTCGCTCACCGCAAACACACCAATCGGCGTCGGTAGCTTCTTAATCCATTTACATAGTCCGTAGATTGCATTGTCCCACAGTTGCTCGTGCATCATCATGTTGGGCGAAATGTATCGAAAAACCGAGAAGTTTTTCGCTGCAATCCTTGCGGAAAATTCAGCCTCGCGCGCGATGGAATAACCGGCGCCTTCGACGCCATAGAATCCGAACTGTCGAAATCCCCTGCTGAGCAGATGTTCGGCCGCTAACCCGCCGATAGCTGCCTGATCCATCATCACTCGGGGGATTCCCGGATTCTGAACCAATGCCACGAATGTAACGACGGGTATTTTCATTCGGCGAGCCGCCCTCGCCTCAATTTCTGTGCCGAAAGAAGTGATGATGCCGTCGCCCTGCCAGCGTCTAAGAGACTGGATCGGCAGATCGTTCGCCTCTCCGCTTGTTGTAAACACCCAATTGCCGTGCTCATGCGCGTAATCAGCGATTCCCTGTACAACAGTATGCAAATGAGCCAGGCGTACCGGAAAGGCAAGCGCCACCCGGAGTGGAGAATGCTGTGGCTTTTTCAGTGTCCGTTTATGAGCCATGACTTCCGCGATCTCGTTGCCCGACTTGATTTTCCAGAACAACGACCTGCCAATGTGGGATAAAAATCTGTACGGCCAAAAATGCGCAGGGGAAGCCACACCCGGCAAGAACGAACAGTAATGAATAGTTCCCGCTGGTGCGCTGAAGGTACCACCCCGCGAACTCTGCAAAAACCATGGAGCCGATGGCGCCAGCCGCCGTCGCTATCCCCACCATAGACGCAATGGCGCGCTTCGGATACAGGTCGGTCGTGATGGAGTAACTGTTGGCTGACCAGCCCTGCATCGCGGCCATCGCAAATCCCACCACCAGAATCGCCGGCCACATCAACGGGATCAGACCGACAAAAGCGATCGGCACCACGCACAAGGCGCAAAGCCCAAGCGAGAACTTGCGGGCAAAATGCACGGACTTTCCGTTTGAGATTAGCCGGGTCGCCAATATGCCGCCAAGGATGCTCCCGAGGAGCTGCATGCTAAATGCAGTGGCTAACGGCCAACCAGCTTGGGAAATACTAACCCTGAACCGGGAGCCGAGAAACTTGGGAAGCCAGAAAATCTGGAACCACATGACAGGGACAACAAGGGCCGAGGAAATCAATAGGCCCCATGTCTGTGGAAAACGGAACAGTTCAAGCCAGTTCACCCGCCCGGCGTTCTCGTCAGCGGCTGAAAGTGCGATCTCCGGCGCATCATCCGCCCGGATGGATGTAACGTCGGCCTCCGAAAGATGTCTTGACTTTTCGGGACGCTGATAAAATACCAGCCAGAGGGCAATCCAAACGAATCCGGACGCGCCAAGAATGATAAACGCCATCTCCCAATTCCATGTCTTCGCGATCCACGGAACAAGCAGAGGGGCGATGATTGCACCGCTGCTGGTTCCAGTGTTAAACAACCCAGTCGCCAGCGAACGCTCGCGGCGAGGAAACCATTCGGCGACGGCCTTGGTAGCGGCGGGAAAATTGCCCGCTTCGCCAAGACCCAGGGCGAAGCGCGCCATCGCGAATCCAAACAGAGTTGACGTCAATGCCGTCGCGCATGCGGCGAGGCTCCAGATGGCGATTGCCACGATATAACCGACTTTCAATCCACACCGATCGATGAACCACCCAACGCCCAGGAGACCGATCATATAGGCAAGTTGAAACGCGAAGACCAGGTGACCATATTCTTGTTCGTTCCAGCCGAACTTACCCTGGAGGACTGGGGCGAGGATCGCCATGACTTGGCGGTCCATATAGTTAATCGAAGTGGCCAGGAATAGAAGCGCGCAGATGACCCAGCGGTAGGACAATCCACGCAGTAGTCCCCCTGACGCATGATTCGAAGAAACGCCCCCGGCGAGCACTTTTCTGACTGTCGGACCAGCGGAAACTGAATCTGACTGCTCGCTGACTGCTAAAGGCGTTTGGCTATTACTTTGTTCCTGCCGGGACGGTCGGAGCATCGCGAACCTCGCCTTTCGATTCCGCTCAAACAAGCATGATAAGGTCAATCACGCCTGTTCGCTAAAAAGCCGGCCAGCCGAGCAAAAAGCCAATTTGCGTGGCGTTCATTGAAGACTAAGAACCATCCGGTCTCGTCGCCGGATGTTCAACGGCCAGTCTTTGTGAGTCAATGTCACTGCAATCCCGCGTCGAAAGGGCGGCCGCATCGCTCGTCTCGAACACGCAATCCCGAAAGCTGACGTCGGTGGCATTCGTGCACGAAAAGCCATGCCGGGCTCGAACATGTACGTTGCTGAAAGTAATGTCTGAAATGGGCAGTTCGCGCAATCCGGTTATGCTGCCGGCGTCCATCGCCCCGCGAACTGTCACGTTGCTGATAAGTATGTCGCGCACCCGCGGAGTTGACTCGCTAACCGGATAGGAGTCGCCAGGCTTGTCCTTACCCATATAAAAAGTCGTGATTACGAACGGATGCGGGACATCCTGCATGATAATGTTGTTAAACGATAAGCCCTCAATGATTCCGCCTCTCCCTCTCTGGCTTTTGATTCGAATGCCGCTGTCAGTGCCATGAAACACGCAATTAGCAACCGTCACATTGCGAATGCCGCCCGACATTTCGCTGCCGATCGTCACTCCGCCGTGACCATTGTACGTGATGCAATCGGCGATCATGATATCCTCGTCGGGGCGCCCCACCCTGCGCCCCGATTCATTTTCACCGCTTTTCAGCGTGATGCAGTCGTCGCCGTCATCTATCCGGCAATTGGTTATCCGCACGCACCGGCAGGATTCCGGATCGATTCCGTCCGTGTTCGGCGACGGGATATGCGCGCCAATCGTCACGCCATCGATTCGCACTCGGTCGCACAGTAGCGGATGAATGTTCCATTCCGGTGAATCCAGCAACTTAACATCCTCAATCACTACATCGGTGCAGCGGAGAAAGCGAATGAGTTGTGGACGCCCCATCGGCAGGCCGGGAAGCGAACCGGGAACATCAGGGTTCGACGATGGTGGCGGAGGCTCATACGTCCGCGTCGGATCTTCGCTGCGAATGTGCCGCTTCGCTTTCATGGCGAGGACCGGCGCCCA
>Ga0182030_10023145_pt1 | contig 11510 bp, 11 predicted proteins | sample 812S3MmetaG_FD_121299 | JGI IMG/M metagenome (GOLD analysis project Ga0182030, IMG submission 121299) | Permafrost microbial communities from Stordalen Mire, Sweden - 812S3M metaG (Illumina Assembly) | ecosystem: Environmental > Terrestrial > Soil > Wetlands > Permafrost | place: Sweden...
GCGGCAGCTGATCGTTGCATCCCTGGAGCCGCCGCGGCCGCGCAAGCCGACCCGTCCGACCAAGGCATCGAAGGAACGCCGCCTGGTCGGCAAGGCGCTCCAGCAGCGCCGCAAGGTGCTGCGCGGCCGGGTGCGCGGCGAGGACTGATTACGGCGTAGCCGGCTCGTCCCAGCCCGGACTCATGTGATACGGCACCGCCAGCGTCAGCATCTGGATGCGATGGATGACGTTGCCTTCAATCCTGAACACCAGCACGGCCTCGGTGCTCGCCGGCTGCGCCAGGGCACGCAGTGACAGGGTATGGCCATCGGCAAGCCGCAGCTCGCGCGTGCCGGCTTGGTCAAGGTTCGCCCACACCACCACGGTGCCGTTGTCCGGATCCACGGCCACGACCCGCCGGTGGTGGATACGGGAAATGGACGCGTAGTAACCACTCTGAATCTGCTGCCGACACCCCAGGGCCGCGAGATTGAAGCGGCCGTCACCGATCTGCACCTTTGGATTGCCGCTGACCCGCGTACCGTTCTCGACCCGGACGCAGACGTCGCTGAGCGGCAGCGCGGCCTTGCCGTCGTAGTGCGCCAGGGCGGTCATCCAGGTCAAGGCAACGCCCGTCAGTTGCTCCCGCGTCGCCCGCAGCGCGGCGGGAATGGGCGTCAGCCAGGCTGAATCGGCGGTTCCGCGGCTGTTCGCGGCATCGATGCCGGCATCGCTCCATGCCGGGCCTGCGCCCTTGCGATAGAACAGGGTCTCCGCTTCGCTGATGCGGCGATCGTGGACCTTCAGCCGCATGGCCATCAGCACCACGTTGTCGAACTCGCGCATGGTGCCGAAATACGTGATCTGCTGCGTCTGGGGATCGGCATAGAACTGCTGGGCAGCACCGACACCGCTCGCCGTGCTCCAGAAACCGTCCCCGGGCAGCAACTCCTGACCGTTCTCCGTGAACCGGACGTGTTCGTCCAGGGCGAGCAGTTTCGGATCGTGCGCCACCACCGCCTTCAGGTAGCTGTCCGCCAGGGATTGCAGGCAGGTGCGATCGCACAGCAGTTGCGGGTCCTGCGTCGTGAGCGGTGCACTCGACGCCGCGTCGGGGCCGCTGGCGGCGGTTCGGACGCGCACGGTGCTGCGATCGCGCGAGTGGGCGACCACAGCACGGTCACGATCATCGTCCGTCTGATCGGCGCGCGCGTGCCGCGCAGCGCCCGGAAAGAGCATTGCGGCAGCCAGCGCGATCAGCGTCGTGCGTCCCCTCACCATGGCCCCTCCGCGGCGCAGCGTAAGTCAAGAATACTAGGAATGCGTCACCTGCAGGATGCTGTGACGAATCTCCTCGTTGAGCACCACCTGGGCATCGGCCGCCACGTCCATCAGGACCTCGTCGAACTCCAGTTTGCCGGCGCCCGTGGCCCGGATGACCTGCCGTCTGCGCAGCAGGTCGATGAAGTTCTCGAACAGCGCCCGATCGAAGAATTCCGGGGAGTTGAAGCCGTACAGCAACGACATCCGCTGCGCCATCAGGTAGCAACGCTCTTCGAGCTCGGACTGGCTGATCTGGCCGCTGCCGGCCTGCAGCAGCAGCGAAATCGCCAGGTAATACCGCTCGATGGTCTGGATGGTCGACTGCTGCAGCAACGACAGCTGCATCGCCTGCGGCGAAGTCGGTGCCGAGCGGCACCACCCGCCGGCGGCGTTGCGTTCGATCAGGCCCTGGCCTAAGAGCGTGGCCAGCATGGCATCGAGCGCCCCGGGCACCTCATCCTCAGGCCAGATCAGGAACAGTTCGGAGGCGATGTAGGGATAGATCCGGCCCGTCAGTCGCAGCAGGTCGGCATGGTCCATCGAGGCATTGCCGGCGAAGGCACAGGCGATCAGCGAAGGCAGCGCGAACAGGTGCACGATATTGTTGCGGTAATAGGCCGCGAGCACCGCGGCCTCATCGTTCATCTGCACCAGGTCACCCAGCGGATGGGCCCGCCGCGTGATGGCCTTCATCTCCTCCCCGTAGGCGACAATCTGCTGCGCCGACAGCGGCGTCACGGTAACGCGGTTGCTGTAGGGGCAGTCGGCGAGCAACGCTTTCAACAGGGTCAGCTGGCGCAGCAGGTCTGCCTCGACCAGGGTCCGCCGGGGCGAGGCCAGCAGCGCCACCGCGAGCAGCCCGATGGGTGTCACGGCCGCGGCCGCATTGATGTTGCGCATCACCTGCGTGGCCAGATCCCCCACGGCGGCGTTCAACCAGGGCAGGCGGCCCTCCTCGGCCGTGAGCCGGGTGCGCCACTGGCTGTCATGCCGGTCCAGCAGCGCAGCCAGGTGGATCGGCTCGCCGAGGTTGACCTGCACCTTGCCGAACTTTTCCTTCAGCCGCGGCAGTGTGCGCAGCAGGCCGAAGACGCTCTCCTTCTCCTTGGCCTTGCCGGAGAGCTCGCCGATGTAGGTGTTGGCCTCCATGATCCGCTCGTAGGCGAAATACACCGGCAGAAAGACGATGGGCCGCACCGGGGAGCGCAGGAATCCGCGCAACGTCATGGTCAGCATCCCGGTCTTCGGCTGCAGCAGCCGCCCGGTGCGGCTGCGGCCGCCCTCGATGAAGTACTCGAGGGAATGGCCGCGAGCCATGATCGCCGCCAGGTAGCTCATGAACACGACCGTGTACAACGCGTTGCCGCGGAGGCTGCGCCGGATGAAGAACGCGCCCCCCTTGCGCAGATAACGACCGACCACGGGCATGTTGAGATTCAAGCCCGCGGCGATATGCGGAATGGCGTAGCCGTTGCGATAGATCACGTACGAGAGCAGCAGGTAATCCATGTGACTGCGATGACAGGGCACATAGATGATTTCGTGGCCGTCGGCGACCTTCGCCAGGGTATCGGCGTTGCCGAAATCCACGCCGTCGTAGATGCGGGTCCACAGCCAGCCGAATGCCCGCTCGAGGAGCCGCACGAAGGCCGGCGAATAGTTGGCGGCGATTTCATAGGCGAGCTTGCGGGCGCGGATCAGGCCCTGGCGCCGGGTGATCTTCTTCTCCCGCACTTCCTGCGCGACTGCGGCGCGTACCGCGCGCATGCGCAGGATACGGCCGACGATGGTCCGGCGGTGGGACAGGTCAGGACCGATGCGCGCCGCGCGCTGCCGCGCGTAGCGGACCCGCAGGGCACGCGCGACCCGGCGGCATTGCACCACGGTCGGAGCATCGCCGCCGAGCAGGCTGCGCAGCGAGATCGGCTCATCCAGTTCGAGCAGCGTGTTGCGCCCGTTGAATATCACCTGGAAGAAGCGGCGCACCCTTGAGGTGATGACCCAGTCATCTACCAGCAGCAGCCGGAACCATGACGCCTCGCGGTGCGGCGCGCGGCCCCAGAACACGGCCGCCGGCACCAGGTCCACATCCGCATCCGGATCGGCCCGCAGCTGATTCACCAGCCGCACCAGAATCGGCGGCGGCCGCCGGTCGAGCGGCTCGGCACCGCCGGACCGGCGCGGATCGAGATAAAAGTAGGACATGTCGCCGCTGTGACCCGGCAGCCGCTTGCGCGGGCGCGGCAGCTTCAGGCGTACGCAGGCGCTCTGCAGGACCGCAAGATCGGTGACGCTGCGATGTTCCATGACGTAGCACAGCGGTCGGCCGCGACCCAGCAGGCGCGATGCGGCATCGGCGGGCAAGGTGGTGAAGCGAACCCACAACGCGAGGATTCGTCGCAGCAGCCACGCCATGACCTAATCGCCCGAAGCCGGCATGTCCAATGAGATCAGGAAGTACTCGAACAGGTAACGGATCATGCCCATCTGGCTGTGCAGACGGTGATCATCGTGAAGCAGGTGCAGTGAGGCCCCGTAGTCGCGCGCGAAGCGGGCACTGTCCTCGTAGGGCACGACCTCGTCCTGCCAGCCGTGGACCACCATGGTCGGACAGTCGAGCACGCCCTTGCGCAGCGGCGGCAGCCCTTCGGCGTAGATGGCCGGCGCCATCAGAAAAACACCGCGGGCATGCAGGTGCGAGGCAGCGGCCACCGACACGTAGGCGCCGTGACTGGACCCCACCAGGACCAGCTCACCTTCCAGCTCCTTGCAGAAATCCATCAGGCGCGCGAGCCGGCCCTGCGGCGTATCAATGCCGCGATAGTCCACGGACTCCGGCTCGTACCCTTCCGCACGGGCGGTATCGGCGAGCACGGTGATCTTGCGACCCCAGGGGCCGCCTTCCTGTCCATGCGAAAACACTACATATCGACTGCTCACGGGTCGATATCTTATACCGCCTACGCGTTGAGGATCGCGGTCTCGATTTCCCAATCGACACGTCGCGGCGTCGCCGCCTGTCGGTTGATGCTCACGGGACGAACCCGGGTCCCGCCCGGGTGATGGGTCACCAGCCAGCACTGCAGGGTGCCGGGCTGCTGCAGCGCATAGCCGAACAGCAGAGTGACGGCGCCCGTGGCGATCGTGCTCGGGCGGTTGACGCGTTCGTCCCAGACCACCAGACAGCAGTCCGCGAATTCGCCCTCGGCAAATGCCCCTTCCATGTGCAGCGACTCCAGGAACCGCTCGATCTGGCGACCGGCGCGCTCCCACGTCGTCGGTGAATTCGGCGCGGTGAGCACCCAGTGTGTGCCGCGTTCGACGCTGTTGGCGAGCTGCAGCCCCAGACGGTGCGCGGCGAGGTAGCGCCCCTCGGCGCTGGCGGATACCCCCGACCAGAGGGTGCAGCTGTGCGCGCGCGGCGCCGGCCCGGGCCGCAGTGGCGCAAGTGTGTTGATACCCGCCTGCGCCAGCCGTTCACCGAGTTCGGCATCCAGCGGAACAGCCGGCCGCAGCATCGGCCGCAGCGCCGGTTCGGGTTCCGGTATCTGCCGCCACGGACCGCGCGCGCAGTCGGTGCGCGCCAGCATGGCCGCCGCCGCCGCGCCGGGCGCGAAGGTCGCCGTGCGGTTGCGCAGCCGGTCGAACGCCGCCAGCCGCGGGAAGAACATGGCCGCGTTGTCGCTGCGGAACGGCCAGACTGCCACCCCATCGAGCGCCTCCTGGGCCTGCGTCCATGCCTGCGGCGGATCCACGATCTGCAAGGCACGGCGCTCCCGACAGAAACGCGCGGCCACCAGCAGCGTGCTCATTCCGAGGTCCTGGTCGCGCGTCAGCGGCGGGATGTACAGGAGGTCGAACTGCGTGTCCGCACCCAGCGCGAAAATGCCGGTGCGCCGCGGTTGCGAGCCGATGATGTCGTAGTCGGACAGCGGCCCCCCATCATCGCCATCGGCATTGGCAAAGACGTAGCCGATCACCGCCCCGGTCGGCCCGACGCCGGTAGGGTCCGGGCGCGCGGCCGGCACAGTACCCGTCACCCGCGCCAGCGCCGAGGTCTGCAGCACGTCGGCGACGTAGCGTGCACCGCCCGGCTCGACGGACAGGTTGCGCTGGATTTCCTGCTCCTGGACCCGCTCTGAGCCCGCGACGGCCAGCCGTTGCACGATGAGATTGAAGCGATCGTCCGCGGTGACGCCGTCGTAGTCGACGGCGGCACGCAGATATTCGCGCGAGCCGGGATTGACGGCCATGAGCCGCAACGCGCCACGGCCGGCCGGCAGCGTGAGGGTCCCGCAGTTGGCGCCGTTGGTGGCGCGGACGATCAGCGCCTCACGGCCACCGTTGTCGAAGAACTGTTCGACGGCATAAGAGAGCGTGGAAGGTTGCCAGAGGCCGCCGAAGATCTGCGTGAAGGCGGCAAAGCCGTCAATACGGACAGGTTTGGCGACGGGACCTTTGAGAGCGCGGCCGATGAAGGCCGTGACGCCGGCGGGAACACGCTCGATGGCGCGCCCGGGCCCCGGGAGGATCTTTGAATCTGCTTCGGAAACTCCGCGCACGGCCACCCGTACCTCAAGGGACCGGTGGCACTCTAACAGTTTTCGCAGCCCCTCAGCGCACCTCGGCCGGGACAGGCACAGTCGGCTCGGCACGAGCCGGTTTGGATTCTGCGGCGCGCGCCCGGTTCTCAGCGTCGGCCCGCGACTGTTCCTCGCCCTTGCGGGCCACCTCGCCGAGCATGATCTTCAGCCATTCGGATAACTCGGCCACTCAACCTCCCGACCTGTGGACACCGGCTGCCGGCACCGCATGATCCTGCGGATCCGATTCACCCATGATCTGGTCGAAGGTCTGTTCGTCCATCGGCAGATCCGACTTACCGTCCCAGGAGGCGCCCTCGGGCAACTGGTTCTCGACCTTGGTGGCGCTGGCCAGCACCTTGTCGAGGCTGGCATCGGTGAGCGTCACCGGCACGATGAGGCCGCGCGGTTCGTGGGCCAGCTGTGTGACCAGGTCCCAGTCCACGGTCTGACCGCGGCTCTTGAGTTCCTTCTGCATGTTCTTGTTCAGTGAACGGGACATCAGCGCCTGCTGCGCCTTCTTCCAGTCGCGCCGGTCATCTTCCAGCGATCCGAATGCCTGCATGACCAGCTGCCCGTTGTCCCAGCCAAAGACATAGGGCTGGTTGACCACATGCACTTCGGTGCCGATCGGGACCTTATCGAACAGTTCCGAGATGTCCTCCGGGAACAACCGGATGCAGCCATGGCTGGAACGCAGGCCGACCCCGGCCGGCTTGTTGGTGCCATGGATCAGGTAGCCCGCCCAGGTCAGATAGAACGCCCGGTTACCCAGCGGATTGTCCGGGCCCGGTCCGACGATGGCAGGCAGCACGTCGCCGTTTTCCTTGTGCTCCTTGATCACCGAGATCGGCGGATGCCAGGTCGGATCCTTCTGCCGGCGCACGATTTTCGTGGTCCCCTCGGGAGTCGACCAGCCGACCTTGCCGATGCCGATGGGATGGGTGAACACGACCTGCGGTTCACCCGCCTTGTGCGGCGGGAAATAGAACAGGCGCATGGCGGCGATGTTGATGACAACTCCGTCGTGGGGCGCATCGGGAAGCACGAAGCGGGTGGGCAGTACGACGGTGCGGCCGGCGCCCGGCAGCCACGGATCAACACCCGGGTTCGCCCGCAGCAGTTCCTCGTAGCCCAGGTTGAAGCGACGCGCGATGTCGGTCAGCGTGTCGTCCTTCCCGACCGTGGTCTCCTGCAGCGCGCCGATGACGGTCTGTCCGTCGGCCAGCTCGAAACGTGAGGTTTCCTGCGGTGCCGGCAGCGCGGGTGGTGGCGGCGGCACTGCCACAACCGGGGCCGGGGCAGCCTTGTTATGCGCGCTCCAGGGGCCTCCGACGAGCGTACAGGCGGCCAGCAAGGACAGGGGCAGAACCGCGCCTATGGCGCGAAATGGCGACAGATTACGTGTCATGGTGTGTCGATTATGACATCACCACGGCCGACACCAAAAAAAAGAACCCCGGGCTTGCGGCCCGGGGCTGAGAATGCGGACTTTCGATGAAGGGAAGGAAGTCCGCTAGGGGATTAAGGCGGTTTAATGCAATCGGGCCCAGTGCAGAATGCGAATGTCGTCGCTGGTGAGGTCAAAGCTCTGCGCCAGCAATGAGCGCAATTCTCGGGTTCCGGCGGTCTGTTCAAGCGGATGCCGCAGCTCGACCACACCACTCCACTCGCTCGACTCAGGGGCGGATTCAACCGCCGCCAGAGCCGGCTGGTCTGCCGTTACGAAGTGTGTGTAGTACTTGGCGGCCATGGCTCAAAGATTAATTTCACCTCGCTAAAACTGCCGTGAAACGTTCCACAGATCTTGTGTTCAAACGGCTGACATAACGCGAAAGGACCACCGAAGATGGGTCGCTACCGGGCGCCACTGATACCGGGTTCACAATTCATCACACCGGCTGGGTGCGCGCGGTTGCGTGCCGAGCTTACTGAGCTGTGGCACAACGAACGGCCGCGCGTGACGCAGGCAGTACAGGATGCTGCGGCGCAGGGAGATCGGTCGGAGAATGCCGAGTACCTCTACGGCAAGCGTCGCCTGCGTGAAATCGATCATCGCGTGCGCTTCCTGCGCCAGCGTCTGGATGGGATGACGGTCGTCGATCAGCCGCCGTCGGACGTGCGGCGGGTTTTCTTCGGTGCGTGGGTGACCCTGGAGCGCGACGATGGAGAAGAAGTGCGGTACCGCATCGTGGGTCCCGATGAGACCGACGCGGTCGCCAACTGCATCAGCATGGATTCGCCGTTGGGACGCGCGCTGCTGGGCAAGTCACTGGACGCGCAGGTGCCGGTGGTGCTGCCCACCGGCAGCACCACCTTCACGGTTGTCGCAATCGAGTACGCGGCGGCTACCAGATGACCCGGACGTTCTTGAACTGCCACGGATCACTCTTGTCGACGTCCTCGGGAAAGAGACGCTCGCGATCGGTCAGCGGCGTCCAGTCGGTGTACTGGCCCACGACCTTGCCCCAGTAAGGCTGCGCGATCTCGATATTGCGGCGGAAGTCGATTTCGTCCGGTTCGACCAGGCCGCAGTTCGGATTCTCCATCGCCCATACCATGCCCGCGAGCGCCGCCGAGGTCACCTGCAGGCTGGTCGCGTTGTTGTACGGCGCCAGTTGCCGCGCCTCCCCGATGGTCAGCTGTGAGCCATACCAGTAGGCGTTCTTCTTGTGCCCGGCAAGCAGCACACCGAGTTCGTCGCGGCCGCTGATCACGTCCTCACACATGATCCGCTTCCTGTCCTGGACCACGAAATTGCGTCCCGCGAATTCGTGCACCGAGGCGATCGCCGCATCACTGGGGTGATACGCGTAGTGCACGGTCGGCCGGTACACGACCTGTCCGCCTTCGCGCACCGTCAGGTAATCGGAGATGGAGATTGCCTCGGAGTGCGTGATCAGAAAACCGTGGAAATGGCCCGCCAGCGGCGTCCAGGTACGCACGCGCGTGGCGGCGCCGGGCTGGGTCAGGTAGATCGCGCCGCCGCCGCCGAAATCATGGCGCTTGCCGTCGCGGGGGAAGTTGCGCTCATGCGAACCCCAGCCGAGCTCGGCCGGTTGCGCACCCTCGCTGACGAAACCGTCCACCGACCAGGTGTTCACGAATTCGTTCAGCTCCTTGGGCCGGGAGGACACCTGGGTATCGCGCTCCGCGATGTGAATGACGCGGATCCCCAGCTGATTGGCGAGTGCCGCCCAGTCTTCCCGCGAGGTGGGATTGCCGGCATCGACGCCGGTGTCGTTCGCGATGTTCAGCATGGCCTGTTTGACGAGGTGCGACACCATGCCCGGGTTCGCGCCATGAGTGACCACCGCGGTCGGCGCGCGCTGGTTGCCGGCGCGCAGCGCGAGGGCCTCCTCGCGCATCGAGTAGTTGGTGCGGCGGGCCGCGCTCAGGGTCGGATCGATATACCCGCCGGCCCAGGGCTCGATGCAGGTGTCCAGGTACATCGCGCCCTTTTCCCAGCTGAAACGGATCAGCGCGACGCTCGAGACATCGACCGAGAGGTTCAGCAGCAGATCGCCGCGACCCAGCAGCGGTGCCAGGATGCGCCGGAAATTGTCGCGGGTCAGCGCCTCTTGGATGCGCTTCACACCGAAATGCTCGGCCTCCGCGCTGCCGGCATCATCGGCAGTCACGATGGTGATGCGATCCGGTGAGATACCGATGTGCCGCAAGATGAGCGGCAAGACTCCCTGGCCAATGCTGCCGAAGCCGACGAAGACGATTCGGCCGGGAAAATCGATATATACCGGATGCTTTGTCATGATTACCGCCAGTGTGGTGGAAAAGTTCGCTCGTACCCTGGCAGAGCCGCAACGCGGCCGATCCAGCGCTCCAGTGCTGGATAGTTGGCAGCCAGGGGTAGGAAGCGGGAGGACAGCGCGCGGGCCGCTGGCTTGTCCAGAGCGCGCAGCAGCAGCTGCAACGCCGGGAATATCACTATGTCGGCGGCGGAGAAATTATCCCCCACCACCCATTCGGAACGCGACAGCCGGCCCTCGATGGAGCGGGCCTCGCGGGCAACGACATGCATGGAGTCAGCCAGGGCATCGATGTGCTCCTGGGCCTCCCCTTCGAAGACTGCACGGACGATCTTCATCAGGTGCTCCTCGACGTACGACTGGTATTCACAGATCACGCGCATGATCACGCCGGCTTCCTCCGGGGAATGACCGAAGATGGGCGGATCCGGATACTTGAGGTCCAGGTAGTACAGTACGGCCAGGGACTCGAACACCACATAGTCACCGTCCTTGAGGATGGGAACACGGCCGCGGAAATTCAGGCCTAAGATCTGCGGCGACTTTTGCTCCTGCCGCGAGAACTGCAGCTGGTGACCTACGTAGGCCAGCCGCTTGTACTCGAGCGCGAGCAAGACGCGCCAGGAATACGGGCTGCCGCTGCCCCAGTAGACTTCAATCGCCATATACTTGATTCACAAGGCTGTTGGGTCGATTGTACCGACAAGTCGGCCATACCACACTGCAGCGAAATATGAGCGCGGATCTACCATTGCACCTGATCGAAGCGGCGCACTTGGCGCATGCATTGCCCGCATCCGGGGCCACCCCGAAGCTGGTGATCGTCGATTGCCGGCACGACCTGGCGCGCCCGGACTGGGGCCGGCAGGAATTTGCCGCAGCGCATATTCCGGGCGCGGTGTTTGCCCATCTGGATCACGCTCTGTCCGGCCCGGTGACTGCGCAATCCGGACGGCATCCCCTGCCCGATCCGGCAACGCTCGCGGCCTTCCTTGGCGCGGCCGGCGTCGATGCGAACACGCACGTGGTGGCCTATGACCAGGACAAGTCGATGTTTGCCGCACGACTGTGGTGGCTGCTGCGCTGGCTGGGACATGAGCGCGTGTCGGTGCTGAACGGCGGACTGGCGGCGTGGCGGGCGGCGCAACTGCCACTTGAGGCCACGCAGGCGCCGCGTACCGGGGTACGTTTCATCGCGCGCCCGGCGCTGGTGCAGTGGGTGACGACGGCAGAAGTGGCGCGGGCGCTGGGGGCCGGATACCTGCTGCTGGATGCGCGCGCGCCGGACCGTTTCGCCGGGCAGAACGAGACCCTCGATCCGGTGGCCGGCCATGTTCCCGGCGCCCGCAACCAGCCCTTCGCGCAGAACCTCGCGACCGACGGCCATCTGCAGCCGGCGCCGGTGCTGGCAAAGATGTGGCACACGGTGCTCGGCGCTACCCCGCCTTCGCAGGTGGTGGCGATGTGCGGCTCCGGCGTCACGGCCTGCCACAATCTGCTGGCCATGCAGCTCGCCGGGCTTCCGGGAGCTCGGCTGTACGCGGGCTCCTTCAGCGAATGGATCCGCGATCCGGCCCGCAAGGTGGCGACGGGCCCGGCGTGAACTCAAGCGTCATCCAGTTGTCCCGCTTTTTTGCTATCGTCCGCGCCCCCTGGGCCTAAACTCTTAATGGAGCGATGAACGGCACAACGCAAAAGGGTCCCGGTCAGCCGTGGACCACGGAAGACTCGCTGGACCTCTACCATGTGAACGCGTGGGGCAAGGGGTACTTCTCGATCAACGACGCGGGGCACGTGATCGTGCGTCCCGATGCCCAGGTCGGCGGCCAGACCATCGACCTGTACGAAGTCGTCGAA
>Ga0182030_10023148_pt1 | contig 11510 bp, 4 predicted proteins | sample 812S3MmetaG_FD_121299 | JGI IMG/M metagenome (GOLD analysis project Ga0182030, IMG submission 121299) | Permafrost microbial communities from Stordalen Mire, Sweden - 812S3M metaG (Illumina Assembly) | ecosystem: Environmental > Terrestrial > Soil > Wetlands > Permafrost | place: Sweden...
ACTTGCAGCGGGGGGATGCGTTCGGGGTTCCACCGGAGCTCGATCTCTTGGACGTGGTTCGATACCACGAGGCGTTGCTCCTGATGCTGGAGGAGAGATTCGATCCGGCTCAGGTACTCCTCGACCAGCTCACGCAGAAGGGGCTGGATACGGAGGAAGTCATGTTGACACAGGGTATGATCGCCCTTCGCATTCCAGTTTTCCCCGCCGCTCTGAGCCGGACCAGCAGCGACGACCGGATGGACCTCATCCGGCGCGTCGGCCGCGCCCAGCACCTGATTGCTCAGGAGAAGCCCAGGGAAGCCGTCGCGATTTATCGGGAGCTGATCAAGGATGACCCGAAGATCGCCAACCTGCACCTCTCCTTCGCGCCGCTGCTTTTGCAGATCCACGAACGTCAGGCGGCCGCGGCCGAACTGCGCACGGAACTCAAACTGAATCCCCACAGCGTCGAAGCGCGATTGCTTCTCTGCGACCTCCTGGGGGACGACTCCCCACAGGACGCGTTGGGCTTGGCCGAGCAGGCGGTTGAGCTGGATCCGAAATCATTCAAGACACATTTCATCCTTGGAAGGCTGCTTTTCAAAGCAGGAAAACTCGCAGAGAGCGCGAAGGAGCTGGAGACCAGCCGGGACCTCGACCCGTCCAGCAGCGCGGTGAGATTTGCCCTCATCCGCACTTACAAATCCCTCGGCAAGGAGGCTGAAGCGACGCGCGAGGCCGCGATCTTCCGCCGTTTGAGAGCCGCGGAAGATCAATTCCGCACGACCGGGCGCGTGTCTCCGTCGTATTTCGAGCCCGATCGGGCCGGAGCGCAACCATCCAGCGAAAGCCCGCCCGCATCCGCGCCAGAGAGGCCCAAGGCGCGTGCACCCCAATAGGCGCGATTGCGGGGAGCATCGACAGGAGGCTCACCAGGAGGGTGATCGGACAATTGCTTCGGCACCCGGTGTGAAGTGTTGCATGGCGAGGAGGAAGTGCTTCCCATGATCGTTCGGGCGATGGTTTCACTGCTGTTGCTGGCTGCGCTTTTGCCCGAGGCTCGGGCAGTTGATCCGGATCTGTTGACGCGTCCGTGGAGCGCGCGCTGGATCTATGTGCCCGGTTCTCCGGCATCCGACTACGGGGTCTACCATTTCCGGCGAACCTTCGATCTGACGGCGAAACCCGAATCTTTCGTCGTGCACGTCAGTGGTGACAACCGCTATCAGTTGTTCGTAAACGGCGAGCGGGTCGTGTGGGGCCCAGCCCGCGGCGACCTGTTCCATTGGCGCTATGAGACGTTGGATATCGCGCGCTATCTGCACGCGGGCAGGAACGTGTTCGCCGCGGTGGTATGGAACTTCGGCACAGAATCGCCAATGGCGCAAACCTCATACCGCTCCGCCTTCCTGCTCCATGGCGACACCCTCGCGGGGCGCGCTGTGGATACGAACCGTCAGTGGAAATGCACGCGCGATAAAGCCTACCGCCCCCTGCCGTTCTTCTCGCCGATGGGTTATTACTATGTTGCCGGGCCGGGCGATGAAGTGGACGGCTCGCGCTACCCGTGGGGATGGGAGCAGCCCGAGTTCGACGATTCAAAGTGGGAGGCCGCGGTCGAAGACTATGAGGCCGCGCCCCGGGGGGCCGAGGATTCCCCCAGCCGCTGGATGCTGGTGGCGCGGCCCATTCCGCTGATGGAGAATCGTCCGCAACGCCTCTCACGCGTGCGACAGGCGAGCGGGGTGACCATCCCCGATAGCTTCCCCGCGGCACCCGCGGATGTGCGGATTCCCGCGAACTCCAAGGCACGGATTCTCCTGGACCAGCACTGGCTGACGACGGCATACCCGGAGTTGATTGTCTCCGGCGGTCGTGGCGCGTTGGTCAGCCTGCACTATGCAGAATCACTGTGGTTGCCGGGAAAGCGCGAAAAGGGAAACCGGAACGAGGTGGAAGGGAAAACATTCTTTGGAAATTCGGATGTGTTCCTGCCGGACGGTGGCGCTCACCGCATGTTCCGGCCCCTCTGGTGGCGAACTTACCGTTACGTGGAGCTCTCTATCGAGACCAAAGGCGATCCAATCACCCTGGAAGATTTGCGAGGCGTCTACACGGGCTATCCATTTGAACGTCGCGCCCACCTCGAAGCCGGCTCGGAAGAACTGGATAAGATCCTGGACGTCGGCTGGCGCACCGCACGGCTTTGTGCGCACGAAACCTACATGGATTGTCCCTACTACGAGCAATTGCAGTACGGCGGCGACACGCGGATTCAGGGCCTTGTCTCGTTGTACATGACCGGCGACGGCAGGCTCATTCGGAACGCCATCGAGCAGCTGAATGCATCAAGAACCGGCGACGACATGACGCTCGGATGTGCTCCTTCCGGCCATCCCCAGTACATTCCGCCGTTCTCGCTCTGGTGGATCGGCATGCTCCACGACTACTGGATGTACCAGGATGATCCAGCCTTTGTGAAGCAGATGCTCCCAGGCGCGCGGTCGGTGCTATCCCACTTTGCCTCGCACCGGAAACCGAACGGATCGCTCGGCCGCATGCCTTGGTGGAACTTCGTGGACTGGGTGAAGCAGTGGAGCAACGGTGTGCCGCCCGCGACTGACGAGGGCTCTTCGGCGCCGCTCGATTTGCAGCTTCTTCTGGCTTACGACTGGGCTGCGGACCTGGAATCTGCGCTGGGCTCTCCCGCGCTGGGACTAGAGTACCGGAAGTCCGGAGAGGAGCTCCGCGCCACGATCCGGAGACTCTATGGGAAACCGGGCGAACTGTTCGCCGATACGCCGCAGCGGAGCGTGTTCTCCCAGCACACCAATGCACTCGCGATCCTGGCAAGTGTGGTGGAGGGAGACGAGGCCCGCAAGCTGCTCGACCGGACCCTGAGCGATCCATCGCTGGCGCAGGCCTCCATCTACTTCCGGCACTACCTTCACTCCGCCGTGAACAAGGCGGGCGAGGGCGACCGCTACCTCGTCCTTCTGGATCCGTGGCGGCGCATGCTGGCCCGCGGCCTCAATACTTGGGCGGAAAGGGATGAACCGTCGCGTTCCGACTGTCACGCCTGGGGCTCAAGCCCCAATTTCGAGCTGTTCCATACCGTGCTCGGGATTGACTCCGCCGCGCCTGGATTCAGTCGCGTGGTGGTGCGGCCGTTCCTGGGCACACTCACCAAGGTGAGCGGGTCCATCCCGCATCCTCGCGGAGAGATCGCGGTCAGCTTGGAGCGAAATGGAGACGTGCTCGAGGCCCAAGTCAGCCTGCCTTCCGGAATCGACGGCGAATTCCTTTGGCATGGGGCAACAACGCCGCTGAAGCCAGGCCTCAACAAGTTGCGCTTGAGATAGAGAACTAGAGGAAAGGGAATCGACAGATCATGGGACTGCGAAAGAAGACAACGGGGATTTGCGCGGCGGCACTGGCGGGCTTGGCTTTCACTGCGTGGGGACAAGCTCCGCCAGATGGATTCCTGGGCGGGCTGCCGCTGATTCGGAATTCCGAGACACGCTCGATTTCCGCGGAGAATCCGAGAGGCGAAAAAGGGGGCGGAGCCACCGCAGCCCCGGACAAAGACAATCCCGCGTCGGATCTGGGCGCGTCCTGGAAGGTCCGGCCCGCCATCACGCTGCCGAAACTCGCGACCACGACGCTTGCCGAGATCGATGGTCCGGGCGTGATCCAGCATATTTGGATAACGGTCGATCCGAAAGCCCACCGCGACTGCATTCTGCGGTTTTACTGGGATAACGAGTCGAGCCCTTCGGTGGAAGTGCCCCTGGGAGATTTTTTTGCGACCGCGCATGGTCTCCGCTACAAGGTCAACTCTCTGATGGTGGCGGTCAACCCTTCCGGCGGTTTCAATTCATATTGGCCGATGCCGTTCAGGAAGAAGGTGAGGATCACCGTCGAGAACCAGCGGCCGGAAGCTATCAGCGGGTTTTTCTACCAGATCACCTACGCACTGGAGGCGGTGCCCGACAATGCGGCTTACTTCCACGCACAGTGGCGCCGCAGCCTGACCAGCCGGGAACATCCCGAGCACATCCTCCTGGACGGCGTGGTTGGAGAGGGGCAATACGTCGGCACATTCCTGGCGTGGGAGCAACTTTCCAACGGGTGGTGGGGCGAGGGCGAAATCAAGTTCTATATTGATGGCGATCAGAAGCAGCCGACCATCAACGGCACCGGCACGGAAGATTACTTCGGCGGAGCCTGGGCCTTCGGTGACACATTCTCGGCGCCCTTCTCGGGCTACCCTTTCTATCGGAAAGAAGCGGGTGAAATCCCGAAGCATTCGCTGTATCGCTGGCATGTCCTGGACCCGATCCGCTTCAAGCAAGATCTGCGCGTGACGATTCAGGCACTGGGCTGGTGGCCCAACGGCAAATTCCAACCGCTCACCGATGACATCAGCTCGGTTTCTTACTGGTATCAAAGCGAACCTCATAAGCCGTTCCCGCCGTTTCCGGAACGCGCCGCGCGCTTCCCGCGTTGAGATCTTGGACGGATTCAGGCGGTATCGAATGCCTTTGCAAAAGAGTAGCGGAATCAGGGCGGGTCTGGTGTTGGGAGTGCTGGCTCTCGCGGCAACGGCAGACGGAGCGACGCCATGGACGTGCCGGACCGGGGACTACGCGCTGAGCTGGGACTTACACGCCGATGTCGCGCAACTGGTGCAGACCTCGACGGGCCGGAGCGTCTGGCGGGGGCCTCTGCTGCCGGGATTCTGGTTGCAGGTGCCCGGTGGCGAACGCCGCTTCGTGAAGGCCGAAGTCGACCAGGCTTCCATCGCGCCCGGGCCCGCGGGGGGCACGCTGGGACTGCGCTTGCCGGGCATGGGCGGCGGGACTCTCCGTTTCAGTGTCGAGCCATGGGGAATCCAATTCCACGAACTGCGAGTCACGTGGGATGGGACTCCGCCGGCGATCCTCGGTCTGTACTTCGGATCGGCGCCGCTGACCGAAGAGCAGCGGACAGTGGTGCCTTCGCTCGAGCTCCCGTTCTGGCCGGGTTGGAGTGCCGAAGGTTACTGCGTTCCCAGTGGCAAGGGCGGTCCGGTGCAGAGCTTCTTCCGCAATTGGGACCTCGGCCATGCCACATTTCCACTGGGCAGCTTTGGCCCTTCTCTCGGGACGCCTTACGCCGCGGCGTTTCCGCGGCCTATGTTCAGCGCCGCCATGGGCGGTCAGGACGGTTGGGTCGCTTTCGGCCCAGGAACGATCCCCGATGCTGCGTTGACGCTCGAGATTCGTGCGACCACCGGCACTCTGCATTACCTCTACCGGGAGGACCTGTGGGGGACACCAGCCGGCCGCACGCGAGTCTGGCCCGAGCCGCTCCGTTTCGCCTGGGCTCCGACGGCCTGGGATGCTTTCCACGAACTCTTCGCTTCTTTCGGTCCGGGTAAGGCGTCCGCGCCGGTCCACCAGCAAGCCCATTGGAACACTTGGGGCAATTTCAAGGAGCGGTATTATGATCTGCGTTTCGAAGCCGACCACGCCGCCAGCCTGGGTGCCCAAGTGCTGCAGATCGACGATGGGTGGGAGATCACGACTGGCAGTGGAATCCCGAATCTCCAGCGTTTTCCGCACTTCTCCGACGATCTCAAGTACATTCGCGCCAAGGGGTTGGCACTCGGTTTTTGGCTGGCTGCCGGCTGGGTGAACGACCCGTCTTCGGCCGGGCTGAAGCTGGAGGACCTGCTGCTCGGAAAAGACGGTCGCCCCAGACGAGCCAGCTGGAACATGGCCGCGGACTCTCTCGCCACATCGAACTCTTGTCTTGATCCGAGTTCATCGCGGACGCGCGAATTCCTGCGCCGCCGTACCATCGACATGATGCGGGAGTACGACCCGCAGGTCCTCAAGTTGGACTTCGGATATGGGCTGCCCGGTCCGGATGTGTCCGCGCCGCGCGACCCCGCTTTTCGGGGCGAGCGGCTCGCTTTCGAACTGCTGAGAATCATCGCTGAGGCGGCGCGCGAGGTAAAGCCGGATGTCACGATTCAGTACTACGGCATCCACCCCCTGATGCGCCCCGTCACCGATCTCATTGCGCTCGATGACCTTGGAGACGGTGGCGGGTACGAAGTGGAAGCACATGGCCAATGGTCGATCTGGTCGGCACTGGCGGCCGCCCAGGGCGCCGCGATCATGTCCTCGAGCGGGTACGACTGGAAGGCTGATTCGGAAATCCTGCTCGATACGGCCGTCATCGGCGCTCCGGGTTCCGTCCTGCCATTGCCACGGCCGGGACAACCGTCTTTGCCTGAGAGTTGGATCTCCCACCGGCAAGCGCTGGCGCGGTGGTACCGCCGCACGGCCGGATGGGAACCGCTCTGGCTCAACTCGGACAAAGGTGCGCTCGGCCATGAACCCGCCATGCGTTGTTTCGGGCGAATGGAGCACATCGGGAAAGCCGCGTGTTTGACCGCCGTGGCGCTCCGCCCGCAGAAGCCGGAGGGCCTGGAAGCAAAGCCGCTGCGCGGCATGCGCTGGGAGGGCCGATGGGCCGTGATTTCCCAGGATGACGAAGCCATTTTCGCCTCGCGCAAGCTGGCTTGCATTCCGTTCGACTCCGGCTTTCTGGAGATTCCGCTGGAGTCCCGTCCGGAGCGGGTAGCTGCGGTGCGCTTCGACCGCGAGGAAGCAGTGAGCAACTGGAGTTTCGTGAACGGCAAACTGCGCCTGGAAGTCCCATTGGGCAGTGACTCGTTGTTGGGATTCCTGGTAATTCGAGGCCAATAGGGTAGATCGGAAACATGAGAATCGCGCTCCCACTGCCAACTACCACCGTCATGCTGACTGTGCGCATGCCGAGCATGGAGCGTACCAACCGCCGGCACAGGCTTCTGATGGATGGGCGGCCGTATGCCTCTCCCAGCGTTGCCCGCCGCCTGCCGGAAGACCGAGACTGTACGACCGGAAGGAGATCTGATCTATGCGAATGATTCATTCTCCAGCGCTACTAACTCCGATGTTATGGTTTGCGGTGCTGCCGCTTACGGCGGCCGAGCCCTTGTCCCACAATCTCCATGCGGGCTGGGAATTCCGCGCGGTTCGCGGTACCGACCGAGCCGAATTGAAGGCCTGGCATCCGGCGCAGGTACCGGGCGTCGTGCACACCGACCTTCTGCGTCACGATCTCATCCCCGACCCCTTCAATCGCGATAACGAGGCTCTCCTCCAATGGATCGGTTTGACGGACTGGGAATATCGAACCACCTTTCAGGTCGAAACGGCGACTCTGGCACGCGAACACGTGGATCTGGTCTTCGATGGATTGGACACGCTGGCCGACGTCTACTTGAACGAGAAACAGGTCTTGCATGCCGACAACATGTTTCGCCGCTGGCGGATCTCCGCGAAGTCGCTCCTCCAGCCTGGCGCCAACGATCTCCGCGTGGTATTCCGCTCGCCCATAGCGGAGATGCTGCCTCTGGTGAAAGCGTTGCCGTACGGGCTGCCTTCGGTGACGGCCCGCATCAGTACGAACGAGATGAATATCGCCACCGCTCCGTACACCCGCAAGGCGCCCTATCAATACGGCTGGGATTGGGGTCCGCGCTACGTCACCGAGGGGATTTGGCGGCCCGTACGTCTGGAAACGTGGGACTCCCTCCGCATCGAGGATTTCCATATCCAGCAGCATCGGGTTACGAAGGAGTCAGCGAGCGTTACGGCGGAAGTGGAGCTCGCGGCCGGCCAGGCCGTGGCGGCCACACTCGCGTTCGCTTATGAGGATGCCTCAGGCAGGCAAACGAAAGCTGGAACGCAGACGGTTCAACTCCTTGTGGGGACGAATCATATTGCGTTCCCCATTCAGATTGCTGCGCCGAGCCTCTGGTATCCCGCCGGTTACGGCCAGCAGAATCGCTACCGCTTCTTCGCTACGGTTCACTTGGGGCGCGAAGCGGCGGCATGTGCGGAAGTGAAGACGGGCTTGCGTTCCATCGAACTGCGGCGTGAGGCCGATCAATGGGGCAAGAGCTTCACCTTCGTCGTAAACGGCATTCCGGTCTTCGCCAAAGGGGCGAACGTCATCCCCTTCGACAGCTTTCCGACTCGCGTCACGGCGGCGCGGCAGCGTCAGATTCTTCAAGCCGCACGCGACGCGCACATGAACATGGTACGTGTATGGGGCGGCGGTTATTACCAGTCCGACGATTTTTATGACATTTGCGATGATCTGGGCATCCTCGTCTGGCAGGACTTCATGTTTGGCGGAGACATGGTTCCGGGTGACACGTCCTTCCAGGAAAATGTGCGCCTGGAGGCGATTGAACAGACTAAGCGCCTGCGCGATCACCCCTGCCTCGCGCTGTGGTGCGGGAACAATGAAGCCGAAACGGGCTGGCACCACTGGCCGGAATACCAGGCCTTCAAAGCATCAGTCTCGCCGGAAGTGCGCGAACGCGTCTGGCAGGACTACGTGATCCTGTTCCAGGACATCGTCAAGAGCGTTGTCACCCAATACGCCGCACCCGTTCCGTATTGGCCGAGTTCGCCCAGTTCGAACTTTGAGGAGCCGCCCGACAATCAGCGCAACGGCGACATGCACTCCTGGGCGGTGTGGCATGCCCTGGCTCCGCCCGAGACCTACACGGGCGATTTTCCGCGCTTCCTGTCGGAATACGGGTTCCAGTCCTTTCCTGAGATGCAGACCATCCGCTCGTTCGCGGGGCCCGAGGATCTCGATATCCGTTCGGCGACGATGCGGGCGCATCAGAAGAACACCGGCGGAAACGAACGCATCCTGACCTACATGTTGCGCGAGTATCGTGAGCCTAAAGACTTCGCCGCATTTGTTTACCTGAGCCAGGTGCTGCAAGCGGAGGTCATCAAGGTCGGCGCGGAGCATCTCCGCCGGCAGAGGCCGCGCACGATGGGCTCCCTGTACTGGCAGTTGAACGATTGCTGGCCCACCGCTTCCTGGTCGAGCATCGATTACTTCGGGCGCTGGAAAGCGCTGCAGTACTATGCCCGGCGTTTCTACGATGACATACTCGTCTCGCCTTACGCGCATGACAACGTCGTAGACGTCTACGTTGTTTCGGACAAGATCGAGTCTTTCATGGGGAAAATTCGCCTGAAGCTCCAAGACTTCCACGGAAACACCCTGCTTGAGCAGACCAAGGACGTTTACATCCCGGCGCAATCCAGTGCCATCTATCTCAGTCTGGACAAGCGGGATCTCCTGGCGAAGAGCGATCCTCGCCGGAATTGCCTCACTTTCAACTTAGAGGTCGACGGGAAGAGCACCTCGCGGAACATCCTGTTCTTCGACGTCACACGCAACCTGGAACTGCCTGTCGCGCCCAGGATCGAAAACACCCTCAGCAGGAGCGGCGGCGGTTACGTGCTCGCCTTGTCGTCCTCCGCGCTCGCGCGCGCCGTAGCGGTGTCATTCGGTGACCTCGATGTCCAGCTGTCAGACAATTTTTTCGACCTCCTTCCTGGCCAACCCGTTTCGGTTCGCCTGATTACCTCGGCCAGCCTCGACGACCTCAAGACGCAACTCAGGACGATGTCTTTGACCGAGGCCTTCAACGCCGCGGAGACACCGTCGCCTTCGCCGGTAGCGCAAACGAGCGGGAACTAAGAAACGACCCTGGATCGGACCAGGCTCACACGGCTTCGGCGAAGGCCCCCAGACGACCTGCCCCGAACGCTGGCCAGCCGTCCAACCTGACGCGTCCCTCAGGGGAGATCTTTGACGCAGCGGAATCCGACCGCGCCGGAGCGGTCCTTGGCGGGCGCCATCAGCAGATACTTGCCGTGCTCGGTCAGCTTGTAGGCCTGCGGGAAGTACCAGTTAGAGCCCTCCGGACAGTAGTAACTGCCGCCCCGCAAGACGGCCGCGCGGGTATGTTCGTCGGCAAACTCGTCGGTCCATTGCCAGACATTGCCCACCAGGTCGTGAACTCCAAATACGCTGACGCCCTCGGGGTGCGTGCCCACCGGATCGGGGCCGCGCATGTCGTGCCCCCGGTCAGGCGCAGGAACGGCCGAGTCCCTCCAGTCATTCCCCCAGGGATAGGTCCGGCCATCGTTACCCTGGGCCGCATACTGCCACTCCCATTCGTGGGGCAGCCGCTTGCCTGCCCAGTGGGCGTAGGCGCGCGCATCCTCCAGCCCGACCCAGGTGACGGGCCGGTTCTCCCAGCCCGCCGGGATCTTTCCATCTTTCCAGTCCTTTAAGAAATTGTGACCATCCTCGGGCTGGTAATGCGTGGCCTCCAGGAACCGGGCAAAGGCGGCATTGGTGACAGGGTAGGTATCGAGATAGAATGCCGGGATAGACAGGATGTGATAGTGCTGGGGGCGGGGCGAGTTCTCCCAGGGGTACTGCACGTCGACTCCGTCCGAGTTGTCGCCCTCGCGTTCAATTCCAGATACACGAAAGACGAAGTCCTGCACCGCGGGAATCAGCATCATCCCCTCCGGCGGCGCGACAACCCCCGCGGTCTTGGGGATCTGTACGATCGACTGGGGCAGGGCCTTCCAGTCTGCCGAGAACTCCGCCAGCCGGTGCGCGGAAAGCGCGCGCATGTCGGCGAGGAGCCCAGTCAGGCCCGCATCGGGGACCGCCGTCTCCAGGATGGCGCCGTAGCCGAACGGTTCCAGCTCAAAGCTCAATCCGACGCGGCCTCCTGCCTCCTCCGGCCGCAATTCCACGCCGCTCCAAAGGTCGAAATAGCGGCGGCCGGCCCGGGCGGGCACTTCGATCTGGCGTCCCGAGAGACGGTAGGGATTGCGATTCACGACCGTCCAGAGGGTCGCCTCCGCGCCGGGCCACTTGCTGGCGAAGACATTCGTCTGTAGCACCGGGGTGTGGGGCTCCCAATCCGGACTGACCAGCAGCCCGGCAAAGGCGCGCTCGATCTTCGAGATGCGGCGCAGCGCCTCGGCATCCCGCGGCGGAATGTGGTTCCAGATGCCCCAGACGTTCTCCGAACTCTCGAATCCGATGCCGTTGAAGAAGGCGTGCTGGAGTTCGTCGTTGCAGTCGCGTCCCCAGCTATTGCCGAGGTGCACCATGTGCCGGGGCTCGATCCATTTCAGCCGCGAGACGCCCGGCACGACCTTGTACCCAGGCTTGTACTTCCATTTATCCCAGGAGAGGCTGTTCCAGCTCAGCGGGTCGTCCTCTGTCAGGTTTCCCTCGGGCTCCAGCGCCAGCGGGTGGCCCGCGCGGTCGGAGATGGCGCGATAGGTGCGCGGCAAGTTATCCAGCGTGTCGCCGAAGACCCCGTCGGCGCCCAGGGACGCGAACAACTCCACGGCAGCCGTGTCCAGGCGCCCCATCGCGTGGGTGCCGCGATCCCACGGATTCACCGGGAGAAGGACTTTGACGCCGCGCCGGTGGAAATCCTCGATCGCCTGGCGTAGCCCGGCCTCTCCGCCCGGAAGATCGCGCAGGAAATCGAGCTGATTCCGGCTATCGATTCCGAGATTCGGGTAGACGCCCCAGATCACGACGTCGTCGATGCCGCCATAGCGCCGTGCCAGATC
>Ga0182030_10023149_pt1 | contig 11510 bp, 18 predicted proteins | sample 812S3MmetaG_FD_121299 | JGI IMG/M metagenome (GOLD analysis project Ga0182030, IMG submission 121299) | Permafrost microbial communities from Stordalen Mire, Sweden - 812S3M metaG (Illumina Assembly) | ecosystem: Environmental > Terrestrial > Soil > Wetlands > Permafrost | place: Sweden...
GATTTAGTCTAAACGCAGACTTAAACGCCAGTAGAAATATTGTCGTGAAAGCATTGGAGAGCTATAAGCTATCCAGTGGGGCTGTTATCAATCAGCCTATTGTAGGAGCCGAAAGGCTACTTATAAGCCACCAGCCTTGTGCTGGTGGTAATTGACATGATAGCTCGGTTGTATCAACATTTTTGGGCTACCAAGATATTTGAGGAAGAGATTTGCATCCATAACAAGCTGTATTTAGTTATATTGGGGTATGTCGAGCCATTTCACGTGTCCATATATGACGAAAAAGATACTATATATGGAAGAATATATCTTGATGATGGCAGTTTGCTGGTAGGGGATTATGTCAGCAAAATGCGTTTTAGAATGGTTATACCCCCAATGAAGTTGCTTGTTGTAGTTGAAGATTTGGCGAAACGATTTGAGAAGTTGAAGGCATTTATATAGGAAATTAAATGGAAGACAAAGATAATTTTGGTGGCAACCTAGGCGACATACCGAATGAAAAGTATGCCAAGTTTTTCGCAACATTTAATGAGATCGATACATTAGGAGTGTCGCAGTGGAAGGTATCCCATCTTGTCGGTTATTTTTGCCGTAAATATAGACAACAATACAACGTTAATTATTCATTCAAATACAATTCACCATCACCCTCCAAGTGCTTCGAGGTATTCCAAATAAAGCGGCTAGCCATGTTATTGAGCAAGGACCCGGTCATCCTAAAAGAATACATAGATTGGGCATTCCATACCAAGGTCAAGCAGGCTAAAAGGCGATTGACATCAATATCATTCTTGACAAATGAGGGGACGACCCAATATTACAAGATGAACTTCTTATTCAATAACAATGCTGGCAGTAAAATTAACCGATCAATGCCATTACCAGCAAATTATGTTGATATATTTAAGACAGCGGGGATGACGGCAAGCACTTACGGAGATCTGGCATTCATATCACAAATGGAAAGAACTCCCGAATTGGATGGTATTTTTGCTAAGTTAGAGGGGCTAGGGTTTGGCAATGAGGCGATAAGCAAGATAGTATGATTCAAATTGAAAAAGACAAATATATAAAGTGCGCCTTTAAGAACGGAACTTTCATTGAAGGTATCGTTCAGTTATGGACAAAAGAGGAAGCTGTGTTACAATCATATGACGGCAGCTCAATGATAATAGCTCATCCAGAAAAAGATATCCTGTTTGTCAAAGTGATGCTTCATCGCCCCAAAGAAGAGTCCATGAGGCCTGTTGAGGAAATTAAAGGGGATATTTCCAATAAGCTAAAAGAGATTCAATCGGATCCTGATGCCCCACCAGATCTGCAAAATAAGAGTATATCCGAGCTTAGAAAGATGGTAGTTGATCAAGATAAGCAGATTATGGTCAATAAGATTAGAACTCACTTCGCAGGCGGTGTGCCAAAGAATAATTATGCTACGCCATTCGGAACAAAACAACCAACGAATTCGGCAAGGCCAGGCCAATAATGGATGATTTAGATTTCGTTAGATGTAGGGTGCTAAATAACATCCCTCAAAGAAAATTGCGGGCAGCTATTGATGCAGTAAATCAAGGCGAAGATAGTTTGCAGGATAAGAGCATCAAGATAACCGCAATTAATAGGTATGCCGAATCAAATGTGCCAATTGAGTATTGGTACCTTAAAATGGAGCGAGATTTTAAAGGCGATCCTCGTTTGTTGGAAAAGTATAACGAGTATGTTGCAGACTTAAAAGCGATGTATGTCGGTGGCAACTCCATGTGTTTAGCTGGAAAGCATGGCTGCGGTAAAACGATGTACATTACGTCCATATTAAAGAAATGTAGTCAAAAGGGATATTCCGCATTATATACCACGTTGATGGATTTGATCAATGTTTTAATTCAAGGTAATAGCGAAGATAAATTTTTAGCCCGTCGTGAATTGGTTATGGTAGATTTTCTCGCCATCGATGAATGGGATCAAAGATTTATGCCATCCGAAAATGCAGCAGATTTATATGCCAGAAGCCTTGAAAGCATATTCCGTGCCAGAAGCCAAAATAAGTTACCAACACTAATGGCAACAAATAGCCCTAACCCAGTAGAAAGTTTCAACGGAGCATTGAAAGATAGCATAGATAGCTTGATGAGCGGATATATGCAGTTCTTTGTAGTCAGTCCAGGAAAAGATTTTCGTAAGGAGAGACAATGATGTTCGGAGTAAGTAAAGAACGTTTGGTGAAGAGTTTATGCCGACTATCTTCCAAGAATTGCGGTTATTTGGGATCCAGATGCGACTGCAAGTATATGGGCGATCCTCCTAATGAATATGCAATGGAGTCCAGTGGATGTTCAGAGATGCACTTGGCTGCAAAGTTAATTGGCATGATGACTGGCGAAGAGTTTTATTTGCTAGCCGCTCGTGCGGGAATTGATGTCGATCCGCAACAAGAGATTTATATTTCGGTGGATGATTTCCTAGAAGAAGTGCGATCCAATGATCGTAATTTTGGAGATGACTCTAATGAGTGACGAATTAGACTTAGTAATTCTAAAACATATCATTACGAACAAAAACAATGCACTTGAATTCATAAATGGATGCGATACCAATTTATTTAGCCCAGAGGTATGGAATTTTTCCAAGATAGTCGTCAATTACATAAAGAGCTACCGTAACGTCCCAACGCTCCGTGTAATTGAGGAAAAGCTTGCCAAAAGCAAGAACAATGCAAAGCTAATAGATACGGTTAGAAAGATATGGGGACAGCTTGATAAAGTAGAGATAAATGAAAAGGAATACAAGTTCGATTTAGAGAAGATTAAGAATAGGTTCGCGGAGAAGGAAATAACTAGGCTTCAAGAAACGCTACTAAAACAAGACAATGGATCAATAGATGTCCAAAAAACATTGTCAGAGATGCAGAAGGCTATTCAGACAATAAGGGGTATTGAGGTAGCTAAAACGCATGAGAGAAAGACATTGCGAAATGCCATACCTTCTTTTACCGAAAGGTTCAACGCTAAGAGGGCTAACCCGAATGTTGATGCTGGATTGATGACAGGATATTCTGGATTTGATAATGCTACTAATGGGTGCAAGCCAGCTGACTTCGTTCTAATTGCGGGTGAATCAGGATTTGGCAAGAGCCTGTTGTTGATGAATATGTCGGTTCAAGTATGGCTACAAGGAAATAATATACACGATCTATCTTCATTCAAAGAGGGAAAGAACGTAGTTTTCTTTTCATTGGAGATGCCATATGAAGATTGTTTCAATAGACTTTTGAGTAGACTAGCGAACGTTCCATCAAATAAGCTTGATAACCCAGCTAAGCATAAAATGGAACCAGAGGAGTTTCAGCGCGTAAAAGAGGCATTAAAATTCATTAAGGAGTATCCGTATGAATTTGAGATCGTGGATATATCGGAGGCATCAGCCAATGATCTTGATTTAGTTCTAAATGACATACAATACAAAATCGACGCCATATTTGTGGACTACCTCGGAATTATGCGGACAAATGAAAAGAACGATGAATCCGACTGGATAAAGCAGGGTATTATTTCTTACGAGTTGCGCGCGATTGCTAGGAAGAGATTTATACCTATGTTTTCTGCGGTACAGTTAAATAGGAAATCTGGTGGAAAAACATCTGAAAGCAACATAGGATTAAATCGATTGGCAAGATCTGCAACGATCGCCACCCATGCAACTCAAGTATTGCAAATTGAGAATAGAGCTAATGAGGAATGCATGCCCCAAATGCCTGTGCATATAATTAAGAATCGTCGTGGAAAAAAAGGAAAGTTCAATCTAATTAAGGATTTAGCGTGCGCAACCCTAGTAGATGAAGTTGTCGAAAAAAGCGCAGAAAGTGAAGAAAAGTTTTCAGACTACAATCCTGGTGATATAGATGACATATCAGCTAAGATAGAATTATTGGACATATAAAATGAAGCCAAATGAACAGACGGTTGCTGAGGCCATAAGAGTAGAGTTTGATAAAACTACTGGGAAAATGTATATAGTATTCGAAATTAAAGATGAGCAGTACAAGAACTATATAAAGAAGAACTGGACTCATAACATTGAGTTTAAAATGATCGATAAGTTTTTAGTAAAGAATGATGAATGATCTATGAATATATCTGATAGAAATAAGATGTTTGTAGTATGTTCTAAGTTCAAGAATATTAGAATAAATGTGAATCAATTTTGTAATTTAATGTCGGACTCTAATATGTATAGTGACCCATATTTAACCATAATAACTGATAGATCTATTCTAACGGAAGGTCATTATGGTGTTATATGCGAATGTAATATTTGGATAAGTGAAAATGTGTTAGATGGATATATGCATGTTTCTAATCAACTTGTACTAAATTCGAAAGATAAGGGGGTTTGGTCACCTCCAATTGTTTGGAATGATATAAATATGGCTGATAGAATTGTGAATATGAAAGCGTTTTGGTAGAGTAACGAGAAAGAAAATAGGAGATAATATGCCAACATACGAGTTTTTGCATGATGATGAGGATTGTAAGCACGAGTGGGAAGAGTTCCTAAAAATGTCCGATCCAATTCCTGAAGAATGCCCAAAGTGTCATGCCAAGGGAGGGGTGAAACGCCTAATAAGTGGAGGATCTGGCAGAGGGGTAGTTGAATTAACGGGTCAAGATCTTGTAGATAAAGTAAAGGAAGACACTCGAAAATTGAAGGAAGATATGCATAGAGACCCCAATATTTACGCCAATATGTTAGGAGAAGATCGATACCAATCCATACAGACAAGGATGGATCAACAAAAGAGGGACGGTGTTTTTCGCCGCCGATAATTGAAATTGGAGAAATGAAGATATGCCATCATACCTATATTTTTGCGCAACTTGTGATAAGGAATTCGAAGCCGACCATTCCATAACGGAAGAGTTAGATGAGTGCCCAGTTTGCAAAGAAGCCGGGCTAGATCCTCAAAAGCCAAAACGACTAATTGCCGGAGGAACTACATTCGTATTAAATGGCGGCGGATGGTATCGAGAGGGATATAGCAAGCCCTCATGACAAATCGCATATCAAAGGTTGCAGAAAATAAGCAGAAACTACAACAGGCTATAAGTTTGTTGAAGTTCATAATGGATATTGATGACGAAGAGATCGTCAAATCTACAATTGAATCCGTAATTGAAGTGATGGAAGAAATATCCAAGTAATTCCAATATCTTACGGAATATTTTAGCCTCGTTATGGAATACATGGCAATAACGAAGTATCTAATTCTATATGCAAAGTAAGGGAAAACAATTGATGCTAAATATAGATGAAGCTCAGCAATTGATGGAAACTCTAATAGAACTAAGGACAAAGGCAAAGGAGACAGGGTCATATTCAGACATAAATGCGTTCAAGGCTCACGAAAGGTTGTGCATAGAAAAGTTTAGCTATCTAGTAACAATGAGGACCGGCAAATATAAGTCATTCCCAAATTATGATGATCTTAATCAAGAAGGGCTAGAGGCCTTAATAAAGGGGATGAAGAACTACAATCCAAGGAAAGGTAATGCCTTCTGGTGGTTCCATAATTATATCAAGACGCGCATATCAAGGAGCGCCAATACGCACACTACAATACGCTATCCATTGAAGGTAGCAAAGAATATCATTCCTCATAAGGAAACAAGTATGCCGGTCATGATTGAGGAAAGATATTGTCCAGACAAAGAATTGGAAGGATCACAGATCGCACTTGCAATTAAGAATTCGGTGGATACATTAAGTCGCGAGCAAAAAGAAGTGGTTAGCCTTATATACGGTCTAAATGGCGATAAGCCAATGTCAATAAATAAGGCGTGCAAGGAACTTGGCATGACTAGGGTAAATTGCATAAAAATGATCGAGGGATCGCTGTCGGTTATTAGGGAAAATATTAAGGTATAGCGTTTGATTTTGTTAGATATCAGTATAAAGGAAAATATAATGGAGATGAATTATGTTTAAGCAGCCTATATGTTTTGAGATTTGGGGTGGTGATGGAGGTAAGTATAGACTGCGGGATAATAATGGGCAACCGATTGACAATACGCCGGAAGATACATGCAATCGTGTTGCCAAGGCATTGTCGGAAGTTGAGACGTCGAATAAGGATATGTGGTTTGAGAAGTTTAAAGGCATAATTGGATCTCACTTCGCTGGTGGCGGAAGAATAATGGCCAATGCTGGATCCATGAACTATAAGAAACAGGTAAGTTTAATTAATTGCGTTGTATCTTCTCAATTTGCAGATTCGATGGGATCTATTATGGATCTGGCGAAAGAGGCTGCTCTTACATTGAAGGCGGGTTGCGGCATTGGTTATGACTTTAGCCCGTTGCGTCCAAAAGGCGCTCACGTATTTGGAGCTGGGGCAGGAACATCCGGAGTAATTTCGTTTATGCATGTTTTCGATACAGTTTGCTCTACAATACAGGGTGGAGGGAGTAGAAGGGGGAGTCAGCTAGGCGCCCTTGACGTTCAACATCCTGACATTGAGGAATTTATTACCGCTAAGCGTGGCGATGGCGTTTTACGTTATTTTAATGTGTCCGTTTTGATGACAGATAAATTTATGAAAGCCATTGAGAATAATGATAAGTGGGAATTATGGTTTTGGGAAAAGTCAAGGGAAGATGTTCAGGTTAATGAAAATGAAGTGAAATTAATTTGCAAAGATGATATTCCCTTCAGATATCCTGAATATAATTATTTTACTTTCGCGTCAGATCATAATGAAGTTCTATATAATAATTGCACCACTAATGATATTTTCGTTAAGAAGGTATATAAGACGCTAAATGCTGCCGACTTGTTCGATATGATAACTCAATCAACTTATAATTTCAATGATCCAGGAATTATAATGATTGACAGAGTTAATCAGGAAAATAATCTATGGTTTATAGAAACAATTAGGACAAGTAACCCATGCAGTGAACAATTTCTTTCACCGCAGTCTAATTGTCTTCTAGGATCGATGATTCTGACTAACTATGTTGTCAATCAATTTGAGGAAGACGCTTATTTTGATTGGGAAAAATATAAGAGCGATATAAGAACTGTAAATCGAGCGCTAGACAATGTAGTGGAGATTAATAATTTGCCGTTACCAGCGTTTGATATAAAACTACGATATCAGCGGCGACATGGGCTTGGTTTTACTGGCCTTGGAAGCGTCATGAATATGATGGGCATATCATATGGATCGGGAGTTAGTGTTGATTTTGCCGAAAAGATTATGCTGGTTCTTGCACAAGAGAGTTTGTTTGAAGGAATTGACATTGCTAAAGAAAAGGGTTGTGCACCAGTATTTTCAGATCCTGAACATAGGAAACTTTTTATGGAGTCAGGATATATGAAAAGGCTACTAGATACGTTCGACAATAAAGAGCAAGTAATTTCCGATATCATTGAGTATGGTGTAAGGTGGTCGCATGCTACTTCTGTCGCTCCAACTGGAACCATGTCGCTTACTTGGGGGAATAATTGTTCTAATGGTATAGAACCTGTATTCGCCAATTCATATTTGAGAAACATAAGATTAGCTGGCAAGAAAACAAAAACGCAAGAAGAGATATTTGACTATGCATTCTTAGAATGGAAGCAAAAGTATGGTGATAAATCGTTGCCAGATTATTGGAGAACAACGGATAACTTGACTATTGAAGATCATATTGCTATACAGTCGGTAGTTCAGAAGTGGTGCGATTCCGCAATATCAAAGACGATAAATGTTCCGTCTGACTACCCATACGATAAGTTCAAGGGAGTATATTTTACAGCGTGGAAGAGCGGATTGAAAGGCATGACTACTTTTAGGTTCAATCCGGAGATAACTTCAGGTGTTCTAGTTCAAAAAGCAGACCTTGATAAAACGACATATACATTCATCATGGAAGACGGATCAGAGGTATCTGTAAAAGGATCTGACGTCATATCATATGATGGAGAGGAACATGTTGCAGCTAACTTGTTTGACGCCTTAAAAGAAGGCCTATACGGTAAGATGTGAAGAGGATTTAATGACAATCAATATTGATAAGAAGATAGTTAGTTGGAAGATTGACGACAAATCCCAATCATTCAAGGAGAACCATGCGGTAAAGCGCCCTAAGGAATTGACATGTAATATTCATCAGGTTAAGGTAAAGGGTGAAAGTTGGACAATCATAGTTGGTATGTTAGAAAATAGGCCATACGAGATATTCGGAGGTCTATCAAAGTTTATAGAGATACCAAAGAAGCATAAGGATGGAATTTTAATCAAGAGTGGTAAGATCAATGGTGTATCCAAGTATAATTTGATCCTTGGTAAAGGCGAAGATCAATTTACTATCAAGGATGTGGTTAGCGTATTCGAAAATACTACTCAAGGATCTTTTACTCGTCTAATATCTCTAATTTTGAGGCACGGAGTTGCCGTTAATTTTGTTGTCGAGCAGTTATTGAAGGATCAGTATTCCGATATAACTTCATTCTCAAAAGTAATGGCAAGGGTATTGAAGGAGTATATTCCAGAAGGAACAAAATCCAATATCGTATGTGAAAACTGTCAATCTAACAATGTAGTTTTTGAGGGTGGGTGCGGTAAATGTTTGGATTGTTTTTTTAGTAAATGCGGTTAATTAGCCCAACGTATCAATCTTTTGGTATATAAACAATTATGAAGTCCAAAATTCTTCTCAACTATAACGAGAATACTCGCAAGATTGAGGACGAGGAAAAAACCAGGTTCCTGAAAAGCATTCTTGAGCAAATGGGAGTTCCAGTCCAAGAGTTCTGGACGTCCGATGATCCTCTATCCATTGATCAGAGAATGCAATTACGCGGCATACTTGCAGCTTACGAAGTACAGGTTATAGATAATCTAGATGGTATGTTGCAAATATATGTTAGCGATGATCTTGTTGCCGAAATGAAGAAGCCGGCATATGTTGCCAGAATGGATATGCGTCAGGTAGATCCTAGGAAGCGACCATATATGGAGATGATGATTAGTACATGGAGCTTGTTTGAGGATGCTGAACAGGAAGGATCCAATGTTTAGCCCTTGCGCAATCAAAAAAGATGTGCAAATTATACCTATAATAACAATTAATATGGAGGACCATTCTAGATAACGACATAAGATAGCGGTTCATTAGAAAGTAAATGTTTTCGAGTAAGTATTCTACTACAAGAGGAATCTTAAAAATGAAAAAGACCTTTGTTCTGGACACTAGTGCGCTAATATACGATCCATCAGTTTGGAAGCAGTTTCCTAATTCACAGGTGGTATTACCAATTGCTGTATTGTCTGAACTTGATAATCTCAAAAAGGGATCTTCCGATGCGGCGAGACATGCTAGGGTATGTATAAGAAACCTAGATGAAATTAGCAATACAGGTGATATTAGTTCGGGCGTACAGTTAGAGAATGACACCTTACTTAAAGTGGACGCTACTTATTATGACCTATCAGATCCGTTTTTCGCGGGGCTTGGCGAAAAGACATATGGTGATACAAAGATCCTGGCCTGTTTATGTGTTCACCATCACTATCATCCAGAGCACGATGTTACGCTAGTTAGCAATGACATTAACCTGCGCATAAAGGCAAAGTCTCGTAGTATAAGTGCAGTTGCTTGCGAGGGCAAGAAAGTGACACTATCTGATCTATACACTGGTGTAAAAACGGTATACGATGAAGATATTGCCGCTGATCTGATGTCTAGTTCGTTAGGCATTATTGATCCACGTTGTTATGGGTTAGATCTTAATCCTAATGAATGTGTTGTGTTTCCAGATTCTAATGGAGATACAATTGCATTGGCCCGTAAGGTCGCACCAGATAAGCTAAAGATGATTAAGAATCAGTATCCATGGGGAGTTAAGCCTAGGAATAATGAACAGTCGTGCCTAATGGATTTAATGATGGATAGAGACATTGATTTGGTTACTGTTTTAGGTCCGGCAGGAACAGGAAAGACGATTTGTACCTTAGGGGCGGCACTACATCTCGTTCTTGAAAGAAGAGAATATGAGAAGCTAGTTATATATAGACCAATACAATCAGTGGGCGCCGACATTGGCTATACACCAGGAACTGTGCAGGAAAAACTAGAGCCGCACTTTGCTGCCATTATGGATAATTTTGAGGTTCTATTCGGCAACAAGAATGGAGCTGATTGGAAAAGGGATTTAGAGATGTATCAGAAGAAGGGTAGAATTGAGATGGGAGCCATAACCTATATACGAGGTAGGAGCATTCCTAATTCTATCATGATAATTGATGAATGCCAGAATATCACTACTAATGATATCAAGACAATTCTAACTAGAGCTGGTTCTGGGACCAAGGTAATTTTATCAGGAGATACGCAACAGATAGATACTGCACATCTAGACGCTACCAACAACGGTCTAACCAGCGTAGTAAATGCGTTCAAAGAAACCGACTTTTCTGCACATATTACGCTAACCAAGGGCGAACGAAGTCGACTAGCAACAGTAGCTTCCGAAATACTCTGACGCACAAATATTTCTCCCTTCCATTGACGGTCATCTAACAATGGCTATATTTGTCGAAGGGAGAAATTGTATGTTCAATGAATGGACTGATGGAACTAAATTTTGGCGTCTAAATGACGAACCACACCGAGAAGATGGTCCTGCCATTGAATGGGCTAATGGAGATAAATCTTGGTTTCTAAATGGCAAACTACACCGAGTAGATGGCCCTGCCGTTGAATATGCCAATGGAACTAAATATTGGTATCTAAATGACAAACTACATCGAGTAGGTGGACCTGCCATTGAAGTCTCTAATGGATCTAAATATTGGTATCTAAATGGCAAACTACACCGCGAAGATGGTCCTGCTATTGAAGATTCTTATGGAGATAAATATTGGTATGTAGATGGCAAGCAAATCGAAGTAACCGATAATGACACGTTTCTACGTATGATTAACCTAAAAGCCTTCTGGTAAAATGACAATGAATAACGATAATCCTATATGCGAAGTAGACGAATATGGAAATAAATGGTGGTTTCTAAATGGCGCTATACACCGTGAAGATGGTCCTGCCATTGAATATGCTGATGGAACTAAAGAATGGTATCTAAATGACGAATATCATCGTGAAGATGGTCCCGCCATTGAATGGGCTGATGGATCTAAATATTGGTATCTAAATGGCAAACGACACCGAGAAGATGGTCCTGCCATTGAAGATGCTGATGGAACTAAAGAATGGTATATAAATGGCAAACTACACCGAGAAGATGGTCCTGCCATTGAACATGCCGATGGAACTAAAGAATGGTGGGTAGATGACGAACAAATCGAAGTAGCCGATAATGACACGTTCCTACGAATGGTGAACCTAAAGGCCTTCTGGTAAAATGACAATGAACAAAGATCAACCTATATGTGAAGTAGATGAATATGGAAACAAGTGTTGGCTTCTAAATGGACAACTACATCGAGTAGATGGCCCTGCCGC
>Ga0182030_10023150_pt1 | contig 11509 bp, 14 predicted proteins | sample 812S3MmetaG_FD_121299 | JGI IMG/M metagenome (GOLD analysis project Ga0182030, IMG submission 121299) | Permafrost microbial communities from Stordalen Mire, Sweden - 812S3M metaG (Illumina Assembly) | ecosystem: Environmental > Terrestrial > Soil > Wetlands > Permafrost | place: Sweden...
CCACCTCCTCATCCCTCTCCCTCCCCATCACCCCACCCTCTTTATTCTTCTGTAACGCCACAAACACCGCACTCCCCAAAATCAACCCACTCCCGCCTAAACTCCACCACCCTGGACTCTGACCAAAAACCAACTTATCCAACGCCAACGCAAAAAGCATATTAGTATAGATCATATTTGTAGCCCTAGCCCCACCGCCTCTACTTCCAGCCGCTAGACCCTTTGTCAGTAGGAACTGCATTACGAAACCGCAGACGCCAAGGAAGAGGAGCATGGACCATTGCCTGAGGCCCGAGGGGAGGGCGAATTTGAGGGTAGAGGAGAGATGCAGGGGTTTGGAGAGGGAAAGCGCCAGAGTGCTGACGACGGTGCACCAGATTGCGAAGTAGTTTACTGAGAGGAGGGGGTGCGCGCGGGACCCGATCCACCGGATGGTGGTGAAGGCGCCGGCGGAGCCGAGAACGCCGAGCATAGCGACGGCGACAGCAGACATGCGTTGGGCGGATGTGGGGATGGGGAAGTTAGCGTCCATACCGGTGCCAACAGGAACGGAGTTGTTTAATTGGGGAGTGAAGTCAGTTGTGGGTGGGGTGGAGAAGTTAAAGAGGCTGGTAGGGCGGGCGATAAGAATTACACCGAGGAGGGAGACGAGGGATGCCCACCGGGCGGAAACGGGGAAGGGTTCGTGGAGGAAGAAATAGCATCCTGCGCTTGCTACTGCGGGAGCAAGGAAGGTGATGACCACGGCGTCAGCGACCGGGAGGTATTGAAGTGAGTCTAGATTGGTCTTATTAGTCACGGCTGGTATAAAATATCTCCAGGGGGTAAGGCTCACAATACATCCCATATATCCCAAAGAAACCGGTAAGTCCTCTCGCAACCAACAACCCTCTAATCCCTTTTGCACCCAACGGAAAGTCCGGCACCTTCGCCCACCACATCCAAGTACAACAGAAAATGAGCGTCAAAAACATTCTCGCGAACAGAATGTGGAAAGGGTGCATTCCATCCCCCTCCAACTCCAGCAACCGCGTGGCAACATTCATCAGCGCCCCAAACAACTGCGATATCGAAACCAAAAACAGACCCTGATTCCGATGCCAAAAATCCTTTAACGCGGTCCTCCACGTCCTTGATCGATGCTCCACCGTCCGTGGAAAAGGCGACACTCCTCTTGATTGCCCTAACGAGGAGATAGTACTTATAGACAACCGTCTGAAAGCCTCGGGGTCCAATAATGAGAAATCGGTTTCTTTGGAAGGGTTTGGAGAGAGAAATGTTTGGTTCGCATCGCCGTTTAGAGCGAGGTCGAAGTTACTGGGGATATTTTGGAGGGATTCTAGGAGGTCATCGTCGAGGGTGGGTTTGGGGGCCGAATGAAGAGGGCGGTGGTGGGGGTTGGACATTGTTGCAAGGATTCATTGCACAATATTCAGTAAATATATCGGTTTTGAACTGAACCGTATGAAATACGGAAATCTTTGACCGGTCTACGAAGAGATCTTCTGGTCCCAAGATAATCGACAGAAGAGAGAGGCAAGGAAAGGCGACGCAACGAGAGGTGGGGATGTGGGATGAAGGCTCAGCAAAAATATAGACTGGGGGGTCCGGAGGTGGGGCATTTCTAAGGCCATCGAACCAAACTCATGACAAGTCATTGCTAATTCAGATTGGCCCAATATTTTAGGACTTAAAAAGAAACGGCCAACACCAGCTGCACACTTGTAGTGGATCCTTTGGTACAACATAAAGGCTTGAGATATCACCACTTATATTCCTGAATAGCATCATTTGCGTACAAAAATGTGAAGGATTCAAGCCATTTAGAGGCAGGTCGAGAGCTGGAAGGAAATCTCCTTCCGGGATGGTTTGGGTGCGGGGTCGTCATAGGCGCGGATTGTCTCCCCGCTGCAGCTAACGGCCATACGATGTATTGTGCTCCGCTGTCGGATCACGAGGAGGGTCAATAGTTAGGAGACTCTTGCGTATAGGTACAAATTACCTTATGCTTGAATATTCAAGTTTTTAATCCTGGATGTGTGTACGTGAGCTAGACAACCAAAATGTACAATCTTGAGCCAATGTTAATTGTGTTACTTTGGTACAGACAATGAAAAGTTGGGGATCAAATCCTAATCTGAATGTGTTATTTATTAATTCCAGACTACCAAAAGGCGAACATCAAAGTCGGCTTCAAATCTGTCTTTTTTTCTTCTTTTTTTTTTACTCAATGAAAAGTCGTACCCACTGGAAATATGCAGGTCAGTATATCTATCACGAGCATTCACTTTAGGGGAAAAGTCATGTATCATCGAGTGCTTCTATTGGAAATATCAACGCTAATGCAGGGTATCTTGTCCCAAACGCCGTCAATGCATTCCATAACCATCCTCGCAGTAATGTAAAGAGCCCATCGCAAATTCAGAAGTCATCGCGCAATGCCACCCTTAATGCTACCCTTAATGTCAAGATCCATGTCATCGTCGGCATCGTTCAACGGTTCCTCCTCCAAAGCCTTGACATTCGACTTTGTAATCTTATCGTCATTTGCGTCGAAGATCTTCCGAACAGTAGCGAGTTCCGCTTTCTTGTCGAAGATTTCCTGGATCTTTCCCAGGTAGGCAGGGTTCTTGCGGCATGCGAACTTTACATCGTCGACTTTAATCTTTTGGCGGTTGGCGATTTGGGCTGAGCGCGCCGCTTCAAAACACATTTCTGTGATGAAGTCTGTAATGATCTCGTCGAGGACACGTTTGGTGGAGTCGAGGGACTGAGGGACATCTCCGTGCGCAAAGAGGAAGTGCTGCACTAAATTGAGATTAGTAGAGGACGAGGAGGTATTTGCGTGATGCTTACACTCTTGGTCACTGAAGTTCTGCTGCCCGCGATTCCTCCCAATTCTAGCTCTCGGTTCCATTCTGCCAATTTTTCTCGGGTCAATCCAACGAGTCCTAGAGTTGGTGAAGGTATTGGGTTGGGTCCAAAGGCCTCCTGTTCTTCGAAGAAAAGAGGAAACGGAGCGAGCTTGGCAGACGCCTTTTTGCCAGCAGTTGGGCTCTTAAGCTTTGGTGGAGCGGGCTTTGGCTTCTGAGGGGTTGGAGACGGAGTTGGAAGTTGAAAATTGACTTGGTTGTAGTCCTTGGGGAGTTTCTTCGGGGTGAAGAGAGATGGATCTGGAGAAGCAAGTCGCGAGACATGCGTAGGCGCCATGATGACAGGGGAGGTAGTACTTTGTCTCGTTAGTGTCGGATGAAGCGGCCGAGTACTAGTATGAGGATAAAGGTAAATCCGAGAACTTACATTGACAGGTTGTTATCTCTTTTCCCTTCAAAGTTGTTCTCAACTGTCGAGTTGCATCCCAGATCGAGAATTGAATTGAAAATGGTTTGTGGCACTTGGTTCACCAAATATTAGCGTCGTTCCCTCGGAATTAATATTCTCCAGTCTGCTCTATTCAATTTCCCATCGGCGCTGCTCTGCCTACTTCTCCTCATCTGCACCAGTGCATACATGCACCAACTCATTCCGGGTTACATGGACAGGAATAAGGATGGGTATGTCTTATCCAAGAAGCAAAGCTTAATACATGCTAATAAGGTTATAGCGCTATTGGCGGCATCTTCTGGAAGTGCGCGAGAGTAGGAGAGAGATTGAGTCCCTACATAAGTGTATGCTGTATCGCAATGGCCGTGAGTTCTTCTGGGAGAGAGAGCCGTTCCATGTTCTGACTGCTATAGGCTTCTCTATTCATTGGCAACTGAGGGATGGGGTGGGCGCGTTTTTACATTGGCGTTGGGGTATATGTGATAGAAGGGATACCAGGTTTACGTTGCAATGAGACCGCAAAAGGATACCCATACTGAGAAAGACAACCTTGTACTTGGGGAAAAAAGCGCTGTTGATATGCAAGACCTGCAGAGAAATTCAAGACTACAAATCCAAGCTCCGAATTCCCCTTGGAGCTTTCAGCAAATTCCCATTCTCTCTCGGATCTCTTCTTGTCTCTCTTCTCGCCTTCTTATTTATGATTTCTCATTTGTAAAGATCAGCTAGATTTTTGTCCACTTGACCCTCCCTAAGTGCAGATTCAGACGCTACTCCTATTAGGGGAAACCTAATATTGCGCCATGGTTAAAATTGCACTGATTTTATGCCCTCAGATATCATATTGGTTGCTATTTTCGTCTCAAGGCTAAGGGCCCATCTGCTCATTCTCACGATATTTTCGCCTGATCTCTAATAGAGTGGGTACATGTTTCCCGTGTCCACTACATAATAGGTTCAATTTGTGACTTATGAGAGGCAGGCGGCCACTCTTGGAGGCTCATATGAGGATTCATTGTCCGTTAGCAGAAAATCAATGTGGAAACGCGCTCTAAGTCAATGTTGCGTAGCTCTTCATATTTTCAGATAGAGCAAGCTACATTAAATCAAGTCTCCGGAACATGCACGAACTTGGGCCTTCCGGCCCACACTTCTTGCTCGCAGGGAAGAAGTTCGCCTCTTTGGAGAACCTCAACAAATTGCTAGGTGCACAGAGTGTAGACCAGATATTAAAGCAATTAATTGAATAATTCTATCCTAGAACTTTTTTCTTCAAACATACTTCAATTATCCGATTCATAGCTTCGTTTCCTTGCCATACCCTACTCCACTTCCTTCCCACCGGGAGTCAGGAAACGGCTTTCCCATAACTTCAGCTTGGATCTGCAGCGCGATGAATCTCGAGTCCCACCGCGCCTGTGGTACCGCTCCACCCATAAGCCACAATCTCTTTCCTGTACCCCTCATTCAGTAAATTCCAAAGGAAGTATCAAACAGAACGTCAACTCACCAACAGGCAAACTATTCCTATCGAGCTCACCATCTTCATCCAATCCTCTTGAAATCTTCATAGATCTAGCAATCTGATGCCCAACTACAGTTGCAGCTTGAATTCGAGGATCTCGTTGATATCCAGTAGCAAACACGACAACATCTGCATCCAATATTTCGCCAGACTCCAACTCCAGACCATTTTCTACGAATCTTCTGATTTTGGCTCCGGATTTGACCTTTATTTCTCCATTGGCGATTCTTGCTGAAGTCCCAACGTCAATGTAATAACCTCCCCCACGAAGGAAAACATAGTCATTGAGGACGGCCTCTCTGTCGAGACGAAAGCCGACACGCTCCAAAGCATCAAAGCGTTTAGAATCAATTTCTGCAGCTACTTTGAAGTTTGCTTTAATTATATCCCGGGAGATTTTGAGGGGCTGTGTACTGCCCAGACGGTCGGCGGCTTGAGGTGGAATATTCAGGTTATAAAGTTCTGGGGTGTAAGGTTAGCTTTTGGATTTGTGCGGATTTTGCATAGTGTATACTTGACTGGCTAGCAGCACACCATTCCATGGGAAATACAGGCGTTTTATCTCGTTGAAGCATCGTCACTGAGGAAAGACCATTGTCTAGCATGTCTTGGGCAACTGTTCAGGATCTCATGGTTAGAGTGAAATCTTCTTAGTGATCAATATCAAGCTGGAGGTGTCTCGGTGGAGGAGATCCAGCGAGGTGATTCAGAAAGAGGGGAAGCCGAGAAGACGAACCATCGTGAGCTGCTGTTGCAGACCCAACCACAACACTTTTCATACTCTTCCATGGCAGACTGTTTTTGAAATTTCCAACATCCAGGATAGTCCCCTTGAATGAGCTTGCGTTCAAAACATTTGGGACCTTTGGGACGGAGAGACCTGCACCCAGTGAAAGGGCAAGATGCCTTGCTTTTACCACGTGTTGTTCCCCTTCTTTTCGAACAACGACCCTCCATCCAATCTCTCCCTTGCCAGCTAAACACTCATCCACCTCAGCCCCCAGCCAAACATTGATGAAATATTTCCTGACATAGTTTCGGAATCCTTCCGCAACAGTTTTCGCAGGCAACAAGTCAGGATCCGAAGCTTTATAAGTACGATCAAAAGGCAGGTTATTCATCTCCCTAACCGTATGCTGCCTCACACCATCATACTTTCCTGTCCAAGAATATCCAATCTCCTTGTTCTTTTCTAGCAACAAGTATGGGATTTTCAGCGCTCCTAGCCTTCCCGCGAGGCTCAATCCACTCTGTCCCGCACCGATAATCAATGTTGAAACTTCATGCTCAAATCCATTATTTGTGTTAGCGGTGGTGTTTAGATTTTCGAAAATAGGAGAAGGATCATCAGGATGCCCACAGCCCTCAAAGTTCTCTAATATAGTCCTCAGCATCCACATCTTCCATCCAACTCCATCTTGACAAGGAATAAAACTTATAATCCCAGAGCAGTTGCCGATTAATCCCCCGTTTTGGCTGGTGACGAAGGTGAAGGGAACATCAATCCAGGATGTACTTGAGGTGGGTCTTGAAATCCTTGGTTCACCAGCCTTGAAGTCGCGTGGAAGTCGATCCTTGCTATATGATGCCCATTGTTGCTTGATTTTCCCATTACTGTAAAACGTCCTTACTTGGCTGGTCATACATAGATGGTCTCTCCAAAGAGCAGTATCATCAATAGAACTCCTCAATAGGTCACTAAGAACACTTTGTGCGTGCTCCGAAAAGGGAATGGTGTTGAGATCGAGGTCCCGAGGAATTCGGTCCGGTGTGAGAGAACCTGGTATATCTTCGAAACCGCGACGCATTTTTGAGGTCCCTCTTTGGAAGGGAGGGTGCTTACGACATCATAGGTCTCAGTTCGAGAGACTGATGATTAATACATCGTGTATCAGGCTAGCCGGTTATTTACTATACCTTATTAATTATCTACATAAAAAGCTGGGGGTTGCAGGTCTTATATCACGTGTTTAACCTCGGCCCCCCCCCCCCTTTTTTTGCCCAAAGTAGCTCGAAAAAGGGGTGTTAAATGCTGTAGATTCTTAAAACTTGATTGCTCTATATTACGAACGTACATCTCTGAAAGGAAGACAGAGACGAATGGTTTGAATTCTAGTTGTTCAAAGTTACCCCTAGTGAAGCCCTTCAAAACTGACATTCAGCTACCTATGGCCTACGGCATAAATACATTGACTTAATTTATTTTGAGGCCCGAGAGCTCCAAAGACCTCTCAATGAATTAGACTTAGTATCCGAAACAACCCTTAATGTTTTACACCTACAAGATTCTCAGTCCGGACTACACCAGCTCAAGATACATCATGAATTCTATGCAGAGTGCGTAGGCCTCTCTCATTGTGTACCTAGTACAATATGGGACGATGGATTTTAAGGATATGGAAATGAATTATACTTGCACAGCCATATGTAACAACAGTTTTGATATAAGCTTCATCAATCAGATCGGATTGAGGACTCAACGAGAGCTCAAACTATCTCCCACGGCTATTTGAGGAGGAATTGGCATGAAGTTCGACTGACCACGAGCCTCAATAGACGATAAGTAAATCATCACTTTACGAAAATAAATAATCATCGCATGCTCGATCCAATATCTAGGTCATTCTCTTTGCAAGATGTGCTACAGCTACAAGATCGCCAACAGAAAAAACTCATTACCACTTTGGCTTAGACCAATGAGAGCCATGTTGAACCTTCTAGGATTTTCAGAGAGTGACGGAAAACTCTCCACTTGACAAATAGGTTGATGCAAAATAGGTCAAAAGATTATACAGAAGGAATTCCCTAGCTGATTAATCTTAGACGCCTATTGAAGGTCGTCTGGGGAAAGCCAATCAGACGCTTCCTCTCGTCTCTCAAGCGAAAGGATTTCTACCTCACGCCGTCTCTGTCAAGCCCCAATTTTTCAAGTTGAACGAAACGACAAAAAAAACCTAACCATGGCTCTTTGATCATGAGGTGAGATCTAGTTCTGGTCCTAGAGCTCCGTTCACCAACCAGAAAGATCAGCAATCTCTCTCTTTAAACGGTTTTAGGCAGGAGCAAAAATAGCCAAGATCAGCCAAGCCGTTAAGCTGTCAACTGGCCCTTCCGACTCGTCAGCCACTATGGGTCACCAGGAACAAGACTTTAAAAATATATCTACGAGCAAGCCTCGTCTTGGCTTCATCTCAGGTTTTGTTGTATTGTTGGTCCACCGTCGCTCCACAACGGAACTTCAGTCTCTATCAGGCTTGTACGAAAGATGCCAAGTGAGCTTGTATGCAGCTATCTGCGGCATAGGGACATTGATAAAAACTGATGTGGAATTACCCCTCACGAACGCCATGTCTCCCTTCCGCACGGCATCATAATGCCATGAACCAGGACTGATTGAGCAGGTAAGAAAACGGAAGGAGGAAGCATCGCCAGCGGGTAAACAGCTTCAACCCCGGCCAGGAAAAAAGTATCTGAAAGTATAAACACCAGCCTCCCCTGCATTTCTCTCTCTGCTGTCATTTTCGAGTCCTTTATAGAGTATTCGCAATGTTGTCCCTTCAGGTTGCTCTGAACGTTCTTTCTCTCTCCGCGCTCTTCAACACTGCTGCAGCTAGTGTGTTTGAATCCCTACATGAAGTCCCTCGGGGATGGACATTCTCACGCCCCGCAGAGAGCGCTGAGGTGATCAAACTCCGCCTTTCTCTCAAACAGCAGAATACGGATCTATTCATAGACAAATTGATGGAGGTCTCGACCCCGGATCACCCACAGTACGGCATGCATTTTGAAGGACATGAGCTTCGAAGCTTGCTCAAGCCTGCGGAGGGGACCTCAAATACCGCTATCGGTTGGTTACAAGACTACAATATCACGTCCATTGACGATGATAGCGACTACATACTCTTTAGAACTAATGTCGAGACTGCCAACAAATTGCTCGACACGGAATTTGGATGGTACCGCAATGAAGAGGCTAAGCAGGAAGTTCTTCGGACTCTGGAATACTCTGTACCTGCAGAAGTTGCTGAGCATATCAATTTCGTTCAACCAACAACTCGATTTGGAAGCCTGAAGCCTCTATCTTCGACAGCGCAAGTAATTGATGCGGGTGAGAAGTCTACGGGTGTTTCTAAGTGGTGGGGAGGGAGCGCACCTCAGGTTAATATCACTTGTAACTTGACAATTACACCTGAATGTCTCTTTGATCTTTACAACGTCCACTATAAAGGTGACGCAAGGAATGGAAACACAGTGGGATATGCGTCTTTCTTGGAGGAATACGCTAGATATGCGGATTTGGCACAGTTTGAAAAGGTTTATGCTCCATATGCCACGGGAGAAAACGTGAGTTATAGTCTAAACTACGTGGTATAGCACGACTGACATTATATTAGTTCACTGTTGTTCAATTCAATGGCGGACTCAACGACCAAGTTGGAACCGAAGATTCGGGGGAAGCAAACCTTGACAACCAATATGCACTATCGCTTGGTTATCCAACTCCTGTCACCGAATTCAGCACTGGAGGACGAGGTCTCCTGATCGTTGACGGCGACTCCCCAACTCAAGACGACAACACCAACGAGCCCTACCTCGATTTCCTCCTCGCCCTAACCAAGCTTCCAAACAACCAAATCCCAAACTCAATCTCCATCTCCTACGGTGAGAACGAGCAAGAAATTCCCGTCGCCTACGCAAAACAAGTCTGCCAGCTCTTCGGTCAGCTTGGTGCCCGCGGTAAAAGCATCCTCTTCTCTTCGGGCGATTCCGGAACTGGAGACTACTGCATTTCCAACGACGGAAAGAATAATCTGAAGTTTCAGCCTCAGTTCCCTGCTTCCTGCCCCTACGTTACAAGTGTAGGAGGAACCCGATACGTCGAGCCGGAACAGGCGGTATTCTTCTCTTCTGGCGGCTTTTCTAATATTTGGGCACGACCTGCGTATCAGGAATACGCTGTCAGCCAGTACCTAAGCAAAATCGGAGGCCAGAATGCTGGTTACTTCAACCGTAGCGGACGCGGCTTCCCAGACGTCGCAGCTCAAGCTCAAAACTTCCGTGTCATCGACCAAGGTGTGGATAAGGGATATCGTGGTACCTCCTGTGCTGCACCAGCATTCAACGGTATTATTGCGCTCCTGAACTCGGCACGTGTCTCATCCGGGCTCCCAACACTGGGTTTCTTGAACCCATGGATTTACTCCGTGGGCAAGTTTGGGTTAAATGATATCACGACTGGGGCAGGTACGGGCTGTAATGGTCTTGGTAGATTTAATATTTCTCCCAATGGTAGTCCTGTTATTCCTGGTGCGGCATGGAACGCGACCGAAGGTTGGGATCCGGTTACAGGGTACGGGACACCGGATTTTGGGAAATTGATGAAGCTGTCGACGCCTTGGGTTGCGAATAGTGATGGTGTGTTCTGAGGTGTGGTATTCAGAATCCAGTTTTGTGTGCATGATGGTGCTAAAAAGATTAGAGATTGTTACAATAATGAAAAAATAATAATAACCAGAGGATGAGGGCTCCTCGTCAGTGATACCTAGTCCTGCGAAACGCACGAGACGTTCATCTTAGAAGGGACGTTCCGTCAGAGCACTTTCCCTTTCCTGACCACGCAAAATCCCAAAACTAAAATGCCTTCTAATTTCGATAATCATACCAATTTCCGCCAAAACTCAAGTCTCCTTTCATACCATAATGTTCCTTTATAACATTCTCCACCTGCTCAGCCTTCGTTGTCCTCCTTCGCCGATCGATCGCCTCAAATACGTCCCAATTATCTCTCCTAGCCGCCCAATCTGCTGCCGTAAGTCCACCTTTAAATTCCCTATGATCAAAATCAGCACCAGCATCTAGTAGCAAGTCTGCTACTTCAGCATGGCCATTTCTACCAGCCCAATGCATAGCTGACCAACCGTCGTACTCGACGGAATTAGGGTCGGCCCCAGCCTCCAAGAGTTTTCTCACACACTCCGTACTTCCCATTTCAGATGCCCATATCAAGGGCGTGTCTCCCATTTCACATATATCGTGAACTGCTGTGCCTGTCGAAGTTTTGATATAGGTTTCCAACAACCACGGAAGATCGAAGTACGCTGCAAGATGTATCGACGATCCTCCCATCGGCGCGAAGGGATTCCCATTATGACTAATATAGTAAGTAGGACGCATTATACCAGTTCTATGTTTTGAGGAGCTCAAAAGTCTGAGCACCATTCCTGAGAGTAGCTCGTCCGGAGCACCAATAACACGGAGATGAGAAGCCCAATTCTCGATCGCGTAGCAGATGAAAGGGTACCGTCTCAGAAATAGACTGATCATGACTCCGTAATTTGGTACGATATATTCGGAACCCATGATGGCCTCAAGCTCGGATAAATGCTTATTTAGAAGCAGATACTCTACGCAAATCCTACAGAGATTCTTCTCCGCTGGCACTGGATCAAGATCGATATCGCCGAGCTCGGGAAGACTCGCGTGCTTGATATATGTTTTGAGGAAATCTTGGGCGGTCTGATGAACAAAGTTTATTTCACCACGGGGACCATCAATTCGGATAAGAGACCCGCAAAGGAACTTGAGGTCTCCGGGAAAGTCATGCCATTTTGGGATACCGACTTCGAGGCACAGAGCAGTTTCTAGCTCCGCGAGAGTGAG
>Ga0182030_10023152_pt1 | contig 11508 bp, 14 predicted proteins | sample 812S3MmetaG_FD_121299 | JGI IMG/M metagenome (GOLD analysis project Ga0182030, IMG submission 121299) | Permafrost microbial communities from Stordalen Mire, Sweden - 812S3M metaG (Illumina Assembly) | ecosystem: Environmental > Terrestrial > Soil > Wetlands > Permafrost | place: Sweden...
GCCATCGAATTCCATGATCCCGGCGCGTTCCTCGAATTCATCGAGGACGCCGGCGGCGTCGCACAACTCGCCTTCGAACTGCATGGAGTCGGCGCGAGCCTCATCGGCCTCGACGATAGGGCGCACTCCAAGTTGCGCGAGTGTGTCTTCGAGCCCGGCCGCGATGCGCTCGAAGGGATCAACTGAGTCGAGGGCCGCTATCCTCTTGCGACGGCGCGTCGAGAGCGCTGCGAGCGTCCCCCATAGGTCTTTGGCGAGAGCGGCCTCGAGGGGGTCAGCGTGCATCGGGCGCGCCCTCGATGATCGTGCTTTTGATTTTATAAAGCCGCTGGGTCCTTCCATGCACCTTCACATTGACCTTACGGCGACCTTCAGCATCTTTAATCAAATACCCGCTTCGCGAGAGGACGTCGGCAGCCAGACGTGGCTCAAGCCCATTGATCGCTTCTTTCCATCCAGCATCGTTTAGATAGAAAAAATCTTCGTCTTCGTTCTTGTAGCCGACCAACATCTGAACGCGCCACGACGTCTTTAAATCCGTCGGAACAAATCGTGCAGCGGCATGCGATTGAATGAAGTTGCGAATTTTCTCGATAGCCTCGAAGTCCTCGCTCGCGCCCATGCCTCCGCGTCGCGCCAACCATTTGCTGAAAAGCCTTCCCGCGGCGGCGTAAACAGACCTCTGCGCCCAGGGCAGAACGTCATACATAATAGCGAGCTCGCCGGCGGCGGCGACCAAAGCAAAGCGCCGAGCGACGCGGGCGACCTGGCCAGAAGCGCCGGCGGCCACATGTTCAACGAGGAATTCCGTAATCAGCGCCCGCGCGATTTTTATGAAGTCGGCGCGGTTATGAATCATCCTCTCGACAAACGCGCGGCCCCCAGTCCCATAAGACGTCAGCGCGGCTTCGCGAATTCTATTGGCGAGGGCAGGCAGGTCTTGTTTGGAATAGGCTTCGCTGAACACTCCAGAGTCGCCATCGAGGAAGATATCGACGACGCGCACAGCATGACCGCCCATCGCGCGGGCGCCAGACTCGGCGATGCGAGCCGCGATGGATGTTTCGCCGGTCGACGCGACTGCGGTGCGCCACCTTTTGCGCGCGCGCACTTCGCCGTCAGATTTTGATCGCGCCTTGGCTTCGCCTCCACAAATCAAATAGATCGCGGCAAAGAGATCGCGTGGGTCGATCTGCCCGATCTCGTCGGCGCATAGGCACGTATCATTGTGCCCCGCGCAGGTTCCCTCGAGTCCATTCGATGTGGCGCGCCATGATTGCAAAAAACCGAGCGGACCTCCGCCGCCCCATAGAGAGCCAGGCACCAAGAGCGCTGTCGTCTTGCCTATGGAGGACGGGCCGACCAAATGAAACCCGCCGCCATCAAAACCAAGCGGCTCCAGAAGTGGCCCCGTGAGGCCGAGGGCCAAGAAAAACATAAGCAATTCGTGGCCATAGATCGGGATCGCGACCGTGGCTTTCCACTCTTCGAGGGAGCCCTTTGTCGAGAATTTCGCACCGCGCATGGGGCGCTCGAACACGACCGGCGGCGCGCCATCTTTGGCAACGGTCCATGCGGATGTCGCGAAGGTTTGCCCATCGTTGTGCCATCCGCCGCGGTCGACGGACACTTCGCGAGGTTGCACGGTTACGCGGCAAAATAGGTCCGCAAACCTATCGCGCGCAGCACGACTATTCGACAGGCGCAGACCCTTACTCGCGAAGTCGCGGCGGATTGTATTAATCCCGTCAGATGATGCGTCGGCGCGGCTAACAATGGTCATTTGCTTCACGCCGTCTCGGTTTGTGAATTCGACGCACAAAGCCCAGGCTTCGCTCTCTTCCGACCTACATTCCGACCTGAAGGACAGCTCGTCGCAGATCCAAATTGCAGGTTCTCCAGGCAACTCGAACCAAACGCCTGAAGGATTGACTTTGTATCCATACGGCAAGCCATCATGTTGAGCCGGTCCGTCTTTTGCGGCATCGCCTGATTTGTGTTTTCCGTTCGCTTTGCTCTTGCCGGATCGCTGCTTTGTCGGCTCAACGTCGACAACAGGGGCCGAAGGCGCTTTGACTTCCTGATCATCCGCTTCAGCCAAGCCCTCGACAGAAGATGGCTCATCGCTCACCCCTTGCGATCTCCGGCGACGCCGCAACGCGCGCGATCGTTTGTCTCGGCGACGGCGCGCAAATAGGCGGCGCCGAGACAAGCGAGGAGACGAAATTCGGGGTGATCGACCGCAGCGCCGTCGCCGCGCAGACGCCAAATATGTGCAGCCAAAGAGATCAGGCCGGGATGCCAAGGAGCGGCTATTGTCGAGCTCCACGCGCCACTTTCAAACGCGTAAACAATCTTCACGGGCTCGCCGGGGCGAAGAGAGGAATCTTTGAATTCTGGATGCGGAAAGATCTTGATTTCGACGCTCGCGCCGCCTTGCAGCATCTCATAACGATCAAGAGGCAAGCCGGTCAGGGCGAACACAAAATCGGGACCAAACGAAGAAAGCTCGCGGTCCAGGTTGATGACATCATGCGGCCCCACAGCCGGAAACCCATCGATCGACTCGTCGATCAGCGCCTTGGTAAATTTTTCGACAGAAAACTCGAAATCCCTCGAGACGCCGGCGGGCGCCTTACGGGCGCCGCCACGACGGTTCTCGGCAAGCCATTTATGAAGACCAGCCTCCGGGTAGCGCACGGTCCGATTCATCTTGCAAAAGGGCGGACCGATCTCTTGCGACCGCCAAGATTGCAGGGTTCGAACCGGCACTCCGAGGAAATCGGAGACTTCCACTTCTTTCAAAAACCCGCGGCGACGCGCGCTTTTTGTCGTCGCATCGGAGCAATGATTCTCTTCCGAGGGCGCCGACGGCGTCGAGTTGATCAGAAGCGCCAAGGGCGAGACATCGCCTGATTTCGACATTGAATTTTCCCACAACAGTGCGCCGGCATATTGAAATGGCGCAACGACTACGTGGGATAATCATAGGGTCACAGTTCGAATGAATACGAGCCAGAATGTTCGGGAAAATCAACGCTATAAGCGGGGAAATCAATTCCCCGATCTATTTCCCCGCTTTTTGTCTCCCTCCTCTTTCCCGGCATATTTCTTCCACACGTCATCATGTCTTTCACGTAACCATTTAGTTGCTGTGTCAAGTGCCCGCTTCTTTTTGGTAGGCGCCAGGAGCTCGAGCAACATACACCCAAATTCCTCACCATTTCGCGGCTCCGGTTCCAGCTTATTCTCCAAAAGATTCATAAGCTTGTCATAAGCCTCTTCCCATAAGGCAGCCTTCGCCCCTGGCTTTTTCTTGGGTTGAACCGGTCGCTCTACACCAGAAACGGCTGGCTCAGCCGTCAGGCCGGTTGCTGATTCAAGGAAGACCGCGCCGAGGGGATGATCATCAGGCCCCATATGGGAAGAGGGCTGCGCCGGATCGGAGACAGAAAATCGATCGTCGGGGGCGCCCGTCGATGCCGTTATGATCGGGAGCTGAGAGGAGCTCCCCGTGCGATCGGAGTTAGGCTCCGAATCATGCTCAACTGAAGATTTCTTCCCGACTGGGCGGCGCAGTTCGATCGACGTAAATCTCGGCTTGGCGTCGGCGTCGTGCCACAGGTCTCCGGTGCCGAAATTGACGCGCCAATCGTCTCTTGACCAAATGCCTCGGGGGACTTCGCAAAAGGATATTGCGCGGGACCCTAAGCCCCAAGCGACCAAATCTCCTAAGCGCAGCAACTCGAAGAAGCGATCATATCTCGCGGCAATCACCTTCATGAATGGAAGGCACCGTGTGCTCCAATTTGGTGTCAAGTTGGGAAAACGTCTTCTAGCCTCCTCCAGCCTCCCATATTCCCATGGCGCCGGATCGCCTGGAAATGAGGCGTAAACGTTCGTCATCAAACTCCGTTCGTCCTTCGAGTACAGCCGCAGTGGCATCGGGCGCGGCGGCCCAGCCGGACGCCGCGCCGGAAGCACGATATCAAGCCAACAGTTCGCCTCGATTGGAACATCGCTCAACCCGCGCGCCAATCCTTGCACTTCTGGGTCTTGGAGCACGCCTAGCCGAAAGGCTTCGACCAAGGTCTTGCCCTCAAGAAGCTCGGCGACGTTGGGGTCGTTCAGAATCGAAATATCCGCCATAGAAAAGGTTGCTCATTCGCAAAGAGCCGCAATATGATCGCGGCGGCTCTTTATCAACCTTGCCCGCCGTCACGCGATAAGATCTCCAACGAGAGAGTCGTAAAGTTGAGTGCTAGGCTTGGCGCCTGGCGCTTCCCAGGTTCCACAATATGACGTGATGGCCTTCGCCTTGACCCTCATACCATCAATCGTCTGTGCCGGAATCGCAGCGATGCGCCTGGCGATCGCGTCCGTGCGATCCATCCCTTCCTTGAAGATTGGCCACGGAACCTCGCGTTCTTCCAGGGCGCGCTCCGCCGCATACGCCTGAGTGAATTCCTCCCCCAGGCGCAGAAGCTCGGAATCAGGATGCTCCGCGCCCAACGCATTGTTCGTCGCCGCGACAGCGCCGCCGGCGATTGCCGCCGAGCCAAGTCCACTGAGAATTTTGCGCCGAGACAACCGGGCGCCGGCGGGTTTGGAAGGCATCGTTTGATCGTTCATTTTGATTGCTCCAAGTAGTTGAAATCATTGGACGCAAAATTGCGTCGGATTCAATTTTCAGTGGTTACCGCGAAGTCGTCACCCTCGATTTGGATCGTGGTCTTGCCGTGCCGGATCAGCGCGGAGAAGTGCTCGCCGGCCGAGACCAAGCGAAGGCTTCGGCCCGACGTTCCGACGTCGCCGGCGATGCGCTCAGCCTCGGCCTCGAGGCGCTGCATGGCCCTGCCGGCCATCGACGCGGCCTTGCGCACGCCGTCGAGCTGACGCGAGGCCTCGGCGATAGAAATCTCTGTGCTTTTCGATTTTGACATTTGGTCGCTCCTAGAATTGAAAAAAGATTCATCGAATACCCGCATCCTGGTCGTCAGACTTCGGCCGGCGGCGCGCGTGTCTTTGGCGGCCAGGCAGTCGGGAAGCGCCAGCCGCCGCGCTTGTCGATCGGCGGCGACTTTCCCGTCCTGGCGAGGACGTCGGCCCACCACGCATCGCCTGCCGGCGAGTCACGGCGCACCCAAACACCAGGCGGCGCGTTTGGCTTGGCGGCGCTCGCGGCTTGGCCGCAGCGCGCCCGCTTGGCGTTGCCATCCCGCACGAGGAATCGGCGAAGCTCCGCGTGCCACTCGGCTCGCAACGGCGCGGTTGACGCCGCCCAAAGCCTCAGATCGCGGACCGTCCTCGCAACTTCTTCCCCGGATAGCCCCACGGCCTCGCCAAAGGCTCGATCTTCGGCGTTGGGCTCGAAATCCGCCGGAATCCGCGAGCCTTCGCGCGCGGGCGCGCCCTCTCCCGAGGTTTGGGGGTTATTTTCTTTAGGGGGTCCGGGGGATCTTTCTTTTAGGGGGAAAGGGGGTTGCTCACTGTCACAGCGTGACGAGGCGCGGCGGCGCTCCCGACACCGTTGTTGCCGAAGCCGAGCGCCTTCGCGAAGGCGGGCAAGACGCTCTTCGCGCTCGCGCTCCCGCGCTTGCTCCAGAGCTGCGACGGCGGCGGCGATCTGATCCGCCGTGCAGCCTTCCTCGAGCAAAGCGCGCGCAACAGGTCCAAAGGTCGCCATGTCTCAGACTTTCGCCCAAGGATGATCGGCGAGGGAACGGCGCAGCGCTTCGAACTGCTCGAAATTGAGATCGGTGTCGGTTTTGAGAATATATACCGCCCTGGACATATCCTCTTCGAGCGAAACGCAGGGAAAAGAGCAGATCTTCAGTAGGATCTCTTCGCCTTCGCGCCGCACTTCATCCGCAGCGCGGTCGGCGCCGGCTAATCCCGACGCCTCCCGGATTTCTTCGACCTTTTCGCAAAGGGTTAGGCGCTCAGCCCGAATTTCGTTCCACATCACCAAGATGCGCTCGCGCATCGCTGGCGACGTCAGGGTCGTGAGCGGCTCCAACATGTGTTCGTGATGATCCGACAACGCCTCGATTTGATCGCGCAGCTTTTCGGAATCCTCGATCTTGAAACAATATTTGCCAAAGTCGATGTTTTTGGAGAGTTCCCAAAAGCGCGATCTCGCCACCTTGCGAGCTTCACCTATCGTCTCAGCGACCGTCTCGGTCCGGCGATGGGCTTCGATAAGCTTGAGCAGCTCCGGCGAGATTGCCGGCGACGGCTGCGCGGCCACGGACAACGCGCCGAAAACAGCGCCGGCTGATCCGGCGGCGAGGAAAAGTCTGCGATTTGGCAAGCCGGGATTGCTTGCCGGAACGGGTAAGTTCGGAATTGGGATTGCTCCGAAAGAGGCGTTGTGATACGTAGGTATCAATACGCCTCTTGATACTAAGGTGTCAATAGCCTTGACGACTTCCGCTCAAATCCGCGCCGCAAGGCATTTAGCCAACCTATCGCAAGCCGACCTCGCGGAGGCGACGGGATTGTCATTGCCGACCATCAAACGAGCGGAAAGCGAGCGCGACGTTTCTGTTTCGGCCGCTGCGATCGACGCGATCCGCGCCGCCCTCGAAGCCGCCGGCATCGAATTCATCGCCGAAAACGGCGGCGGCGCGGGCGTGCGACTGCAGAAGGGCGCCAGCCAATGATGACCTGGACTTATAGAATCATCCGATATTCGGACGGCCGCGGCCTTGGCCTTCACGAGGTCTTTTACGACGAGGCCGGCAAGCCGGTCGACATGACGTCCGGCCCGATCGCCTTCACGGTCGAAACCCCCGAAGGGCCCTCGGCGCTGGTCAGCATGCTCAAACAAGCGCTTCTCGACGCGGAAAGAGGCGCGGTCCTCGACGAATCTGTTGTCCGCGCAGCCGCAGCTCGCTCTCCCTCGGACAAATAACCGGCTTGCGATCCTCGATCGGCGGCGCAGCGGCGGCGCGGGCGTAAGATTGCAAAAAAGTGACCCCGATTGTCCTTGATTTTTGTAATCATTTGGATACATTTCATGTACACACTCGTTCGATCGTCGGTTTTCGACGAATGGCTTGCCAAGCTTTTAGATCAGCGCGGCAAGGCTAGAATTTTAGCCAGACTCACGAGCTTCTCGCTTGGTAATTTTGGAGATTGCGAGCCGGTTGGCGAGGGCGTCTCAGAAATGCGCATTCACTTTGGCCCTGGCTACAGGGTCTATTTCGTGAGAAATGGCGCGACGGTTTATGTGCTTCTGAACGGTGGCGACAAAGACTCCCAAAAGCGGGATATCGAGCAGGCAAAGGCCATGGCTCGAGCCCTGAAAGGTGGCGTGTGATGACCGATTATGCGACGTTCGATATATCGGATTATCTTGACAATGATGAGGTCATTGCCGAGTACCTTTCCGCTGCGGCGTCAGATCCGAACCCAGATGTTCTGCTTATCGCGATGAGCCATGTAGCCAAGGCGCGCGGGATGGGTCAGATCGCCAAGGCCGCAGGCCTCGGACGTGAGAGTCTGTACAAGGCTCTTTCGCCCGGCTCTCATCCGCGTTTCGAAACCGTGAGCGCTGTATTGCGAGCTCTGAACGTCCATCTCGCTGTGGCGCCGAACGCAGACAAGGCGGAAGAAAGTGAACATGAATACGCCTCCCACGGGGCGTAGTTGTTCGCCTATCCATGAGAACCGCTTTTCCAAGATCGAGGCTGATCTCCTCGTCTTGAAATGGATGGTCGGCTTCGTGCTAGCCCTGCTCGCCGGGATCGCCTTGAAGCTTTTTCTGCATTGAACTTGGGATGCGCCCTTGTGCTGGTCGTCTTGCAACGTTCAGCGCCCCTAGGCCAGCACCATGACCGAGATCCAATTCATCGGCTTTATCGTTGCGCCGCTCGCGCTTCTTGCCGTCGGATGGGCTGTCGCGCTCGCCGTCGATTGGCGAGCCCATCACGGCGACTAGCCGGCCTGAAAATGGCTTGCCCGGTTTTTGTGTGTCAGGATGACCGGAAACCCCGCAGCGGCAGCCCATTCTGCGTTTCGCCCCGTCGGAGGCTGACGGCTCTCGGGAGCCTCAAGGCAGATCAGCAGTTAAAACCGTAGCAGCCCACGATCGCCGACGAAAGCTCAAAGCCCGATCTAGGAGGCGAAGATGGCGCATTATGTCGGAATTCTCGATGGATCTGGCGACGTTTGGGGCGTGAGGCTGCCGGATGTTCCCGGTTGCGTCGGCGCCGGCGCTACGCCGGAAGAAGCGATCGCAGATGTAACCGGGGCGCTCCGCGACGTCGTGGCCTACAAAAAGAGCGGCGATTTCGACATTCCGAAGCCAAGATCCCTCGCCGAGATCCTCGCTTCCGGGGAAGTTGAGAGCGGCGAATCGACGGTGCTGATCCCGCTTCTGCTCGACGCCGGCCGCACCGTGCGCGCCAATGTCACCTTTGACGCCGGCCTGCTCGAGGCGATCGACGCGGCTGCTGCGCAACGCGGGCTGACCCGCTCGGCGTTTCTCGCGAGCGCCGCGCGGGAGAAAATCGAGGCGCAGCGGTGAAGGCGCGCCTCAGGCTGTCGGGCATGGCCTCGCGCGCCGGCGATTGGCGCGGGCGTCAAGGCGGTTAAGCCGCTCCGCGGGCCCGGCGCCGCTGCAGATCAATCCTCTTTTTCGGGCTTATCCTGGAGCGGCTCGCGCACGTCTTCCGGCGCGCATCTCTCGGTCGGCGGCGCGCCGCAAACTCGTCTCAGATTTGCCCAGCCGACGCATTTTCCGTCGGGCCCTCTATAGCCAGGGCCGCCCCGACAGCCACAGCGATCGCACCGCTCCGCATTGGCCCCGCCAAGGAGCGCGATATTGCAAACGCGATGGCGATGGCGACGGCGACGAAGGCGCGTTTCATCTTCGGAGGCCCACTTTGCTCGACGGCGGAACTTTGCCAGAGCCGATCGGCGCGGGCAAATCCGGCACTTTGCGGCTCGCCAAGCCACGTCGGTTCCCGGTTTACCGGGAACCGGTTTCCGGTAATCTGAAAAACCGGGAACCTAGATAGTCTCGTAAATTCAAATAGATGACGCCTCAGGTTCCCGGTTCCCGAAGTTCCCGGTGCAAAAACAGGATTTTTGAAACAAAACTTCGAAACGACAAAGCAATGACCGCCTGAGCAATATACATATATATATATATAATTTTAGAGAAATATATATATATATACTTGTACAGGGAACGGGAACTAACGCTCTATTGTTATTTCAATAACTTGTGCGCAAATGCGTCGGCGGATCTCGGCGTTTCGCACATTTTGAAATGCCGATTAGCTATATCTAAGTATGCACAGTATTGTGCGTCAAAAAGCCAGTTTTAGAGCCGGCGGCGCGTAGCCGCTCATTTGCGCATGTTCACAAAATCCTGTTTTTGCACCGGGAACTTCGGGAACCGGGAACCGGAGGCGTCATCTATTTGAATTTACGAGACTATCTCGGTTCCCGGTTTTTCAGATTTCGGGAACCGGTTCCCGGTAGACCGGGAACCGAGGAGGCGACAGCTGCAATGGGCGCGCGCCAGTTTTCGCCAGATTCAACGAAAACCGGAGAAATCCGACGGATGGATGGGAGTTTTTCGGCCTCGACGAAGCTCAGCGCAGCCTATTCAGCGCGGCGAGGCGTTCGAAAAAGTCGGGCTTGTTTTGCTGGGCGGGCGCGGATTGCGGTTCCGGCGTCGGCTGCGGCAGGGGCCTTTCGACGGCGGGCGCTTCCGGTGCGGTGAAGAGCGTCTTGCGCCAAGCCTCGTCCGGGAGGGCCCGGACCTTCGCGATATAGGCCCACTCGTCATCCGTGAGCGATGAGAGGCCGAGATATTCGGCGATCGCGAGATTGTAGATGCGGCAATCGAGCAAGTGATTGTCGCGCTCGGACGCCTTCAGCTTCCAGACCTTGCGCGGCTTGCCGCGAAGGGTCTCCTCGGCGAGATATTCGGCCGTGATCTGCCGGAAATAGGTTTCGTCGAGCCAGGTTCCGAAATGGCAATATCCGCTCGGATCGCTCGCGGCGCCGGAGCGCAGGCCTTCCTTGCGCAGGTCGGCGTAGAACGCGCCTTTGAGCGGCCACGTGCCAACCGGCCAGAGCTGGCAGCCTTTTTTAACCTTCTGGCCCGCGAGATCGATATCGACCAGGCTCGGCGTGCCGATCGGCGGTTTGCCCCAACCGTCGCGGCCGTCGACCGCGAGAACGACGTCGCGCCCCGTGATGTCGTGGAGCCTCTGATTCCGCCGAACCCAGGAATAGACGACATGCGTGCGATAGCCTGAATCGATCGCGAAAGCGTCCAAACGGCGCGGGCGGCCAAAAGCATCGGGGAACTCCCTCTCGATGGTTTGCGAAGCCAAACGCTCGAAGGCGCCTTCCGTCGGGCTTTCCGTGCCGCCATCGATGTAGAAGGCGTCGACGACCCAGCTCTGCCGATCCGGCGCGAACGCGATGATCTCGACCCAAATGCCGCGCATCTGCACGTCTGCGGCGCCGACCAGCATGAGGCCGCGCGGCGGGACGTGGCCGCGCTTGTGGCCTTCCTCGCGACGCTCGAGCAACCGCACATGGTCTGGGGCGTCGCCCTTGATCTCGTAAGGCAGGCCGAGCCAGAGGTTCCAAAAGGTCTTCAGCTTCGACGGATCTTCGCCGGCCGAAACATGCGCCTTGGCGACTTCGTCCCAAGGAACGAAAGGGCTCGAGAGCGTGTCGAAATGGTAGGACGGATAAGCGCCCGGCCGCGCCGCCGTTGGAACCCAACGGCCTTTGCGCATCAGCCCATTTTTCTCATGCGGCTCGATGATGACGCCGCAACATGGCGTCACATAATGCGCCTTGTGCGGATAGGTCCTGTCGAACCGAAAATGCGGCCCGAACTCGAAAATGAATTCGGATGGCGAGCCGTCGGCCTGGCGGCAATGCGGGCACGGCACATGCCAACGGCGTTGATCGCCGGCGGCATAGCGCGCCTCGATTTTTGAGCCGCCCTTGATCGTCGGCGTCGAGATGTCGGCCTTTTTCCAGTCGCCTTGCGCCAGAAAGGACATCAGACGCCCGTCGGAGATCTCGATCGGATCGCCCTGGCCGTCGAGATCGTCGGGATACTGGTCGATTTCGTCGCGAAAGAGCTTTTTGATCGTTTTCGAGCGCAGATCCGCCGCAGAAGTCGCGATGGCAAGGGTCAGCGAGCCGCCTGGATATTTTTTCGAGTAGGTTGTCGAGCCTTCCGCCGAGCGCGAGGTCTGCGGCGCGACCTTTTTGCGGAGCGCCTTGGTCGATTCGATCGCCGGCTGCAGCTTGTCGCGGTTGAAGTCGGACAGAGCGGCGTCAGTCGGCTGCACGACCATCATGCGGCAGGCGTCGCGGTCGATTGAATGGCCGATTGCGGCGATAAGCAGCGTCGTGAAGCCGGTTTGCGCCGATTTCTGCGCCGCGATCTCATTGACGCCCGAGTCGGGCCCGAGCATATCGAGCGGCTCGCGGATATAGGGCGTCAGGTCGAGGTCCCAA
>Ga0182030_10023154_pt1 | contig 11507 bp, 6 predicted proteins | sample 812S3MmetaG_FD_121299 | JGI IMG/M metagenome (GOLD analysis project Ga0182030, IMG submission 121299) | Permafrost microbial communities from Stordalen Mire, Sweden - 812S3M metaG (Illumina Assembly) | ecosystem: Environmental > Terrestrial > Soil > Wetlands > Permafrost | place: Sweden...
CAACGAATCCCCAATCTGATAATAATTAGAATTGCTAGCTGTTGGCGTGGTAGTGGTGGTGGTACTGCCATTGCTATTGCTGTCAGCTAAATCATCCGATGACAGGAGGCTTGAATCATAGTAGCCTCCAACACTGCCGACAGTTGCTTGGATTAATAGGCATGGGTCGGGTGAAGTATTAAGCGGCAAACCATTATCGTCAGTCTGTGAGGCAGCCTGGTTGTTATACTGCTGTAGGGCCGTTCCGTTAGTGCAATTCTGGTCCCAATAAGTTTCTGGGTCCGATGGGATAGAGGCAGCGGCGTCAGGATAACCGTACTGAGTCACACCAAAAGGATCGTTGACAAGCGCCGAAGAGGTAGCAAAAACTGAATCAGATCTATTGAAAACTGACGCCAAACCATGCAATAAACCCGTAAATGGGTTGCTGATTATGGCGCTGGCAGCCTGTTGGGTTATTGACCTTTTGCTCCCTATTGGCATGTCCATAGCCAGCCGCGAGATTAGAGAGTACGGTGTTGTCGTATCAAACATCCGGGCGAAAAAGGGCTCTTGTTTAAATTCTTCCTCGGCTTCCTTAGTTTGTTGGTTATCAATAGTAGCCACGTCTTTTGAACTAAGTCTCTCACCGCCTATCCCGTTCTGGCCGTAAGAAGCGCCAGCCGCATCGGCCCCGGCAGCAACCTCGTCGTAAGTCCGGCCGCCACTCTCATCAATAGAAAACGGCGAGGGCACCAGCTTATTAATCAGAAAATCAAAAAATGAACTCATCCCATCAGTAATAGCACCTTTTATCGAGCTGACAATCCAGCTTGTACCCGGGAGATGTTCAAGAAGGGTCTCGGCGCCGCTAAGGACACCACCTATAATGTTCCCAATAAGCCCATTAGCATAACTAAGTCCCTTGCCGACGATGCTGCTATTAAATGCTCCCGCCAAACCCGCAAGGCCTGATGAGCTGAGAAAATTACTGACGTCACTGACATATTGGTTTGACCCGCCAAGATGTTCTTCCGGGCAGACAAGACTGCCAGTTGGGACTGGGTTCCCGTCATCGCAAAGATAAGCGCTAACAGACTTTGCTGCACCACTCGCCCCGGCGGCATAGGCCGTACCGAGAAGAGATAAATCCGCGGTACTGCTGGGTGCTGGACTTGAAGAAGATTGGCCGTCGATCAAAGATGCATAGAGTGGCGTTTGCTCTGCACTCGCCATACCGTTAACCGGCTGGGAAGGGCAGCTTCCCTCTAATGATTTAACGCACTGATCCCCTGACCCGAGGGCAGAAGTAAAAGACCCGACCTCAGCGGCACTATCGTGGCCGGTTTTCATCTCATCGGAAAAAGTGCGATACATCATATATAAACTTACCGCCGCCGCCGCATCAACCAAATAAGACGCTTTTTTTAAACTTGATCCAGCACCGGATGCCGAACCTAAAAGATTAGACGCCTGATCAATCATCAAAAACTGGCCTACAGCCGGTATCGAATCTTCAGAAATGTCCGTGCCAAAAATTTTATTGACCGCCTGCTGGATAAGATAATTGGAAATCGAAGTTCCCGAATCTCTGGCAGCAGTAATAGCGTTAATGAGACTGTCTGCTGTCTCTGAGCCAAAACCGGAAGATGACGATTCAAGAGCGGCACTCACCGCCTCCTCTTCGGAGTCTGTTGGTGCGTTGCTCAGCTCACCGCAATCAGTCCCCTCAGCACAGGGACTTTGTTGTTGGGTATTGCAACTGTTGTTTAGCAGGCAGTCAAGAACAGCTCCTAAAGATGCGCTGCGGGGGGTTATAACTCTTTCTAACAGGAGTGACTTAAAAGCATATTTGGCATTGCTGCTTGCATTGGTAAATGCATCTTTGACGCCGCAAAAAACAAGGCAGCGTTTAATCCCGTACTTTTCCTCGAGCAAGCGCCCGACCTTAAACCGCATCAGCACATTCTCCCAGTGCGAGTCGGACTTTATGGCTGCGTTTATCGTGGAACGGACCTCCGTCCGGTCCATCGCATCTCCTAGCATAGTGCTATTGATAGTATTATCGCCAGCTTTGCTGACAGCCTCGCCGTCCACGCTCGTATCAATAGTACCGGGCGCTTTTAGATAGTAAGTTCCTCCGTGGTCAGTTTCTACATAGCTTAGCTCAATACCGTATTTCTCAGCCAGTGTATACTCAAGTTTCTCCTGAGAGAAGGTATGGTATAAATTTAATACAGGATTACTGCTACTCGAGACCACCACCCGGCAATCTTTATTTATGGTTGATCCGCAGCCCTGTTTTAATACGGGGCCAACATACTTAGAGAAGTAATTTTTTAGTATATTATCAGACTCGTTCTCAATTGCATTCTCTGTAGAAGAAAAGAAATGACTCTCAAGATCATCTATAATACTTTCAATTTTTAATGGTATTAGTGCGACTAGAACGACAACGACGATTATTAACACGCCGGAGCCTCCACCGCCGACTAAAGCAAGGGTTTTACGGTTCCCTCGGCTAGCAAAAAACCGGATCAGCTGTTTTGTTCGAGAGACCTTTTTCTTGCCAGTAGTACTTGAGCTACCGGTAAAACCTTTTCCTAGGGTATCATTCGGTTGGTGTTGGTCTGTGCCAGTCTGGCCGATATTGGACTCAGTTTCCCGAAGTTGCTCAGGGGTTGAAGTTGAACCCGGGGACTCTCCGCCACTCTTCGCTAAAGAACCCCGTTCTTCATCCAGAAGGTCATGTGAACTGAATTCCCTAGTCCGCTTTTTAGGTTGTTTGTCTTGGTCGTCGTAAATAGCCATGGGTATGTATTAATTTACGTTGAACCACTACTAACTTCAGGCTGCACGGGATTTTCGAGATCAATAGTCCCTTCTTGATCTGCCAGCCCGATATCCTTAGTCGTGCTTGGATTCTGAACAGGGTTAGCTATGATCAAGCCGATTTCTGTCGGGCTGGCGATGACTTGGATATGAACATGATTTTGGCCTGCAAAGAAAAGCCCTTGCCCGACCGGGAATTGAGTCAGTCGTTTTTTCTCCTCTTCGGTTAACTTAAAAATATCTGTCAACAGATCAACAGCTGATGGCGACTGCTTCAATAAAAACTGCATGGAAGCGTTTGCGACTATCGCCCGTCCCATTCTAGAACCCATAAAATCTTCAACGTCTTGAGTGATAGTTGTGATACCAAGATTATATTTACGGGCCCGCTTGGCTAGGCTGAAAAGAAAGTTAGCCGAATCCTCATATTTCATAAGCTGCCAAGCTTCATCAACGATTAAAATTCGTCTTTTTTGGTCGGTCTTAGTTTTATTCCAGATGTAATTAAGAACAATATACATAGCAACCGGACGAAGTTCATCTTCTAGGTCTCTGACATTGAAAACCACCAGAGGATTATTAATGTCAATATTCGATTGCTGGCTAAAAATACCGGCGAAAGTACCGGAAGTATATTTACGTAATCTTTGGGCAAGCTGCGGACCGGTTCCACCCATATGGAGTAGGGTTTGGTACAGATCGCTGATGGTCGGCGGCAGACCGGTATGCGTTAACGGATCACTCGTAATCCCTGCCTTGGCGTATGTTTCAATTAAGGCAGTGTCTAAATCAGCTTCCTCGACCGGGCTTAAGGCCGGCATGAGTGTGGTATTGCCACCGATTAATTGAGCTTGGGCTCCACCCATCATTAATCGGAATAGCCCATGAAGAGTAATCAAATTGCTCCTCAATGCGTTATCCGTCTCATCCGTGACAATAGCTTTTGGCAAATCGAACGGGTTAATACGCGTTGCCGAGTTTAAGCTTAGTCTTATATATGCCCCCGCAACTGAATCTGCCAACTTCTCATATTCATTCTCCGGGTCAATTATTATGATCTCAGTCCCTAGCATCAAACTACGCAGCGCCTCAAGTTTTACGGCAAAACTTTTTCCTGCCCCCGACTTAGCAAACACGACGGAATTACTGTTCTCTAAACTGAACCGATCAAAAATTACCAGTCCTGAATTGTGCATATTTATACCATATAAAATGCCGTGGTCGTCACTTAAATCAGCGCTGGTAAAAGGGAAGCTAGTACTAATAGCTCCGGTACTCATATTCCTTCGGATTTCGAGCTGATCATCAAATTGGGGCACCGTACTATTCAGACCTTGTTCTTGTTGAGACGAGGCTGGTTTTGAATAGACTAGCTGCTGACCCAACATTGATTCGATTTTATGGGAAACTAATTCCAGCTCATCCATGGTTGTAGCATAAACGGTGAAATATAAGCCGAATCTGAAGAAACGCTCTTCTCCTACCTGGAGACTGTCCCGCATTTGTTCGGCATCCAATATGGCTGCTTGTTTACCGGGGTCTCTGACTCGCCCTTTTTCCGTGTCTAACTGAATGCCCGCCTCGAGCTGTGTAACTTTTTTACGCAAATTTTCTAGAACAATCTGACTTTCAACTGGGTAAATATATATTGATATATCAACAATCTCATCAATGTTCACCAAACTGCTTAACCAGCCGGTGTAAATTTGTCTTGGGTATCCATAGACATAGTAGGTTCTGGCTAAACGAGTACCAAGTTTGAAGTAGGCAGTAAAAAATTCAATTGATCCTGGGGCAATAAAATCACGAAGAGCCGATATGCCCTTTTGGAAAGCCACATTAACTTCCCGTTGTTCTTTGGAAGACTGATCCAAAGCAACATTACCAGAACCTTGAGAAAATGACTTCTTTTTTCGGCCGATCATTCTAGCTCCCTTTGGAGATGTGGCTGGACAGCACTGCCAGTCCCTTTGGTGATGACGTCGGCAGTTAAATCATTAAAGTTTTTAAGTTGTTGTCGGGTGGCGGTATCAGGGTTATATGTATCATAATAAAGCTCGATCAATTCTTGCGTATCAAGCGGCAGCCCTTGGATGCTGCCTTGCTGAAGTCCTCCCAGAACAGCCTGTACTCGGTTACGAAGCTCCGTTTTGGCTTTCTCGAGGTCTGCCTCATTAATCACGATTTTAGTTTCATTTTTTTTGAATAGCTTGAATACGCCGCTGAAAAAATCTTTACTTTGGGTGAGTGCTCTTTGGATATCAACAGTTGCGAAATAAGGTACAACTATATAGAATTTTTTATCCATGATACTAGTGCTTTGGGCGAGCGAGTCCATGAAATTTATATAATCTTCCATCAACATTGCTAGAAGCATATTATCGTGTTCAGATTTGAGTTCCTCCAATCTGTCTAGGTAGGGGTCTAAATCAACTTTTTGCGAGCGGATAAATATCTGAATTGGGAAGTAGAGAGAATTTAGAAATCCTTGGTAACTATACTCAACAGCTTCTTGCTCGGTCTGGCTCATTAAATCAAAATTAATCGATTTAACCATTATGACAGACCTGTATGACCCGTCGTTCATGATAACTATCCCGTCGCGAATTTCTGCAATCTCAAGACTGTTTTGGGCGCTGTTGGGGTTGGTTTGAGCGCTAGCCGTTTGAGGAACTCCGCTGACATCGCCTGAGGTCACTTGACTATTTGCTGCCAGGGGAATGCCCCCTGACGGGTCAATAACCATTGGCCGGACAAGAGTGGCACCGGTAGCGGTATCAGAAGGAAACCGGGCAATTGGTCCTTTGTTTGGCGTTTGCTGTTGGTTTGGCGTTGTCGGCTCCATTATTTAATCCACCCCTGGGTTACTCGATAACGAGGTTAGTGCAACTTAACAACCACTTCATTTGGCTCTTCATCTGATTGATGATTAACCTGACGTGCCAAAGTCGATATATTGAGGTCGTTTCTAGTAGCAAACCCAAGTATAGCAGGATCTGTTACTGGTGTCATTGGTGGTGGGCTGATAGCTTGAGGTGGGGAGGGAGGGGTCTGGTTTAATACATGAAGGTTGGAATTGGCGAGGTCGGACTCTGTTTGCTGTAATTTTAATTTTTCCGTAATTGCTTTTTCTTCAGCGGTGCTATATGAGTCGTTTATTAGCTCTGGCTGATCATCAACCGCGCCAGGGGTGACGACAGTGGGTTGCCTGAAAACCGTATTGCCAGGGGGTTGATTGACCAGTGTGGGTTGGTTTAAAAACCAATAATCATGGGGAGGAGATAAACTAGAAGTATTTCCAGAACCAATCCCATCTTGTAGTTCTTGCCGGATGTGTTGCTTATGCGCCTGAGTAGAGGCATCTATCATTTCGTTAAAGTGATGAGCGACTGGGTTATTCACTTCATCCAACACATCATCGGCGGCTTGAATGTCAACGGAGGGGACTTCAACGGGCAGACTTGATATGTCGATAAGTCTGTCCGAATTTATTTGTCCGACAGAGTCTAAGCCGACGTTCTTAATCGCCCAGCCGTGGGTATCGATTAAACCCGCCAAAGCCGTAAGCCGGCTTTTAACTTCAGTCTGGGACAGCGGCTCGCCTAAATAATCATGAATTTTTTTGGGAGCAGTTATCTCGACCAATTCCTTGATACCGCTTTGATCCCAAATTCTTCGCCTAGGCTTGAACAAAAAACGGACTTTAGCAAGAGCCCAGACCTCGGTTGGCTGATTCAGTTTCCAGGGAAAGGCGAAGAAAATACTGACCAGAGCTACTGGCAAAAAAAATACCGCCAACACGCCGGCATGTTTAGTCAAAACCAAAAAGGATAAATATAAAAATATCGCCCCAGCACAACCATAAATAAATTGCCTCAGCGTCAACGGGCCAATTAATTTATCTTCTGCTTCAATGTCTTGAATAACTTTGTAACTTGCCATAACCGCTTTGATTATATTATAGCGAGAACCGGTGTATTAACGAAGACATTTTGTCTTTAGGGTACTTGTAGCGGGGGTTTTACCGCCGGGTCGGCATTTATGATTGCCGGACGCGTCTGGTCGCCGGTTGCATCAATAGTGCCGAGCGTGTTGGCGGTGATAACTCGATTAATCCTAGCTCTTGTCTGTGTCGGAGTCTCACCGCGACTATCGGCTTCCCTTGCTGCTTTAACCGGCTCTTTCCGGTAAACTGCGCGTTGGCTGGTATTGGTGCCGCCTTCAGTCGCGCCTACCCGATACTGCTGGCTGTTATACATTGCCCCAATAATTTTTTGGGCTTCAGGGCTAGCGCCTGCCACCTGGACCTCGCCGTCTGAGCTAACCTGCATTACCCGTTCGGCAACCATGGAATCCAGTATCTCATCGGTTTTAGCAAAGTTTCTCAGCTCACCTGTAGATACCGAAGCAACACTCCTCCCATCTGCCCCATATGCGGTTAGGCCATCAGCTGTCTGTGCTACCGAACCGGTTACCTTATCATGCTCGTCGTACACAGTTTTTATGCCTGTTGCATGATCTTCCACAACTTTGCCCGGATGGGAGACAGTTACTGTGCCGTCAGCTGCGACTTGACGTGTTTCGCCGCTTCTCAAAACAGCGTCAATAGCCTCGAATTTCCTTCCAGCTCTCGTCTGATGATCTGCCTGGACTGCCCAATCATCTGCCGATACCCTTGATAACTCATAAGCTGGTCGCGCGGCCAAGTCCGTAACCATTTCTCCGTAAGCCCCCTCGTTTTGACTGACGTCTTCCCAGTAAATATCACCATTACTTAGTAACTTAGGTTTACTGTACCATTCAGAGGGATGGACGGATTTGTGCGGGTAAGTTACTGCCGCATGGACTCCTGCGACCTCTTTATCACTCCAGCCCTCGTTAATTGCGTTCTTTCTGAAGGCTTTTCTGTACTGGGCGACATCGTCTTGGGTCAGAGCTTTACCGAGCTGGTGTGTCAAAGCTTGAGAAATGTCATGCTGAGAACCGCCATACAAGCTTTTGCCTCGCTTATAAGTTTGCCGGGATATTTGCCTCCCTTTTGCGTCAAAGTACTTGCCATCCTCCATATAGCCGGCTCCGGCATAAACTAATGTGTCATCACCAAAACTTGTCAGATCTTCTCTGCGTTGTGCGGCGGCTTTATTATAAGTTGCCATACGCTGATCAACGTTCCCAAAAACACCCAGACCGGCAATCTTTCCTCTGGCTCTTGTTAGAGCTGGTGCTTTCATATCTCGTCCAGCCTGGATAACACGGTTTTGACCTCTGGTCACTTGTTGGCCAAGATTGCGCTTAGTTTTATTCCTTAGGCTATTGGGATCATTAATATTCCCTTTGATTGCTTCCGTAACTTTGTTCATATTATTACCTACTACCTCCGAAATTTTACCCAGTGCGCCACCCGCCATTCGAAAAGCAAACGGGATGAGCATGAGTGGCAAAAACAGACACACAAAGGCAATTAATGCCGCCAGTCCTTGACCAATTGTGCTTATCTTTGCAGCCTCGCTCAGCAAGGGACCGCCGCCTATCCCGCTGGAGCTGTTCGCCTGCTGGATGGTGACACTTAGTATATCTGCAACTGCAAACATTATCATGATTATTGGGTACACCATCAGTGTTTGGAGCAATAGATCCCACCATTTTCTGAAGTATTTCTCAGTATTTGGCAAACAAAACAAGGCAAACGCAATTGGGCTGATTAAAACCAAGAATAGAATTATTGCTTTTCGGAGCAAAATAACAATAAAAGCGGCGAGCAGCCCCAACACTGCCGGCAAAATGGCAAATAGCATAATAAAACCAACTGCAGCGCCTAGGACGCCAGTTGATATTATCCCCGCGGTTAACGCGAAAACAGATCCTGACCCGACAAGTAATCCCACGCCGTTGGCCCCGGACTGAGTCAGGGTAAATTTAAACTGGGCATCTTGGGCAATCGGTGAAGTTAGTAATTGCCCGATCCCGCCGCCTATCACATTGGTCATATCAACCAGTAGAGCAACAATATAAACTGAGAGATTGATTAAAATTGCCGCCATAAGTATCCTTGGCAACATTTTTTTAGCAGTATAGGCATCAATAACCCCTCCACCAATAACTTCACCGAATACTAATACCAGCAGAGCAATAACGAGAACTACATTGCCATAAATGCGGAAATTGGACCATATCTGATAAGTCGTATTGGCGGGGTTTGTACTAATCGGGTCGGTCACTAACAGTGGTTGGACCAAGTTTGTCAAAAGCCAATCACACATATGCGCAGCACCTTCATAAACCGGGCACATTATCCATCCCAGATCAGGGGCCTGGTTTTCACAGGTCGGTGTGGTTTGATCAGAACTCAACTGCTGTCTTTCTGTTACCGGCGTGTATTTCGTCAGCGGCAAACCAAGAGTTATTGATGATGGAATGTTATGATTTGGGTTGCCGCCAGTAGTTAATCCCAGCGATGTAACACAGTTCGAACCAAAAAGGTCCAAACCGGGAGGCGAATTGTAAGTACAGGATTCGACGGTCCAATATTTAAGCGGAGTTTTACCCGGGCAGGAGCGGTTTAATGTTATGTTTGGCCCAGATGGGCACGCATAATAATTAATATTACTGGTGGGGTAATTACTAGCGCCGTTTTCATCTGTTGCGCTGAAGTAAGCGCTATACTCGAGAGTATAGGGATAGGGACCACTGCTCGATAGCGGGTCTCCGCTTGTAAAAGTTGGAGTTATAGTATCGTCTTCCGCACAAGGTTGAAAAGTACTGCCGCCGTCATTCGATGTGCAGTAAGTCCCAAGCTGGTTGCCGCTTCCCGCATCGATAATTTTTAGGTAGAGCGCATTAGGTATTTGGTAGAGCTCTTTACCGTTGCTGTCTTCAATCCACCAGGCCTGCCCGACTTGAACCAGCTGGAGCTGTTCATTATTAAAAACGGTCGAAGCAGAGACATATCCTTTAGCGGTCATTACTGCTGAAATTTGGACCTCTACGTCTACAGTAGATAAGTCACCCGAATCCATGTTATTGCTAATATATATTGCCGGCGCAGCATGTGCTTTAGCTGGGCTTATAGCGCCAAAAAAGGCAGCACCAATGAACAACAAGCCCAAACCCATAAATATTTTATTTTTTAGCAATTTCATCTTCTTTGTTTATAGCATAAAGACAGCATAAAGATAAGCGTTTACGACTAAGACAAACTAGTTAACCTGCTAATGTTAGGAGCGCAATGGTATGCATAACAATCATTCGCTAAAATCATCTTGATTAGACAATCTAAAAAGTTTATATTTTAAGTATAGTAACAAAAATGAAAATTTTGCAAAAAACAAAAAACAACTCAAGAATAATTGGTCTTTTTATATCCGTTTTATTTGTTTTTTCGGGTGTGTTGATATTTTCGGCATCAGTTGCGGCAGCCCCACTGGCAGGCTGCTCAGGCGGGTCTGATGGCTCTCCAAGTTCTGGCAAGATCTGTCCTACAACTTTTGCAGCCACTAGTTCTCAGGTGACTATTACCAACCCGAAAGATCAACCGACCTACTATTGCGGCAATGGGGACGACAAAGTTTATGTATCAATCGATATTGGCTGCAGCCACAACATAAATAACCCAATCATAGATATGATATTTGCAATCATCAGGCTACTCTCAGACGGAGTAGGCATCGTTGTGATTGCTTCTGTTATAGTTGGCGGCATTCAGTATTCAACTTCACATGGTGATCCGCAGGCCACAGCCGCTGCTACCGCTAGAATAAGGGCATCTATGATGGCTCTGTTTATTTATATATTCGCTTATGCAATATTAAACTATGTAATACCGATTAGGTTCTTCCAATGATTTTTGGGTTGACTGGACTTTTTTCACATATAAAGGCAAGTATGTTAAGTAAAATAAAGAAAATATTCATAATTACGACCAGTATAAGTTCATTGATGGCTTTAGTTGCCGCACCAGCATTAGTTTATGCGCTAAGCCCTGCCAATGGTGCCACCGATACACTTGGCGGCACTTGCCCCCTGACAAATACCAGTTTTTTGGGCTTCCCAACTTGGTATGCGTATTTACATGGTCTTTATGCCCTGGCTCCAGGAATGAGCCCAACAGACACACACCCCAGCCTGATTTGTGCTCCGACTATTGCTGGTCTGAGTGATATTTGGCTAATTGCGGCTGCCATAGTTGAAATATTGCTCAGGGTAGCCGGTCTCGTTGCGGTTGCAATGGTTATCTACGGAGGCGTCCAGTACATAACCAGCCAAGGAGAACCCGAGCAAGCAAAAAAAGCTCAAGGTACGATAATTAATGCCCTAATTGGATTAGTGATTGCGGTTGTGGCTGCCACAATAGTAACCTTTATTGCCGGGAGATTTAACTGATGAAAGCACTCCTGTTTAATCATCTAGTAACCATACATCATTCTTTTGCGACCGCTATGGCAATATGCGGGCACAACAGCAGCACCAATCAGGATATATATTGCGATACTGGGCTGCCGACAGTAAGCGCCTCGAGTGGTAACCTCCAAACAATTCTCCAGCTTCTATTTGGAGCCCTCGGCGCTCTAGCTATCATAATGATATTAATTGGGGCAATTCAGTTCATTACATCCTCAGGGGATCCTCAAGCTGTTACCAAAGCCCGCGAAACGATAATTTATTCTTTGGTTGGTTTATTGGTGTGCGTTAGTGCCGAA
>Ga0182030_10023156_pt1 | contig 11507 bp, 9 predicted proteins | sample 812S3MmetaG_FD_121299 | JGI IMG/M metagenome (GOLD analysis project Ga0182030, IMG submission 121299) | Permafrost microbial communities from Stordalen Mire, Sweden - 812S3M metaG (Illumina Assembly) | ecosystem: Environmental > Terrestrial > Soil > Wetlands > Permafrost | place: Sweden...
GGGAGACCCGCACTCCCGTCGCTCCCGGCACCTGGAGGTCCATCCGCAGCACCTGGAGGCACATGGAAGCCAGCGCTCCCAGAGCCGCCGCTACCTTCTGGAGGTCTGCCGCTACCTTCGGCACCATCGCTAATATCATCTTTCACCGCGGCTTGTAAAACGACACGCGCCGATTCAATCACCCCCGACGCGCTAACTCGCACTTTCTTGAACGTGCCGTTGTTGTTGAAAACTTGATCTTGCTCAGCCAGCGATCCTTTAATGCACAAATGACTTCCTGTTGGTGTAACAATCTTCTTGAATACAATTTTGATATTCCGTTTATCACGAGAATAATGTCTATTCGCGTTGCCTTTGCCGTTTTTTGCTTCGATGGATAAAACTTTTACGTATCCTAGCAAAATTGATTTCGCTGGAGCTGTTACCCCTTTGTCCAGATCAAGAGGCGCCGTCAAATGCGCTTGCACATCGTCACCACTTTGCGCTGTCTCTAAATCAACAATTGAATCTAAAACGATATGAAATGAAACTCGCTTAGGAGAAGACTCGGTCGAACTCCGAGGCGCCGCATTTTCGTGAGCAATCGCCGAGAGATAGCTCTCTGCCTCAAAGAGCGAACCGAGAATAAAAAGAGCCATAAGCCTGCGATTAATTTTTTCGAAAACATTCCGATTATTCATCTACCTACCGGGCGCGTTCGACGCTTTTCTCTTAAGGTTGTCAATCGGCTCCAGTCCGCATATAGGGACGATCGATAAACAATCACCAAACGGTGTTGTTGTTTAGCAACTTTCAATTTCTAATGCGAAGTCGAGTCGGGTATCCGATAGACTCGAATTCTATTGGCAGAGTTTTTCAGTATCGTTAAGGTTCGGTTTACTTGTATGAGGATTGTGTGAAATCGGCATTTGGAGGAACATTCGCGGCCTCGTCCTCTAACTGATGCCTGAGACGACGGTTGATTTAATAACTGGGCGTAAAACAGCATCTTCTTGAGTTAGTTCGTGTTGAATGCATGAAAGTGCAACCAGAAACGATTACTGAGAAAAGGATTCGAGCTTAACGCCACTTTCCGTTCTTATGAAACTCACACCCCAGGTGCTTCTTTCCTCTGCAGGAACATTTTCATTTTTAGCCTATCTTGCACCGAAGACTGAAAAAACAAAACGAGTCGATTGCAGTGATTTCTGCAGCAAAGAAGGTGCAGGCGACTTGAGTCAATACAAGTCGTTCGCAATAGAGAACTAGAAGTTTAATACCGTGACTTATCGCTTGCCCGTTGTGCAGAGCTTTAAGGAGGAGTAAAGATGAAGATATTAAAGACTTTGGTAATGTTGGGAATGGCCAACTTAATGGTGGCAGGTGCCGCGATGGCAGATGACCGTGGACCGCGTTCATCTAATGGTGAGTTTCTGTGGACCGCATATCGATCGGCTATGGCTGAGCATCGGCTTGCCAAATTAGCTAGCTTCCATTCTTCAAATGAGGGTGTGAAAGTTTTTGCTAACAAATTGTCTAAAGACCAGGCTAAAACCGTAGACTCGCTGCGTTTTCTTGCCTTGGAAAAAGGTATCAAGTTGCCTGATGATATCAATTACGATCAACAGGCTCAAATCGACCGCTTAAATCAATTGAGCGACAACGATTTTGACCGCTCCTTCCTTGATGAAGCGATGAAAGACAATCACGCGGTTTTGGCTTATTTGCAATCCGAAGTGAGCACCAATCAAGATAGCGATATCCGCAATTGGGCGAGCGCCGAAATTCCTGAAGTTAATCATTACCTGCGTATGGCTCAAGCTATCGATAACCGCGTAGCCACGCTTTCCTCACCCTGGTAGGCAGTTAGCGATTCGATTTTTGCCTGCGTCGTTTATTGAACCAGTAGCGCATTTTCGTAGGCTCGCTATATGAGCAAAAAGAAAAACTCCAAAAGACGAAATGCTCATGATACCATTGCCGGTATCATGAGTTTTCGTAACTTCAATTGCGAAGGAATAGATTTGCGTCTGTGCAGATAGCCTGCATAATTAGTTAGCGTGCGGTTCGAAATGGGCGACGCACGGCGTCGCCCCTACGTTCTTGTGCCACAAAGTTCTGCGCTGCCCCAAAGTTTTGTGATACCAGTCTTCTTTGCGATTTTTAGCGGCGGTGCCGCGAGCGCAATAATAAGCTTACTTCGGACAGGAGTGAGGGCATGTCGAAGGGCTTGGGCATGTATAAATCGGCGCCCGATTCAAGTGCCATTGATTGATCGGGGTTTGACGTCACCATCACTACCCAGGTTTGTCCAAACTCTTCGGTTTCCTTTATTGTGCGGCAAAGCCCCCAGCCGTCCATGCGCCTGTCGGCCAGGTTCGATTCGAGCAATATCAAATCGGGATGCATATTGCGTGCTCGGTCTAGAGCATCGTTGGCAGAGCTTGTTACTTCTACAAAATAACCTTCGAGCGACAAAATCTCTTGTAATAAACAAGCCATCGCACCGTCCGGCTCAACAACTAATATAGTTGAGCGCGCTGCGTGCTCACGGTGTACTTGCGTTTGAATACCGCTGTCTTCTACCCAGACGCTGTCTGATTCGCGTTTAGCACGGTAGCGATTATCTCGCGAAGATGTAAGCACATCGACATAGCTCTGATAGCGCCTGTTGTTACTTGATACAATTCCAATGGCAATGGAAATTAAAGGTACTCGGCGACGTATGCCACCACGGCCGGTGGAGACCAGATAGCCACGCTCAGTAACTTCAGCCGGATAAAAGCGGCGACTAATATCATTAAACTGCCGATTAATCAGCTCAGCTACAGCGATGCGTCGCTCGGGAGAAGTGATGATAAAAAAATCGTCGGCTTCAATGTGACCGGCGAAGTCAGCATCGCTTACACATGATGAACAAACTGCACCAAGGGCCTTAATAAGTTGATCGCCCGCCAGGTCGCCGTAAGTTTCGTTGTAGACGCGCAAATTGTTGAGGTCGATGCTGAGCGCTGCCCAGGGGCGATCTTGCACGAGAAGCTGTTCGAGCATACGGCGGATCATGATCGGACCTGGCATCTGCGTGAGCGGATTGCACAGCTCTTCCTGTCGGCGTCGCAAGTGGGCCAACACACGTATTGCCAGTTCGCTGCGGTCGATATTCTCGCCGAGCACGTCGTCGGCGCCATAACGGAAGCTGTTAATGCGCTCATTCACGTCTTCGGAGTTGTGCAAAAGTACAAGTACAGGGCGCGGATGTGTCAGCGTAGCGCGAATTTGCTGGCAATAGAGGCGTCCATCGCCTTCTTCCATTTGGGCCGCCAGCAAAATAAGGTCTGGATGCAAAAACGAAAGCAATTCATTTGCTTCTTCAAACGATGTGACGGCGTGAACTTTTGCCCCGGTCTTGTCGAGCAGTGTGGCATACTGCGCCACTGCTTTCGGGTTGTGAATAATCAAGATTATGGGCGTTGGCGTCAACATAGTCTAGCCGCGCCCCCGGGCTGCTTGTTGTTCTAGCGTTGCCGCGGGAATCTGCACAATAAAAGTAGTTGAGCCAGGCTCGCTGCTAACGTTGATCTGTCCATCGAGCGCTACTACCAGTGATTTTGTGATGTAGAGCCCCAGTCCGGTGCCTTCTGTTTGACGGGTAAGCGGATTATCCTGGCGGCTGAACTTGTTGAAAATTTGCGGCAAGTATTCCGCTGAAATGCCACCACCTTGATCGTTAACCGAAAACTCCACCATCTCTGGCTCTTGGTGCACTGAGCGGGCAGATATGGTGACTGTAGTATCTGGCGGTGAATATTTAATAGCGTTGTCGATCAAGTTTGTAAGAATTTGCTCGAGGCGATCGGCATCAGCCCAGACCGCCGGCAAACCTGGTGGCAGCTTCACTGCTAACTGGTGGCGCTTTGATTTTTCTGAAAGGTTTTGGCAAACACGTTGCACTGCATCTTCAAGATTTAGCGCGCGAATCGTGAGTTGCATCTTGCGCGACTCGAGTCGCGACACGGCTAGTAAGTCTTCGACTAAACGGGTGAGGCGGTCGGCCTGATCTTTGATAATGCCGATGTAGCGGCGTTGCGCTGAAGCGTCGAGCCGGTCGCCGGCGCGCAAAATGGTATCAGCAAAGCCCTTGATGCTGGTCAGCGGTGTACGCAACTCATGGCTGACGGTGCTCACAAATTCTGTTTGAGCTTGCTGCACGCTGTGTGCCTGTACGATGTAAACCACGGTTAAAAACTGCTGCGGATCGCTGTCTAGAATTGGTATATGCGATGCCGGCATAATCATGTCGAGTCCGCTGTGGCAGAAAACAACGGCATTGTGTGAATCTTCAGCAGAATGCGTTTCATCGCCTGCGTGCGAGAAGCTCTCGGTTTCAATCTGGCTGTTTAAGTCGATGAATTCGCTAAGTTGGCGACCGACATATTCGGCGCCAGCCTTACCGATAAGCTTGATAAATGCGGGGTTGCAGCGCTCAATCACGCCTGCCGCATTGCTCAACGCCATACCGTCGGCGCTGTGCTCGAATAATGTCTCGAAAATGCGCCCTGCGTTGCCAGCCATTAAATACACCGAGTCTCAGAACCGTGCAGACGCACGGACTTCCTTAACTTAAGTTAGCACCGCCTCAGGCTGCTTAAATGCATTACAACCTATCCTTAAGGTTTCGCGCAAAAGCCGCGTAATTATTTGGCTTGTGGAGTGGCGGCAGTTCGGGTCGACCAAACGTGACGTTGGCACTCAAATGGCTTTATTTAGCGCCAGGGCGAAGTTTTTCTTGCAGAGTTAAGAAATTTGCCAGGTGGATTTGCCAAGCGCAAGGCAATTGTCTAAGTTGTCAGCGATAAGACATATTTGAGTCTTTCTTTCGAACTCAAATAAAGATACCCAAGCAGCGCTTCAAAGGCCGTTGCACGTCGGTATCTATCCTGACCACCAGAACGCCCCGATGGGGCTTTGATATTACGTGCACGCCGCACAATGTCTTGCTCTTGCTCATTCAAGTGCGTCGCAACTTTCTCGAGCAGCTCTGCTTGAACCACCGCCGACGAGCGGTGCGCGACACGCTCGTGCATTTGTTTTACATTTACTGATTGAAGAATTTCGCGCTCGCGCTCGAACAAGGCAAAAACTGCATCGCCCAGATGAGCGAGCTGACGCATAGGAATTAGCTTCGCCTCTGCAGGCGGCATTAATTCCGTATTCGCCTCATTTATTGATGTCACGTTGCTGTGCTAATTATCCCGCTTGTCTTTCGGTGGATTCTCATCAGCTTTTGAAGATGGCGAGCCCATGACGGCGTCTTGCAATACTTGAAAGAAAAAGGTCGGCAGGGCTGACATAATGCGATTGAATCGCCAAGGCTCTTTGCCTAAGCGGTACAGCCATTCCAAATTCAGCTTGCGCATGAGCGCCGGGGCACGTTTGACTTGACCAGTCCAGACATCAAAGCTGCCCCCCACTCCGATTTTTACAGTATGCGGCAGAGTGTGGCTCAATTTGTCGATAAAATACTCTTGCTTGGGAACGCCCAGCGCAACAAGCAGCAGCTGCGGCTCGGCATCGGCGATTTTATCGATTACGTCGTCTTGCTCGTCGATCGAAAAATAGCCATGCTGGCTCACGACGATGTTGATGCCTGGAAAGCGCTGCGGCAAAGCATCAAGCAATAGCTCCATAGTTTCTGGCTTGCCGCCCAGCAAAGCAACTTTGATGCCGCCCACGGCAGCCCGCGTCAGTGCGCCGCCGGCTAGTTCAATTCCTGGAAGACGTCCAATGTCTTGCCCGGCCAATTTGACGGCCCATACTACACCCGCGCCGTCAGGGACAATAAGGTGTGCATGGCGAATGATGCGGTCAAGTTCAGCATCTTGTTGCGCGGTAACGACCATCTCGGCGTTGAGTGTAACTACATGCATGCCGCGATTGCGCTTCCAGGCGTCTTCGATGACGGCGAGTGCCTGCGTTTCATCGACGACATCCACTGGATATCCGAGAACTTTCTGACGTGAGCGGTTTGTTGTTGACAAGGTTGACATCACTGGTGGTGCCTGCGCGGAAGAGTCTTACACACTAAATCGAGCAAGCTTCCCTGGGCTCATCCGAAGATAGTAATTGATTTTTTCGCGATCCTCAATGCAATTGCCTGTCGAAAGTCGGAAAGCGCTAGGGAAAAAATCTCTACTTTAATTCTAGCTTGTCATGTTTAAGATTCTAGCTAGTACTTCAAAGTTCTGACAAGACAAATCTTTTGCTGCGGACGATTTGGTTCGTGCCAGTGAAGAATAGCTTTCTAAGCCATTCGCCACTGATTTCAAGGCTTGCGGCCAGTCTTTTCCCTCTGACTCCTTGGTAAGAATTAAGCAGCATTGTTCAAACTCGGCTAAAAGATGGGTAACTTTTGGATCGTAAGCAATTCCCGCTACCGGCACGCCGGCTTTGAGAGCCATGATAATGGCATGAAGGCGCATGCCTACCAGAACTCTAAGCTGACAAAAAACACTCAACCATTGACTGGGCAACTCAAGCGAGCTGCTGTCTAAAATAGTCGCCGAGCGCCCCCTGCTCTGCCAGATCTTTATAAAATTTTCCAGGACCGGCAAATCTTGCTCTTTCTGCAGCGGCAAAAGTAAGAGCTTATCTTCCTTGCGCAGCAGCAATTCGAGACCTTCCGCTAGCCGATTGAGATGCGCTTCGCTTAGCTCAGGGCTGGGACGAAGTGACAAACCTACGCATTTTGAATTTCTTTCTGCGGCGCCGACATCATTTAGCTGTTTTTGAACTGCAGCGGGAAGGGCTGATGGAGGCAAATTCCAAACCGGATCGGCCGTGCGAGAGGCAGCTAAATTCCAGTTTTTTAGATAATTCATTGAGGCATCATCACGCACAGTGCGTTCATCAGCCTGGGCGAAAACCTGGCGACACAGATTCTCTGCAAGATTTCCGCGTAAAGGTCCGATTCCCTGCGCATAAATCATGACTTTAGCGTTGTGAGCCTTAGCCATAAGTATTTGCAAGCCATAATAGAAAATTGAGCCCAGCGTGCGCGTATTCTGAAATAGTCCACCACCACCGCTGACAAATACTCGTGCTTCGGCAAGTGCCGTCCATAGTTCGATCAGGCTTTTGCGCTGCATCGAGCGCACGCCATATCTGCTGGCGGTTATTTCCGGACTGGCTGAAAGAACCATAATTTCTTCCGGTTTTACGATCTGTTTAAGCTCATGACATAGTTCTTCCAGAATTGCTTCATCGCCAAGATTGTCGAAGCCGTAGTAACCTGAAACAAAGACTAACGAGCGTGCCATTAAACTCCAAAATTTGGGTCGCGGGGATAATTGTCTACAGATAACAGACTTTCTGCAGTTTTTCGCTTTGCAAGTGCAATAAGTGCTGTTGGGTCAGAAAAACTGCCAGCATATCAGATTGTTTTTCTGTCCGGGCCGGGCTGAGAAGCCACTCAATGGAGAAAGCCTTAATGCTAGAATTACTTTTACTTTTTCGGTGCCGCGATGTCATCTAACTTAGAAACAGGAAAACAAGCAAACGACAAAGCGAGGCTAATCAGCACCGTGGAAGATGGCGGTAATCTTATTGAAGAAATCGCTTGTTCTAGCGCCGAGGCTTTAGCCGAGCATTTGCTTCGTTGCAATCGCGAAGGGCGGCGCAACTTCCCTGGCCGTCCTCGACCCCTGCCAGCCCATCCGGCGCAGCGAGTCGATTTTTTTCTGACGCTTGCCGGAGCCGATGCAATTATCGAGCATTCACTTTCAGATTTAGTTATCAGCGTAGAAGCAGGTATTTCTATTGCTTCTCTGCAAGCTTTACTGGCGGAGAAAAAACAATGGTTTCCTGTGTGCTTGCCCGACGATAATATTTCATTGATGGAATATATAAACTCCGGTTGTTCCGGACCGCTCGAGCATTGTTATGGTGAAGCGCGTGATCTCGTATTAGGCATGCACGTCGCCCTCGGAACTGGAGAGCTTATTAACTGTGGTGGCAAAGTTGTAAAAAATGTGACCGGATATGATCTGCCCAAATTATTTGCCGGCGCCCACGGTACCCTGTGCATTCCGATTGCTGCTCACTTGCGTTTGTTTGCTTTGCCTGAAACTTCAAGTACATTGGTCTTTCATTTTAAGAGCAATTCGATTGCGATTAAGAGTGCTAATATATTGCGCCGATCTGGGCTGCCGGTGTCGTCATTGGAAATTGTCGCGGGCGAAATATTCCGTTTGCTTGAGCCAGCGAAGCGACCTTCCGGCTTTGGCAATCTTGCCAGAGGCGAAATTCTTCTATGCGTTCAATTGCATGGAAGTAAATCTGTGGTTGCCGAATTGGAGAAAGAATTAGTTCGCCTTGTGTCTGATTCCTGCTGGTCGCAAAACAAATTAGACGCGGAGCAAGAAGCACAGTTATGGAAGTTTTTATCGCGTCCGTACGATTTTCTAACTGGGCAATGGGTAGAAATTTGTGGCGCTATCTCAGTGCTCGAAAAATCGCTGGCGGAAATGAACAAAATTCATAGTGCTGGAGCTGGAGTTGAAGACGATTGCATTATGGGCTGGACTCTGCGACCGGGGCGAAATAAAGGACTCATTGTTTTCGGCAATGCCCAAGGTCAGAACAAGACGGCTGGGCAGGGGCCGCAAGCTGGAATCGTTGACCTCCAGCAGTTCAAAACTGACCTTGCTGCATGCGTTGCAAGGCTTTCTGCCAAAATGACAATTTCATATGCTGATAGCAATTTCTTGTGGAAGGTAACTGCGCTGCCGGCCGAAGATGCTGTCTTGAACGAGTTGAAGCACCGCATCAGGCGTGAATACGATCCGCACGGTGTGCTCAATCCGCTTGCTTCTTTGTAATGATTTTGCAGTTTTTTTTCCTTTTGTGCTGACGGTGCCGCTATTTGCCTCAGCTTTCGCCGCGATACGGGCTGAAAAAAAAGCATCGTGCAATTATGCTTTCACATAATCGCACGATTGCGGTGCCGGGTTGGCGTTATGATTGGAAAATGCAGTGCAGATGCACTAGTCCAACCACGAGACGGCGAATTCTTGCCGTACTGCGCAACTGCCAAACTCCGGAGGAGCCTCAACTCGTTTACCCATGCGCTGGTTGCTCGCCAGAATTCCCTCGCGACCTTTGGTACGCATAGCTGAATCTGTCGATAGTTCGCAAACCACACGAAAGGCACACTGAGCGGCGAAGTATTGTCCTAATTTGTAATAGCACGCACCGAGCATGAGTCGAGCGTCCCAGTTTTGAGGTTCGGTGTCTAAGACTTCCAATAACGCAAGACTGGCTTCTCTATAGCCGCCGCTGCGGTAACTGTTTAGTGCTTTGAGGGCTACCGAAATGTTTACGTTTTGCGTGTTGAATGTTAGTTGCATGATTATCTTCCCCAGGAGCTTTTGCTCAACTTTTGCTTTAGATCGCGATGCGTCTGTCCGAATTTTTTCAAGCAAAAGTAGAAAGCTAGTTTGCTAGCTTTGCATTTGATATTGAATACGGAACTTTTTTCGAATAAGTAGACGCTGCACGTGCCTACATTCTTAGACTATGTCGTCAGCATGAAGTGTGTGTGAAATGAAAAGTAGTCTGTTCAAACTTGTTCACGACGCTTAACGATCGTCAAGCGTCGCTTGTAGCAAACGCTTCAGGCTTCGTTGCCACGGCTTTGTATTTGCCGGCGACGTATTCTTCCAATATCTTGATGAAGTCTGAAACAAGTTCGGCGCCTTCCAATGTCGTGAAGTGAGCGCCATCAATATAGACTGGAGCGCGGGGATCTTCGCCCGTGCCAGGCAGCGATATGCCAATATCAGCGTGCTTCGATTCGCCAGGTCCGTTGACTATGCAGCCCATGACTGCAACTTTCAAATCTTCAAAACCAGTATAAGTTTCTTTCCAACGCGGGCGCTGCTTGTTGAGATAATTTTGTATTTGCTGCGCCAGCTCCTGAAATAGCGAACTTGTTGTGCGACCACAACCGGGACAGGCTGTAACTTGCGGCGCGAACGAACGGATTTTTAGCGATTGCAAAATTTGCTGGCAGATCGTTACTTCAAGTATTCTGCTGGCACCGGGCTCTGGTGTGAGGCTGACTCGTATCGTGTCGCCAATGCCTTCATTTAATAAAATCGCCAGCGCTGTGCTTGAGGCGACGATACCTTTGCTGCCCATTCCGGCTTCAGTGAGCCCGAGATGCAGAGCATAGTCACCCGCCGCTGCTAGCTTGCGATAAACATCGACCAGGTCCGGAACTTCGGAAACTTTGGCACTTAGAATTATATGATCTCGAGACATTCCATATGACTCGGCAAGTTCAGCCGATTGCATGGCGCTGGCTACGATGGCGGCAATAAGTACTTCGTGCGCGGTGCGTGGATTTTCTTGCTGGCTGTTTTCGTCCATCATTTTGGCGAGCAAATCTTGATCGAGCGAGCCCCAGTTGACGCCTATGCGCACTGGTTTGTCATTCTCCAGAGCCACCTCGATCATGCGCCGGAAATTCTCGTCGTGTCGATCACCGCGACCGACGTTGCCTGGATTGATGCGATATTTTGCCAGTAAGCGCGCGCAGTCTTTGTATTCGGTGAGCAGTAAATGTCCGTTATAGTGAAAGTCTCCAACAATGGGGCAGTCGACACCCTGCTTCTCCAGGTTGCTTACAATGCCTGGAACGGCGGCAGCGGCTTCTCTGGTATTTACAGTAATGCGCACAATCTCTGAGCCGGCTTCCCAGAGTTCTTTGACTTGTTTTGCTGTCGAGGCAACATCTTCGGTTGACGTGTTTGTCATGGACTGCACAAGCACAGGGTGCTCACCGCCCATCAATTTGTTTCCGATTCGAACGACTGTCGACTTCCTGCGCGGCATCAGCTTCAAACCTCATTTACTTGTTAATGATTCAACATAGCATAAATGCGATTGCCAACTGGAAATTGCAAGCTTATTCTCCATCAATGTCAAGCATTGTCTTCGCTGTAGCGGGCCTCAAGTTTGTAGGTGTAAGTGTTTCGGCGTTCGAAGCAAAATGAAATTCTTTTTGAAAAATTCGCAAATTATTTGAACTCCTGGCAACGTTTTCTCGTCTAACTTAATAGAAGCCCGAATCAGGAATTGAATTCGTTGGCTAATCAGGTATCTACAGCAGCTGCGGCGGCGTTCGTCCATGGCAAGCAAGGCTCATCTTTGGCGAGTGAGCAAAATCGCTACGAGCGTTCCCAGCTTCGCTTGCGTCTTTGCGGCGCTGGCGAAGCCTGGCAATTTTTTTCTTTTGGGTCTATTAATTCGACAGGAGAATCGAAATGGGAAAACGCTTATCTATTCTGAAGGGACAACTGAAGTATCAGGTTCCGAATATCAAATTGTGTCTTGTCCAAGAAGGACCGCCCATCAAGCAGCTCTATCCAATCAAAACGCCGCTTGATGCTGCCAAATTTTTTTCACCGTTAACACTTGCATCTGAAGAACATTTCGTTAGTTTGCACTTAAACGCGCGACACGAGGTA
>Ga0182030_10023157_pt1 | contig 11507 bp, 9 predicted proteins | sample 812S3MmetaG_FD_121299 | JGI IMG/M metagenome (GOLD analysis project Ga0182030, IMG submission 121299) | Permafrost microbial communities from Stordalen Mire, Sweden - 812S3M metaG (Illumina Assembly) | ecosystem: Environmental > Terrestrial > Soil > Wetlands > Permafrost | place: Sweden...
CATCAGGGTGGCGGGGGACATGCCTTCGGCCAGTAGTTCGTTGTACCAGCGGTCGATGTTCCTGGTAGTGAGCCTTCGTACCTCCACGTCGCCCAGCGGGCCAGACTTGATACGCCCCAGCTTGGACCGGTAACCGTGCAGGGTGTTCGGTGATCGTCCTCGGCTCTCTCCGTGGGCGATCCATTCGTCGAGCAGCTTTGAAAGAGTGACGATCTCCTCAGGGTCAGTCTTCACCCCGTACTTCCCGGCGGCGACATCGTCCACGAGCTTGGCGAGCCGGCGCTTGGCCTCCTTGACACCGACACCCGGGAGCTTGCTCGGGTGCTTGTACGTCTTCGTCACTTGACGGTCCGTAGCTACGTTGTACGCTCGCAACTCGAAGTGCCCCGGTGAACGTTCCCTGATGCTTCCCGCCATGAATTACAAACTAGGGCAAAAACTAGGGTAAGGCAACTCGCCGGCAAAGAAAACCCAGTTCAGGGGCAGTAGCTCAGTGGTCAGAGCAGGGGACTCATAATCCCTCGGTCGTGAGTTCGATCCTCACCTGCCCCACCAGTTCAAAGACTATCTGTGACGCTAGATCGCCGGCGGCCTCCCTCCGTGATGACCTGACCGCCTACCGTCGGCATCACGGGCCATTCAGGACCGCGCCTGAGATGAAGGGGAAGTCGGCTGTGTAGGGTAACCAATAGTGTCTGAGATGAGGCATGAGCACGAGGGCAGGAGAAATCGTGTGAAGTCGCCCTTAGACAGAAGGACAACTGCGGTTGTACTTAGTTGCCTGGTTGCCATTGGCACTCTGGTAGTTGTCGCCGCAGCGCCCGTCGGGGCAGGTGCTGCCACACCAACGGCGCCGAAGTGGATTACCCAAAAGATCGTCCTTCCGCCGCCAGCGAATTTAGTCGCAACCTCCTGCCCGTCGTCCTCGGAGTGCGTCGCCATCGGGGATTCCGAGTCCTCCACGGAGGCGATCATCCGTTCAATCGACGGTGGAGCCACATGGACCAATGCCACGGTGCCTTCGGTGTTCGCCACCGGGAGTGCCATATCCTGTCCGTCCACATCGGTTTGCGTGGCCGACGGGTTGGTTTCGCGAGACGGTGGCGCCACCTGGGTGTCAACCCCTTCGACCGGCCTCGAGGGGTATTCCCATGTCTCCTGTGGCTCGGTCGGCTCGTGCGTGGCAGTTGGGGTCACCGGGCCCTATAACACCCCTGTTCTTGGCTATTCCAAGGACGACGGCTCCACCTGGACCCTGGGGACTGTTCCTGCCGGGTTGACAGAGTTCGGCGACGTCTCGTGCCCGTCGGCCATGGATTGTATGGCCACGACGACCGATGCCGAGGGACTGGGCCTGATCGTGACCACCACGGACGGGGGTGCGACCTGGTCGTTGACGCCCGAGTCGAGCCCTCAATTCGGAGCCTATTTGTCCTGTACCTCGGCATCGGACTGCGTTGCAGCCGAACGAGCTTCCACCGGGACAACCGTCGTCATGTTCAGCACGACCGACGGCTGGTCGAAGTGGTCATCCACCGTCATCCCCGACACCGTCGTCTTTGTCTCGGGGCTTTCGTGCGCCAACGCCTCGGACTGCACCGCGATTGCCTGGGGTTCCACCGATGTACAGCTGTCCCTCACCACCACTGACGGAGGGTCGTCGTGGACCCAGGCGTCCGTGCCTGCACCGATCTCGAATGCTCTGGGCATCTCGTGCTTCGCGGCATCATGCGTCGCAGTGGGATCTAGTTTGGGTAGCCCGCTTCCACTCCAGTTGCTCGTGCGGTCGACGCTTCAGGGCCCGTGGACCCTCGGGGCGCAACCCTCTGGTGCCTATGACCTGTCCGGAATATCCTGCCCGACCAGTCGTTTCTGTGTTGCCGTAGGCGGTTCGCTGATCGAATCGTCGGATGATGGCGGTGCGACCTGGACGCCACAACCAACGCCAGACGATCGGAATTCCCTGCAGGGGGTGGCCTGCGGCGATGGTTCTCATTGTGTGGCAGTCGGCGGAACAATTGGAAATACTCCAACCCACTCGGCGCTGGCGTACTTCACCAGCGACGGAACAACCTGGCAGGTGGGAGCGGTCCCCACCGGCGTCGTCGATCTCAGCCGCGTGGCGTGCCCGGGAGCATTGGTGTGTTTCGCCGCTGGCACCTCGGTCACCGGCACCGGTGCGGTACTCGCAACGGACGATGGGGGAGCGCAGTGGACGGCACAGTCGGTTCCCAACGGGCTGGCTCCACTGGATGCCGCGGCCTGTACATCGGTAAATGACTGTCTCGTTGGTGGTGGCATGGTCAATCAGGAGACCACTCTTCCTGAGGGGTACGTGCTCCAGACCACCGATGGCGGTTCCACCTGGTCATCGGCCCAGGTCCCGGATCCGACGGGTTGGCTCTCGGCCATCAGTTGTGGATCTTCGTCGTCATGCGTGGGTCTCGCCTACTCGAAGGCCAACAACGCCGCGTACCCCGGCGCCACGGCGCTCGTCTCCTCCGACGGCGGCGCCACCTGGGCCAACGCCACCATGCCCGCAGGCGTCGCCTTCATCGAAGATGTGTCGTGTTTGGGACGGACGTGTAAGGCGGTGGGAGCGACGGACAGCAGCGTCGGAGTGATCCTCGGCTCCCTCGACGCCGGCGAGACTTGGCAGGCACAGGCGGAGGGCTATCAAGCCATTGAAGGAGTCTCGTGCACCACCGGCACAACGTGTGAGGCGGTCGGTCGTGGTACCGCGGGGATCTCGATGATCGTCGGTACGTCCCCTGCTATTTCCGCTAATCCGCTGAAAATCACCACGACCTCACTCCCCCCCTGCAAAATCAACAAGTTCTGCTCAGTGGCACTTCATGCCACTGGTGGCGTTGCTCCCTACGCCTGGTCCATCGGCTCTGCGCTTCCGAGAGGACTCTCGTTGAACCCAGCTACTGGGGTGATCTCGGGCACGCCGTCAACCTGGGTCAAGCAATCGCTCTCGGTTCGTGTCGTTGACCACGATGGGAGCATCGCCACTGGCAATGTCGCCTTTTCAGTCGAGAGCACTCTGTCTTCGTCTCACGGATACTGGTTGGTGGGGAGCGATGGAGGCATCTTTACCTTCGGCTCAGCGCAGTTCTACGGCTCGACCGGCGACCTGAACCTTCAACGTCCGGTCGTCGGCATTAGCTCGACCAGCTCGCATGGTGGTTATTGGCTCGTGGCCTCGGACGGAGGCATCTTCTCCTTCGGCGATGCTGGGTTTCACGGGTCGATACCTGGGCTCGGGATTGCCCCGGCTGGCGCGCCTGGTGCGGCACATCAGCTCAACGCCCCGGTGGTGGGGATGGTCCCATCCGAGGACGGCGGTGGTTACTTCATGGTGGCGTCCGACGGTGGCGTATTCGCCTTCGGCGACGCCCAGTTTGAAGGATCCTGTCCGAGTATCGGTGGGTGCTCCGGCGCCGCGGTTGCCGTGGTGCCCGACGCCAGTGGAGGCGGATACTGGTTGGTCACGGTGACGGGCCACGTCTACGCCTTTGGTGACGCCCGCTACTTCGGGGCCCCTTCTTTGGTCCCCGCTCCTGTCACTTCCGCCGTACGTACGCCGAGTGGGAATGGCTACTGGATCCTCCTCGCCAATGGATCCGTGTACTCGTTCGGCGACGCCACGCCCCATGGAGGAACGCTGGCTGATGGCTCAAATCCCGCCAGCGCGATCTTTTCTACGTCAGATGGCGGGGGATACTGGATCGGCACCGCGAACGGTGGTGTGTTCCCCTTCGGAGACGCCCCGAAGGACGGCAGCATGGCTGGCCAGCAACTCAACGCCCCGATTAGTGCGGCCGTGGGTTGGTAGTCATCACCTGATCGGTGAAGAGCCGCCAAAGTACGGTGGATAACCAGGAGCCCTTGAACGGTCCCGATCACCTGTCAGGATGAGGGGCCGCCGGCGCGCCGGTCCCAAGAATCTCGTATCGGGGTGTCGCGCCTACTTTCACCCTGTCGGATCCGAAGCACCGGCCGCCATGATCGACGAGGCACGACGCTACGATCTGCGACATCGAGGAACACCTGGCTACCAAATCGGGCGCCCTCATAATCCCTCGGTCGCAGGTTCGATCCCTGCCTGCCCCACCCAGCCCCACCGAGTCGGCTCCCGAGCCGGAACAGGAGATCCATGGATATCGAGCAATTCTACAGCGCCGATGAGCGTCGCCGGCAGTCGGCAGAGGTCGAGCTGGGCACCAACTGGTTCGACGCCAACGGAAGCCGGTACGAGCTGAGCTGGGTGGAGGACACGGGTGAGCTCTACACGATGCTCGAGCTGGTGGCGGAAGCGGACTCGTGGACACCCTTCGGGGACATCGAGGTCGGAGAGATGCCGGCAGACCGGGTCCTGGTGCTGGTCCTCGGCACCATCGCAACCCTCGACGAGGTCGAGGAGATCCTCGCCGGTTGGCCCGAGCAGATGGCCAAGCCGGACGGCATCTCCTGGGTGGGGGAGCGCCTGCGGGCTGCCGGGGTCACCGCCACCCCTCCCGGGTGAAGCGGGTGTCTGTCGCGGGGACCGGGGGCCAGCAGGGCCGACCGACCGTTGTATGGTCCTGGACAGGGCTCGGCCGACGTGGGGGGAACGAGTAGGCATGCAGTTGATTGTTGATCTGTCCACCGGAGCCGTGGGGCTCCGTGACGGCGACGGCATGGGGAGGTTCTCCCTCCAGGTCCTGCCGGGGGAGCCGGGTGACGGAGCAGAGAGCGCGGCCCTCGGCGCATTGGCCGAGGCACTGAGCATCCAGGGGGCCGGAACGGTCGAGCCGGACGGGGATGTGCTGGTTCCGGCGGACGCCGTGCGGCGGTTGGCCGGGGAAGCTGTGGCGGCCCAGGGACGGAGCCTCGGTGACCAGTGGGAGAGTGGCTTCGCCGGCATGCTCGAGTACGCCGCCAAACAGGGATGGACCAGCGACGACGGATCCATCCGCGCCCATGTCGAGTGGGAGGGCTGAGGCATGCGGTTCTCGTACGCCGAGTCGATGGTGGATCCTTCCTTCTACCTCGAGCTGGCCCGGGCCGCAGAGGCCGCGGGCTACGACGGGATGGTGGTGCCCGACAGCATCTGCTACCCGCTGGAGTCCGACTCCACCTATCCGTTCTCACCCGACCACAGCCGGGAGTTCCTGGAGGACAAGCCGTTCATCGAGCCGTTCTCGCTCATTCCGGCCATGGGGGCGGTGACCGAGCGCCTGCGCTTCATCACCTTCGTCCTCAAGCTACCCATGCGGCACCCGTTGCTGGTGGCCAAACAGGCCACTTCGGTCGCCGTGATGACCGACAACCGCCTGTCCCTCGGCGTGGGATCCAGCCCGTGGCCCGAAGATTACGAGTTCTGTGACGTGCCCTGGGAGGGCCGGGGGCGGAGGATGGACGAGGCCATCGCCATCGTGCAGGGCCTGTCCGCCGGGGGTTACTTCGAGTATCACGGCGAGGTCTATGACCTACCGCCAGTCAAGCTCAGTCCGACACCCAGCCGGCCTCTCCCGATCCTGGTGGGCGGGCACGCCCCGGCGGCCCTGCGGCGGGCGGCCCGGGTCGACGGCTGGCTCCACGGTGGCGGCGACCCCGCCGACCTTCCGGGGCTGCTCGAGCGTCTCGGCCAGCTGCGCGAAGAGGAGGGCACCGCCGACCGCGACTTCGAGGTCCACGTGATCTCGCTGGATGCCTTCACGGTCGATGGCATCCGTCGGCTCGAGGAGCAGGGCGTCACCGACGTGATCGTGGGGTTCCGCTGGCCCTACGCCGTGGGTCCGGACACCGAAGTGCTCCAGACCAAACTGGACAACCTTCGCCGGTTCGCCGATGAGGTCATGGACAAGGTGCGGCCGTGACCACCGCCCGGGACCTGGGGCGGGCCTCGATGGCGGCCGTCGAAGCCCGGGACCGCCAGGGGTGGCTGGCCCTGTTCGCCGAGGATGCCGTGGTGGACGATCCGATCGGGCCTTCCGCTTTCGACCCCGAGGGCCACGGTCACCGGGGTCTGGAGGCCATTGCCGCCTTCTACGACAATGTCATTGCAGTCAACGAGTCCATCACCTTCACCATCCGCCAGTCGATCTTGTGCGGCGACGAGGCGGCCAACGTCGGGGTTATCCGCATCGCCTTCGCCGGGGGAGGAGCCGTGGAGGTCGACGGGGTGTACATCTACCGCCGTTCGCCCGACGACCGGATCGCTTCGCTGCGGGCCTTCTGGGAGCCCGACGCCATCCGCTCGGTTTCCTGAGCCGAGGCCGAACCCCGTCACTCCCAGCCGGTGAACCCGTACTGTTGGTGCGGGCCCATCACGGCGCACTCGAACATCCCGTACCCCACATGGCCTTCGTAGGTGAACCGGGCGGCGTACTCGGTGAGGCCCCAGTTGGAGTACGTGGGGTCGGCCGGCGGCACCTCTTGTCCCTGCACCACCAGGTCCCCCTGGTACATCCCGTGCTTCCAGTCCGGCTCGAGCCCGTAGCCGCTACCCAGGAGGAGGGGAAAGGCCAACAGGGTCTCCACTTCTACTTCAGCTGTTTTGGTTCCGTGGGCCCCGAAGTACGAAAGGGTGGCTCCGGTCACCGACCGGGTACCAGGGGCGAAGCGCAGCTGGTGCTCGGGCCTACCGATCCATTCCGGCCCCTGACCGGAGCCGAGCGGAAAGACCCGGTGGGCGTCCTGCATGATCCGTTCGCCACTGGGGCGCTCCTGCAGGATGGTCACCATGGCGTGGTCCTCGAACCGCACCGGCGCATAGATCCAGAAGAACCCCCCCTCGGTGTCGGTAGCCCGGATGCCGGGGGGCTCGGGCTCTCCTACCGGCCGCACACCCCACGAGCGGTCCCGGGAACCCCACCAGCGGTCCGGGGTCAACTGGATCTCCCGATCGCCGACCCGCAGGGTGCCGGTCCACGAGCCCACCTGGGCGAATCGGGTGGAGTCGAAGGTGACCCGGCTGAATTGACGGTCGAAATGGCGTGACTCCAGGTGGGCCTCGGAGAAGCCGTCGTAGACGGCGTCGAGTTCGATCCCCCATTCGTTGGGCTCCACGATCACCCGAACCTGCTCCAGTCCCTTGATCACCTCGACCCGGATCGGCCCGACCGACGGGTCCATCCGGTCGGCCCCGAGGGTCTTGGAGGACCGGACCACCCGGTGCTGGTCGCCCCACAGCACGGAGACGAAGGCATCGGCCACACTCAGGTTGGGGTACTGGCCGACGCCGATCACGGCAAAGAGCTCGTCCTCGGAGCCGTGCACCCCGTCGGCTCCGTGGATGTTGAAGTAGTAGCGGTCGTAGAAGTTGCGGTCCGAGGTCCCGACGAACCGCATGGGTTCGGAGATCTGGTGGATCGGGTAGTCGTCCAGGGGAGAGAGCATGGTCATACCTCGGTCTGTGGGCCGCCGGGCTGGGGGCGGCGGTCGGCGGGAAGGGGCGCTCGGAGCGTAGCGAGGATTACGGAGGGGGGCGTGGGGCCCTGGGCCCGGGCTACAATTGACCGTGACCAGCCGGTACCACCGCTGGCCTCCGCCCCGACCGGGGCCGGGGGGCCAGCCGGGTCAGGTCCGGCTAACGACCAGGGAGGTCTCGTGAACTCGTACGATCGTCTGTTTATCGGAGGAGAGTGGGTGGAGCCGTCCTCCTCCTCCACGTTCGACGTGGTGTCTCCCACCACCGAGCAATTGATCGGCCGGGTCCCCGAGGCCCAGAACGCCGACGTCGACCGGGCGGTCGCCGCCGCCCGTGAGGCTTTCGACCACGGCCCCTGGCCCCGCATGACCCCGACCGAGCGCGGTGCCATCCTCTCCAAGGTGGCCGAGGCCATCCGCAACGACATGCAGGGCATTTCCGAGCTGATCTCCAACGAGATGGGTTCGCCGATCTCGTGGGGGACCCTGGCCCAGGTGCTCGCCCCCACCATGATCCTCGATTACTACGCCGGCCTGGGCTCGACCTTCGCCTTCGACACGGTCAAGGACGGGCTGCTGGGCCCGGTGCTGGTAGCCAAGGAGCCGATCGGTGTGGTGGCCGCCATCACCCCGTGGAACGTGCCTCTGTTTCTGGCCTGCGCCAAGCTCTCCCCGGCGCTGCTGTCCGGTAGCACCGTGGTGTTCAAGCCGGCTCCCGAAACCCCGCTCGACGCCAACCTGCTGGCCGAGATCTTCGCCGACGCCGGCCTGCCCAAGGGCGTCCTCAGTGTGGTGCCGGCCGGACGCGAGGTCGGTGAGCACCTGGTCAACCACCCCGGGGTGGACAAAGTCTCCTTTACCGGATCGACCGCCGCCGGCCGCAAGATCGGTGCCGCCTGTGGGGCCAACCTCAAGAGGGTGAGCCTGGAGCTCGGCGGCAAGTCTGCGGCCATCCTCCTCGATGACGTCGATCTGGCCACCGCCATTCCCCTGATGCTGCCCAACGCCATCATGAACAACGGTGAGGCCTGTATCTCGCTGACCCGGATCCTGGCCCCGCGTGACCGCTATGCCGAGGTGACCGAGGCACTGGTGGAACAGGTGCGGACCCTCAAGGTCGGCGATGCCCTCGATCCGGCCACGGAGGTGGGCCCCCTGGTGGCCGAGCGCCAGCGCGATCGGGTGGAGAACTACATCCGCATCGGCCAGGACGAAGGGGCCAAGGTGGCGGTGGGCGGTGGCCGTCCGGAAGGGATCGACACCGGTTGGTTCGTGGAGCCGACGGTCTTCGTGGATGTGGACAACAGCATGCGCATCGCCCAGGAGGAGATCTTCGGGCCGGTGCTGTCGGTGATTCCCTACGACGGCGACGCCGATGCCGTCCGGATCGCCAACGACTCCGACTACGGGCTATGTGGGGCGGTGTTCAGCGGCGACAACGACCGCGGGCTCGGTGTGGCCCGCCAGGTCCGTACCGGCACGTACATGGTCAACTCCAACATCCCCATCGACTTCTCCTCACCCTTCGGCGGCTACAAGGCGTCCGGTGTGGGTCGTGAGTTCGGTGAGGACGGACTGGAGCTGTTCCTCGAGAAGAAGACCATCAACCTTCCGGCCGGGTACAGCCCCACGGTGTGACCGGCAGCCACCGGCCGCGGGGCCTGCGCCCCGGGCCGGTCGGCGGGTCCGGCCCGGTGGGGCCGCGTCCAGGCGCACCGCCCGACCTGCGATCATGGAGGGAGTGACCCGTTGCCCGTCTCCGGGACCGGACAACGCCGGTGCAGCCGGAGGCACCTGACCCGATGAGTTCTGGAATCTCTGCCGCCGAGGTCGAGTCCCCGGTGCCCCCCACCCCACCGAGGGGTCGGCCGATCAGCTTCCGCTTCGTTCCGGCCCTCGACGGGATCAGGGCTGTGGCCGTGCTCGGGGTGATGCTGTACCACGGCGGGGCACCCCTGGTCGGCGGAGGGTTCATGGGCGTCAACATGTTCTTCGTCCTGTCGGGCTTCCTGATCACCTCCCTGCTCCTCGGGGAGTGGGTCAAGCGCGTGACCATCCGGCTGGGCCAGTTCTGGGCCCGCCGGGCCCGCCGGCTGCTGCCGGCCCTGCTGGTGATGCTGGTCGGGGTGGCCATCTACGCCAAGGTGTTCGCCACACCGGGGGAGTTCGACAGCCTCCGCCTCGATTCGCTCTCGACGCTGTTCTACGTGGCCAACTGGCACTTCATCTTCAGCGGGAGCAGCTATTTCGTTCAGACGTCCCAGCCTTCACCCCTGGAGCACATGTGGTCGCTCTCGATCGAGGAGCAGTTCTACATCGTCTGGCCACCGGTGGCCCTGGTGATGCTGCGCCTCGGTCGCAGACTCCGGCCATCCAGGCGGCTGTGGCCCATCTTCGCCACCGCGGTGGTCGGGGCACTGGCCTCGGCGGCCGATATGCGGTTCTCGTTCTTCCACCACGCCTCGGTGACCCGGCTCTACGAAGGTACCGACACCCGCTGCCAGGACATCTTCGTCGGCGCTTCCCTGGCTATCGGCATGGCCATCTGGGCCCAGCACCGCCGGCCCGAGACCGAACGGTCCCGACTGCGCCGGAGTTCCGTCCCGACGCCACGGTTCGGGGCCGACCTCGCACCCATCACCGCCTGGGAGATCGCCTCGGCGCCGGTGCGGATGTGCCTGCAGGTGATCGGATGGGCCGCGCTGGGAGGGGTGCTCTTCCTGTGGACCCGGGTCACGAGCACGCAACCCCCGTCGTACCTCTTTGAGGGGGGGTACCTGCTCTTCGCCGTGGCGGTGGCTGCGGTCATCTTCTGTGTCGTCACCGCCCAGCGTGGTTCCCTGTCCCTGGCCCTGGGAAATCCGGTCTTCCGTTACATCGGGAAGATCTCCTACGGCACCTACCTGTGGCATGTCCCGCTCTTCGACCTCCTCGACGTCGCCAGGGTCCATCTCTACGGCATCCCCCTCCTCACCGTGCGGATCGGGGCCACGTTGGTGGTGGCCACGGCCTCGTTCTATCTTGTCGAGCAGCCGATCCGTCGGGGCAGGATGCGATCGATCACCGAGTGGAAGGCCTGGTTGATGACCAGCGCGGCGTTCGTGGGCGTGGTGGTGGTCACCGTCGCCGCCACCCTGCCCACTTCCGGTGCCGCCGAAGCCGCGGCCATCCCCGTGCCCAGCGGTGCTCAATACACCGGCCCCCCGGTCGGCGTGACCATGTTCGGGGACTCTCTGGCCTTCACCGCGGGCTGGTCCATCGCCACCAATAACGCCCAGGACCCCTACGACGTCAGATTCCACAGCCAGGGGCTCCTGGGGTGCGGGGTCATGGTGGTGGACGGTCAGTTCAGCGGGGGAGTTGAGTACCCCACCACCGTGCCGTGCAGTTCCTCCAGCCCACCGGGGAAGCGGTGGCCCGCTTACTGGGCCGGCCTGCTGGCCACCCAGCGTCCCAATGTGACCATGCTGATGGCCGGCCGCTGGGAGGTCTCCGATCAGGTCATCCACGGCCAGGTCATGCACATCGGCCAGCCGTACTACGACGCCCTCCTACGGGCCGACATGGATGAGGCCGTGCGGGTCGGCACCTCCACCGGCGCCTACCTGATGCTGCTCACTGCCCCGTGCTTCGACTCCGGCGAACAGCCCAACGGACAGCCCTGGCCGGAGGACTCCACGGCACGGCGGCTCGACTACGACCGCATCCTCGACCAGGTTGCCGCGGCCCACCCCCGCAATGTCGAGGTATTCAACTTCGGGGCCGAAGTGTGTCCCGGAGGCCACTTCGAGTCCACCATCGACGGCGTGAGAGTCCGCCTGTCCGACGGGGTGCACTTCCCCTACCAGTCGGGCGTCGATGGATCGGTGGCGCCCACGGCCAAATGGCTGGCCTGGAAGCTGTTCCCCGAGGCGGTCCGGGTGGGCCGGCTGCAGATGGCGGGGATCCCGCTGCGATGAGTCCCGGCGCCCACACTGTTTCGAAACAGTCATCCAGGGCCTCGGCCACTCCGGTGGTCCGGGGCCGCAAGATCGTGTTCGGTTTCGTGCCGGCCCTCGACGGCTTGCGGGCCGTCTCGGTGCTCGGCG
>Ga0182030_10023158_pt1 | contig 11507 bp, 11 predicted proteins | sample 812S3MmetaG_FD_121299 | JGI IMG/M metagenome (GOLD analysis project Ga0182030, IMG submission 121299) | Permafrost microbial communities from Stordalen Mire, Sweden - 812S3M metaG (Illumina Assembly) | ecosystem: Environmental > Terrestrial > Soil > Wetlands > Permafrost | place: Sweden...
AAGCGCCTCGCGCTTGATGTGAGGCGGCTTAGACGGTCGCGAAAAGACGCCATTCTCTGCCTTGATATTCAGGAGCGCCTGATCGCGGCTATCCGACGCCTAGAGCGGCGCTTTCGGATCGCGACGGTCCAACGGAAGCACTTTCGAATTGAGAGGAATCGGGCGGGACTATCCGGGGCCCAGCGGGAGGCCATCAAGCAAAAAATTGACCGGCTGTCCGGAAAAATCGAAGACTGCCGCCAGTCAATGACGGATTACCGCATGATCGGCGACGCGATCGCGCATATTTATATCGACCGTCACGATATCAAACCGATGGCGGTCAAGGAGAGCCCTGGGTTTCTAACAGGTAAGAGTGGCCTTCGACTTGAACTCTACGCCCTTCGCCTTGCGCTTCGACGAGGCCACATAGCAATTCTGAATGACCTTACGAACTGCCTCAGATACGCCGATCTAACGCTGATTTTCAAGGGGGGGATACTCCGCTTCGTCGAGGTCAAGGACCGACGTGTGCCAGGAACTCAATATCCTCGCGACGAGCGCCAGCTCCAGAACCTGCGCGATATGGCGGACTACGTTCTGACGGACAAGCCAATATCGTTGTACGGCTATGAAGATTGGAAGTTTCATCGCCGTGCTCTGAGGAGCCACCCGGTCCACCTTACCAGGGAAATTAACAGAGCGATCCGCGAGGCGTACACAGTCGGAGTTGTGTGCAAGGAGGTCGAAGATGGCCTTTTCTACCTAGTGTTCACATCCCTCGTTGAAGACTCCAGAGACGTGATGCTTGTTATCGAGCGCGATGGGCCTCCGGTCGGTGACGCGATGCTATTCAGGCTGAGCGAGGTTCGAGAGTGGTGGCCCTCCTACTTTCCGCTCATGTTTTCAATTCGCAATCCCGAGCACTGGCTGGACATCGTTTTCGGCGGGACGAGTGTCTGGGTACTCATCACAGTCACAAAGCTGAAGGAGGCTTTCGCGCGCTTCAACGTCACGGTTGAGGTGTTGCCTCCTGATAGCGATTGGGTACTGTCACTAAGCCACGGCCAGAATGGCGAACTCGGCGAATCCAAGATCGGATCCCACCTCATGCATCGAATCGTCACGGAATTCGTATCCCTGAAATGGTTCGTTGAGGAGTTTGCAATACTCCCGCCAATGCCCGACTCGCCCGAAAGCCTTGCGGCGCTGGGCCTGCACGCGGACGAGTAGTAACGCGGGGCGATCGATGAGCGGCCCATCAGGGATCTCGTCCAGGCCAACCACGAATCCTGTGAGGTTCAGGGGCGCGGGTTATCATTCCATCAATGAGCCAAACTCAAGCTTTGGTCGAAGTGGCGCGGAAGAACGCGGAGTGCCTCGTGCGACGAACTTGGGCCAAGGAGGGCAGTCATCTCGCGCGCAGACCCTGGAGCACGGATAGCCGTGCATGGGTCGAGCGGCTTAAAACAACCCTCTGGCTCTGACATGCCGGCCCATCGTTTCCACGAGGGTCGATCCTGTGACGCCGCGCTCCGGGGTTCTCGAGGCAAGAGCCGGAAGTCGTCGCGAGGGGCTGAAGTTCCCCGAGAGGGAAGGCCGCCGGTTTCCCGTCGAGGTCGCCTGCGCCATCGGTGGTCAACTGTACGCCCTTGAACACTCGGGGCCTTTTGACGGTCACATGAAGTTGTTCGCGCGGGCGATATGGGTCATGTTTTGAAAGCTCGTGCGGGCGATGCACGGCTTTGCCGCGAAGTGAAGGGGAGAGAGATGGAGATCGAGGATTACCGCACGTGGCGCCTGGTGCCGGACGATCGCACTGATCAGCTCCTGGATCCGGATACTGGAGAGCCAACAAAGCTAACGTTCGGCAGCAAGGACGAGCCGATCGCGCGTGTTGCTGCGACCCTACATGCCACCGCGGCAAGTCTTTCGACTGAGGACTGTGAGCGAATAATCGGCTGGCTCAAGACCGTGAAGCGGGAGCGTCTACCTCAACCCCCATCCCGGGACATCTGGACATTCGACAAGGCGGTGGGCGAACTCCGCGATAGCCCGTCGCAGACCGAAATGATGCGCAAGGCTTACAGGCACGGCAGGGCTGCCAGCGCTTGGGCGGTGCTCGCATTTGTAATCGCGGGAACGGCGGTAGCGTGCGCCTTAGCACCGGGCATCGGTTGGTTTTGGGCGGTTATCACGTTCGTCATCGCGATCGTTATTTACATCAGGGGTGGCCAGCGGCGCCTTTTCGAGGCGGCATTGGTTTGGAAGGAGCAGGAGCAACGACACCTCTGGGAGAGTATTAGGGCCGCCCGCACTGTCCAGGAGCTGTCGCACGCTGGCCTATTTGCATTTCTTTCTGGTGCTTCTTTTGGGCCTGGCTACGATGAGGCTACCGCCGTTGTCGCAATGCGACGAGAGCGCGACCGCCTTACGGATGCGCTGTACTACGATCCCGATTGGTGGCTGAGGGACTGACGATATCAGGCGGACCAGCTGAGAGCCGTTTCCGCACAGTGCCCAGTTACGCTCGGTGCTGGATCCTATACAGGTCGAAGCCGTCCGGCTTGCTGAGGATGCCCTGTCCGGCGATACGCTTTCCCCGTGCTGCACACCCGCAAGCCCTATCCGCCGGCAGACGATGAGCTGCTGGCCACCTATGCGAGCCACTACACCATCACGGCCATGTGCCCCTGCGGCCACTCCCGAGAGCTCTTCGCGCGGCCTATCCAGACCATGCTGGGCAAGGAGGTGTTGCTCGGCAAGGTTCGCGACTGCCTCCGCTGTCACAAGTGCCAGAAGCGCCGCCCGGCGGTCACGGTGCAGCGCATGCCCCGGTGAATCTGTGCGAACGCGCCATTTGCAACTGGTCGGCCAGGTCGGTCGGCCCGATACTTTGGCCATGGATATCGAAATTCTGTTCCTGGCGAGGGTCATCACACGCCTGCCACCCACGAAGCGGCGGCGCCTCGGGAAGCTGTTGAGGCGCAGTCGCTTCAGCATTAGGAAGCTGCCGGGCGTCGTAGCCGGAAGCACTGAGGATCGGGCGATGCCGTTCGTGGGACGTTCCTCGATGCGGCGCACATCGCACGTAAGGGAAAGGTGCTAAGAATGTTGCACAGGTGATACGCTACACCTGTAGGGTCGCTACTTGGCGACAGAGTTTTGGAGCATCGAATGTCTGCAGCGGTATGACCCCTCGGCCACCCGATTTGCCAGATTTCACGGCCCCACCGGTGTCAGAGGTGAGCCTCGGAGTTCAATTCAATAGCATTGAGCAGTTGCAGGCTCCGCACCTCGGTTCCATATGGGCCGAGTTTAAGAGTAAGTTTCCGCACATCGAGCAGCAACCGCCCGTCGAGCAGAACTTCGAGACATTCGCCGATAAGGGTGGTGGGGTTCCTGTTCCGCGGATGCAATTCCAGTTGCTGTCCAACGTACCCGTGCCACGGGTGTTATTTATCAATGATCAGCGGACTGAGCTGCTGCAGGTTCAGCGCGATCACTTTTATCACAACTGGCGAAAGATCGGCGAAGGCGACCAGTATCCACGCTTCGAGAAGATGATCGAAACGTTTAAGGATGGGCTACAGCGCCTCGATTCCGTTGTGAGTGCGGAAGGCCTTGGCACTATCGTTCCGAACCAGTGTGAAGTGACGTATATCAATCACGTCCCGGTGCCTGCAGAAAAAAGCACCTGTGAGGTAATTGAACAACTTCTCGGACGCTGGTTTGCGCCCCCAATCCTTGGCGAATTGGGTGGGCCAGAGGATGCAAGACTGCTGCTGCGTTACGTGATCCGCCACGACGATTCGCCTATCGGACGGTTACTCGTGAGCGCGGAGCCAGCGTGGAAATTGGACGGCACTTACATCATCCAACTGATGCTTACAGCCCGTGGCAAGCCACGCTCTGCGGACCTGGCAGGGGTCGTCGATTTCTTGAATTTAGGTCGAATTCACGTGGTCAAGAGCTTCAACTCGCTGACCAATCCGGAAATGCACAAACTCTGGGGTAAAGAGTAATGAGCTATGCTCTCGCGAGAACAAATTGGTCGCCGCGAGCCAGGTCGGCGGCCGGCGCAATCGGTTCGACAGTTACCGAACCGATCCCGGTTAACCAGCCCGCCGTCAGCCGAAGCAGCACTGGCTCCGCGCCTGACTGGTCAAGGTCGTTTGAGAATCGGGCGCAAGAGCTATTGCAGCTGCGTCCGAACTGGGACAACCGTGGATCTGCCACTCCACGGATTGATGCACTATCGTTCGCCTACTCTGTTCTGAGTGAGGCGATGGCGCCAACGACAGCCTCTCCGTCTGTCATACCGCTGAGCAACGGGGGTGTGCAGCTAGTCTGGGCGGGGAACCAGGTCGACGTTGAAGTGGAAGTGATGCACCCGAACCAGGCGCTCGTCTATTCTCTCGATCACCAGTCTGGCGTGGAAACTGAGTGGCAACTCACTACGGAATTCTCCCCCCTGTCGGCGCTTCTGCGCTCCAAATTTACGGCATAGGCCCGCTAGGCTGACGGCTAGCGCCGATGCCGGCTAATCCACCACGTGATGATCGCGGTTTCGTTATCCCTCACAATCACGATGAGATCCTCAACCATCACCACGTGATTCGACATACGACTCCTCAGGATCTGTGTCGAAATGTGGACACCGGGGAAAGGCGTCTTTCCAGCGGTGCGTTTTGCGAGTCGGGCGATGAAGTGGGAGGCATGTCCGTTGACATCGAAGAGTGGATGGCAGCGGACGGCTTGGCCCCTCTGCATTACGTTACCGATCCAAGCCACGGAGCAGTCAGACTCAACGTTGCCGAGCTGCGAGCTCTCGGATTCCAGGTTGGGTGGGATCCGCTTGTTGGGACAAACCTTCACCACGGTGAGGTTTGGGGCATTGGTAACGGGTCAGGGCGCCGTCGCAAGATAGCAAACATCGCTGAGACCCTTCGTAAGGCTCAGGGGGAGGACTAGACCTGCGCTACCGCATTGCTACCGTTCTGCGCCGAATCAACCGGAGCCATCCAATTTGAGAGACAGCGATTACAAATCGAATCAGCACGTTAGTTGGCCTGCTGTTCCGGTTGATTCACCCCAGAGTTACTTTGTAATCAGGGGGTCGGGGGTTCGAATCCCTCAGCCGGCACCAATTTCCAAGTTCCATCAAGCAGTTAAGCGCAGCAAGCATCGTTGGCCGCACCGACTTCGCCCCGTGACTCTACTGGCTCAGCTCGTCGATACCTCCAACCGCGTGAGCGCGGCGCCCGGCCGGACGGCCAAGGTCGCCGAGCTGGCGGCATGCCTGCGTAGCCTCGCCCCGGAGGAAATCGAGATCGCAGTGCTCCTGCTGTCCGGAGAGATCCCGCAGGGGCGTTCCGGGATCGGCCCCTCAGCATTGCGTGCCGCCGCGGCCGCGAGTTCGGCGCACGGGCCGGGGCTGTCCGTGCTCGAACTGGACCGCCGACTGGAGGAAATCGCGGCTATTCGCGGGACCGGTTCTTCGGCACAACGATCGCATGCGCTGTGTGACCTGTTCTCCCTGGCCACTCTCGCTGAGCAGGATTTCCTGATGCGACTGCTCTTGGCGCAGTTGCGGCAGGGCGCCCTGACGGGAGTCATGATCGATGCGATTGCCGTGGCGGCTGCGCTGCCGGTGTCCGAGGTGCGGCGCGCCGCCATGTACTCCGGTTTGCGTGCAACCGCCCGCGTTGCGCTACTGGAGGGTATCGCGGGTCTGCGGCGGTTCCAGCTGGAGATCCTATCGCCATTGGCACCCATGCTGGCGCAGACGGCAGCCGATACGGGCGCAGCACTGCAGCAACTTCAGGGCGAAGTGGCGTTTGAGTGGAAGATGGACGGCGCGCATTCAGGCCCATAAGAGTGCGGATGTCGTACGTATCTTCACGCGCAGCCGCAACGATGTGAGCGTCGCCGTCCCCGAGATAGTCGAATCGCTGCGGGCGCTTCCCGCGAACGATTTCGTCCTGGATGGTGAGGCCATCGTGCTCGAAGGCGCGGGTCGGCCGGCTCCTTTCCAGGTAACCATGCGACGCTTTGGCCGGAAGCTCCACGTGGAGCAGCTGCGCTCAAAGCTTCCGATCAGCGCCTTCTACTTCGATTGCCTGCGTCTGGATGGTGTAAGCTTCGCCGACCGACCGGCCCACGAGCGCTTCGCGGCACTCTCGCGTGCCGTACCGCCGCGGTTGCTGATGCCACGAATCGTCACCGCCTCAAGACCAGAGGCGCAGGAATTCTACGACGGGGCGCTCGCGGCCGGACACGAGGGGGTCATGGCAAAAGCGCTGGACGCGCCTTATGAAGCGGGCAACCGGGGGGCAAGCTGGCTTAAGATCAAGCGCACTCATACGCTGGATCTGGTGGTGCTGGCTGCCGAATGGGGCCATGGCCGGCGTTCGGGCAAATTGTCCAATCTGCATCTGGGCGCAGCGGATCCGAATACCGGTGAATACGTCATGCTCGGCAAGACCTTCAAGGGACTCACCGATGCCACCCTTGAGTGGCAGACAAAAGAACTGCTCGCCCGAGAGGTTCGGCACGACCAGTGGGCGGTATATGTGAGGCCGGAACTCGTGGTCGAAGTCGCCTTCAGTGACCTGCAAGGTAGCCCGCGGTACGCGGGCGGCGTGGCACTGCGGTTGGCGAGGGTGAAACGCTATCGACAGGACAAAACGGCGGAACAGGCCGACGACATGACATCGGTGCGCCGCATCTATGCCGCGCAAGCTTAGCTCCTGATTCACAGCGAGCGCAGAAAGTTGAGCAGATCCTGCTGTTGCCCGGCATTCAGATTGTTGAACTGTTGAATGACGACTGTTGCTTCACTTCCCGAACTGCTGTGCGCCTGAATTGCCGCGAGCAAATCATTGGTTCTGCCGTCATGCAGAAAGTAGACGCGCTGACCGAGACCCCACAGAGGCGCGGTCCTGAATTCATCCGGCCCCGCCGCGCCTTGCGAGATGCCATCCGCCAGGCCTTGGCCCATATGGTGGACCAGCAAATCGGAGTAAAGATGGGCGGCCTTGTCGGACATCGCCTCACTCGGGCTGAATGAAGCCCCGGTCGCAATGGCGCTGCCGGTCGTAAACGACGGCGTATGGCACAGTGCACAGCCGACGGCAGCAAATTGCGCCAGGCCCCGCTGCGTCGAGGCGGTGGCGGGCGCCGGAGTCGGGGGAGCGAGCATGCGCATGAAATCTGCAAATGCCTCGATATCCGACAACACCGCCGTGGCCGTCTGGGTCGAGGCGCTCTGGGGGAAGTTGTCGGTATCGTTAGGTGTGGGGAAGCCGCCGTCGCAGCCGGGTGTCTCGTCGCGCTCCTGAGGAAACAGCTGATTGCTGATCCCCATCTCGACGTTATAGGCCTCGCCGGCAAACATCAGCAACGACTTGTTTTGGGCCTTCCAACCGAAGCGCGTCACGGTACCGTCGTTGGCACTCAGGTTCGTATTACCCCCGAGAACCGAGTTCGCGTGACCCTTCACTCCGCTCTGACTTTTCTGCGCCGAATTCGCCGCCATGTTGGCGAGAATCGCGGAATCCGGGATCGCCTCGATCAGTCCTGCCCCGAAGATCGGCGTTGGGATTCGGAACACAATATTTGGATTGCCGCCACGGCCCGTCACGGGGTCGCCGGCCGGACCGAAATCGGCCTGTGAAATATTGCAACTGCCGGCATCAGAACGGCCGGTGACGACGAACAGATTGTGCACACCACCGTCATAGGCGCCATTTGATTTGATGAACCTGGCTTCCCGGGCTGGTCCGTGCGCGGTGATAAACCAAGGCAGCGTATTGTTCGCACCCGCGGCAGTTGCAACCGCCAGCAGCGGATTTGCCGGCGGACTGCTCCCGCCGATGTTCGGCTGCGAGTGGCACGATGCGCATTGGTTCGAATTGAACCGCGGTCCGAGTCCATTACCCTCATTTGCCTTGGCCCCGCTGACCACTTCAACGGCATTGAATCGGGTCAGGCCATCCTGGAAAAACGCCAACTCATCGGGTCCCAGGCCCGTTAGCGGCTGCGGCGTCGTGTTATCTGTTGCGGAGCGGCGTACACCCGGATCTACGGCTTGCGCGAGCGCAGTAATGGTGTATGCCCCGGCGGCGAGCAGCACACTGAATCTCGAGACCCAATGAGCGACGTGTCGAATCTTCATGGTCGTGCCCTCCCCGATGCTGCGAACAACCGATGGGTATCGATAGTTCCTTCATCAGGGGGTTTACTCGCCGCGCACGAGGTTGTCGAAGTGACTCAATCAGGAGACGTCGCGATTGCCCGACAAGAGCTGTCGGCGCGACTCGCGCGTGCAGGCTCTGGCGCCGGCACCACGCGTGCCGGCAGCGGCGAATTCAGTCGGCGAGGATTGCGGCAGTGTGGTGCACGTGATTCCGCGTTATCGCGTTCCTTTGATGAAAGCCAGCACCGGCCCCGACACGCCCTGATCGGGTGTATCGATGGAGAACACGAGAGACACGTGGCTTTGTCCTTTCGCAATCAGGTAGTGCGGGCAATGCGCGCTGTCGGCCTCGCAGACGCTATCGTGCAGCGTCTTCGAAAACGCGAGCAGGGATTTCGGATCCAGTTCGCCGCTGACAATCAGCAACTTGAAAGGAGCTTTCCTCAGCTGCGGCAGGCTGGAGCGGGCCAGCTGCGTTTGCGCGCTTGGCGGGGGGCCGGATGGAGGAATGAAATCCGAGCGCAGCGGCGGGCCGCCGGGTCCGCCGGGGGCGACGCCAGGCAGCGCGCCATCAGAGCCCGCGGCGGATGCCATGCCGACCTTCTCGCCGCAGGTCTTCCCGGCTGCGGCCAGGACATCGCCCGCAGCCAGAGCCGGCACTTTGGCCGGCGCAATGTTGAAGGGAGCTCCCGACATCAGAATGGCGCCTTTGATGCCGACCCCCTTGGGGCCCCAGAGTTCGGGGCGGCCCAGATAGGTCCCCAGCGGGACGTTACCGGCCGAATGCGCCCAAATGAAGATTCGGTCGGGATTGCCGCCGTAGTCCCCGATATGGGCTTCGACCCACTGCAGCATCGCCGAGATGTCCTTGGCACCCCCATCCCAGGTGCCGCTGGCCTTGCGCTGCATCAATACGCCGACCATGCCGTGCTCGGTCGCAAAGCGACCGATGTTGTCGTAAAAAGCGTTGGCCGACTTATCCTGAATTTCGATCTTGTTGCCAGCGCCACCGGGGACGTACACCAGCACCGTGCGGTTTTTCGATCCCGTCTTGACCGAAAAGATATCAACGACATCTTTTGCGTCCGGACCGAAGGCTTGGTTGCGCGTTACCGTGATTCCCGGATACGGCTGCGGCAGGCCACTCGTGATGTCCTCCTTCGGCATCAGCGGCCGGTAGAGTTTCGCCGTACACACGGGGTCCACAATCGGCCCGATCTTCAGCAGTGCGGATTCGATATCCGCCGGTGGCTCGGCGTGGCCAATGTTGACCGCGAGCCCGATAATGGCGGCGCCCAACACCCACCGGCTCTTCAAATAAAGGTTCATGACTGCCCCGCTTGGTTTGACCGTGGAATGATAAGCGCATTTTACGAACCCGCAATGTACGCTTTGCTTCGTGCGGCCGAAAGGCTCTCGGCGGGGAAGAGAATTCCATCAGCAAGGAACTCGCGGCTAAGGCTTGGGCTGCCTTGCCCTGCTTGCGGTCGCACCATTGCGAAATGCGCAGCGATTCGCGATGGGACATGCCTCGCAATTCGGAGTCGAGCGCCGGCACAGTGACTGGCCGTGAATCTTCAGCAGCAGGAAGGCGCGCTGTCGCGCCGCAAAGCCTGGAGCCACTTCCGAATCGATGAGCTTTTGACCTTCAAGGTAGTCCCTCGCGTAAGAGCCGAATACCGGGCCAACTTGCATGCGGACCGGGACCTGCGTTGCATTCGAAGGAACCGCCGCTACGGAACTGAAGCCTCCGAAAAGCACGATCCGGTCGGCGCCCGGGTCGGCAATGCCCGGTAGTCGCTTCAGCACGCGGCGGATTTCGGCCGGCTGCATCTGGAGGAACGCGCGCGCGAGATTGCCACTGAACTCACGCCTGACCGCGGTTGCAATCAACCTGACGCGCTGAGTTCTCAGTTCCGGTATGAGCCCGCTGGCCTTCAGGGCCGCGGTGAGGGTGGCTGGCTTGGCCTGCAGGAGCTGCTCCGGTCTGACACCGACGCGCTCTTTCAGCGACGTCCAGCCCCTTGCACACCTTGCGTCACTCGCCGGATAGCCGCAGTGCCACCAGATCAGAAACTCATAGCGGTCCACTGGCCAGCATGGGCTTTGCGGACCGTGGAATTTCTCCAATGTACGACCCGGTACTGAATGCCGCGACGTCGCACAACTGAGTCCTTGGGGGACTTCGTGCGAGGTGGTGTTGAGTGCTGTGGGCGCTCAATTCTACCCAGGGAGTCGGGATTTTGGCATAGAACGTGCGCTCGATCGCATTCGCCAGGAAGGTTTGAAGCGAAGATTACCGACCACGGAGTGAAATCATGGCTACCAGGACCGTAATAGGACTTCTGCTTCTAATGGCGTTCGGCCAGTCCTAGGGGGGCACAGGTGCCTGAAGCCATGACTACGACGGAGCGATTTCATGCCCTCGATGCCGTGCGCAGTTTCGCGCTGCTCGCGGGCATCGTTCTACACGCAAGCGTGACGTTCTTCATGCCGGACCCGGTGGCCGACAGCTCGCAAAGCAGCACTCTCGCTTTGCTGTACTTCGTGCTCCACACGTTCCGGATGACGCTGTTCTTCGTCATCGCCGGCTTTTTTGCACGGCTGCTGCTGCAACGACGCGGAGTCAGGAGTTTCATCAAGAATCGGACCACGCGCATCGTCGCGCCGACGGTGGTCGGGTGGGTAATTCTCGTGCCGCTCACGACCAGCGTGGTCATCTGGTCGGCCGCACGCCACTTGCCTCCCGCGGCGGCGGCGGCCGCGCTGGCGGGCGCGCCGGCGATGATGCTGTCGCACGGCTTGAGAAATCTGCCGCTGATGCATCTGTGGTTTCTTTACTATTTGTGCATCTTCTACGTGGCTGCCCTTGCCCTGTATTGGCTGTGCGACAGGTTGCTCGATCGCTCGGGTCGGTTGCGTGGCGCACTCGATGCCACCGTGCGGACGCTGCTGCGCAGCTATCTCGCGCCCTGGGTGCTGGGGATGCCGCTGTTCGCGGTCCTGGGCTTCGACGACCGCATTCTCGCAAGACTCGGGATTCCGACGCCGGATACGGGCTTATATCCAAGCAAACCTGCGCTGGTCGCCTACGGCACGGCCTTCGCGCTCGGCTGGTTCGTACATCGGCAGCCGGCGATGCTCGGCGAGTGGCGCAAACGCTGGGCGGCCCACCTGGTTACAGGGCTGGCATTGACCGTCCTGTGCGTCACCGTGCTGCACGTAGTGCCGGAGGCAAGAACCGGCTGGCTGCTCAATAGTGTCCTCTGGAGCCGTGCCGTGTACGTTGCGTGCTACATCAGCTCGATCTGGTATTGGAGTTTTGGGA
>Ga0182030_10023161_pt1 | contig 11506 bp, 10 predicted proteins | sample 812S3MmetaG_FD_121299 | JGI IMG/M metagenome (GOLD analysis project Ga0182030, IMG submission 121299) | Permafrost microbial communities from Stordalen Mire, Sweden - 812S3M metaG (Illumina Assembly) | ecosystem: Environmental > Terrestrial > Soil > Wetlands > Permafrost | place: Sweden...
AAGCGCGGGGAGATTCAGAGGCGCACGAAAACGTATTGCGAAATGTTCGGCGTTTAAAGCCAGATGTAAGCTGGAGCCGCTATTTTACTTGGCTTCTAAGTAAGTCGCCCGCAAAACGGAGTGCGCGGGCCGCTTTACTTGAATGCAATGAGGGTGCCCGACGCACCCTTTGCGGGCTAACTAGCGACTTGAGAGACAATTTGGCTACGGACGGCCCACGCACCCTTCAAGAGGCACTTGTTTACTTCGCTGACGCTGAAAACCGCAACAGGGGACTGCGCCATGATTAAGCCGGCTGACCTTTCGGAACAGATTGAAGCCTACCGTCGAGGAGGCGTCTCCCTTGCCAAATTCCAGGAATGGTTTGAGGATGTTTCGACCGGGGCAGCATACGACGATCCAGACACCCGAGCGATTTGTGCGACGGTCGATGCTGCTTTCTCGGCTTACCACTTTGACCACATCGGAGAGGACGCGATGAAAGCGGAACTGGCGGGAGCCATTCGTCCTTTCGTTCTGGATTCCGCTCATTCATGTATGTCGTTCAAATCGCGCGTGCTTGATGCGGACGTGGAGTTTAAAGGGAAGCGCCCGTTGGGGTTTGGGGAATCCGATGAATTTCGGGTTGAATTTGGCGCTCGATCTTTAGTGGAACTTTAGTCGCGATTTCGTCATGAACGTAGACTTCGATCCAATGAGTGCCTTCGGTGTCAGAGGCCATAGACAGTTCCACATTGGGCACCCTTCCGGCAGCACCCGCTCCAATGTCAAAGGTCTGAGACGCATTCGGAGCGTTGGCCATGTCGTCGCCGGTCGGCAGCGTTGCTTTAACTGTCAGGCTTACTGATCTTGCGACCTCGCAGAAAAACGAAATTACGAGATGGCAGATGATCGGGCTGGAAATGATAATACGCCCCTCGCTGTTCGGCGTACCGTCTGGGTTTCTCGGGACGAAGTTTGATATCGGAGCGTTGAACCCGCTGGCTATCTTTATCGCAGTTAGAAGATCCGTTTCCCTGTCTCGAATTATGTCGTTGCAGACGAAAGCGGAAACGTAGACCTTCTGTTTAGCGGGCTCTGTAGAAATTCTCGAGGCCATCGGAAAAGCATATGACCGCTCCCCCGAACTCCGGCTCTGTCACGCCAATCGAAGCCCAGCAGGCCCGGTTCGCCAGGTAAATAGTCCCTTAGTTAAAGCGTTACTCGTAGCGAAGCGCTTCCACCGGATCGAGCTGGCTGGCCTTCACGGCGGGCCATGTCCCAAAGAAAAGACCGATCGCGCACGAAACCGTGAATCCGGTGATCAAAGCCCAACTGGGCACCACGCTCGGGAGCGAAGGCACCAACAGCCCCACCAGCAACGTCACCAATATCGCGAAGACAATTCCCAGCACACCGCCTACCCCGGTCAACGTCATCGCCTCCGCCAGAAATTGGCCGATGATATCGAACTTCCGTGCGCCCAGGGCCTTCCGCACGCCGATCTCGCGGGTTCGCTCCGTGACGCTCACCAGCATGATGTTCATCACACCGATTCCGCCCACCAGGAGTCCCAGTCCCGAAATCGCGATCGCGACGATGCCGATCAAACCCGTAATACTGTCGAACTGCGCGATAATCTGGTCCGGCGTCGAGAGCGTGAAGTCGTCCGGATCGTTCTTGGGATCGTGCCGGAGACGCCGCAGCAAGGCTTCCACCTCGTCATAGGCTTCCTTGCGCTCTCCGGGGCGGGCCTTGGCGATCACCATATAACGGTCGATCTGCGGATAGCGCGATTTCGCGGTGTCGAAGGGAATAGTGATCTGCGAATCTTCCCCGTTTTGGCCGAAGAACCCGCCTTTGGCCTTGGCATGGACACCCACCACGGTGTACTCCGTGCCATCCAGCATGAATGTTTTCCCAACGGCCTTCCCGTCGGGATACAAACTTTTCGCCGTATCGAATCCGATCACCGCGACGTGCTCCGCGCGGTTGTTCTCTTCGTTCGTGAAAAACCGTCCGTCTTCGTAATCCTTAGGTGACAGATCCTCGATATTGGGCGACTGGCCGATCAATGAGACCTGCTCCGTCTCCGCGCCTGGAACCCGCGCGATCAGTTGCTTCCCGTCCATGATGGTGGGGATGAAGATCTGCACCGCGGTGTCCTGAACCGACGCACCCAGAACGCGTTTGATGGTCTCCGCGTATTCCGGCTTGATCGGCCGGCGGCGGCGCTCTTTGGGGTTGGGCCCGTCGTTCTGCGGGTTGCCGCTGGTCTTGAAGATGAACACATTGTCGGGTCCCATCTGGTCGAAGAAGACCACAATGCCTTGTCTGAGCCCGGTGAGGAGCGAAGCCACCGTCACAACCGTGGTGATCCCGATCACAATTCCCAGGATGGTGAGCAAAGAGCGGAAGCGATGCGCCCAAACCGCGTCGAGCGCCATCGCGACGTTCTGGCCAATAGAGATATTGATGGGGTTCATTCAGACCTCAACGCCGTAATTGGATCGAGTTTGGCGGCGCGCGCGGCCGGGTACCAGCCCGACGCCACGCCGACAATACTCGAAACTGCGACCGAAAGCAAAACGTAAGGCACGGTGATGTGCAGCTTCAGCTTAAACGCGAGGCCGGCGATCCCGGTGACCAACGCGCCCACGCCCACCCCGAGCGCGCCGCCGATGGACGCCATCAGCAGAGCCTCGATGAGCACCTGTAGCATGATGTCGAATTTGCGTGCGCCGAGCGCCTTCCGGATGCCGATTTCGCGCGTCCGCTCCGTCACGCTGACCAGCATGATGTTCATGATGACGATGCCGCCTACGACCAGCGAAATGCTGGTGACCGGAATCACAATGGCCGAAACCAGCGACAAGATGGTGTCGATGAAGCCCCGAATCGCTTCCGGCGTGAGCGTGTCGAACCGATCCGCTTCTCCCGGTTTCTGATGGAACCGGGTGCGCAACGCGACACGTGTGTAATCCAGGCTCTGGTCCATCGTCAAGCCGCTATCCGGACGGGCCCGTATAAACAGAGGCATATCCCCCGTGGGCGGACCGAATAGGCGGTTGTAGGCCGTGATCGGGATGTAGATGACGTTGTCCTGGCTCTGTCCAAACGCCGAGCCCAGCTTCTCCTGCACTCCCACGACGGTGAAATCCACGCCGCTGATCTTGATGGTCTTGCCCACTGGGGAACTGCCGTCCGGGAATAAGTGCGCCCGCGTCTCGTCGCCGATCACGGCGACCGCCATGCGGTTTTTCTCTTCCTGGTCGTCGAAGAAGCGCCCGTCCACCACCACCATGTCACGAATATCGGCGATGGTGTTGGAGACCCCGTTGATATCCGTCAGTTCGCTGACGTAGCTGTCGCGCTTGACGTCCACTTCCTTGTCGCGGTCCGGACTGATCAAGGATTTGTCGGAATCCACCGCAAGCAGGTAGTTGTAATCGTCCATCTTGATTACCTTGTTGTGCTTGATCTTCGCGAGATATTCCTTCAGCGAGTGCGCACTCAAAGCCTGCGCCACCAGATAAGACTCGCTTCCAAAGGCTTTGGCGGTGCTTTGATCGGCGTAAACGCTTAAACCCTCGATCGCGGACCCCACGAAAATGACGCTGGCCACTCCGATAATCACCCCCAGCAGGGTGAGGAAACTGCGCAGTTTGTGAGCGCGGATCGAATCGACGGCCAGAGTGAGAGCGCTCCACACGTCATAGACGAAACGGCGCGTGCCCTGCGTTTCGGTGTCTTGGGTGCCTGGGTTCTCCATGTTTAGTAGCTTACAGGAATGCCTGGTGGCTTAAGACGATTACGCAACCGTCTGCGGAAATGTTCCTGGAAAGTCAGCGGAAGTCTTGGAATGACGTCCATGATAATGCAGTCAGGTTCCATTCCGTGATTTGCAATGCTAAGGATCTCTCGCCCGCCCAAAAGGCGGCGATAGAAACGCCTTTGGGCCGCGTTGAAGACGGTGAAAGCGGTCAGCGTCCGCACCTTTGAGCCTGCCTCTCTTTCCCCTCAGCGAAAGCTGGAAATCGCAGCAGACCTGGGGAAGTATTTAGCCGAAGTCGATCGATCCCGTAAAACCGTCTCGGACGAGGAAGCCATGAGAAGCGCTCGCCCCAGCTATCGTCCTCATCAGTGAGAATCGTCCTCGACACCTCAATTCTTGTTCGCGGACACGAAAGCGCGAAGGGACTTACAAAACGGGAGATAGCGTAAGATTGGAGATTCTCCGTTTACCCCCCACCTGATGGAACGCCCACTGCGCATCGCCTACGCCATTGAATTTCTGCTTGCGTTGATTGCCTGTTTTGAATGCTGGAGCCAAATCGGCGGGCAGGCCCCGCTCGATCTGATGCCGTGGTGGCTGAAACTGCTCTTCGCCGCGGGCTTCGCCGCCGTTGTGGTCCGCCTCACGGTAGTCACCGTTCAAAACCACTCGTTTCCCTCGGTGCCCGTGGTAAGGTGGGGCGTCGCGCTGATCCTGCTGCTGGCGATCATCGCTGTCACCACTTACTACTACTACCTCCGCGTGCCTCCCGACGAGGACAACATCGACGAAACCGTCCCGACCAGCTACGTTGTGAGGTAGCCAAAAAACGACAGTGCCCTTTTTTTTTGGGTTTTTTTCCGATTCGTTTGAGTCACTTACAAGAAAAGTAAGCCGGCGGGACGAATGTCGAAGGGTATCTTGAAACCGGGCAGAGGGAATCCGGTCCAGCCAAACTCCTTGTAGTTCCTCTTGTTGACCTGACGTCCTACCTTGAAATCCCACCCGCTTCCTTGAGAAGCGTTCCTCGATGAAGCCGGGTTCCCTCGCAAGCCCAAATGAAAGGCAGGCCGGTCGCAAACGCGATCGGCTTGCTGTCATTTACTTCCGTGAGCCGCGCCGGGGATTTTTCAGGTCTGTTTGGCGCATTTTGATCTTCTTGCGCTTGGGTTTGCTAATAATGAAAGTACCGCTGCCGAGGTTCTCGGCTTTATACGTCTTGTCACCAGTAGAGCTGTTTTCTGCCAACTTTGTCTCCTCAACGAATATTCCACTCCAGTTTAGCCTGCTTCGCCTCGCTATTTCTGTCTTTCGCCGCGGTAGCATTCCCCGCACCCGCTCGCGCCGCACCCGGGCGATTGCCCCAGCGCGCCGAAATCGACGCCATCATGACCCGGCTTTCCACGATCACAGGGATGCCGGTACGCCACAAACTCCGCTTCCGCTCCATCAATCGCACGCAACTGGCTTCGTATCTGCAAGACCGCGCGGGCGAAAGCGTTTCCCCTCGGGAAATTCAGGATGAACAGATCGCGCTCGAACTGCTTGGCTTCGTTCCGCCGAATTTCGATTTGCGCCAAACCACGCTCGATCTGCTGACCGAGCAAGCCGCCGCCTTCTACGACTACCACCGCAAGGCTCTTTACATTTCAGACTGGACGCCGGATTCGATGCGCGATTCCACCGTAGTCCACGAACTGGCCCATGCCCTTGCGGATCAATCGTTTCATCTCGAAAAATACGCGGGCAAGGTGGAGAACGATAGCGAGAAATCCGCCGCCAGGGAAGCCGTCGTCGAAGGGCAGGCTTCGTATCTGATGGAAGCCTACGAAGCTTCGGTGAAGGGCGATCCGCCGCTGGAAGTGCAGCCCGATACCAGCCAGTTCGATGACGCGGCCGCGCCCACCGGCGACTTTCCAATCTTTGACAAAGCGCCGCTCTACATCCGCGAAACGATGATTTTCCCCTACACCTGGGGGTTGGCTTTTCAGGCTGCCGTGATTCAGCGTTTCGGCAAGAGCGGCTTCAGCAGAGTCTTCATTCAGCCGCCCGTTTCCACGCATCAGATTCTTCATCCGGAGGCCTACTTTTCGGGCGAAAAGCCCATCGATCAGCAGCTTCCCGATCCACCCCGCCACTCCAAGGGAATCTATGGCGGCGTCCTCGGCGAACTGGACCACCGAATCCTGATCCAGCAGTTCGTCTCCCGGGAGACTGCCGACCGGCTGAGCCGGTTCCTGCGCGGCTCGGCCTTCGCGATCTATCAGACCAGGCGGCCACGTGCCAACACGTTGCTGTATGCGTCGGAATGGGAAAATGAGGGCGCCGCTCGCGAGTTCCTGGAGGTGTACCGGAAGTGCCTTCGCGGCAAGTCGAAGAGTATGCGAATGGAGCAGGCCGGGGACGATTTCTTTGCCGGCGCAAGCGACGGCGGTTATTTCCGCGTGACTCGCACGGGACGCCGCGTCACGTCAATTGAAAACTCACCCGATCCGGTCTAAAGATCCGGATATTCTAGAAGTATGCTCCGTTTGGCTTCGTTCCTCATTTTGCCGGTGGCGCTTTTCGCCGGGCAAATCCCGCGCCGTGCCCCCAAGTTCTCGATGGCCCTGACGGACGGGTCGAAAGTCAGCCTGAGCCAATACCACGGGAAGGTGGTGCTGATGGCTTACATCCTGACCACTTGCCCTCACTGCCAGGCGGCCACCGCTGTCTTTAAGCAATTGCAAACCGACCTGGGGCCCAAGGGTCTTCAGATTCTCGAGTGCGCCGTGGAAGACGATTCTCAGAAGCATATCGCCGACTTCCAGACCCGCTTTACACCCAATTTTCCACTTGGCTGGAGCGAACGCCCGGATGTGGCGCCGGTTCTTCAGCCGGACGAGAAACTGCACATCATGCCGCAATCCGTACTGATTGACCGGAAGGGCGTGATCCGCGCGCAATTTTATGGCGACGACAAGATGTTTGAGGGCGACGCCGCCAGCAATCTGACGGCGTTCGTAAAACGGTATTTGTAGCGGCCTTACTGCTGGGGCTGCAGCGCGGGCGCTGCCAGAGCCGTCGGGCCCGGGTTCACGGGAGTGCCGATGATATCTCCAGACATCACCATCTCCACGCGCCGATTCTGCTGACGCCCATCCGCCGTGTCGTTGGAAGCAATCGGACGCGTTTTGCCGTACCCGATGGAAGTCAGGCTATCGGGACTGACATTCTGCGACACCAGGTAGTCCCGTACGGCTTCCGCGCGCTTCTCAGACAATGTTTGATTGAACTCGTCGCTGCCCACGTTGTCGGTATTGCCTTCCACCCGAACCTTCAGCGACGGATACGCCAGAAGAATTCCCGACACCTTGGCCAGTTTCTCCCGGGCCGCAGGGCGAAGCGTAGCCTTTCCGAAATCAAACAGCACATCGGACATGTTCATGATCAGGCCGCGCGCTGAATCCGTGGTTTGCATGATGCTATTGAGCTGGGCTAGCAATTGCGCGCGAAGCGCCTGTTTATCCATCTCGGCCTTGGCTGCCGACGCTCGCGCGGCGTCCGCTTCCGCCTGAGCCTGCTGCCTCTCCTGCACGGCCTGGTTGCGCGCGACTTCGGCTTCGTTGCGCATGCGGTCGGCATCCGCCTTCGCCGCTTCGGCCTGCGACTTGGCGGCTTCGGCCTGCGCCCGTGCCTGCTCGGCCGACTGGCGGTCCGCATTGGCCTGGGCCGCGCGCTCCGCTTCACTCCGCGCCTTGGCTTCGGCCGCGGCCTGCGCATCGGCCGCGTTCCGCCGCTCCGTCGCCAGCGCAAACTCACGCTCCTTCCGGATCGAGATGATGCGCGCGTCTTCCGCATTCTGCGTCGCCTGCCGTGCTTCCGTCTCCAGTTCCTTCTCACTGTGGCGGCTCACGTAGAAGCCCTCCGCATTCTGAATATCGGTCAGGCTTTTCTGAAAAGTGTCCGCGGCGTAGCGATCCGCGCCCTGCGCCCGCGCGATCGCAATGGCTTCACGCGCTTCCCGCAATTGCAGAGGAACGCGCGTGTCGGCCGTCAGCGCTTCCAACTGACTGGCGCCAATATTCTCGGTGTACTGGCCTCTCTGCAACAGCTCGTACTTGGCGTCGATCGTCTCGAACGTTCCGGTGGTGTCCTTGCGAATCATATTCTCCATCACCACCGCATCGCTCGGCTGCGAAACAGCCCAGTAGGGTTCCGCCGTCACGATCACGCCGAATGTCTGCAAATCGGTCGTCGCATCCAGACCCGAGCTCCCGTTCCCTTTCCGCACCAGTTCCCCGATATTCTTGGCATTGCCTTCCGGCGTAATCGCCCAGGCCACGTAGGTCAGGTATTCGGGCCCGAACGTCAAAGCCGGAGCCAATTTCTCCACATCGAGATGCATCTTCGTCGCGCCGGTATTGCTGTCCACCTTGATTTTGCCCTTCGCTTCCGGCATCAGCGCCGTTCCGCGAAGATCTACATATGTCGTTCCCTGGCGGTGGTGATAGTTGATCGCCGGAGTGGTCCGCGCCACCACGTTCACCCGAAAGATAGGAACGGTGCCGTTGGCCATCGGCGGCGGCCCAGCCTGTGGCGTCATCTGTGTGGGATTCGCCTCCTGCCCGTATGCCGTGGCAAGGACGGTCATCAGAAATGCTGTGAATGCAATGCGACGCATATTGTCTCGTTTCTCCTTCGTCGGAAGAAGCACGACCTGTGCCGAATAGCGCATCGGCACCAAGGCATGGGTACCGATTCGCACAATAGAATACCTTGGTAGAGCGCCCCAACCTTGTCCCGACAAATCACATTCGAAGTCACCGCCCAATGCCCGGTGACCCGCGCGCGCACCGGCATTGTGCGTACGGGGCACTCGGAAATTGAAACTCCGTGCTTTATGCCGGTCGGTACGCAGGCCACCGTGAAAGGAATTCCTCAGGAAGTCCTCTATGGCGATCTGGGCGCGCGTATCATTCTGGCCAATACCTATCACCTGTTCCTGCGCCCCGGCCATGAGTCGATTCAACGAATGGGCGGTCTCCACAAGTTCATGTCCTGGCCCGGCAGCATCCTCACCGATTCCGGGGGGTTTCAGGTGTTCAGCCTGAGCGGGCTGCGGAAGATCACCGATGAAGGCGTCATCTTCCAATCCCATCTGGATGGCGACACACACACCTTCACGCCGAATTCCACGGTGGACGTGCAACTCGCCCTCGGGAGCGACATCCTCATGATGCTGGATGAATGCCCGCCTTACCCGGCCACGCGGGAATATGCCGAAGCCTCAACCCGCAGAACCGTCGCCTGGGCGCGCGAGGGGATGGCGCATTTCCGCGAACGCATGCGGACCATTCCAACCCGCCACGCTCTTTTTCCCATCGTTCAAGGTTCCATGTACGCGGAACTTCGCCGTCAATGCGCCGCCGAGCTTGTGGAACTCGACGCGGATGGGTATGCGATCGGGGGCCTGTCCGTCGGCGAGCCGCGCCCGTTGAGCCTGGAAATGGTGGAAGCCACCGAGGCTCTGCTTCCACGGGACCGGCCGCGCTACGCCATGGGCGTGGGCATGCCCGAAGAACTGGCCGAATACGTGGCGCGCGGTATCGACATGATGGATTGCGTGTTGCCGACGCGCAACGCCCGCAACGGGTGCCTGTTCACCAGCGAGGGCCGCGTGATCATCAAGCACGCCCGGTACAAGGAAGACCTGAACCCGCTGGACCCCAACTGCGGCTGCACAACCTGCCGGAACTACTCTCGCGCCTATCTGCGGCATCTTTTCCAGGCCGGCGAGATTCTCTACTCCACATTGGCTAGTATTCACAATGTGCGGCGGTACCTTGACATCATGGCTCAGATCAGGCACTCTATCCGGTTGGGCCGCTTTCCCGAATATCTTCGCTCCGTTCAGATCGATGATCACATCGATTCGGGGCAGCCTGTAGAATAGAATTCATTCATAGTGACAGCTCTTTCGCCCGCTTTCCTCCTCCAATTTGGTTTGAGCAATAGTTCTTTTGGAATGGCTCTTCCCCTGGTCCTGATGTTTGGGATCATGTATTTTCTTTTGTTTCTGCCCATGCAGCGGCAGAAAAAGCAGCAGCAGAAAATGCTGTCCGAATTGAAAAGCGGCGACGTGGTGGTTACCACAGGCGGCATCGTCGGTACTGTCACGGGCCTCGACAAGGACACCCTGGTGATTCGCGTGAAACCCGACAACCTCAAACTGCAGGTGACCCGCGCATGCGTTGCCAGTGTCGTTCCACCACCCGGCGAAACGACCGCCGTTCAGAAGTGATTCAGAAGTGAAAATGCAAACCCGATTTACACTTCGATAAACTAACTCAGTCAAACAGGCGAATTTCATGCAACGAAACCTCATGGTGAAGACGATCGTGATTGTGTCCACGATCCTTCTCTGCATTTACGGCATCATCGGCATCCCCAAGAACAAAGCCGAGCTGGAATACAACATCCAGCGCAATATTAAGCTGGGGCTCGATCTGAGAGGCGGCAGCCACCTCGTGCTGCAGGTGCAGGTGCAGGATGCGGTGCGCACCATCGCCGATCGGACAATGGACCAACTGAAGAATCAGGCGGGCAAGGCGGGCATCGAGATTGGCGGCACCGACCGCAACAATCCCGACAGCATCGAGCAGGCCGACAGCATCCAGATCAATGTGCATGGCGTACCCACCGCGAAGTCCAATCAATTCCGCACCCTGGTGGGCGAGAACTTTTCCCAGTGGATATTGAACCCGGTGAGCGCGACCGATTACAAGATGACGCTGAAGCCCACCGAGTTGATCGATATCAAGAGGCGCACCATCGAGCAATCCATCCAGACCATCAGCAACCGCGTAAACGGTCTGGGCCTCACCGAGCCCGTGGTGCAGCAGCGCGGCCGCGCCGATGCCGATTACGAAATTCTGGTGCAGTTGCCCGGCATCGACGACCCGGCCCGCGTGCAGCAAATCATCGGCGAAGCCGCTCAGTTGGAGATTGTCGAGGTTAAGGAGGGTCCATTTGCCACGCAGGAAGCCGCTCTCCAGCAAAAAGGCGGAATTCTCCCGCTAAACACCCGCCTGGTTCCCTGGATTCAGACGCAGGGCACGGAATGGTTTCTGGTCTCCCGGTCGGCCGTGGTTACGGGCGAAGATGTGCGCAGCGCCAAGGCCAGCCAGGATGAGTTCCGTAAGTGGGAAACCGATTTCACCCTCTCGCAGGAAGCCGCCGGCCGCTTCGAGAACTTCACCGGAAGCCACATCAACGAGCGACTGGCAGTGATTCTGGACAACCAGGTGCGCAGCGTGGCCACCATTCAATCCAAGATTTCGGACAGTGGCCGCATCTCCAATCTGAGCAGCCAGCAGGAAGCGTCGGATCTCGCTTTGGTGATGAACTCGGGTTCTCTGCCGGCGTCGATCGTATACGAAGAGAGGCGCACCGTGGGCCCGTCGTTAGGCGCCGATTCGATTAAGCAGGGCATCATCGCCGGCGCGGCCGGGTTGCTCGCCGTGGTTCTGGTGATGCTCATCTATTACAAAAAGAGCGGCTTGAACGCCATTCTCGCGCTGGTTCTCAATACTGTGATTTTGATGGCGGCGCTGTCGTATTTCGGCGCGACTCTCACACTTCCCGGGATCGCCGGCGTGATCCTCACCATCGGTATGGCGGTTGATAGCAACGTGCTGATCTTCGAAAGAATTCGTGAGGAACTGCGCGCCGGGAAGGCCGTGATGGCGGCCGTGGACGCGGGTTTCTCCA
>Ga0182030_10023163_pt1 | contig 11505 bp, 10 predicted proteins | sample 812S3MmetaG_FD_121299 | JGI IMG/M metagenome (GOLD analysis project Ga0182030, IMG submission 121299) | Permafrost microbial communities from Stordalen Mire, Sweden - 812S3M metaG (Illumina Assembly) | ecosystem: Environmental > Terrestrial > Soil > Wetlands > Permafrost | place: Sweden...
ACGCCTAAATCCGGCGGCAGTTGAGCGCCCTTGTTGACGGTGAACTCTTTAATGTTGGCCGCCATCATTTCGTCGATGGTCTGCGGTTTTTTGCTGAAAGTCTTTTGCGGGGCGAACGTCCCCCAAAAGCACTTGCACGAATCGTTCAGCTTCACCTGGACATAATTATCCAGGTCGTTCCAATCGATGCACACCGCCGACATGAAACGGACCATCGCGCTCATATCGATCTTGTTCAGCTTCGCCTGTTCATAACGGCCCAGAGCGCCTTCAAAATCCTCCTTGAACGGCCTGACCGGGCTCCACCACGGAGTGATGCCGTACTGCGTGGCCGCCGCGGTGCCCGCCGTCAGCTTAAACAACTGGAGATCCTTGGGCAGAATCTCGATCCGTACCGTCCCCGCCCCGAACGCCGACTGATCGCTCGGCCGTAGCGTTTTAAAGTCCTGCAACGTCAGGTTCTCATTTATCATGACGACTCCGGGCTGTTTTTAATTGAGAGCACCTGCGAATTCCAGTATCAGACCCCCCGCGCGCGGTCGAGCTTTAGCGCGCTGAATGCTAAATTTTCCGCGTCACGTTTTCTCGCCTGGTGCCGCGCCGCCATGTCTCCTCGTTCCGGGACCCGCGATCGTCCCCTGGACGCGCGTGGACCATGCCCGCAGAATCCCCCACACGCTGCATGGGAGGCGAACATGGCACACCGCATCGGCATCTCCGGTATCACCGGCCGCATGGGCCAACTTCTGGCCGAGGAAATCCCGGCCGCCGGCGCGGCGCTGTCCGGCGGCATCGGACGGGCGGGGTCCAATAAGCCCGCCCCCGCCGGGGTTACACTGTGGCCCGATCTCGCCGCGCTCGCCGAAGCCTCCGACGTGGTGATCGATTTCACCCACGCATCGACCGCTCAGGCCACCGCCGCGACGATGGCGAAAGCCGGCAAGCCCTGGATCCTGGGGGCCTCCGGCCTGTCCGCCGCCGACGAAGCCGCCGTCGAGGTCGCGGCTCACTCGATCCCGATCGTCTATGCGTCCAACTTCTCGGCCGGCGTGAACCTGGTGCTGGCGCTGTGTGAACGGATGGGCGCCGCGCTGCCCGCCGAAACCTACGACGCGGAAATCATGGAGATGCATCACCGGCAGAAGGTCGATGCCCCCTCCGGCACGGCCGTCGGCATGGGCCGGGCCGTCGCCAAAGGACGCGGCCAGAAGCTGGAAGACGTCATGGAGAGCGGCCGACACGGCCACACCGGCCCGCGCAAGACCGGCGCGATCGGCTTCGCGGCGCTGCGCGGCGGTCAGGTCGTGGGTGAACACACGTTGATCTTCGCCTCCGACACCGAGCACATCGCCCTGACCCACCGCGCCTTCGATCGCCGTGCCTTCGCCAGCGGCGCGGTACGAGCCGCGTTGTGGGTGGCCGGCAAGCCAGCCGGCCTTTATTCGATGATGGATGTGCTCGGCATGGCGTGAGCGGGGGACCCGTATAGGCATCAAGTTAAGGCCGGCGAAGGCGAAATTTTCCCCCAAACGTCATCCTCGGGCTCGACCCGAGGATCGGCCCGCCCCGGCACCTTGCCCGACTTTTCACGTCCTTGGCGTGTCGAGTGATCCTCGGGTCGAGCCCGAGGATGATGGGAAGAGGGGCATTTTCTTCTCGCGGCGCTTAACTTGACGCCTATGCGGGGGACCCGGGCCTTCCTCCCTCGTCACCCTGCTCCACTCACTGCTCAGGGCCGCAGCTTCCGGCCGGGCTCCGCCAGCTTCAGATTGGCGCCGTGCACATGGTCGTATTCGCCCAGGTGCCAGCCATGCGCGCCGTACATGTTCAGGGCGCCGTCCTGGCCGTCCCACTCGTAGACAACCCCGTCCGGGTCTCTCCATCGTATTCGGTCATCGTCGCGCGCGATTCGGACGGCGTCCGGAAACGCCGGCAAACACTCAGGCGCTGGGCAGTCGCGATGATACGTCTGCCGCGAGGCGGGTTCGGGTTGGTGATGGGTGAAGAATGTCATAACCAGTCGAACCTACGCCAAAATGGTTGACGAATCGTAAACGCCTTCGCGTCCGGCGCGAAATTCCCCGGCCCGGCACCTGGGCCTCGCCTGATGTGCGCGGACCGTGCTCCGCCAGCCCCTCAACGTCATGGCCGGGTCGAGCCCGGTGATGACGAGCAGTGGCCGCGATCCTCCCAGCCAACCCGGCGAAAGGACGGCGAAAGGGTGTTTAACCTTGACCCTGCCTGTCCGTTCCGTCACACACCGCCGGTCCTGAATCAAAGTTATCGGCGCCGTCACGGAGAGAGCCCACCATGCGCGACACTGGCGAGTATTTGTTCACTTCCGAGTCGGTCTCCGAGGGCCATCCCGACAAGGTCGCCGACCGGCTCAGTGACACCGTGCTCGACGCGTTCCTGGCGGCCGACCCCTATTCCCGCGTGGCGTGTGAGACGCTGGTCACCACCAACCGTGTCGTTCTCGCTGGCGAAACCCGCGGCCCTGAGTCGGTGACGCCCGAGTTGCTGACCCATCTCGCCCGCATGGCGATCCGTGACATCGGCTATGAGCAGGCTGGATTTCACTGGCAAAACGCCCAGGTGACGGTGCTGCTGCACTCGCAGTCGTCGGATATCGCGCAGGGTGTCGATAGCACCGGCAACAAGGATGAGGGCGCCGGCGATCAGGGCATCATGTTCGGCTACGCCTGCCGTGAGACCGCGGGCCTGATGCCGGCGCCGCTGTATTACGCGCACGAAATCCTCCGCACGATGCGCGACCGGCGCGTCGCCGGCGATCCGTCGATCGTCGGCCTGCTGCCGGACGCCAAGAGCCAGGTCACGTTGCGCTATATCGATGGCAAGCCGGTCGGCGCGACCTCGATCGTCGTGTCCACCCAGCATGAGGAGCAGCTGGAGCAGGTCGATATCAAACGCATGCTCTGGTCGCTGGTTGAAGAGACGCTGCCCAAGGGCTGGATGCCGCCGGAGGGCGAGTTTTACGTCAATCCAACCGGCAAGTTCGTCATCGGCGGACCGGATGGCGATTGCGGCCTGACCGGGCGGAAGATCATCGTCGATACGTATGGCGGCGCCTCCCCGCACGGCGGCGGCGCTTTCAGCGGCAAGGACCCGACCAAGGTGGATCGCTCGGCCGCGTATGCGTGCCGCTATCTGGCCAAGAACGTCGTGGCGGCGGATCTGGCCGACAAATGCACGCTACAGATCAGCTACGCGATCGGCGTTTCGCATCCATTGTCGGTCTATGTCGATCTGCATGGCACCGGCAAGGACGTGGACGAGGTCAAGCTGGAAGCCACTCTGCGTGACGCGATGAACCTGACGCCGCGCGGCATCCGGGAGCATCTGCATCTGAACCGGCCGATTTACGTGCCCACCTCCGCGTACGGTCACTTTGGCCGCGAGCCGGATGAAGCGAAGGGCACCTTCACGTGGGAAAAGACGGATCTGGTGCCGGTGCTGAAGGCGGCCCTCGGCCGGTAAGCGGCACCCGGGTCAAGCCGCCGCCGGACCGGCTCTACGGGCGGGCGAGGGGTCACAAGCTCCGCCCGCGCCAGGAAAAACTGCTGGACGTGACGCTGCCGCGGTTGCTGGTGAACCCGGACGATCCAGGGGGGTCGTTCGCGATCCGCCCGTCCGCGCTGTGGCTGGAAGTCGGCTTCGGCGGCGGCGAGCACGCTCTGGCCCAGATCGCCGCGTTCCCGGGCGTTGGCCTGATCGCCTGCGAAGTGTTCGAGAATGGCATTTGCTCGCTGCTGTCTCGGCTGGTGCCGGAGGGCGGCGAGGCAGACGAGACCTTGCCGGGCAATCTGCGCCTGTGGCCGGACGATGCGCGGCTGCTGCTGGCGAAATTGCCCGACGCGTGTCTGGACCGGCTGTTCCTGCTATTCCCGGACCCCTGGCCCAAGGCGCGCCACGCCAAGCGGCGGTTCGTGCATCCCGCGATGCTGCCCGTGGTGGCGCGGGTGCTAAAGCCCGGAGGCATCTGGCGCGTCGCCAGCGACGATCCGACGTATCAGGAGTGGGTTCGCTCGGTCATGGCGATGCAAGCCCTGTTCGACGCGCCGCCACCGGCGGAGACGAGGCCGATGGGCTGGCCCCCGACCCGATATGAGATGAAGGCGCTGCGAGCGGGACGCGCGCCGCTGTATTGGACGTTCGTTCGCCGGTGACCGCTTAACTCTGGCCGGCTTTCACGACACGAAGTCCGCCATTCGAGCAGGCCACGATCGCCTGGGCCTTGCCGTCATTATCGGAAAACTCAACCAGCGATGTCGTCTCATCGAGCGGTTCGACGACAGTGCCCACGGCGCCACGTGGCAGTCCAAAATCCGGGCGATCAATCAGCAACGCGACCACGTCGAGCAACGCGGGATGGCGTTCTTCCACAGGAGTGTTCACGTTCATCACAGCACCCAACATGAAACCAGCCGGGGACAAATTTCTCCGGTTCGGACGATCCAAAGGCTTCTTACCATCGCGGTGTAACCGTGTCTCGTTAATCGCGAGTCGATACGCCACAGATTGCCCCAGATATCACGCGCCAGCGGCGTGGCTTCGGCGCTGTTCGCCTCTGTGAGCAGCACGGCTCGCAATCAGGCAGCGTGTTCACGACCCAGGCCAAGGGCATTCCGAAAGACACGGGCTTTGTGGCCGCCTCGTGGATGAGTGGGGTTCAGGCAGTAGTTCTCGATTTTGCCGAGATCGACGATCGCCAAAGCGCCGTGCGGAAGATGGAGAGCCATGTTGCCTCACGCGCCGGCGTTGGATGAGGCACATGAGACCACGCCGTGGTAAACAAAGTGTCGATAGTCCTTCCTCTTCGTCTCATCACACGGCATGGTCCTCCGATCTCCGCCCATGCCACAAAAACCACTCCACAGGCGTGATCGTGACGGAAATGCAACGGTATGACCGCTCCAAAACGTCAGATGCATCTCGGCGTCTTCGTCCTCGGCACCGGCAATCATTCGGCCGGCTGGCGCTACGACGGGGCCGCCACCAGCAACAACCAGCTTGCGGTCATCCAGGAGATCGCCCGCATCGCCGAGCGCGGCAAATTCGACCTGCTGTTCGTCTCGGACGGCCTCGTGATGAACCCGGGCGATCACCCGTCGTTTCTCTGCCGGTTCGAGCCGACCACCCTGATCTCCGTCCTCAGCGCCGTCACCACCCGGCTCGGCCTCGGCGCCACCGTCTCCACCAGCTACAGCGAGCCATTCAATGTCGCGCGCATTTTCTCCTCGCTCGACCACATCAGCGCCGGGCGCGCCGCCTGGAACGTCGTGACCAGCACGCAGCCCGCCGCCGCGCTCAATTTCAGCCGGAAGGAGCAGATGGAGCACGAGCATCGCTACGAACTCGCCAACGAGTTCGTCGATGTCGTCAAGGGTCTCTGGAGCTGCTGGGAAGACGGCGCCATCGTCGCCAACAAGACGACCGGCCGCTTCATCGACGCCGGGAAAGTCGAGCCGCTGAATCATGAGGGCCGGTTCTTCCAGGTGAAAGGCCCGATCAACATGGCGCGGTCGCCGCAGGGCCATCCGGTGATCATCCAGGCCGGAGGCTCCCCGTCCGGCCTCGAACTGGCCGCGCGCACCGCCGACGTTGTCTTCTCGGTGGTGCAGGATCTCGACAGCGCCAAGGCCGCTTACGCCGACCTGAAGGGCCGGCTCGGGAAATACGGCCGGACGCCGGATCAACTGACGGTGCTGCCGGGCGTGATGCCGATCATCGGTCACACCGAGGCGGAGGCAAAGGAAAAGCTCGCCCGGCTGCAGAGTTTTCTGTCGCCGGACAATGCGTTGGTACTGGTCAGCAGCCGTCTCGGTTACGACGTTTCCGGCCATCCGTTGGATGGGCCGGTGCCGGCGCCACCCCTCGGCCAGGGGACGCGGACGTTTTCGAAGGTGCTTTACGAAACGGCGCGACGGGAGAACATGACGTTGAGCGACCTCTACAACCTGACCGCCGCGGCGCGCGGCCATTGGGTGCTGTGCGGCACGCCGGCGCGCGTCGCCGATACGCTGGAGGAATGGTTCCTCGCCGGCGCGGCGGATGGGTACAACATCCTGCCGCCGTATTTCCCCGGCGCTTTCGATGATTTCGTCGATCTGGTCGTGCCGGAGCTGCAACGGCGCGGACTGTTCCGGCGCGACTACGAGGGCATGACGTTGCGCGATCATTTCGGACTGAAGCGGGTGGCGGTGTAGGGTGGATAGGCTCATATCCACGATCGCTGAAGCGCGAGTCAGGTCGTTGGCACTACGTCATGGTCCACCTTGACCGGGCCATCCGCGTCAACACGACCGGGACACCGATGGTCCGGTCGAGGCCGGATAGACGAATCACGAACGGTACCGTTCCATCTACGGCACTACGCTCCGAGCCAATGGGGCTTGACCCGTTCATCTCACCCAGCACGATGTCGTGAGAGGATGGCCCGGTCGTCCCGGCCCTCGACCTCTCCGCCCTGAAGGAACGAGCCATGGCCGCGCTTGACCCCATTCTCTACACTGACGCGAAGCTGCGCCGCATCCTGTCCACGGTGCGCACCATCGCCATGGTCGGCGCCAGTTCCAACTGGAACCGGCCCTCGTATTTCGTCATGAAATACCTGCAAGGCAAAGGCTACCGCGTCATCCCGGTCAACCCCGGCACCGCCGGCAAGGAGCAACTGGGCGAGAAAATTTATGCGTCATTGCGCGACATCCCCGACAGCATCGACATGGTGGACGTGTTCCGCGCCTCCGACCAGGTCGGCCCGGTGGTTGACGACGCCATCGCCATTGGCGCCAAAGTGGTTTGGATGCAGTTGGGTGTGCGTAACGACGCGGCCGCCGAAAAAGCCGAAGCCGCCGGCATCGAAGTCATCATGAACCGCTGCCCCAAGATCGAATTCGGCCGACTGGGCGGCGAGTTATCCTGGAGCGGCGTCAACTCCGGCATCATCCGCAACCGCGCCGCGCAACCTCCGACCGACCGGCGCGCGAAGCCACAACCGTTGCCCGCCGCGAACGTGTCGTACGGCTTCGAAACCCGGGCGATCCACGCCGGGGCGGCGCCCGACCCAACCACGGGCGCGCGTTCCACGCCGATCTACCAGACCACGGCTTATGTATTCGACGATGTCGATCACGCCGCGTCATTGTTTAACCTGCACAACTTTGGCTACATCTATTCGCGCCTGACCAATCCGACCGTTTCGGTGCTGGAAGAACGCATCGCGTCACTGGAGGGCGGCCGCGCCGCCGTCGCCGCCGCCTCCGGCCATGCCGCGCAGTTCCTGGTGTTCGCGACGATGCTGGAACCGGGCGACGAGTTCCTGGCGTCTCGCGCATTGTATGGCGGCTCCCTGACGCAATTCGGCTTGAGTTTCAAAAAGCTTGGCTGGCACTGCCATTTCGTCGATCCGCTGGATCCGGAGAATTTTCGCCGCGCGCTGACGCCGAAGTGCAAAGCGATCTTCGTCGAAAGCCTGGCGAACCCGGGCGGCGTGGTGGTCGACATCGCCGCGATCGCCGAAATCGCACATTCCGTCGGCATCCCACTGATTGTCGATAATACGCTGGCGACACCGTTCCTGTGCCGGCCCTTCGAGTGGGGCGCCGATCTGATCACCCACTCGACCACCAAGTTCCTCGGCGGCCACGGCAACTCCATGGGCGGCATGGTGGTCGAGTCGGGAAAATTCGATTGGGCGGCATCGGGAAAATTCCCCTCGCTGACCGAGCCGGAACCCGCCTATCACGGCCTGCGCTTCTACGAAAACTTTGGGGATTTCGCCCTCACCACCAAAGCCCGCGCCGTCGCTTTGCGCGACTATGGACCGACGATGGCGCCGATGAACGCGTTCCTGACCATCACCGGCACCGAAACGCTCCACATTCGTATGGAACGCCATTGCGAGAACGCACAGAAAGTCGCCGAATTCCTGGCGGGACACGAGAAGGTCGCCTGGGTCTCCTACGCCGGTCTCGAGTCGAGTCCGTATCGGGCCCTGGCGAAGAAATACATGCCGAAAGGCGCCGGGTCGGTGTTCACCTTCGGCATCAAGGGTGGTTTCGAGGCTGGCATTAAACTGGTCGAAACCGTCGGATTGTTCTCGCATCTGGCGAATATCGGCGACACGCGCAGTTTGATATTGCATCCGGCCTCGACCACGCATCGCCAACTGACCGACGAACAGCGCCTGGCCGCCGGCGCGGGCCCCGACGTGATTCGGTTGTCGATCGGGCTGGAGACGGCGGCGGATCTGATCGCCGACCTGGATCAGGCTTTGGCGGGCGCCTGACTACCCCATCACCACCTGAATCGGCGCCGGCGCGTTGGTCACGCGCAGCACGCCGCACCCCGCCGGATCGCCATCGGCCTGCGCCGGCAACGGTTCGTTGCCGATGAAATCAATCCGGTTCGCCCGAACGTGCCGTACACCGGGCGCATGCCCTAAAAGATTAAATGGCAACGCCGCGCCATACATCATCGCGGACCACGGACCGCCGTGATCGAACAGCATGACCGAGAACCCAGGCTCCCCCGGCCTCGCGTCGGCCGCCAGCCGAAAACGTCCGCCATACAACCGGCCTTTCGACACGATCACGCTCGCCGCCTGAGTTTCCATCTCATCCAGCCGCACCCGGATCGGTGGAAAGCCATAACGCGTCAGTTCCGCCATCGAGCGCAGCACGTACGCCCCCTTGCCGAACAATTTTTTCATCGAAAACGACACGTGCTTCACCACGTGCGCGTCGAACCCCACGCCCAGCATTTGCACGAACAACCGGTCTCCCTGGGCCGATGAGGCAATCCCGGGCCATAACGTCGTCGTGCGCCCGAATGCCAGCGCGGCCGCCACGGCTTTCGGGGAAAACGGCAACCCCAGTTCGTGCGCCAATACATTGGCGGTCCCCAGCGGAATGACCCCAAGCCGCGCGCCGGTTCCCATCAATCCGTTGGCGACCTCGGCGATCGTGCCGTCGCCTCCCGCCGCGACCACCATCGGCTCGCCACGCTTCACCGCTTCCAACGCCAGCGATTCGGCATGACCCGCCCGGCATGTCTCCGCGAGTTCAAGACGCACGCCATTCGCCACCAGAACATCCAGCACACGCCACAGCAAATGCGCGCGACGCCGCCCAGCGACCGGATTGAAGACGATGACCAAGCCGTTTGGCCTTTCGGAGATGGACGCGAATCCATGCGCCGTATGCAATGGAAGATTGCGTCGATGACAGCAAGTCGCGTCAATTGAGTGACGTTTTGGTGACAAAACCATGACTTCGCGCATGCTTGTGGATTTTTCATCTGGTCATCGAAACTTCACTGACGCGGCGCGGGCTTGCCGGTATGTGCTGCGCATTAATGAACGCGCCCCTTCTCTCCGTTCCTGGATTCGGTGCTCGCGCCGAATACCGGAGCATCTTCATCTCCGACACCCATTTAGGGACCAGGGGATGCCGCGGCGATTTCCTCGCCGATTTTCTTCGCCGTTGCAGCGCGGAGCATTTGTTTCTGGTCGGTGACATCATCGACGGTTGGCGATTGCGCAAATCGTGGTACTGGGATGAACAACACGACGACGTGCTGCGGCAGATTCTGCGCCACGCGCGGTCCGGCACCAAAGTTACTTACATCCCCGGCAATCACGACGAAATGTTTCGCTCCTGGTTGCCCGCCGGAGTCGATATCAGCGGCATCCGGCTGGTCAAGGAAGCCGAGCACGTCACGGCCGATGGCAAGCGCTTTTTAATCATGCACGGCGACGAATTCGACAACGTCGTCCGCTACGCCAAATTTCTCGCGCTGCTCGGCGACTGGGCTTACACCACCGCGCTGGTCGCCAATCGCTACTTCAATATCGCGCGCCGCCATCTGGGCCTGCCGTATTGGTCGCTGTCCGCCTGGCTGAAACGCCAGGTCAAGGAAGCGGTGAAGGCGATCGATCGTTTCGAGTCCGCGCTGGCCGCCGAGGCACGCCGCCGCGGCTTCGATGGCGTCGTATGCGGCCACATCCACCACGCCGAAATGCGTGAGGTCGATGGCATCATGTACATGAACGATGGCGACTGGGTCGAAAGCTGCACCGCTCTCGTCGAGCACCACGACGGCCGTATGGAACTCATCGATTGGGCCGCCCTGAACCGGCTGTCGTTCTTCGAACCGAAGCAGTCCCGGGTCACGCAAACTGCCTGACCTGATCCCCTTTCCAGACCTGATCGAGATGCTGCCCGACACTCCCTCGCACCGCATCCTGATCGTCTCCGACGCGTGGCATCCGCAGGTCAACGGTGTGGTGCGCACGTTGTCCACCGTCGTCGCCGAGTTGCAGGCGATGGGTCACGTGGTGGACGTGATCGGTCCGGACCGCTTTCGTACCGTTCCGTGTCCGACCTATCCCGATATCTCCCTGTCGCTGTTTCCCCGGCGCAGTCTCGTCCGGATGATCCAGGAGTTTCGCCCGGAGGCCTTGCACATCGCCACCGAAGGCCCTTTGGGTCTCGCGGCGCGCCGCTGGGCTTTGCGCACCGGATTTCGTTTCACCACCGCGTTCCACACCCGATTCGCGGAATATCTGCAAGCGCGCACCGGGATTCCCGTGCGCCCGGTGTATGCCTGGATGCGGCACTTTCACGACGCGGGCGCCGGAACGATGGTCGCCACGAAGTCCCTGCGTGACGAACTGACGGCCCGCGGCTTCAGTCAGATCCGCCCCTGGTCGCGCGGCGTCGATCTCGATCTGTTCAAGCCCGAGCCTCGGGAAAACTGGGACCTGCCGCGACCGATCTTCATTTATGTCGGGCGAGTCGCGGTCGAAAAGAATATCGGCGCGTTCCTGGATCTCGATCTGCCTGGCTCGAAGGTGGTTGTCGGCGGTGGCCCGCGACTGGCGTCGTTGCGCCGCGAGTATCCTGCGGTGACCTTCACCGGCCCGCGCTACGGCGCGGAGCTGGCGCGTGCGTACGCCGGCGCCGACGTGTTCGTGTTCCCCAGCCTGACCGACACCTTCGGGTTGGTGATCCTGGAGTCGCTCGCGTGCGGCACCCCGGTCGCGGCGTTTCCCGTGACGGGCCCCAAGGACGTGCTGACCGGCGCGCGCGGTTGCGTTGGGGCGGTCAGCACCGATCTGCGCCAGGCCGCTCTGGACGCGTTGAGCGGCGATCGTGCCGCCTGTCGCGCGCACGCCGAGCTTTATTCCTGGCGCGCCTGCGCGGAGCTGTTTCTGTCGCATTTGATGCCGATGCGCGAGGCGTCCTGAGGGGAGCGAGCGTCAGGGCGCTGCCCCATAGGCATGGGAATAAGCCATCGGGGAAGAAAATGTCCGCCTCTTCCCGTCATCCTCTGGCTCGACCCTACAAGATTCGCACAAGTGCGGAATGAATATCTCCCATCCAGGACTCGTGAATCCCGCCATAGTCCAGGGGACGCGGCTCGGGCGTTCCGTGTCCGGTTCAGAAGCCTCGTTTGTTTTCGCTCGGTTTTCTGCCGCCTCCG
>Ga0182030_10023168_pt1 | contig 11503 bp, 19 predicted proteins | sample 812S3MmetaG_FD_121299 | JGI IMG/M metagenome (GOLD analysis project Ga0182030, IMG submission 121299) | Permafrost microbial communities from Stordalen Mire, Sweden - 812S3M metaG (Illumina Assembly) | ecosystem: Environmental > Terrestrial > Soil > Wetlands > Permafrost | place: Sweden...
TCGGCGGAAGGCAACAAATCCTGGGAAATGATCCCTTGCAACGCGTTGGAGAGCTGCAAAATGACCTGCCTTTGCGCGCTGCCTTCAAATACGCCGGTGATTCGTTCCAAGGCGTGGGAAACATTCGGTGAATGCATTGTGGCCAGCACCAGATGCCCGGTTTCTGCCGCCGTCAACGCCGTGGAAATCGCCTCATGGTCGCGCATTTCCCCAACCACAATCACGTCTGGATCCTGCCGCAGAACATGGATCAAGGCGCGGTTGAACGACCGCACGTCCGTCAGCACTTCCTGCTGCACCACGATGGCGCGCTTGTTTTCGTGGACAAATTCAATCGGGTCTTCGATCGTGACAATCTTGCAGCGGCGTTCCTCGTTGATGAGATCTACAAGATAATTCAGCGTTGTGGTTTTCCCCGCACCCGTCGGACCGGTTATCAACACCAATCCATTTGGTTTGCGCGCCAATTCGTCCAACTTCTCCGGCAGGCCCAGTTCAGCGCGGGTGGCCACCTTCTCACCGCAAAAGCGCAGACTCAATTCCGGGTGGTTGTTGCGCCGGTAAAACGTGGCTCGCACGCGTCCTGCGACGCTGTGGAGGATGGAGATGCACAGCTCCCATTCCTGCTCGAATTTTTTCCGTTGCAGATCATTCATTAGGCTGTCGGCCATCTCGGTCACTTCTGCCTCGGTCAGCGCGTCCTCGTCCGCGATGATAATCTCACCGTTCACTCGGAATGCCGGCGGCACTCCCGCCACCAGATGCAAATCCGAAGCGTCAAATTCATTCACCGACGACAGCAGTCGGTTCAAGTTATCATGATTCATTATTTGAATAATCCCCGCCATTTACCGTGCAGTCTCGCCAGCAGCCCCACCTGCGAAGCCCGGTGCAATGCTTCGATTACCTCCTCGCTGTGCGGATTCAACTGCTTTGCCTGCGTAAAGGACACCTTTGCCGCGCCGACCATACCGATCGCCTGCTGACAATGCCCCTGTTCCAGCCACAACAAAAAATTACCGGGGTTCAGATCCACCGCCGCCTGAATCAGCTTCAGCGCGAGCACAAATTGTTCATAATAAAACCGGATGCGGGCCGCAAGCCACGCAATGAACCAGTCGTGCGGCGCGAGCAACTGCGCTTTTTCAAAACAGTAATCTGCCCGCGTTTCCGCGCGCGCCAGCAGCACATCGCCCCGCGCCAGCCAGACGTAGGGCGTGTCGCCGCGCTCCTCGATGGACGCATCAGAAAAGGCCAGCGCGCCTTGCAAGTCACCGCTGCGGCCCAGCGCGACTGCCTTGGCCGCGAAGAGTTCCGGCTCATTCGGGAACCGTTCCAGCGCCTTGTCCGCCCATAGTTTGGCTTCGCGATATTCACCCAGCTCGATCAGCATCCGCACCTGGCCGGTCCACGCGCTGGCGTTCTTGGTGTTATATTCCAAAACTTTAGAATAAAAGCGCAGGCCCTGCTCGAAGTTGCCAGTTTCAAATGCCGTCCGCGCCTCGGCCAGATAATACGCCTCGTCCTTGACGAGGGCCTTTGGTTCCGGCCGAAACTCGTTGTCGGATCCGTCAGAAAATTCCAGATTAACGAATCGGCTCATGGTAAAAATTGTTTCCGCCAGAACCAGCGGTGCAGCGGTTTGCCGAAAAAATTTGTTTCTGGCACGTCGGCCAGGCCCAACATGGCACTGCTGATCCTATCCTCTCCGACATCACCGTGCCCGCTTATATCAAGATTCGGCCAGATGAACCAATGTTTTTCCGACACCGTCAATGCTCCAGCGTGCGGCATATACGGCAAATTGGTTTGCCAGATTCCGTTGACGGAAAATAAATTTGTGGAAAAAACAATCTGATCGTGTGCCTGCGCCAGCACTGGCCCCAAGCTCAAGCCGTTTCGCAACCAGACCGTCCCGCCATGGTAATTATTGCCCACGGCATCCTCATCGAATTTGTAGGCCACCCAGTCGCCGCGCTGGATGAGACGCGCCCGAAAACTTCGTTGCACGACGATTACATGGCCATTCATCCGCAGCGGTGTCACCCAGTGACCCTGGATGTAATTGCGCGCCGGCAGATAAAGCAGTAGTCCGATCGCCAGCAATATCAGAAATGTGAACGCCAGCCTCGACCGGAACGTTTCGTCCGCCATCAGTGGATTGCAGTAATAAACAAGGCCCGTGGCATGTAGCGAAATCAACAATCCAAAGGCAAAATTAGCCGCCGGATAACCCAGCCACGCGACAAATATCATGATTAGTGCGGTGCTGGTCGCCAGGGCGGCATGTCCCCAGAGCCGTGGTCCCCGAAGCCAGACTGCCAGTCCCGGCACAAAAAAACCGGCGACCAGCGCGCCGGTTTTCATCTCACGCGGAAGTTTAATACGGTCCATCGCCAGCCGGCGGCGCAGAAAGTTTCCGAAATAAAAAAACGGTGAATACCACCGCGCCCGCGGTGGATAAAAAACCGGATGTTCTTCTGGAGTATGGGTTCTGGCCATGGATCCAACCGGGAATCGGGTTCCCGGAAATTCGGTTTAGTGTCGCTGGTCAATGCGATACTGCACCTGTTCTTCCGGCTCGTAAAACTCGCTCGTCTGCTGTTGCGACTTCATCTCGCCGACAATTTCCTCAAAGATTTTTGCGGCGGCGAGACAGCCGCGGCCCTTGAAGCCTTTGACGTGCAGCTCGACCTCGCCGGTTTTACCGATGGTGATTTCAAATTCTCGTTGAGGCATAATCAATTCTCCCAATGCCGGACTTTCAACCGGATGGAACGGTCTTCGGTCACTTCCTCCTCCACCACGTTGAACCCGCGCGACCGCATTTCGTTCATCAACTTCTGATAAACATATTGCTGCACGACCGCCTGGCTTAATTCCTCGCCCAGCGCTCGCAACGTCTCGTCGCTTTGGCCGTTGCCGGTCACGCACAAAGCAGCTTTGCCGCGCGCGTCGCGTGAAAATGTAACCGTCACGCCCTCGCGCGACACGGCAATCCGCTGATCGCGGCCCAGCTGGTTGGTCACTACCTCACTGCGTTCGATTTCCAGTTTCACCGCGTTGGTGTTTTTGTGGACGATCTCGCTGCTGGGCAGGCCTTTTTTCACTTCGGCGGCTACTTGATAGCCCAGCGAACTCGCGGCCGCCACCACTGCCGCGCTAAAGGCAGGCCAAGCCATGATGACCACCGGCGTTAAGATGCAAACTGCACTCATGATGATTTGAAAGTTGGCTTTGTTTTAAGTTTAGACTGGGCTTTCGCCCTTTCGTCACGCGACAAAGGCAAAGATTTATACCGGTTGCGCCGCTGCGCCCGCGCCTCTGCGATGCTGCGTCCGATCAAAACCAGCAGGAGCACCCCGAGCCACGCCGCAGCGAACGGCCAGTATTTGAGCAAATCGTAACTATCCGCGGCCTGGAAAAAAATTCCGATGACCAGCGGCCCGGCGAATAGCACCACCAGCGTGATAAAAAAAAGTGGCACGAACCGTCGGTCTTTGAAATAGTCGAACCAGTTTTCCATGGTCTTAATCCTTCACAATTCCATTCGCCTAACGCTGCTGGCTTTGTTGGTATCGCGCGGCACGCTGGCATTGCGGGCGCGGCCTTCCGCCCAGTTGCGCAGGCGGTTGATCTGCTCGTCCATCGTCTTGGCCAGCGGCACGGTCTGCGCCAGCGTCGCCAGCACAGATTCAGTGCTGATTTCCCGGCTCGAATAAAACGCGTCGTAAAGCGCGCTGTTAATGGCCTCCTCGATTTCCGCGCCGCTGCAATCCTTGCTCGCCTCCGCCAGTGCCGCCGTGTCGAACTGTTCGGCGTCCCGGCCGCGCCGGCTGATGTGAATGCGGAAAATCTCCTTCCGCTCCTCGGCCGACGGCAAATCCACAAAAAAAATTTCATCCAACCGTCCCTTGCGCAGCAACTCCGGCGGCAACTGCGAAATATCGTTGGCCGTGGCCACTACAAACACCGGCGCGGTTTTTTCCGAGAGCCATGTCAGGAAAGTGCCAAACACGCGGGCCGTCGTGCCGCCGTCAGTTGCGCCCGATCCTTGCGAGCCGGCGAACGCCTTGTCAATTTCATCCACCCACAGAATCGCCGGCGCAACCGATTCTGCGACGGCAATGGCGCGACGCACATTCTCTTCGGACGACCCCACGAGACTGCCAAACATCCGGCCCATATCGAACCGCAGCAACGGCAGTTGCCATTGATTGGACACGGCTTTGGCACACAAACTTTTGCCGCAGCCTTGCACGCCCAGCATCAAAATTCCCTTTGGTGCCGGCAGGCCGAACGCCCGCGCCTCCTTGGTGAAAGCCGCCACACGCTTGTCCAACCAGTCTTTCAACACGGCCAATCCGCCGATGTTTGAGAAACTATCTTCTGTTGTGTAATATTCCAGCAATCCACTCTTGCGGATGATCTGCTGCTTCTCGGCGAAAACTTCACTGACATCATCTCCGCACAACCGTTCGGATTTGACGATGATTTTGGCGAAGACATTTTCCGCTTCGCCGAGCGTCAAGCCCAGCGCCGCCTGCAACAACCGTTCACGCCCGGCATCATCCAGTTCGATTTTCACCTGCTTGAACTGCCGGACATCCTCGATGATCTTGTCGAGCAACCCGCTCAAATCCTCGCGCGAGGGCAATGGATAATTTAGCACCGTTATTTCTTTTTCCAACTCTGGCGGAATTTCCATCATCGGCGAAATAAGAACGATGGTTTTGAAGCTGTTCTTCAGATGCAGCGCAATCTCCTTAAGCTTCCGAACGATGGCATAATTGTTCTTGGTAAGAAACGGATGAAAATCCTTGAATATATAGATCGCCGGCTCGACCTGCTCGATGACCTGGTCGAGAGCCATCAACGGGTCCTTTGTCGCAACATTGCGGTTTTTGTGCGATTGGATGGAGGTGCCGGCGGGCACAATGCCGGTGCTGTAGCTCCACTCGAACACTTTCTTTTGGCGTTTGGTGGCTATCTCCACGATGGCGTTTTGCACGCGCATTTCCTCGCTGGAAATGACATAAAGAATGGGATAGCGCGCCCGGATGAGGGTTTCGAGTTCAGTTTGGAAGTTCATTTTTCAAAAATGTGTTTTCTGACCGCCCGTTGGTTCATGGCCTCGTCCGTCGGATTCATTTCCGCCAGCACACCGGCCAACCCTGACGAAATGTTGTGCGCCAGAATTTTGCCGTTGGGCAAAATCAAAATTTCACTGACCGACTTTGCGGCCGAGGATTTCGCAACCTTGTTTGTCGTCCGGTGTTTCATGAAATTAAATTCAAACCCAGCGCGCGCGCCAGCCCAAAGGCAAAATCATTTTCCGCTGCTGACGTCGGCAGTTGTAATTCCGCGTGCCGGCGCGCTTGCCAGGCCGGCCAGAAACCGGCGCGCAAATTCACCTTCACACTGGGCATCTGTTCCGCGAGCCATTCTGCGACCGGCCGCCAGCAACAATGCGCATGGCCGGGCATGAGTAGATGCCGGACGATTAATTCGCTTTGCGCGTTGGCCCAAAGTAGGTTTGCCTGAACAACGCGGACGTAATCGGGAACTTTTGCCAGCCGCTGCGCGCAGGCGTCGTTGCCAAATTTGAAATCAGCCAGCCATACGTCAAACATTCCGTCGAGCAATTCCCGGGCTTGCACCGTGCCGTGCGCGTTGGTTTTCCAGACCAACTTGGCCGACTCCGGCAAAAGGGAGAGCAATTCCAGCGCGGATGGCAAATGAATGGTCGGTTCGCCACCCAGCACCATGACGGTTCGCGCACCGGCCTGAAGGGCGGCGTTCGCGCGTGCCGCCATTTCCCACGCAACAAAACCTGCGCCTGACCGAGGATTCCAGCTTGATGCGCCGGTGATGCAAAAGTCGCAGCGAAGGTCGCATCCGCTCAAGGCCACGGCGAACACAGGAATCAGCTCCAATTCATCCGAGACTTCAACTTGGGCCGAAAAGAAGTGGGAGTCTGCGCCGACATGGCACAAGCCGGTTTCACCTGCCAGCCGGTTCACGCCACAGTTGTGCTCACAGAGCCGGCAGTCGGCCAGCATTGCCCGCGCACGAATCGCGCGTTCGCGTGCCAACGACGCTCGCGACTGGCGCATTCTGAAAAGAGGTTTTGGCTCGACACAGATCATAATTCAAGCCGGCTTATCCGTTCTGAATGAGCCATGTGACTCGGACGGCTCATGAGCCATTTGTGCTTGAGCCAGAGATATAGCCAGCCGGTCAATCCACCCGCAGCCAAAATCAGCGCCGAAACCAACCCCATGGAGAGGCTTATGACGGCTAAACTGACGGCTGCCACACATATGACCAGTTTCCATACCGTTATTTCGCCAAAAACCGGCACGTTGATGATTTCGCAACCGGACAGAAACCCCCAGGCAACGAGCAAACCGAAGATCATCGGCGCGGCACCTGTTACTGTCGTCGAAGTGAAGAATTGCATAAGTGCCATTGCCATACCTGCGCCGGCAACTGCCACGATGCAATAGAGCCAGAGTTGGGTCCGAGACCAGTGGCGTTCGAGCATTCCACCCAGCATGACCAGCGCCAGACAGTTCATGACGAGATCCATAATTCCTGCCGGCAACAAAGCATAGGTCACAAGCCGCCAGAGTTGGCCTTTCCAGAATTTCGCCCCATTCAAGACGAGCCAGTCAGAAAGGTTAAAGGCATGAACCAGGTTTCCCATGACCGCCGCCAGATAAGCCGCCGCCAGCAGGCCCAACAACATCCGCACGCCAGGCGTGAGCAGAACCAGAAATCGTTGCCAGAAACCTCTCATGGTTCAGCGTCTGAATAAATTCTTCCACCATGAACGCGATGCCGGCGGCGAGATTTGTGCCGTTGATTTCTGCAGCCTTTGCGTGATTTCCGGTGGCACGCTGGTTTGCGCGGCATCAAAGCGAAGCAATTCATCCGAGTTGGAAAATTCGCGCGCGGCTTTGGATTCCGTCTGTTGTTCTGCGACTATATCCTGCTTCTGGTTAAGTTTGGTGTGCTGTTTCATGCGGCATCTCCTTAATTCGTTTTTTCAAAGTGCGTGGCAAAAGCTTTGCGAGCGCGATGCAGTTTGCCGCGCACGGCGTCCGTGGACTGGCCGACGAGCGCGGCAATTTCGTCGTAGCTCAACTCTTCGTCGGCGACAAGCAGAAGCAGCAGGCGGTATTCGTCTGGCAGGGCATCCAGGGTTTGCTGGATACGCTGGCCCAGTTCCTTGGTTTCCAGAACACGCAAGGGCGAATCGGATTTTGCCGGGGAATTTTCCCAGACGGCATCCTCGGAAGTGGTGTGGATATGACGATTATGCCACGACTGGCAAAGGTCATTGCAATGGTTGATGGCGATGCGGTAAAGCCAGGTGCGCACGGAGGCATCACCGCGAAATTGATCCAGCCGACGGAAGGCCTTCAGAAAAACGTCATGAGTTGCATCCTCGGCCCTCGGCACATCGCCCAAAAACCGCAGGGCGAGATAGAAAATCGCCCGACTGTGTAGGTCGTAAAGACGGGCCAACTCCGGAGCCGCCCATCCGGCAGGCGCTCCAACCTCAACATCTTGACCTGCTATAGGTTCGTTCATGAGTGTATTCACCGCCGATTAGACATCGAAGCCGCAGAAATGTCACGCGGCACCTCAGAAAAATCCATTTGGATGCTTTTCAAAAACCAGAAGCTTATCTGTTTTAGCCTCTGTCTGTGGGCTTTACGAGTGTGCCATTGACACAATGCCAAAGGTTTGAAAGTGTCGTTGCGTCAGCAGCTTAAGCTGGCTCGCCTTCTTTCACAAACTTGTCGCGCCCATCGCCACGATCTGACGGTCTGCGCCGAATGTATGTTCGGCTGGTATTGGCTCTCCGCTGGGCCTTTGGCGAAGCCGCCATCATTGCCAAAAGCGGCCTGGGCGACGAAGTCATCAAGACGCTTCGGCAAATTACGGAGACGGCGTAACGCTGCAAGAACTGGCTGACTTCCTGGAACGCAATACTAACGCGCTGATTGCCGGTAAAAAGTTGGCGACCAAAAACCGTAATATGCAACTCACTCAACCAATCCACTCTTCGTTTAGTATGATTCACGCTTCACAATATTGCTGTTGCTTGGCGCGCTCGCGCACTTTGCGTTCGACGGATAACCGCGATCACATTCAGATGTATCTGCTGGAGCAGGTCGTAAAACGATTTGCCATGGAAGGAATCCGCATTTCGATTCCACAGACGATGGCGGTCTTGAAAGACGACCGCCATTATAACCGGCCGCCGGAAAAGTCATCGGCTGGGGTAAACACCCCATAGCGCCTGCAAGCTAGACAGAGGATGCTTCGGTGCATGGAAAATAAAACATGGCTGATCGAAGTAGCCGTGGTGGCTTGCCTGATGACAGCGGCAATGGCGACGTTCACTTTTATGGTGGGTCATGCCTGCTGTATGATCGTGGGTCGCAAATAAATATATTCTCGTCAATGTGATGAATAACAAAAATAACCAAACAAAAGGATATTGATATGAACTCACTCGAATTCAAAGGTGACTGGAACATCACCAAGGGCAAACTGAAACAGAAATGGGCGAAGCTCTCGGACAATGATCTCCGCTACACCGAAGGCAAGCAGGAAGAACTGGTTGGCCGAATTCAAAAGCTCACCGGCGAAACGCGTGAAGTGGTCGAAAACACAATCAAGGAATACTCCTCTGTCTGTGGTTGCAAGTAAGCAAACATTTCCAACGCGCTAACCCACGAATCCCAGAAGCACTCAATATGAAAGATCCCGTCTATAAAATCATCGAACTTACCGGCACCTCCACCACTTCCATTGAAGACGCGGTGGGTAAGGCTATTCAACGCGCGCACAAAACCATCAAGAACCTGCGGTGGTTTCAGGTGATTGAAACGCGCGGCAATATTGAAAAGGGAAAAGTGCATCACTGGCAGGTGACCATCAAAATCGGATTCGCCGGGAATGAATAAACCGCCAGGAAATCGACAAACATTAAAGACCACTATGCCTCAAGGCGACAAATCCAGCTACACGGACAAACAGAAACGGCAGGCGGCCCACATCGAAGCCGGCTACGAGCCACGCGGTGGCAGCGTGAAAACTGCGGAGGCGCGGGCTTGGGCTACCGTGAACAAACTCTCCGGCGGCGGCAAGCAGAGTGGCTCTGGCAGAAAGAATCACAAATTAAAATAACGCCCATCTATGAAAACCAAAATTCCAGATGCGCATCTGCGCAGGATGCAGGCCGTGAACGGCTACGGCCTTCAAGCCACCGACGGCTTTGCCACCCATGTTTGTGATTTCATGATGGACGACAAGAGCTGGGCCATCCAGCAACTGGTCATCAAAACCGGCCACCGGTTCACTGGCAAAGAGGTGCAGATACCGATGAATCAGATTGACGGGATCAGTTATCAGGATTCCACCATTTTTGTGAAGCTCACCACGGACGCCGTTGAAAAGAGTCCCGAACAACATCTGGCTCCAAACGGCACAGCCGTTTCCGCCAAACCCATTCTCGCTCTATGAAACACCATAAACTATCCAAAACTCAACAAGCGGTCATTGCACCACGGCGAGCTTCGAGCGCGGGCAAAGACCAAGATGAAATCAGATTTACGCCCTCACCGGACGAAGTGGCCAGAAGGGCTTACTTCGCTTATGAAAACGCGCGTTCGCAGCCCGGTCATGACGTGCAACATTGGTTGAAGGCGGAGGCGGATTTGATTGCGGAGCGCAACCTGACGCGCGTCCACGGATTTCACAACCAGACGCAGCATAAATTTCCAGACAACCAACCATCAATCGAAAGCATAAAATTATGAAAACTATGAATAACACCCGCATGGAAGCCCCAAAAATGTATGAGACCGAAAATGACATTTCGCTCCAGCACCGGACGGAACTAAACGCGCTGCTGAATCAGCGGTTGGCATCCGCCGTGGATCTGCAAATGCAGATGAAGCAGGCGCATTGGAACGTGAAAGGACCAAGCTTCATCGGACTGCACGAATTGTTCGACAAAGTAGCCGAGTCGGTAGAGGGCTATGTGGACGAAATCGCCGAACGTATTGTCCAGCTCGGCGGTGTGGCCGAAGGCACGGTGCGCATGGCGGCGGCACGCACGCAGCTCACGGAATATTCGCCGGAAATTTCCGAGGGCTTGGCGCATGTCGAAGGCGTGGCTCGCGCGTTGTCCACCTTTGGCCAGGAAGCCCGCAACACGATCAGTGAAGCGGACGAACTGGACGACGCGGACACGGCGGATATGTTCACCGAAATTTCCCGCGGCATAGATAAATGGCTGTGGTTTGTCGAAGCCCATTCGCAAGCGGCGAAATAAAAAAAATCTGAACCAATTTCAAAGAATGAACACCCCCATCATTGACCGGGATCTGACCAAACAAGCACCGCATAGTCCGCGCGAACGCATTGGCGGATTTGCCATCGCTTGCCGGGCCGTGGACAAATGCCGCGCCAGCTTGGCGGGCACGCTCGGCGAATACCACTACGATTGTCCACTGGACAACCAGCTCTTCAGCTTCAAAGGCATCACCGGTGACCAGTTTACCGCCGCCGTAAAGGCCGCGAAAAATTATGACGAGGTCGGCATCTGGCTGCTGGCCAATGGCACGGCGAAGTCGGCCCCAGAAATCGAGGACTGGTCGGATGATCAGGAAGGCGACAGCCTGATGAAAATTCCGGAGAAGCGCGACCACTTTATTGAGAGTTGTCATCGGCTTGGCTTAAACCCGGACAAGACCACCACGTTCGAGTGGTTGGAAGCGGATGATCGCTTCAGTTTTCGCAGTGCGACGGAATGATTTTTTACACCAATGAAAGCAGAATACTCAATCAACCAAACGCAATACCATTTATGAAAAAGCCCGTCACCAAGTTTGCGGCCACCGTGCAAACGCCGGTTTTTCCGAAAACGGCGCATCAGTTTCGGCCAGTTGCCGAGGCACCCTTGAATGCCAAGCCGCCGAAGCGGGACAATACGTTCTCCAAATCACGTGACGTGCGTGAAGATCGCGGCACGCGCGAAATGAAAACTTCCCATAACGACCAAACCAATCACGCGAAGTAATTTTTAACTTATGAAAACAAATCCACTGAAAGACGGCGTCATCTCGGAAAATTCCGTCGGCGTCGGCACGGTGACCCGCCAGATGGTCCGGGCCCGGGCGGCGGAGCTGGCGGTCATTGACGGTCTATTGTCGAGCACCGCGACCAAGTCTCATTTTGCGCAGGCAAAACGGGAATTAACCGGTGTTCAGGATGAGGACCCGAAGGATGCGATTCTTGAATCCGCGCCCGAATCTGAACGCTGGGATCCGGTGCCCGGCTCGACGGGCGGCAAAGTGCGAGTTGCTCCGAGCGAAGATGAAGACGAGGAAGGCCGCAGCGACAACGAGCGACTCGTCGAAGGCGGCATCGCCGAAGCTGAAATTGAGCAAAGTTTTCAAGCCACCCGAGCGGCCGCCAA
>Ga0182030_10023169_pt1 | contig 11503 bp, 13 predicted proteins | sample 812S3MmetaG_FD_121299 | JGI IMG/M metagenome (GOLD analysis project Ga0182030, IMG submission 121299) | Permafrost microbial communities from Stordalen Mire, Sweden - 812S3M metaG (Illumina Assembly) | ecosystem: Environmental > Terrestrial > Soil > Wetlands > Permafrost | place: Sweden...
AACTCGATTATAAATTACACTCATAATGCCCTTTAAGACCCTTCATTGATGCATCACATTGCCCTGACTGCCATCACTTCTATGGACGATTGAGGGATTTGCAAGTGTGGATGATTTTCCAAAGCCTTCGCCGCGGCTTCATGCGATTCAGCTTCGATAAACGAATATAAACAAATATCATTTTTAAAATCAGATATGCCACTGGCTGTAACCCGCTTGGTTTTACCACAAGCCTCTGTCAATTTAACCACCTTCGCATGATCACCCATCCATTTTTGCCATTCCGCCTTCATTTTTTCTTCAGCAGCTTTTCTGGTATTAGGATCGGTCTTAGCCCAATCAGCCACTACAGATGATGGTATGAGATAAAGAGCGATAAACTTATTCGATTTAGAATCATTCATGGCTTTCCCTCCCATTTTTCTTTAAAGGTTTGATCAAAATCATTTGATATTTCCCATTATCCAATGTCAATAAACTTCAACTTGGCTCCCATAATACCAGACACAGGATCAATGAAAGCTATCGGCCTCGCTTTCGCATCGAGCGCGTATGGGTTATGCCCACCAACAGACCTTCCAATCCCAACAGTCGAGTGACGACCTGACCCCAGGGCTCATTTCGCATCGCAACCAGTAGTTTGATCCCTGCGACTTCAGTTCAGCAAAATTGCCAGGCCATTGATCCGTGCCAAAGCAGGACTGAGCCGCCTTCACCAACGGCCACAAGGCAAAATGCTTCACGCCATCTAACCCGCCCGTATGCAGATATCCATAGTTCTTGGGTTCTTTGCCATTTTCCGTAAAAATATTATATAAGAAATAACCTTTGGGCATATGAGAGAAGTCTGCTTTTTATTGACTTTTATCTACTTATTAACAAGGAATACTTGGTTTTCGTGCGGGAAATAACTACATGGTAAGTAATGTTCTTTTATGACCAACGTATAACCAATAAATCCAAAACCTTTAATTTTAATAGGTAAGGGAAAGCGTCACTAAATGAAAGTTGAATAAATGTTCATTTAATCACTACAATGAAAAAGCCCTTCAACTATATAGCTGAAGGGCTTCTCAGTACTAAATGGCTCCCCGGTCACCCCCAAAATCCGAACTTTTTCTATGAGGTCATTTTGGGGCTTAATAACCCTAAAAGCAGGGATCGATGGGTTATTTTGAATAAAGAATATTAAAATCTTATAAATATACCGGCATGTCCCCTATTTGGCGCATCAAAAAAATCCCCCGCATCTCAATGAATAGACAATACGAGGGATCGAAAATTTCTTATAGTTTACTATAAATTCTAAGGAGAATAATTGTAATAAATTGTGCCATTAAGTGCCGGCGTTGCTCCTTCCGAATGTTGTACAAAACTAGCCGCGAAGCTGATGACCTTGGGATTTGACGGATCAGTGTAATCAAATTTTGCGTTTATAATTGTGAATTGTCCGGTGAGGGTGTTGCTTCCCCTGCCTTCTCCATAAACTTCCAACCCAGGATGGCCTTGGGCCGCAAATGCTGCCCGCTGGGCATTTGTATATACTCCTGGGACAAGATCCTGACCCATTGTAGCTGTTTCAATATCTACGTACCACCATTGACTAGAATCTGTTGTTGAGGTTATAGAGAAATGTACGCTGGCAACCTTTCCATCTGACTGTATTCTTCCTGCGATAACATTAAAAGTGGCATTCGATGACGTATAATTATAATTCTGTCCCTGACCAATATAATCACCAGAATCGCTTTGTATAACAAGGGAAGTCGGTGGTAACAAATTGGGGTCTATCACTATCACTTGGTCGATATCCGCAGAATTTTTATCATCAGCAGCTTTTGGACTACCGATAGCTTGTACCGGTCCGTTCAAACCTACACTTGCGCCATACAACGGATTGGAATTGCTCAAGGTATAGTTCCATGACCATTGATTGGTGGTTGAATTTAATGTGTAGGCCATAACAAGTGCCGGCGTTTCTGCTGATTTATTAGTGGCTGACACCAGTAAAGAAGTTCCGTTGTAAGCAATTTCATATCCGGCTGATCTGGCCGTTGTAGGCATCAGCAGCGGTATCTGGCTGCGAGTTCCCCAAGTTAACTGCCGGGTCGTCGGATCAATACTTTTTACATGAGTATATACAGCTCCTGCCCCATTGCTCTCAAGAGGAGATCCGATCGCAAGTGCAATTTGACTTATGGTGGGCTGAGTAAAGCTCGTAATAGTTGAATCCCCTATCGGTAATGAAATTGCAGGACTTGAATGGACCCTAAGAGATTGTCCAAATCCTTTTGCTCCGGTTTCTTCAATATCAATATTCCAACTGATACTGTATTCATTCTCAGAATTAGCTGTTGTAACATTAATAGTCCCTTCATAGATAAATACAGATCCAATGAGGGCCCCATGACTATTGGGAACTTGAGCTCCTATGGCAACTGTCAATCCATGGGATTCAACTGAACTAAGCGTAGAACCTTTAGGGAGAGTTACAGTAAACGGGCTCCAATTATCACTGATATAGGTTTGAGGATTACCCGTGGAATAATAAAAAACATGATTGAAAATCACAGATTTTCCATATTCTGGTAAACCAACAACAATGGCGTGGTAAGAATAACCTAAATAGATTTTCTTTATTGAACTGATCCCTAATTCACTTGTCAAATCCAAATAGTTTTCTTGCAGCCATGTATTATTGCTTTGAAGCTTGAAAATATAAACCCTGGCCTTACCATTAGCCGGTTCAGAACTGGCAATTAAATTATCACCATCAATCCTGAATTCACGGCCGAAATGGTCTCCGGCCACAGTAGATATTGGTGTAATCGTATTAATTAACGCATACACATTTTGACTGTTCTTGCTAAATTCATAGATGGCACCATAACCTTTAGCCGCATTAGAGGGCGCAGATATAAAAATGTCCCCTGACGAATCCACACGAAGTAAGGTGCCAAAACTACCATCTACATTAACCGGAGGTGTGATGGGAGGAACATTGTTTAAGCTCGACAAATTTTTGCTGACGGCCTGCATTAGCTGGTTGAGAGCATCATCATAAAGACCTAAACCAGATAAAGCTTTCGTACTATTATAGGGCTGAAGCTGTATGACTGCAGTTACTGCGGCTGATAAGGTTGTACTATTGGGTGACGTACTATAAAGACCGATCAATTTTAATGCGTATTGATATAAATAAATTACATTCTGTTGAGCATAGTACGCTTGCACCTCTTTTACTTGTAGTGGATTAGCTACAGCCTTTATAGCTGTATTCATGGCACTTAATGCAAAAGTTGGATCGCTGCCGCTTAAAAGGACAGTAAAATAATTGTTGATTGCAAGTTCTGCAAGTTCAACTAAAGTTGGTGCCAAGACAGTAAAAGTTCCGGAATAATTATCCCAACTGCCAACGCCTGTGTCGTAGCCAATAACATAAAACATGATCTGTGTTTTTGTTGTATTCCCTATATTTACCGTCCAATTATATTATCCTTTGTTAGGAATGTTGACTGAAGCATTATTATCCATCCAGTTTAGGCTTCCGGGTCCAAACGAATAACCAAGAGTGACAACATTTATATTTTTCGAATTTGTCCATGTAATGTGATACGTTTGTCCTGGTACAAGATTTGATCCTGCCCTGGGCGATGTAATTGTTATCATAGGAGTTGCCATCTTAAATGTATATTGATTAACTTTCCAAACCCCTTTAACCAATGTAGATAAAGTTACGTATACTTTCTGCCCATTCTGAGGAATTATCAGACTCGTTGAAGTGGAAGTCGTTTGCCCGCTACTGCCATATTCATCACCATTGGCAGTTGATCCTACCTTTAAACTGTACCCTGTTGCTCCTGTTGCTGGTGTCCATGAGAAGCTCACCATGGGGGTAGTAACCGATGAATTAGGTGCTGGAGATTGTAAAATAGCAGATGCCGGATCTACAACATTGACATAACCGGAATAACTGCCATTTACATAGATCATGATCTTTGTGTTTGTGGTATTTCCTATGTTGACCTTCCAATCATAGTATCCTTTATTAGGGATGTTGACTGAAGCATTATTATCCATCCAGTTTAAGCTTCCGGGGCCGAATGAATAACCAACATCGACCGTACTCACATTCTGAGAGGTCCATGTAATATGACATATTTCCCCTAAAACAATATTTGTCCCTGCCTTAGGCGATGTAATAATTATGGACGGTGCCGCCGTACCGGTCGATTGCGCTTGGGCTAAATATGGGAAAGCGAACAATCCCAAATAAAAATATATGACAGAAACAAAGGCAGGTTTAAATACGTTTAATGTTCTCATCTCGATTCTCCTGTAATTATATGCTTGTTAAAAATCTACGCATAAATTTGACTTAAAATGCTAGATATGTAAAAATTCTTTCTTCAATAGGAATATATCAAATATAACACATTTTTGTCGAAAAGCAAATTGTCAGCAAATTGCAAAGAGCACTTACAGCGGCGATAATATTTAATGGTGAAAAAATATTTGCTTCTTTTTTAATCAAAATCCCATGGATCCAAAAATAAGAAATTTACTGGTATCTTGAGCTGTCAGAGCGATGTTATAATATTAATAATTTGAGAAGTTTGTTCGGATTTTGTAGACGGACAAATAAAAATTCCGTCCGCAAACTATTGAAATACATAGACTTACATACGGCATACAAACAAACTCCCCCGCGAGGGCTCGAGGCCTCACTTCAGTCGGTCAATATCCCCTATTGCTTGCTCGGCATACCAAAGTTCCCAATTAAATAAATTTTCCTTTAAATATTCTTTACCGGAACCAGACTTGTTGGCTTTTGATTGTTCTTCGAGCCCTCACTCCCCTGTAAGCTATTTAATAAAAAAGGCCATCAAAAAACGATGGCCTTTTTTATTAAATAACTCACCGGTCGATGTACTCAGCGCACCATTAATAGATTAGACCTCTATATCCCGGCAACTGCCAGGCCATCGTAAGACTGATTAAAGCGCCGTTAATGGCATGAGGATGAATGTTATCGATGGTTGACAAATCGCCAGTAATAATGACTAGAGACTGGTCAGAATATTTCTTCATCATCCAAGCCTGTTTGAAAAGACGACCATCAATGATAGATTGTACGAAATCGGACGCCGTCTTACGCTCTACAACAATTCCATCGCCGATAATATAATCCCCTGTTTTTAAATTTTCCACCGGTGTTTTTATCCCGTAGGTTTTCTCGAGAATAAGGGGAATACCTGATGGCGCTTCACGCGTGTCGGTCCGGATCGCAATGACGGTATTTCCATTGAGCCCAACCATGATTTATCTCTACTCTTCAAAATCTTCCAAAGAGTCCACAGCAGGAGTGCCTACTCCTTCTATATTGTCATTGGACTTTCCTTTCTTTTTAGGCAAAAAGTGAACAGCATTTGCCGTTATCTTCACCCGACTTTGAGTCTTACCATCTTTTTCCCAACGATCCTGACGCAGACGGCCTTCGATAATAACACCGTTTCCTTTAGTTAAATATTTTGAGCAGTTCTCCCCTTGCATACCCCACACATCCACATCAAAATACGAAACTTCTTCTTTTTTTTCACCATCTTTAAGATAAACGCGGTTATTGGCAATGGATAAACCACATACGGATTTCCCCGATGGAATACACCTCATCTCTGGATCTTTGGTTAAATGGCCCATAATATTGACATTGTTTAAATGCATAGACTCCCCTTTCTAAAATATAGTTGATGAGAATTGAAAAAAACTATTCGGGGGAATTTATGATAAACCGATTGGGGGAATCGGAAAACAATATAAGTTATACTAAAGGATTCATTAAAAAAGTCAACAAATTTTTCCGACGTGATAGATTAAAATTTCTTTCAAAATTCCAGTCAAAAGCAGCGATAGATGGATTATCCTAAATTAACATCGCGGCTAAGAAAGCCAATTTGGCCCTATTATAGTCCTTTTCAAAATATGACTACACTGGTTCCTTTACGGCGCGTTTGGCGTAATCGCCAACTAATCGCCAAATCGCCAACATAATAGAACCATTTTGGCACTATTATGGCCCATTTAAAAATGTTGTGTTTGTCTGATTTCTGTCGGGTTAAAACTATGCAGGAATTAAAGACTCATATGGAATATTCAATTTATCATGTAAATTACGAATCATACTTAAACTTAATTTGCGTTTTTTATGAAAAACTTCAGAAACTCTATTGGCTCCACCAAGAATATTCGCAACATCAGCTTTACCAATTTCCATTTGCTCCATACGAAATTTAATAGCTTCGATAGGATTGGGAGGCAGTATAGGGTAATTTTTGTTTTCATAGGCCTCTACTAAAGTAGTTAGAACATCCAAAGTGTCGCCTTCCCGAGTATTGGGTTTAGCATCCCATAAACGGTCAATTAGCTCTAAAGATTTTTCGTAGTCTTTTTTTGTATTAATAGGATAAATTTTAATTTCCATAATTATATCTCCTTTACATCAATATTGTCATATTGGCCATGTATTCCAATGAAACGAATATAAAATATTTTAAATTCATATTTAACTGCCACAACCAAACGGTATTTATTCCCGCAAATATTAAACACAATTCGTTCATTACCGACAATACTAGCTGTCCGGTAAATCTGTTTAATCTGGTGAGAATTAGACCAGTTACCTTTTTTAGCTTCCGCATACCAAGCTCGCAGAGCCTGCTCTGAATCACGGCAAGCCGGCTTACTCCAAAAATCTTTAAGCTTCTTAACCGATATAATTCTCACGATTTAAATATACCATAAATTCCCATTTTGGGAAGTATTATTTTCTATTTTCTATTTTATAAAACCCAAAAAATAAATCAGATTTCTCTCAGCACTGCTGAGAGTTTTTAATTATAGAAGTTATCAACGAACCAAAAGTTCGGATTTTATCGTCGATAAAAAAATTCTGTAAGTCATTAAATTGCAATAACTCACAGAATTTTTAATGCAAACTCCCCCCAAAATCCGAATTTTTTCTATGAGGCCATTTTAGGGCTTACTAACGCCAAAAATGATAGCCGGTGGATAATTTTCAACTAATGCACTATTTGCAGTTCTTTTTGCAATAAACGGCCAACCAAAGATCCTATGGATTGACGTTTGGTCCGAGCCAATCTTTCTAATCGCTGTTGAAGATTTAGACTCAAATAAATCGGCAAGCGCAACTGCGCTCCTTTATGATAAAACTTTCCACGGACTCCTTTTGAAAAATCATATTCTTTTTTCATATTATATTGTCTCCTTGTATTGCTTGCTCTCTTTATTCGTAGCTTTTCTTGCCGAAATTATCCTGATATATGCTGCGCCACCGTTCTTCTCACGGTAAGTATGATTTATAATAACGAAGAACGTATCGACGTTTAAGCCTACTGTGATCCATCGATCTTCATCACCGCTATGTTCTTCATCATAAATAGTTAATGCTCTGGGATCATTAAAAACAGTAGCTGCCCTTTCAAACGTTACACCGTGTTTTTTATAATTTGAGGCCGCCTTAGCAGGATCCCATTCAAAATTAAATTCAAAAGACTTATACATTAAAAACCTCTGTAAAAATTTTCTTAAAATTATACCACTAAATTAGAAACGATAGAACATTTATTTCAAACGCAAGTTCGAATTTTATCGTCGATGAAACAAAAAAATACTGTAAGTCATTAAATATCAATAACTTACAGTATTTTTAACGCAAGCTCCCCGGTCACCCCCAAAATCCGAACTTTTTTTATGAAGCCATTCTGGGGCTGACCAACGCCAAATCGACTGAAAGATGGGTTATTTTAAACTAAAATTAAGGCTATCCTCTGAGGGACTATGCTGCTGCATAAACATGCACTTCACGCTCAAGCCTCTTTCCTAAGTGATCCTCTTGCACTGCCAAATCATAATGCGCCTGCAAATTAACCCAAAATTGGGCTGAAATCCCCAAATACTTACCCAGCCGCAATGCTGTATCCGCGGTTATGGCCCGGGTGCAATGGATGATTTGATTAATACGCCTTGGCGGCACACTGATTTCCTGGGCCAGTCGATACTGGCTTATGCCCATAGGCTTTAAGAATTCCTCTAAAAGGATTTCACCCGGGTGAATCGGTGTTATTTTTTTGATTTTCATAAGAATATCCCTCCTTAATGGTAATCAACAATCTCAACATCATAGGCATTACCATCACGCCAAACAAAGCATATCCGCCATTGGTCATTGATCCTAATGCTGTGTTGCCCTGAACGATTACCGCTTAAAGCTTCAAGCCTGTTTCCTGGCGGAACACGTAAAGCATTTATTTCCACGGTTGCATCCAAAAGCCATAGTTTGCGAACCGCAAGCCGCTGAATCCCAAGCGGAATTTTTCGTGAATATTCACGGTTAAATAGACGCTCGGTCTCTTTGCAGGCAAAAGAATGTATCACAATGGAAGCATAACACGTAGCGTTAATATTGTCAAGCGTTATGGATTAAAATATTAAAATTTTATAAGCACATTAAATTTTTCAGCACTACTGATTCTGCGACAAGCTGTCGCAGAACTAAAATCAATTTTTTTCGACGGGCATTTAAAAAAGATAAGTTCGGATTTTATCGCCGATAAAACAAAAAAATACTGTAAGCAATTAAATTGCAATGACTTACAGTATTTTTTATAAAAACTCCCCCGCGAGGGCTCGAGGTCTCCTTTCGTTCGGCCGAGATTAAGGAAGTAGGTCTGAATTCGGCCTCACTTCAGTCGGTCATCGCCCCATGTGATGCTCCCATAAGGTCGCATCACATAAGCGGGGCTCTTTTCGAGCCCTCACTCCCCTGTAAGCTATTTAATAAAAAAGGCCATCAAAAAACGATGGCCTTTTTTATTAAATAACTCCCCCGCGAGGGCTCGAACCTCGGACACTCTGGTTACGATCTGACCTATCTTACGACAGGAGTCGGACTTTCTCTTCGCCCGGTCAATTCGACCTTAGGGCGGCGGGTGTAAAGTCTCTGCACTTGCCCTCTATCATTTTACTGATAGATGCTAGCTCAGGATTGCCCATTAATTCAATGGGTTTCCCTGATTTAGCCCGCTTATCACTCTAGCGTTTCCGCTAAAGGCTGCTAACTTTGTAACAGCCAGATGCTCTACCGACTGAGCTACAGGGGAATAAAACTATCAAAATGCCTGTCTGGATTCCCGACAGAAGCATTTGGGAATGACATGCCTTCAATTCGGAATTACAGATTTGATTGGGTTATTATACTTAAATAATATTATAAGTCAACCGATCTGCGTGAGTTCATGGACATCGCTAAGGTGGATATATCCACATATTCAACCGCAGAACCGACGGGGATTCCAAGTCCAATTCGACTGATACGGGCCCCTAAATTTTTTAATTCTTTAGCTAAATATAAAGCTGTCATCTCCCCTTCCGCATCTGGATCTGTGGCAATGACTATTTCTCCAATACCTTCAACTTTGATACGGCTAATCAATTTGGCTGTATTCAAATCATCCGGGCCGCGGCCTTCAGATGGAGAAATGTTTCCTAATAACACATAATAAATCCCCCGGTAAGAACCGGAACGTTCTATAGCTAAAAGATCTTTTGAGCTTTCAACAATACAAATAATTTTACGGTCACGATTGGAATCCGAGCAAACCAAACATAATTCCTGCTCGCTTAAATGATTGCATTGTTTGCAAAAACGCAAACCCTCTTTTAATTGCTGGATGCTGTCAGCCAAAGCTTTAACATCCTGGGCATCACGGGCCAACATCCAATATACAATACGCTCGGCGCTACGTCGACCGATGCCGGGAAGCTTGGTTAGCCGTTCTATTAGATTTTCGATTAATTTAGGATACATTAATTATTTCTGTGCGTTAGGCCATTCTTTGACGACCTTGCCGCCAAACATTTCTAAAGCGACCCTGACCACCGGCTCTTGCTGTTTAACAACAGCATCTGCCTTTTCCACAATTTTATAACTTAAAGAAATAGGGGCATTTAACTTTTCTGAAAATAACTCTTCCATGAATTTCAAATTCTCTTTAGTATTCAAACAATCTTTGGCAAAGGCATTTTCTTTTGCAAAACCAATCACCAGGCGGCCTGCTTTAAACTCACAGGGCGTTCCTTCCTGTAAGTAGGTAGCTAAAGCCATTTTCTGAAGGGAAACTTCATGCGTCAAAGCATTCCAATGCGCCTTGATATCTTCCAAGGATTCAGCTTTAATTGTAAACTTAGGCGCTTGAGGGGGAGCCATCTGGACCGGCGTCTTGGTAACAGGAGCATTAACAGGCTTAGCGCCAGAGGCAGACGAAACCACTGGCGAAGTTGAAGAAATAACACCTGTAGCTCCGCCGTATGTTAATTTAGCGAAAGCTACCTCCAAGGACATCCGCGAGCTCTCCATGATCCGGGCAGTCTCCTGCGCTTCAATAAAAAGTTCAATGGCTTTGAGGATCCCTGCAATGGTGATCTTCTCGGCCTGAACTGCCAGGCGCTGTTTGACACCTGATGGATAATCGATCAAACCATTTAAACTAACACCCCCCACTTTCACGATCATCAAATGCCTGAAATGTTCGGTCAGGTCTTTGCTCAATTGCTTGATATCTTTGCCCCGTTCAATGATCTGGTTAAAGATATCCAAGGCCTTAACACAGGAGCGGGCGATCAAAGCATCTGTAAGGTCAAATAAAAATTCTATCTCCACCATTCCCAGCATCGAGAATACATCAGCGGCATCGATGCCTTTACCGCTTAACGCGCTTAATTGGTCTAGAACGCTCAAAGCATCGCGCATGCTTCCCTGAGAGGCCTTGGCAATGGCAAAAAGGGCCTCTTCATTGGCCTTCAAATTTTCCTTGATACAAATACTTCTAAGGTTAGCCATGATGGTCTCAACCTGAATGCGTTTGAAATCAAAACGCTGGCAGCGTGAAAGTATGGTGCCTGGGACCTTATGGACTTCGGTGGTAGCAAAAATAAATTTTACATGTTCGGGAGGCTCTTCTAAGGTTTTCAAAAGCGCGTTGAAAGCGTCATTGGTGAGCATATGGACTTCATCAACAATGTAAATTTTATATCGTCCATAGCTGGGGGCGAATTTGACATTCTCACGAAGGGTGCGGATCTCATCAATGCCGCGGTTGGAAGCGCCGTCGATCTCAATGACGTCAAAACTGTTACCATTGGCAATTTCCAAGCAGGCAGAACATTCACCACAGGGTTTTAACGTCGGGCCATTTTGGCAATTAAGGGATTTAGCCAAGATCCTGGCACAGGAAGTCTTTCCGATCCCGCGCGGACCGCAAAATAGGAATGCATGGGCAATGCGACCGGATTCAATCGACTTCCTTAGAAGTTCAGTGATATGCGTCTGCCCCACCAGCTCTTCAAAGCTTTGAGGACGATATTTGCGGGCCAAGACTAGATACGACATAAAACTTCCTTTAAATCAGCAAAATGAAATTGATAA
>Ga0182030_10023170_pt1 | contig 11502 bp, 5 predicted proteins | sample 812S3MmetaG_FD_121299 | JGI IMG/M metagenome (GOLD analysis project Ga0182030, IMG submission 121299) | Permafrost microbial communities from Stordalen Mire, Sweden - 812S3M metaG (Illumina Assembly) | ecosystem: Environmental > Terrestrial > Soil > Wetlands > Permafrost | place: Sweden...
TTGGAGATTTGATCGTTTTATGTGTACCTTCAGAATATTTAGCAGACACCCTAATTAGGATCAAAGACACCATTTATAAAGAAAAAGTATTTGTAAGTGTGGTTAAAGGTATTGCGCCTAAGTCATTTAAGCGGATGTCGGAGATCATCCATGACTACCTGCCGCAAGTGCCGTTAGTTGTTTTGTCCGGGCCCACCATCGCACTGGAAGTTGCCTTAGGTGTCCCCACCACTGCGGTGGCTGCATGCAAGGATAAAAAATTAGCTGTAGCCATTCAAAAAGTATTCAATTCGGATACTTTTCGTATTTACACCAATACAGACGTGGTGGGTGTTGAAATAGGGGGCAGTGTTAAGAACGTCATTGCTGTGGCTTGCGGGATCTGCGATGGACTGAAACTGGGGACCAATACCAAGGCGGCGATCCTGACCCGTGGCCTTGCGGAAATTACCCGTTTGGGGACGGCCTTAGGAGGACAACGGGAAACTTTTTATGGCCTGGCAGGCTTGGGCGACCTGGCCACCACTTGTTTTAGTCCCAACAGCCGCAATCGCACCGTGGGGGAAGCCTTGGGGCGCGGCTTAAAAATAAAGCAAATATTAGGGAAGATGTCTGCCGTTGCTGAAGGTGTTGTAACTGCTCGTGCAGTCTACCAATTATCACGACAAATGAAAATACCGTTGCCCATTGTGACGGAAGTCTATAAGATCATTTTTGAAAACAAGCTGCCCAAGCGTGCTATGAAGGATTTGATGGGCCGTTCTTTAAAATCCGAATAGTGATTGAAGCCTTTTTTGGATTGACAAAGAAAAAAATATCTATTAGACTTTGTGTTAATCATTAAGAAACAAAGCCCCGCCTGCCGTTAGCGGCAAACGGCGGGGTCCTAAAAGGAGAGGACTGAATGGAGAAATTATCTTTTTATGATGTGAAGACAAAGGCAAAATTCGATTCCGATAACTATCAGGTCAAAGAAAAGAGCGGGCGTTTTTTCGCGGTGACCAAATCTCTTAAGGGTACGCATGAATGCTGGCGCGTGTTAAGCAAAGATCAGGCAGCAAAACTTAAAAAGTAGTCAGTGCCAAGGAATAATTTTATTCGTAAGAAAGTTTCTAAGTCTCAAGGGTTAGCGCGAAGAATAGCAAAATTAGCCGATGATGCCAAGGCCCATGACATTGTCATTTTAGACATGCGTGAGTTAGTTAATTTTTGCGACTTTTTTGTTATCGCCACAGGGACATCCGACCGTCAAGCCAGGGCCATTGCCGAAGGTATTGAAGAAGGGCTTAGCAAAGAAGACGGCTTTTTAAGCCACGGCTCAAAAACCAAGGGCGGCCAGCAGTATTCTCAGGAAAATGGCGCTTGGATCCTGTTGGATTTGGGGGATGTGGTTGTTCATGTTTTTGAACCTCAGGCCCGTGAATTTTACGCCCTTGAACATCTTTGGCAGGATGCTATTAAAATTGAATACAAAAAACGCAGTAAAAAAAAGTAATCTTTTTTTTCCGAGACACCCACAAGCCCCTTTAAGAAAATTTCTTTAAGGGGCTTGTTTTTTTAAACCTATGTTTTCTGATACTCGCCTTGATTTGCAAAATATTATTGAAAGATCACTCTCGGTCTTTGGGGGAGATATTGCCTGTCCTGTTGTCCTGATTGACATTCCGGCGGATAAACAGCATGGCGAGTTTTCCTGCAATGTGGCTTTACAATTAAGCCGTCTGCTTAAAAAAAGTCCTTTGATCATCGCTGGGCAAATTTTGCCGCCCTTGCAAGAGCTTTTAAATGCCAGCTCCCTCAAGAAACAGATCGCCAAAATAGAGATCAAAGCCCCTGGATTTATCAATTTTTATTTGTCCGCGGAAGGTTTTTATAATGTTTTATACGATGTTTTCCAACAGAAAGACAATTATGGATGTTCTGGTTTTGGCGGGGATTTGAAATTCTGCCTGGAATTTGTGAGTGCCAATCCCACAGGGCCTTTGACGGTCGCTCATGGCCGCCAGGCGGCGGTAGGTGACACCTTGGCCAATATTCTTGAAGTTGTGGGTTTCCAGACCAAAAGGGAATATTATGTCAACGATGAGGGCAATCAAATTAATATCCTGGGGCGTTCCGTTAAGGTGCGCAGCCAACAGATATTGGGGGCGGAGCTGCCATTTCCCGAAGATGGTTATCAGGGTGATTATATCCGCGTGATGGCGCAGTTGTTCATGGACCAACACGGCATTAAAACACTGTCTGATCTGGACAAACAGAGCGATGATGCATTTAGGCAATTTGGAGTGGCTTATCTGATGGGCATGATCAAAAAAGACCTGGAAGATTTTGGGGTCAATTTTGATGTATGGTCCCATCAATCAAAAATCGCCAATACTCAAGCCATAGAAGATCTCCTGGCTGATCTAAGGGCCCAAGGTTTCATTTATGATAATGAGGGAGCATGGTGGTTTAAATCAACTTTATGGGGTGATGATAAGGACCGGGTGGTCAGGAAAAGTGACGGGCAATATACTTATTTGACCCCAGACATTGTGTACCATAAGGACAAGTTTGCGCGGGGTTTTAAGCGTATTGTCAATATCTTAGGTCCCGACCATCATGGCTATATTCCCCGGATCAAGGCCGCGGCCTGCGCTTTGGGGCATTCAAAGCAAGACCTGGATATTTTGATCGTGCAGTTAGCCACCATTTACCGGGACGGCCAAGAGGTTTCCATGTCTACCCGGCGGGGTGAATTCATCAGCCTCCGCGAGGTCATGGACGAGGTGGGTAGGGACGCTGCCAGGTTTTTCTTTTTAATGCGCCAGGCCAGTGCTCACTTGGAATTCGACCTGGAATTGGCTAAAAAGCAAAGTTCTGAAAACCCGGTGTATTATATTCAATACGCGCACGCGCGCATTCACAGCATTATCCGTAAAGCCCAGGATGAGCTTCATTGGTACCCCAAGACCCATGAATTAAAATTTTTAGAGCAGCCTGAAGAAATGGATTTAATGCGAAAGATAGGTCTTTATCCTGAGATCCTTATCGGATGCGCCCGGAGCCTGGAGCCTTTTGGATTGGTCAGGTATTTGCAGGAAGTGGCCTCGGCGTTCCATAAATTTTATGATTCTTGCCGGGTGCTAGACGAAAATAAAGAACTTTCCATCGAGCGTCTGGCCTTAATTGAGGCTGCCAGGGTTGTCTTAGGCAACGGCCTGAGATTGCTGGGGGTTTCTGCGCCCCAGAAGATGTAAATTAATGGATTTCAGGAGCAACTGCGAATGTCCGGCGAACAACTGTGAGTGTCGGTCAATACGACCATGAGGACCTTTCGCGGGAATGACAATAATTAAATGATTAAACGATGGACCATCCAGCCTCAAAACCCGCAGTTACAAAAAATCTTTAGCGACGCATTAAGTATTCATCCGATCATTGCCCAGCTATTGATCAATCGACAGATCATCTCTATTGCCCAGGCCAGGATGTTTTTATCGGCAGACATGGCTTTACTACATAATCCTTTTTTGCTGACAGATATGGACAAGGCAGTTGAGCGTATTACCAAGGCCAAGGTAAATTCTGAAAAAATCCTTATTTTCGGGGATTATGACGTGGATGGGGTGACATCCAGTGCTTTACTGCGCCGCCTGCTCAATAGTCTTGGGATACGATCCATTAACTATATTCCCCATCGCATGGATGAGGGGTATGGCTTAAATCATGAGATCGCAGAGTTTGCAAAGTCCCAGGGCATACATCTGTTGATCACAGTTGATTGCGGCATTAATGCCTTTCTTCCCATCGAGGCCATTAACGCTGCCGGCATTGATGTGATCGTCATTGATCATCATGAGCCGGACGGAGAGAAGCTTCCGGCGGCGCTGGCCGTGATCGACCCTAAACGCGCTGATTGCCTGTATCCTTTTAAAAATTTGTCTGCTGTGGGTCTCGTCGCCAAATTAATGCAGGCGATGTTGGGTCATATACCTTTAGAAGACCTGGATCTGGTGGCCCTGGGGACAGTGGCAGATGTGGTGCCTTTGTGGGGGGAGAACCGGATTTTTGTTAAAAATGGCCTGCCTTACATTGAACGCACCGCCAAACCCGGCTTAAAAGCTTTATTGGAAGTAGCCAAGATAGCCGGAAAGAAGATGAAACCGTATTACATCGGTTTTATCTTAGGTCCGCGATTAAACGCCGCAGGACGCATGGATTCGGCGGCAATATCGTTGGATTTGCTTTTATCGGAAAATCCCACGCAAGCACATGCTTTGGCCTGTAGTTTAGAGGCGCATAATCTCTCCCGCCAAAAAATGCAAAGTGAGGTGGTAGAAGAAGCTCTGGGCATGATCGAGGCAGATGAGGTCCTTAAAGCCCAGGATATTATTGTTGTTTATAAGCAAGGCTGGCATAAGGGGGTGCTGGGAATTGTCGCCAGCAAGATCGTGGATAAATATTACCGTCCGACAGTGGTGATCTCCGTTGAAGACGGGATGGGCACCGGTTCAGCCCGTTCTGTGAACGGGTTTCATTTGCATGAGGCCCTGACTAATTGCGCTGCGATGTTGGAAAACTACGGGGGGCATAAGCGGGCCGCGGGTTTGCGTTTGAAATATGATAATATCGAAATTTTCCGGCAAGCGATCAATGATTATGCGAAAGGCTTGCCGCAGGAAAAATTTCTCCCTAGCCTGGAGATTGATTGCGAGATACCCTTGAGCGTTATTGACCTGGCGTTGGTGGAGCTCATCAGTTCCATGGAGCCGCATGGCGAGGGCAATCCGGCGCCGGTGTTTTGTTCGAAGAATCTCACCGTCAAAAGCCTGCCATCCTTGATGGGCAAGGACACTATAAAATTTTGGGTCAGCGATGGGGTCAATGCGATCAGTGCAGTAGGCTTTGGGATGGGTTCTTTTAAAGATATGGTCAAGATTGGGAGGCAGGTAGATCTGGCGTATACGCTTAGCATCGACGACTGGAACAAAGCCCCTTGCGTTCAGTTGATGCTGAAAGATATTCAATGAGACAGGGAATGGTTTCTTGGAGTTTAGAAAAGTATAAAATATTATGCCTGTCACTAAGGAATCTTCGCTTTCTAATAAGTTTTAAGGTTGCGAAGCTTTCTTGGGAAATCCCCGCTTGAAAGCCCAGACACGTTGACTCACAAAAAGTGGCACAATCCTGAAATATAGTATATCTTTTGTCTTATATGGGAATGTATTTAAATTCAAGACCTATAACACCCCTCGGGCTTATTTTTGCCTTTTTGGTCAATTCTTTGGGACCATTGCCTGCCTGTGCCGCCACAGGTGGTGTTTATACCCAAGAGGCATTCGTCTTGCCTGCGCCAGGTCGGATGGTGGCCTTAAGTCCAGCCTATAGCCCCGCTGTGCTTAAAGGAATAAAGATAGATCCGCAGAACCCCTTCAGGTTTCATTTTTTTGTAGACACCGGAGACGACGTGTCATTGCGTGGGCAAAATTCCAGTGTCATTGCGAGGAGCGAAGCGACGAAGCAATCTCATCAAGAACAACTTAAACAAGTATCTACCAAACTAATTAAATACTTTCTTGCATCCTTAACCATCCCCGAAAAAGACCTATGGGTAAACCTCAGCCCGTATGAAAAAGACCGCATCGTGCCCCAAGAATTCGGCCAAACCGAAATGGGGAGAGACCTGCTGGCCGAAGATTATCTCCTAAAACAAATAACCGCCAGCTTGATCTATCCCGAAAGCCAATTAGGCAAAGCATTCTGGCAGAAAGTCTATGCCCAAGCACAGGCTAAATACGGCACAACCAATATCCCCATCAACACATTCAATAAAGTCTGGATAGTGCCCGACAAAGCAGTCGTGTACGAAAACGGCGGCACAGCGTTTGTATTGGAAAATCATTTGAAGGTGATGTTGGAACAAGATTATTTGTCATTAGCAAAGAACCAATCGCCAACCAGGGGACATGTTCAAGTCAGAATTATAAAGAACGTGTCCCCAAGCAGGTTGCCAAGCGACGCAGCGTTGAATGTGAAAGCATCCGAGGGGAACCCCCAAACGACAAACGCATTAGCAAGTCAAATCGTCCGTGAAATCGTCATTCCAGCCTTGACCAAGGAAGTCAACGAAGGCAAGAACTTCTCCCAACTAAGACAAGTCTTCTATTCACTCATTTTAGCCACCTGGTATAAGAAGAAGATCAAAGACAGCATACTCAATAAGGTCTATTCCAATCAAAACAAAATTCAAGGTCTTGTCATTCCCGCGAAAGCGGGTCCTCATACCGGACACTCGCAGGAGCTCGGAATCCATAACAAGAACAATGTAGAATACATCTATCAACAATACCTCCAAGCCTTTAAAAAAGGCGTTTATAACTACATCAAAGAAGAGCCGGATCCATTGACTAATCAAACAATTCCAAGGAAATATTTTTCGGGCGGGGTAGTGGCTCTTGTTACGCCTTCAATTCAATATGAAGATTCTGCCCAAGTCACTCGTCCACAGCGCGATGGCATAGCTCAGGCACGAATAGTGGATATTTTTGGCGATGCGGCGATGATAAGTCAAACCCCCAGCCAGACAGCAAATGGAGCGAAGTTAGATGTAAAAGAAAATGTCCTTACCCTGAACGAAGAGGATGTTCGTGTAGTGAAAGATATATATGATAAAGTTTCTAAACTACCTAAAAAATCAGCTTGGAATGATATTTCTAGTATTGGCGTTATGCTGTTTGGATTAACCCGTTATCCATCAGATGATGTTTTAACCAGGTTACGCCATATTGAATTGGATGTTAAAGATGTTGATCTTCTAATCAAGCAAGTAGGAATGCTGGACACCTCTTGGCGTTCTTGGCGATACTGGAAAATTTCTATAGCCCAAAAGGCAACATCGGTTTTGACGAGATTTAACCTTGGCAGGGGTACGCCAATTAACACAGCTTCTTCTAGAAGGATAGTCTTCCTTAATAATTTAAACAAGATAATTAACGGGGAATTAAAATTCGAAGAGCCATTTTATAAAACCCTTCAATTTTGGTCAGTTTTAAATAGCAAGGAAGCTGAAGAAGAACTTAAAGAATGGGATGAGGTTTGTAGGGTTTATCAAGAAATTAGACTGCCATTGATGAAGTTAATGGGTCGTTATATAAAAACCCAGCCAAAAGATGATTCTATCGACCAAACTGCCAAGAAAGTATTGTTTGCTAGCCAGCAATTAGCGTATTGGTATTTCCAAAGGTACAGTCAAAAAGCTGGAGGTTCTTTTGATTCCATTTTAATGCACCCATTGAGAGACTTGGATGTCGCCGTTAATCATTTTTCTGGAGCATATTATACTACAGAGGGATTGGAAGCCCTTGATTCAGAAAGATACTTGCGTATGACTAAAGCATTTGAGCAGTCGTTAGCATTTATAAGCACAAGGATGAACTTAGATGCCCAACAAGTCAGGGATGAAAATATACAAGCACAAGAGGTTTTAGGGATTGTTACAAAACGGGAATTTGAGAAAGAAAATATTGAGTATATATATGATAGGATTTTGCCGTCTTTGATTGAAGCAAAGTATGTTACTGAAGACCATCGTGTTGTTTATAAATTTAGTCAATTAACGGATGATTTTAAAAATGCTAATGCTAAAGATTATTCTCCGGATGAGTTAGGGGAAGTGGATTCTGTTTTACAACGGTTACACAGCCCAAGATTCTTTAAAAGATACAGCAAGATATTTGATGAGTTTGAAGAGGCTAAAAAGATTGTTGACCCAATTGAAAGAAGTAAAGTAGAAGAAAAACTAAAAGGCGAGCAGAAATTATTATGGAAGAATATGATGATGTTTTATTTTATTAGCAACGAGGATTGGTTTGATGTGGCTATTTCCAGGCGTTTGGGTATTTTTTACCAAGAAATTGCTAAGTTGAAGGAACAATGGCAGTCTTCGATCAATGCTTTAATGCGGGAAAAAGGATTATCAGTTGAAGACATCGAAAAAGAGGATAAAAGGACTGCGATTGAGGGGGCAAAAGCTGTTTTGATTGATGGTAGATATCTGTGGATGTCCCCGGAAGGCTTTTTAATACGGTCTGATCAGCGCACAATACCTGCATTTAAAGAAGTGAAAGATTTACTTCGTACTTATCCAAGGAATCCTGAGCTGGAAGCGATGCCATTAGAACAATTTGTTAAAGTTGTTCAAGATTATGTCAAGGAAAAGAAGGTCAATTTGCCGTATTATGATCAAGAAAAAATACGGGAAACAGCGGTGCAGAATTGGATAGATATGGAAGGTTTTCGGGTAACAGATGATAAATTATTGAATGATATTAGTGTTGAAATTCTTTGGCGGGCGGGTATTAAACCGGATGGGGCGATGACGGCGGAAGAAATTGTTTCGATTATACAAGGCAGCATGCGTGAATTTAAAATTACAAGACCAATTTGGTTTTTTGGTTCATCCGCTTTATCTGGGGTCAGGATAGGTCATGATATAGATGTAGCGTTTTTTATGAAAAACATTATGGAACCGGAGTTCGTCAGAATAAGTAGAGCAGTTTATGACTTTGTGGAGCCAAAGATCATTCCAGGAGACGCATCGTTTAATACTCATATACATATTACTAGTTTACGCATGGTTTCTATACTAATGAAGAAAGACCGCCGATTAAGATATGGCATTGTTTACCGTATTACACAAAAAGGTGTTAATAGAATTAAAGACATGGATAAATTAAAGAAATTCCTTCGGGCAGATTTAACAACAGGGGACAGCTCCCAATTAACTAAGCAGAGCATGTCATCAGCGGATAGGGCGATGACTGTTATTTTTAATAAACCGGAAAACGTTGCTCTTATAAAAAGGCTACTTGTGAAATATCGCAGTGAAGAAGATGAAGTGGCAAGACAGTTTGTTAATAAACAAATTTTAGCAATGGCGACTATAGCTTATTCAGATAGAAGTTATTTAGAAAAAACGGAAGATTTTTATGCGGATGGTCTTTTTAAGGATCCGGATGAATTGATTTCCGCATTTTTAAAAAAGATTGACCAAAATCGTTTAATTATTGAAAAAGTCGTTCGTTCATTGCCAAGCCCGTTAGCTGATGAGTATACAGGGAGTTTTGAAGCATTAGGTGTTTTAGTGACTATGGTGGAAGGATTTTCTAAGATTGAACAAGAAGGAACAGAATTTTCAATGCATATTCAAATAGGCACGGACGGGAGCGTCTTTCTTAAACAAGCTGGCCTTAAAAAAGTTGAACTTGATGAAAATAAGAATAAACATCTTTCGAAAGAGGAGTTGAATCAATTAAGGCAAATAATAAGAGATGCGGCTAAGAATAACGAAAATCCATTGTTGATGGTTATAGCTCTTCTTTCTCAAGGATCACCCGTTTATGAAGCTGTAATAAAGCTATTGATATCATTAGAGAAGGGCGAAGAGGTTGATATCCAACGGTTAGTTAGAGACCATGAGTTAACTACTGGTGAACAGAGCGAAGAAGAGCTGCTGGCTTTATTGGTTCAACCAAGTCAAGGGAATGGGTTTGATAAAGCTTTAATAAGCACTCCTGGTGGTATCGACCTTAACCCCGCAGAGCTGAGTATGCAGGTCAAAAAAGATGGACAAGATTTTAAGTTTAATTTCAACGGCACCGAAATTGACGCCGCGCAAGCAGAGATGCTCCAGCGGAGCATCTCCGGCGCCACCTTTACTATCCGCACGATGACGCCGGTAGTGAACCTCCCACAGGTCTTGGGTTTGAGCATTGAGCCTACGGATAAGCCCAAACAACCTGTCCAGCAGTTGGCTTCCTTATAATATGTCCCCTGTATTTCAAAGCAAAAAGACCTGCGTTTGCATTAGTCTGGAGTTTTAGACAGGAAACAGATAAAATATCATAAACTAAAGAATATGATGCCAACGACAGATCTAGAGCAGTATAACCAAAGTAGCTGTTCGTTTGATCGGGCTTTTTGTTTTAAAGTTGCTTTTTAATTGGCTTTTGTATAGAATACCCCTTCATTATGGCACAAGCAGATCTAATGGATAAAATTGTGGCCTTGGCCAAGCGCCGGGGTTTTATTTTTCAATCTTCCGAAATTTACGGCGGGCTGAACGGCGCTTGGGATTACGGCCCCTTGGGGGTTGAGCTCAAGCGCAATGTTAAGGATGCCTGGTGGAAAGCCGTGGTGCATTACCGGGATGATGTCGTGGGCCTTGATGCCTCCATCCTGATGCATCCTCGAACTTGGGAGGCTTCCGGACATACGGCTAATTTTGCCGACAAGATGGTGGATTGCAAAAATCTCAAATGTTCTTATCGTGGGCGTGTTGACCAACTAAAAGATGGTAAATGTCCGAAATGTGGCGGGACAGAATTTACAGAAGAACGCAGCTTTAATTTGATGCTCAAAACAAACCTCGGGGCCATGGAAGATTCCTCGTCAGTGGTTTATTTAAGGCCTGAGACCGCGCAGGGTATATTCGTTAATTTTGCTAATGTGATCGATTCCACCCATCGTAAGCTTTCCTTTGGGATCGCCCAGATCGGCAAGTCATTTCGCAATGAGATCACCCCCGGCAATTTCACGTTCCGTACCCGCGAGTTTGAGCAGATGGAGATAGAGTATTTCTGCAGGCCCCAACAAGCTTTAGAGAAATATGAGGAATGGATTAAGGCCCGTTTTGGGTGGTATATTGACCTGGGGATCAAAAAAGAAAATTTAAAACTGCGCGTCCATGACAAGGAAGAACTGGCCCATTACGCGGCAGGCTGTACCGACGTGGAATATAATTTCCCCTTTGGCTGGTCCGAGTTGGAGGGGATCGCCAACCGCGGGGACTATGATCTAAAACAACATGCGCAGTTTTCCGGCAAAGACCTGCAGTACCAGGATCCGGTGACCAATGAGAAGTTTTTCCCTCATGTCATCGAACCATCCGGCGGATGCGACCGCGCGATGTTGGCATTCCTGGTTGATGCTTATCATGAAGAAACAGTCAATGATACGCTGCGTGTGGTCATGAAATTCCATCCCAAATTGGCCCCGATCAAGGTGGCGGTATTGCCCTTATTGAAGAAAAATGATGGTCTTGTGGCCATGGCCAAGAAAATTAAATCGGAGCTTCAAAAAGACATGGTTTGCGTGTATGATGATACAGCTGCTATAGGCAAACTCTACCGCCGTCAGGATGAGGTGGGTACTGTTTTTTGTGTTACCGTGGATGTGCAATCACTCGAAGATAAACAAGTCACGGTGCGTTTCAGGGATACCATGCAGCAGGAACGAGTCCCTCTGGAGCGCCTGGCAGGATTTTTGAAAGAGAAACTAATTTAACGTCATCCTGAGCGAAGGTCCTCATGCCGGACATTCGCAAGTTGCTCCGAAGGATCTTAAGGTGTCTAAAGATTCTTCGCCCGCTGGGCTCAGAATGACGGATATCGAAGCGCCGGGAAAAATATTCTTAAAAGCAGCGCTTTGGGATTTGGGGATTTTTTCAGAAGAGAATATAAA
>Ga0182030_10023172_pt1 | contig 11502 bp, 11 predicted proteins | sample 812S3MmetaG_FD_121299 | JGI IMG/M metagenome (GOLD analysis project Ga0182030, IMG submission 121299) | Permafrost microbial communities from Stordalen Mire, Sweden - 812S3M metaG (Illumina Assembly) | ecosystem: Environmental > Terrestrial > Soil > Wetlands > Permafrost | place: Sweden...
CGCCGATACGGCGAAACTGATGTGGGAGCTGCTCGACGACGGCGAGAAGGTGATCTTCGAGGGCGCGCAGGGCGCGATGCTCGACATCGACCACGGCACCTATCCGTTCGTCACCTCCTCCAATCCTTTATCGGGCGCCGCCACGGTGGGGACCGGAGTGGGACCGAAGGACATCGACGAGGTTTGGGGCGTGTCGAAGGCCTACACCACGCGCGTCGGCGCCGGGCCGTTCCCGAGCGAGCTGCACGACGAGATGGGCGAGCTGATCCGCGCTCGCGGCGGAGAGTTCGGCACGACCACCGGGCGCCCGCGGCGGACCGGCTGGCTGGACCTCGTCGCGCTGCGCTACGCCGCGCGCCTGAACACGCTGACGGCGCTCGTGATCACCAAGCTCGACGTGCTCTCGGGTCTCGACCGGATCCAGGTGTGCACGAGCTACCGCGGCGCCGAGGGCGCGGAGTTCGAGGATTTCCCCTACCACCAGACCGTTCTCCACCACACCACCGCCAAGCTCACCGAGCTGCGCGGCTGGCAGGAGGACCTCGGCGAGTGCCGCACCTACTCCGACCTGCCCGAGGCCGCGCGTGAGTACCTCGAGTTCATCGCCGAGCAGATCGGCGCGCCCGTGACGCTGCTCGGCGTGGGCCCCGGACGCGAGCAGGTGATCTGGACCGAGGCCGGCGAGCGCACGCAGCTGGGGAGCGGCGCGCCGGTCGCGGATCTTGCCGGTTAACTTCGATTTTTCCGAGATGGGCCGTGCAGGAATCGAACCTGCAACCTTGGGCTTAAGAGGCCCCTGCTCTGCCGGTTGAGCTAACGGCCCGTGAGAGCACCGACCATGCGGCCGGGTGAGCCAGCGATTCTAGCCCAGCGCGGCCGATCCTGAAGGTGTGACCCCTGCGCAGTGGATACCGGGGAAGACGCCGGCGGCGAATCGGCCGGCTATTTTTTCTCGCTGCTTTCGAGCTGTTCCTTGACCTTCTGGCTGACTTTGTAGCTCTTGCCGCCGACGGTGATCGTGGCGTTCGCCGCTTCGCCGCTCGACGAGCTGCCGGTGATCGCGGATCCCGACGAGGCCGCACCGCTCGTGCTTGCCGTGCTCGTGCCCGTGCTTGTACTCGTGCTGCTCGCGGCGCTCTTCTTCAGTTCCGCCAGCTCTTTCTTCAATTTCGCCCGCCCGGAGGCCGGAGAGAGGCTCACCGCCTTTTCCGCGGCGAGGTCGCCCTGGCGTTCGTTATGGGCTTTGTAGGCGAACTCCGCGAGCTCGGCGAAGTACGAGACGCTGGTGGGATCGTTGGCGACGACGATCTGCAGCACTTCTACCGCCGAAGCCGGCTGGTTGAGGCCTTCTTCGCCGAACACGCGCAGCATTTCCTTGGCCAGTTTGGGGTTGGGCTTCGGCGGGTTCAGCGCCAGATAACTGTTCCAGGACTGCGCCACGTCGGAGAACAGTTCTTTGCCCTGGCTCGTCAACTTCCCGTTGCTGATCGAGGATTCGCCTCCGGCTTCGTGCAGCTGGGCGTTGATCAGGCCTTCCCACGCGCTGAGGCTCTTCGGTTGCTCGGCGACGAGCTTCTGGTACTTCTTCACCTGCCCTGCGAAGCTCGCCTTGGGCGCGCCGCTTTCGCCGGTCAAGGCGTTCAGGATCCCGCCACCGCCGCTTCCCACGCCGACGCCGAAGCCGATGAAGCCGATCCCGAACAGCAGCGCGAGGCCCACATAGATCACTTGGACTGTGCGGCGCCGGCCGCGTCCTCTCAGGTCGAAGAGCATCGGGGTGATTCTATGGGCAGCGAGGGTGCCGGTGGGGAAGGCTCCCGATCGTCCCCCGCGCGTCTACGCCGCCGCGACCCGCGCGCGCCATCCGCATCGCCGGCATCAGGACAGCTCGCGGTCGATGTGATCGATGATCTGCTTCACATCCGGCTCCACGCCGTCGTCGCCGCCGGTGAGCTGTGCGCCAGGCGGAGCCGTGCCGCTGCCGGCGACATCTCCAGTGCTCCCGACGCTACCGGCGCCCCCGCTGGGGTCCACCGGAGAGGGAGACGCGGCGGCCTGCCCGGGGCCCTGCGGCGAGGAGGGTGGCATGGGTGCCGTCGGGGCGGCGCCACCGGGACCGGAGGCGCCGTCGGGCGCGGGTCCGCCGCCCGCGGCCGCCGCCTCCGCCCGCGCGCGTTTGGCATCGCGTCGCGCGACGATCGAGGCGACGAGGATGCTGAGCTCGTAGAGGATGTACAGCGGCACCGTCTCCAGGACCAGTGTCACCGCGTCGCCCGGCAGGAAGGCCGCCATCGCGGCGCAGGCGAGCACCGCGTAGCGGCGGTTGTGGCGGAGCTGCTTGGGCGTGACGATCCCGACGCGCGTGGCGGCGAGGATCGCGACGGGCACCTGGAAGACCAGCCCCATCGCGAGCAGGATCGTCGCGACGAATTTGTAATAGGGCGCGGCCTGGACGAGGACGTTGAACTCGCTGCTGTTGAAGTTCTGGAAGAACCGCAGCGCGGCGGGCAGCACGACGAAGTAACCGAACGCGACGCCGATCACGAACAGGAACGGGATCGAGACCAGCAACGGCATCGCGATCCGTCTCTCTTTCGGGCTGAACGCCGGCAGCACGAACCCGTAGAGCTCGAACAGAATCACCGGCAGCGAGATCACGAGCGCGAACAGCAGCGTCACCGTGATCGTCGTCGTGAAGGGCTCGCCGATCCCGAGCGTAACGGGCTTGTTGCCTTCGGGGGTACGGGGGACCTTGGCAACGGCTGCACGCAGGCTGGGAATCTCGGCCGCTAGCGCGGCGCGCGTAGCGGCCGGCAGGCCGCTGCTCGGAGCGCTCAGTGCCAGCACGACCCCCTCGGTGCTGTGAGCTATTTTCAACACCGCCTGCTGGGCCAGCGCGGTCTGGCCGAGCGGGCCGTTGCCTTTGGCGACCTGTTTCTCAGTCTGCTTGCTCAGCGGCGCGTTGATCAGGTGCAGCAGCGCGTGGTTCTGCCACAGGCAGAAGCCGAACGCGACCGCGAGCGCGATCGCGCTGACGATCAGGCGGGTGCGTAACTCATCGAGATGGTCCACGAGGCTGAGCCTGTCCTCGTGGCCGATCGCACGGATCGTGGTGGCCATTGCTCATATGAACCTACCACCGCCGCCTCCGATCGGACGAACAACAGGCCTCGGCGGAAGGCGGGCGAAGGCGTCTCCGTGCACGTCGATCGGGTCCGTAGCGCCAGCCCCGCGCACGGGGACCGCCGCTACGCAAACCTCCTAGCCACGGCGAGCGTGCTAAAGGCGGCGCGCACTGAGGTCGATGAGTTCGTGATCAGACATGGACCCCGACCGAAGCAATCACACCCGCCATCGCGTGCAGCTGCCCAGCGGCAAGCAGATCGACGTCGTCTACCGCGACCAGCAGCCGCCGGCCACCCCCGACGGCGGTCACGCTCCCGATCCGCTGCACATCTGCTTTCACTGCGCCGGCGAGCTCGCATATCCGCTCGACTGGGCCGAGGAAGGCCCGCGCCACTGGCGGATCGTGCTGCGCTGCCCCGAGTGCGAGGCCCGGCGCGAGGGGGTCTTCGAGCAGACCGTCGTCGAGGAGCTCGACGAGCAGCTGGACAACGCGACCAGCGCGCTGTTGAGCGATCTGAAACAGCTCACACAGGCGAACATGGAGGACGAGGTCGAGTTCTTCGTCCGCGCCCTCGACGCCGATCTGATCGTCCCGTCCGACTTCCTCTAGCCCCCGCCGGACTCCTGTAGGCCGCCGCCCTCTCAGGAGTAGCGCTCGACCACCGCGTCGGCCACCCGTTCCAGGGGCACCGCGCAATCGCCGGGGAGGCTCGCCGGGAGCGCTGTCTTGGCCTCGGCGACGAAGGCCAGCGCCCGCTCCCTGGCCGCTCCCAGAGCGCCGGTGGCGGCGATCCGATCGCAGAGCTCCTCAGCCTGACGCGCGTCGCCCAGGTCGCGCAGGTCGACCTCGGCAAGCGTGGCGTCGCGCTCGCGCGCGAGGATCAGCGGCAGCGTGACGGTGCCGTCGAGCAGGTCCGTGCCGCGCGCCTTGCCGGTGCGCTCGACGGGACCGGAGACGTCGAGCACGTCGTCGAGGATCTGGAAGGCCAACCCGATGCGCCGCGCGAAGAGACCGAGCTCGTCGGCTAGATCCGGCGGACCGAAGAACTCCACCGCTCCCGCGACGACGAGCGCGCCGAGCCGGCAGGCCGCTTCGAACAGCGCGGCCGTCTTCAGCTCGCAGCGCCGCAGGTAGCGCTCGAGCGCAACGCGCGGTGCGTAGGCGTCCTCCCGCTGGAGCAGCTCGCCCGCGGCCAGCGCCGAGCTGGCGTCGGAAAGCGCCCGCAGCTGGGCGGGATCCTCGTTGCGTGCGAGCTCCGCGAACGCGCGCGAGAACAGCAGGTCGCCGGTTGCGATCGCGCTCCGGCGCCCGGCGGCGGCGACCACGGTGGGACTTCCCCGCCGCAGCGGGGCGGCGTCGATCACGTCGTCGTGCACGAGCGTCGCCGAGTGCACGAGCTCGACGGCGACCGCCGCGCGGGTCAGCCGTTCATCCGCGACGTCGACGTCGACCGGATCGGGACCGCCGGCGGCTTCGGCGGCAAGCACGACGAGCAGCGGGCGCAGCCGCTTGCCGCCGGCCATGATCGTCGCGCTGGCGTGGGCCGCGAGCGGCGCCCCCGCGACGGCCGTCACCCGCTCCAGGTACCGCTCGATACGGGCCATCCGCTCGCGCAGCCGCTCGCCACCGCGGTCGAGAAGCGCCTCGACGGGATCCCGATCCCCGCCACTACCCGTATCGGTGCCCGCATCCGGATATGCGGCGCCGGCGCTGTCGCTCCCGCTGGGGCGTTCTGCGGCGGGACGGCCCACCGCGACGCTCAACTCTCCCGCGGGGGGACCGTGCCGTGGTGGATCACGACGATGCCCCCGGCGGTGAGCAGGTAGCCGATCTCGCTTAGACCCGCGCGCTCGAGCACCGCCGCCAGCCCTGCCGGCGCCGGGAAGCGCTTGACCGAGTCGGGCAGGTAGGAGTAAGCGTCGGGGTCTCCCGCGAGGCGTCCCAGCAGCGGCACGACGCGATCGAACCAGAGGCTGTAGAAGGTCGACAGCGGCGGACGTGTGGGGGAAGTGAACTCGAGCACCACCACGCGCCCGCCGGGGCGCACGACGCGGACCATCTCCTCCAGACCGCGCTGGAGGTCTGAGAAGTTGCGGGCGCCGAAGCCGACGGTGGCGGCATCGAAGCTCCCGTCGGCGAACGGCAGCTGCAGCGCGTCACCCCACTCGAAGCGCAGCTCGGCGCCGGTGGGCTTGGGCTTGCGTCGCGCGCGCGCGAGCATCGCATCGGAGAAGTCGCTGCCCACAACCTCCCCTCCGGGAGCGACGCGGCCCGCCATCTCGATCGCCAGATCGCCCGTGCCGGTCGCGACGTCGAGCACGCGTGAGCCCGGACCGACGCGGGCCAGATCTGCCGCGCGCTCGCGCCAGCGGTGGTGCAGACCGGCAGTCATCACGGTGTTCAGCAGGTCGTATACCTGCGCGATGCGATCGAACATCGCCCGCACCTCCCCCGCCTCGAGGGTCCCCGGCGATGGTTTGGAAGCCCGGTCCCCGCCCCGCTGGTCCTCTGGCGAGAAGCCGTTCGAGGTTGGCGCGGGAGCGCCCGTCGGAGAGTTGCCGGCGCCGGCGCCTGGTGGTGATCCGTCAGGAACCATGGGCTCGAGTGGCTCGCCGGCTACTTCAGCTGCGAGAGGAAGGCGACGACCGCGTTGAACTTCTGCGGCGGCAGGTTCTTGAACGAAGGCATCGGCGCCGTCGGGTTCACGAGCGTGCGGGCGATCCCCTGAGCCGGTAGGCGCGAGGCGATGTGCGTGAGTTCCGGCCCCGGTCCGTTGTTGCCGTTGTCGCCGATCTTGTGACACGCCTCACATCCCGACTGGGCGACCACCGCCTTGCCGGCTTCGTATTCGGCGAGCGTACTTCCACCCGCCTCCAGCACGTGCTGCGGCGTGGCCATTTCGATCGCCGTCGGCGACCCGGCGTTGGCGCCCTGATAGGTGAGAAACGCCATCGCACCGATCACGAAGAGCGCCGTAACGGTCGCGATCGGCCGGCGCTCGGGGCGGCGCTCGGGCCCGCGATCGTAGAACGGCAGGAGGAACAGCAGGATCATCGCGATCGTCGGCACGCCGATCGTAGCCAGCGGCACGAGGCTCGGCGGCTTGATCACGCGCAGGAGCTCGAACAGGAAGAAGAAGTACCACTCGGGACGTGGCACGTAGGTGGTGGTCGTCGGGTTCGCCTTCGAGCCGAGCTCCGCGCCGAGGATCAGCGACATCGCGATGATCACGGCCATCACGACGCACGCCATCGCCGCGTCCTTGGCCACCGCGTAGGGGAAGAACGGCTTGCCCTGCGACTTCAGGACGGCGTACTCGCGGAGGTACTCCTCCTTCTCGCGCTGGTTCATCGCGCGAGGGTGCGGGCTCGGGGGAAGCGGCGCGTCCGCGGACGCGCCGACACGTGGAGGTGCGTAGCCACTACGCGTCCGCCCTTCGCAGCTCGGAAGGTTGCTCGGCCTTGCTCCACGGCGGGGCGGTCGTACCGAGCTTTGCCACCAGGTACAGATGGGCACCGATCAGCGCGATCAGCGCGCCGGGTACGAGCAGCATGTGAATCGCGTAGAAACGCGACAGCGTCGTGGCCCCGAATTCGGGGCCGGCTCTGAGGAAATCGCTCAGGTAGGGGCCGATCAGGGGCCCCGTGCCGTTGATGTTCACGCCCACGATCGTCGCCCAGTAGGCGCGCTGATCGAACGGCAACAGATAGCCGGTGAAGGACATCGTCATCGTCAGGATCAGAAGCACAACGCCGATCACCCAGTTGAGCTCGCGCGGGTACTTGTAGGCGCCGAAGAAGAACGTACGGCCCATGTGCAGGAACACGAGGATCACCATCACGCTCGATCCCCACTTGTGCATGCCCCGCACGAACTGGCCTAGGAACACGTCGTTGGTGACGTAGCGGATCGATTCATACGCGCCGCCGGCGGGATCGGGGCGGTAGTACATCGCGAGGAAGACCCCCGTGACCGCCTGCGAGAGGAAGGCGAACATCGTCGCCGAGCCGAGCGTGTAGAACCAGTTCGTACCCTTCGGGACCTTGCGGAACATCATCCAGCGGGCGCCGCCGCTCAGCGATGTGCGCTCGTCGACCCAGTCGACGACGTTGATGCCGGCCGCCTTCGCACCCTCGATCGGGCCGCCCTTGCCGTTGCTCTCGCCGGGGCGCGGGGGCGGGGCCTTGAGCGGCGCTGGAACTGGGGGTGCGGGAAGCTTGGGCACGGGTTAGTAGGACTTACGCGCGTCGGGGCGCGAGGGATAGAGGTACTGGCCGATGCCGTCGACTGTCTCCCCCGGATCGCGCGGGGAGAAGCGTTTCAGCTCACTGTTGACGCTGAAACGGGCGCTGTAGAGTTCGACCCGGTCACCTTTGACGCGCGTCGGGAAGCGGTCGAGCGGTCGGACCGGAGGCCCACCGACCCTGCGGCCCAGCAGATCGTAGACGCCGCCGTGGCAGGGACAGATGAAGCGCTCCGCGGCGTCGACCCAGCGCACCGGGCAGCCGAGGTGGGCGCAGCGTGTGGAGATCGCGATGTACGGAGTGTTGCGGTCGTAGGGGTCGGTGTCGATCGCGTCGTTGTGCTGGCGCACGTACGCGGTCGTCTTGCCGGCCTCGCCGATTCCGTAGGCCTCCGTGACGACCACCGGTATGTAGTTGTTGTCGGTGAAGTCTTCGGTGGACCCGATGTCCTCCCAGAAGTGCGGTGGCTGTTTGAAGATCGGTCCGATCGCGAAGCCGAGCGCGGGCAGCGCGAAGGAGGCGGCGGCGATCCCTCCCATCGCTTGTGAGCTCACGGTCATGAACCGTCGCCGGGTCACAGTCTCGCCCTCGAAGGCGCCGGGAATCATCCGGTCGGCGGTGTACTTGGACTTGTGCTGGGTGTGCTTGTCTGGCACGGGGCGCAAACAATATCGAGGCGCGATTCAGCGTGGCGCCAAGAGGCCTCTGGCGCTTGTGCTCATCGCCTCGATCGCTTCCGGGGAGCCCGCCAACACGAGCTCCTTGGCGCGGCGATGGGTCTCACTCGACCCCCAGCCGATGGCGCGCGCGCCGGCCGCCCAGACGGCATCGGCCAATTGCGGCTCGCCGGCGCCCTGCGCGAGCGCGCTGAGCGTGATCGTGTCCGCCAGCTCGAGCACGGCCGCGACGTCGCCGAGCGCGATCAGGCGGACCAGCCCGAGCGCGTACAGGCGGTCCCCCGCCAGTAGGGCGAGATCCCGATCCGCGGCGAGCGCCACACGCGGCGCTCCGTAGTGGAGCAGGTAGCCCTCGTAGATCGCCTCGATCAGCAGCTCGTAGTCGGCGCGGCTGCCCTCGGCGCGCGGGCCCGCGGCGGCGAGTTGCGCGGGAGCACCGACCCCGCCGTCGTCGCTCACGGCCGCACCAGCGCTCGCTGCTCGATCGATCGCCCCCGCTGCGGTCTCCTCGCGAGCCCTACCGTCGAGGTCGGCCGAGGAGCCCACGAGGCTCGCCATCAAGCCGCCCTCGTCGAGCAGCAGTGCCCGCAGGCGCTCCAGTGAGGGGGGTTCCCCGGCGGGCAGCTCCGAGGCTGCGGAGGAGGCGCTCACGGAAGCTCCGCGAAGGCGGCCGCGGCGGCGGCGAGCGTGCGCTCGATCTGCTCGGGGGAGTGCGCCAGCGACGGGAACCACGCCTCGAACTGGGACGGCGGCGGATAGACCCCGCGCGAGAGCAGCTCGCGACACCAGGCGGCGTGGGCCTCCAGATCGCAGGCGCGCGCGTCGTCGAAGCAGAGGACGGGGCGCTCGGAGAAGAAGACGGTCAAGAGGCCGGGGGCGTTCGCGACCTGGACGGGACGCCCCGCCGCGGCCGCGGCCTCGCGCAGGCCGGCGGCGAGCCGGTCGGTGATCGAGGCGAGGCGTAGGTAGGCCGGCTCGTCGAGCAGGGAGAGCGTCGCGAGGCCCGCCGCGACCGCGAGGGGATTGCCGGAGAGCGTCCCCGCCTGGTAGACCTCGCCGGCGGGGGCGAGCATCTGCATCAGATCGGCGCGGCCGCCGACCGCCGCGGCGGGGAGGCCGCCGCCGAGGATCTTGCCGAGGATCGTGAGGTCGCCTCGCACGCCCGTGAGCTCCTGCGCACCGCCGCGCGCGACGCGAAAGCCCGAGATCACCTCGTCGAGGATCAAGAGCGCCCCGCAGGCGTCGGCGAGCTCGCGGAGGAGCTCGAGAAAGCCTTCTCGGGGCGGGACGAGGCCCATGTTGGCGGGGAACGGCTCGGCGATGATCGCCGCGAGCTCGTCCCGGGCGGCCGACTGCTCCACGGTGGCGCGCAGCGCGGCCGGGTCGTTCCAGGGCACCACGATCGTGGCGGCGGCCGCGCTCGCGGGCACGCCAGGGCTCGCGGGGAGCGCCTGGGTGGCAAGCCCGGAGCCGGCCTGCGCGAGCAGCGGGTCGAGGTGCCCGTGGTAGGCGCCGGCGAACTTGAGCAACCGCTCGCGCCCGGTCGCCGCGCGCGCGAGCCGTACGGCCGTCATCGTCGCCTCGGTCCCCGAGGAAGTCATGCGCAGCATCTCGACGCCGTCGAACCGGCGCGCGACCTCCGCCGCCAGCTCGACCTCGGCGGCGGTGGGCGCACCGAAGCTCGTGCCCTTCGCCGCCGCGTTGGCGACCGCGTCGAGCACCTCGGGGTGGGCATGCCCGTGAATCAGAGGACCCCACGAGCAGACGTAGTCGACGAAGCGGTTGCCGTCGACGTCGATCAGCTCGGCGCCCTCGCCGCGATCGACGAAGATCGGGGCGCGGCCGATCGCTTCCATCGCGCGCACGGGCGAGTTGACGCCGCCGGGCAGCAGCACCAGCGCGCGGCGGTAGAGCTCCGCCGAGCGTGCGTCAGCGAGCGATGTGCTCACGGGCGGTGTCGGAGCGCTCCGGGGCACGGGGCGGTGTCCTGCAGGCGAGCCGCGGGCGGCTACTCACGCGTGCTCGGACTCCCAGTTCTTGAAGTCGTCGGTGAAGTAGAGCAGGCGGATCTTCTTGAACTCCGTCGAGGAGTAGAGCGTCGCGCGCTCGTGGATGCCGGTCTGCTCGGCGATCGCGTCGAGCACCGCGTCGCACTCCTCCTTCGAGCGGCCGTGGGCCATCGTGAAGACCGAGTAGGGCCAGTCCTCGTAAGTGGGGCGCTCGTAGCAGTGGGAGATCCCGCGGAAGGACGCCATCCGCGGGCCGAGCTCGCCGATCTGCTCGGGGGAGACCTTCCAGACGCCCATCCCATTCGCGGAGAACCCGGCGCGACGGTGGTAGAGGATCGCGGCGACGCGGCGCAGCAGCCCGCGCTCGCGCATGCCCTGCAGGTGCTCGAGCAGCGCGGCGGTGTCGATCCCCAGACGTGCGGCGGCGGGGGCGTAGGGCTCGGGGATCACGGGCATGTCCCCCTGGGTGGCGCGAATCACGTCCTTGTCGAGCTCGTCGTAGGCGACGGGCTCGAGGTCGACCGGCTCGACGGCTGAGCCCTCGCTGGTGAGCGCCTTGGTGCCGCCCTCCATTTCGAGATCCATACGAATCTTGAACAGTTTGAGCGTCGGCAGCTGGCGGATCGACTCGGCGCCGGTGAGCCGCTGCAGCACGTCCAGCGTGCCGTCCAGGCCAAGCGTCGAATCGGGCTCGACCGCGAGCGTGAACCACATGTTGAAGTCGTGGTTACGCAGATAATTGTGGGATACGCCGGGATGGGAGTTGACGATCTTCGCCGCCTGCCACGGGTTCTCGGGATCGACCTTGGCCGCCACGAGCATCGACCCGTAGCCCAGCGCGCGCGTGTCGTAGATCGGGGTGACCTGGCGGATGATGCGCTCGTCTAACAGGCGCTGGACGCGCGTGAGCACTTCCTGCTCAGAGACCTCGGCGGCGCTCGCCACCGCCGCGAAGGGCCGGGCCTGCAGCGGGAAGGAGCCCTGCATGAGGTTCAGCAGCTTGCGGTCGAGATCGTCGAGCGAAATGGCCGCGCCGTCCTTGCGCGAGCGCGTCTTCGGAATCGCGGCGGCGGCGCGGTCGGCTCGTTTGGTCTTCAGCTCTACTCGGCTAGCCATTGGGCGGCGTCCTTGGAGTGGTAGGAGATGATCGTGTCGGCGCCGGCGCGGCGGAGAGAGGTGAGTATCTCCAAGACCGCTGCCCGCTCGTCGAGGTAGCCGGCGGCGGCGGCGGCCTTGACCATCGCATACTCGCCGCTGACGTTGTAGGCCGCCACCGGTAGGCGCGTGGCGCGCTTGACGGCGCGAATCAGGTCGCCGTAGGCAAGCGCGGGCTTGACCATCACCATGTCCGCGCCCTCTTGCACGTCGAGCAGCGCCTCGCGCACTGCCTCGCGACCGTTGGCTGGGTCCATCTGGTAGCTGCGGCGATCGCCGCGCGCCGGGGC
>Ga0182030_10023174_pt1 | contig 11501 bp, 8 predicted proteins | sample 812S3MmetaG_FD_121299 | JGI IMG/M metagenome (GOLD analysis project Ga0182030, IMG submission 121299) | Permafrost microbial communities from Stordalen Mire, Sweden - 812S3M metaG (Illumina Assembly) | ecosystem: Environmental > Terrestrial > Soil > Wetlands > Permafrost | place: Sweden...
ATATACGGCAAATCCGATTTTCTTTATTGTTTCATGTATTGTTAAGTTTGCAGATAAAGGGGCGGACCAAGTCCCTGTATCGTACGACCTATTGCTGGTTGGTTCCTAATATTCTATGTGGATTGTTAAATTAGCGCTCAGTCGGCCTTATACCTTTCTGGTTGCAGCTCTGCTGATCTTGATTTTGAGCCCGATTGTCATCCTCCGAACGCCTGTCGACATTTTCCCCAATATCGACATCCCGGTGGTCAGCATTCTTTGGAATTACGCCGGGTTTTCGCCGCAAGAGATGGAGCAGCGGATTGTCACGCCCACGGAACGGGGCCTGACCACCATCGTTAACGACATCGAGCATACCGAATCGCAATCGCTCAACGGTATTGGCGTAATCAAGGTCTTCTTTCATCCATCGGTCAAGATCGACATGGCCGTGGCGCAGATCACCGCCCTTTGCCAAACTCAACTCCGCTCTTTGCCTGTCGGCACCACTCCTCCCCTGATCATCCAGTATAACGCCTCCAGCGTGCCGATCATCCAGTTGAGCTTAAGCAGCAAGACCCTTTCCGAACAGACCCTGAACGATCTTTCGCTTAATTCTATCCGTCCCCCGTTGACGACCATTCAGGGATTGGCCAGCCCTTATCCTTATGGAGGCAAGCAACGGCAAATCCTGGTCGATATCGATATCCCTAAGCTCCAGGCTTTGAGCTTGACGCCCAGCGACGTGGTCAACGCCATTAATGTCCAGAACCTGATCCTGCCTTCGGGAACGGCGAAAATCGGTCCGCTGGAATACGATATCGCCTTGAATGGCAGTCCACAGGCCGTCGGGGATTTGAACAATCTCCCGATCAAGACAGTCAATGGAGTGATCATTTATGTCCGGGATGTCGCCCACGTGCGGGATGGCTTTTCGCCCCAGACCAATATCGTCCGGCAGGACGGCATCCGCTCAACGCTCATTTCCATTATGAAGAATGGAGATGTCTCCACGCTCGATATCGTGGCCCAAGTCAAGGCGCTGATTCCGAAGCTCAAGCCCAGCCTGCCGGACGACCTCCAGATTCGGACGCTTTTCGACCAGTCGATCTTCGTCCGCGCTTCCATTGACGGCGTCATCCGGGAAGGCATTATCGCCGCCTGTCTCACGGCGCTGATGATCCTGCTTTTTCTGGGAGACTGGAAGAGCACCATGATCATCGCTGTTTCCATCCCGCTCTCGGTACTGAGTTCGATCCTCATGCTCAGCATGCTGGGCGAGACGATCAACATCATGACGCTCGGAGGCCTCGCCCTGGCCGTCGGCATCCTGGTCGATGACGCTACGGTGACGATTGAAAACATCGACCGGTATATCGACAAGGGGCTCGATCTTCACGAGGCGATTCTCGAGGGTGCCAGCCAGATTGCCGTGCCCGCCTTCGTATCGTCCCTTTGCATCTGCATTGTGTTCGTACCGATGTTCCTGCTTTCGGGGGTGGCCCGTTTCCTCTTCATTCCCCTGGCCGAATCGGTGGTGTTTGCCGTCATGGCCTCTTACGTTTTATCCCGGACCCTTGTTCCCACCCTGGCGATGTACCTGCTGAGGGCCAAGCCGCACGGTCATCCGAATGGTGAGGAAAACGGACCGCAACACGACGGCGAAGGTCCGGGCAAAGCACCTGGTTTTTTCGGGCGATTCCAACAAAAGTTTGAGGCTGGCTTTCATCGTGTCCGCGAGGGCTATGGCGATTTGCTGGGCCGGGCGCTTCACCATCGTGGGATTTTCGCCCTTATTTTTCTCGGCCTTTGCCTGGGCAGTATGTGTCTCGTTCCCTTTCTCGGGCAGGACTTTTTCCCGACCGTCGATGCTGGACAATTCAAGCTCCACATCAGGACGAAAACCGGCACTCGCATCGAAGAAACGGCCAAACTCTGCGATCAGATCGAGGACGCGATTCGCAAGGAGATCCCGGCGGCTGAACTGGGAGGAATTTTAGATAATCTGGGTGTACCCTATAGCACCATAAACTTGTCCTATTCGAATTCCGGTGTCATCGGGACAGCCGATGGAGACATTCTGGTATCTCTCAATCGGGGCCACAAGCCAACGGCCTATTATCAGCGCAAACTCCGCATCGATCTCCCACGCGAGTTTCCCGGCACGTCGTTCTTTTTCCAGCCCTCGGATATCGTCAATCAGATCCTTAACTTCGGGTTATCCGCCCCGATTGACATCCAGCTTATCGGGAAGAATGTGGACGCTAACCTGGTTCTGGCCCACAAAATGGCTGACCAACTCAGCCAGGTTCCCGGAGCTGTCGATGTCCATGTTCACCAAGTTTATGACGAACCTCGGTTCAACGTCACCATGGACCGTTCCCAGGCCGAGCAACTGGGCATCACCGCGCGCGACATTGCGACCACCGTCCTGAATTCCTTAAGCGGCAGCTTCCAAACCTCCCCGGCCTTCTGGCTCGATCCCAAGAATGGAGTCAGCTACAGCATTGTCGTCCAAGCGCCCCAATATAATATTGGTTCTTTGCAGGATCTGGAGAACCTGCCGGTGCACGGAGCAAATTCGTCCCAGGTCCTCGCCAATCTTGCAACGATCTCACGAAATTCAGAACCAGGGACGGTTTACCATTATGGTGTTGTTCCGGTCATTGACGTTTACGCCAATGTTCAAGATCGCGATCTCGGGGCCATCTCCCAGGCGGTGAACCAGATTGTCGCGAATGCGCAAAAAGAAGCGCCCAAGGCAACCAATCTGGTCGTACGCGGCCAGGTGCAAACGATGAATGACTCGTTCTTCGGTTTGGGTCAGGGTCTCATTGGATCGATTGTCCTCGTCTACCTGCTCATGGTCGTCAATTTCCAGTCCTGGACGGAACCCTTCATCATCATCACGGCGTTGCCCGGCGCGCTGGCAGGCATTGTCTGGATTTTGTTTCTGACCGGAACCACGCTCAGCGTGCCGGCCTTGATGGGTGCCATCATGTGCATCGGCGTGGCCACAGCCAACAGCATCCTGGTCATCTCCTTTGCCAGGGAGAGAATGGCTGAACTCAAAAACGCCCGCCAGTCTGTGCTGGAAGCGGGAACCACCCGCTTGAGGCCCGTCATCATGACCGCGCTGGCCATGATCATCGGCATGGTTCCCATGTCGCTTGGCCTTGGCGAAGGCGGCGAACAAAATGCGCCTTTGGGACGCGCGGTGATCGGCGGCCTGATCGTGGCCACCGTCGCCACGCTTTTCTTCGTGCCGGTCGTCTACACCCTCATCCGGGGAAGATCCGATCAAACGCAACCGGAATCCCAGCCTGAGGACAAAAAACTCGTTTCAGCTCATTAATCCAACTAAGCGTATGTTAACAAGCAACGGACACGGAAGCCCTGACACAAATAGAATCATGGTCGAGAAAAATCCCATCGTACGGCCTGCGACTCCTAAAAGGAGAAAGCGGAGCTTTTTCTGGCTTTATGCGCTCCTCTTCCTGCTGGTCTTAGGCGGCGCGGCGGTTTTTGTCTTCTTCCAGCGCGGCCACGCGCAAACGGCCCTGGTCTCCGCGACCCGGCAAATGGAGCTTTCCACCGTGCTCGTGGTGCATCCGGAACGGGGAGCAACCGATATTCACCTGGTTCTGCCCGGCACGGTCCAGGCGGAAATGGAAAGTTCCGTCTACGCCCAGGTCAGCGGGTATATCAAACGATGGCTCGTCGATATTGGCGCTCCGGTGAAAGAAGGACAGTTGCTGGCGGAAATCGAAACACCCGTGACCGATCAACAATTGATGCAGGCCCAGGCCGCAATGGCCCAGGCCCAAGCCAATCTCAACCTCGCCAAAACAACAGCGGCGCGTTACAACGACCTGCTTAAGACAAACGCTGTTTCTCGGCAGGACGTTGACACTCAAAATGCAGGCGTAGCGGTTCAAGAAGCCAATCTTGCCGCTGCCCAGGCGAATGTTCGCGGCCTGGAACAAACGGAGGCTTTTAAGGAGGTCAAGGCTCCCTTTGACGGCGTTGTCACCGCACGAAAAATCGACGTCGGCGATTTGGTTTCCGCCAGCGGAGCCGGTACCGCCTCCCAAGGCAGCGCGCCGTCCCAAATGGCAACGCCATCGCAGGAACTGTTTCGGGTCGCACAAACAAAAACACTTCGCGTTTACGTCAATATACCGGAAAACTACAGCGACGAGATCGTACCGGGAATCTCGGCCACGCTGGACCTGGCTTCTTCGCCCAGCCAGAAGGTTACCGGCAAGCTGGTGAGAACATCCCAGGCCATTGACCCTAATTCTCTCACCCTTCTAGCCGAAGTGGATGTGCCGAATCCGGAGGGCAAACTTCTGGCGGGCGGTTATGCCCAAGTCCACTTCGATATCACGACCAATCACCCGCCACTCGTGATTCCGGGAAACACGCTCATTTTTCGAGCGCAAGGCACCCAGGTGGGCGTGGTGGACACCGATACCGATACGGTGCATCTCAAAGACATCAAGATTGGACGCGATTTTGGAACGAAACTCGAAGTCGTTGATGGCTTGAACGAAAGTGATTCCGTAATCTTGAATCCCTCCGATGCCCTGACTGATGGAGACAAGGTCCAAGTAAACACCCAATCGCGCCCCCCCATGCCATGAAGTAAACTTTGATTTCAAAGACTTGGGTAACTTTTCCGGCTCTCGGTCTCCATGGGAGTCAAGCTATCTTTCTGCGAAACATCCAATTGGCGGCGAAGTTGGTGATAAGAGCGATCAGCAGCAGAGGCCATAGGTGATCAAGAACAAACCCGGTCGAAGAACCCTTGAGAAAGATGCTCTTCACAATGACGATCAGGTGCCGCAGCGGGTTGGCTTCTGTAACAACTTGCAGCCATCCGGGCATGTTATCGATTGGCGCGGCATAACCTGACAGCATCACCGCCGGCATCATGAAGGTGAAAACGCCAAGGAAAGCCTGCTGTTGGGTTTCACAGACGGAGGAGATGAGAAGACCGATGCCAGAAACTGCAATGGCGTAAAAAAAAATGCTTAAATAAAGCAGAACGAGAGAGCCCTCAAAAGGCACCCGATAAACGATGACTGCGGCCAGAAGGATCATGGTGCCTTGAATCATGGCGACAAGCACGGCGGGAACGGTTTTACCGACCATGATCATTCCCGGAGTGAGGGGAGAAACCAGCAACTGATCAAAGGTTCCCTGCTCGCGTTCGCGAGCGATGGAGAGTGAAGTCACAATCAAGACGCTGATGGTCGTGATCATGGCGACAAGCGAGGGCAAAACGAAGAATTTGTAATTAAGGTTGGGGTTAAACCAATGGCGCAAGATGATCTGTGAAGATGCGACGTGTCCGGCCTCGATCAATCGGTCATTGTTGTAGGACTGAATGATCGATTCCACGTAGCCCAGCGCAATTTGCCCGCTATTGGAGCGACGTCCGTCGACGATGGCTTGAATATCGGCCTCCTGTCCCGAAGCCACCTTGCGGGAGAAATCGACTGGGATGAAAAGGACAAGAAGCGCATCCTGATTTTCAATGGTGCTCTTCATATCCTGTTCACTCTGGAGGTTGATGTAATGAGTGAAGGCTTCGGCACGGGCAAAGCGTTGAATGAGTTCAATGGAAACCGGGCCTGCATCGTGATTAAGCACGGCCAGGGTGTTGTTTTGGACATCAAGCGTTACCGCAAAAGGAAAAAGAGCGGTTTGAAGAATCACAGGCAGGAAAAGCAGAACACGGCTCTGAGGATCGCCGAAGAGGGTCTGGAGCTCCTTGATGATGAGGGCGCGAATGCGTTTGAACATGGCCGTATTAATCGAGGCGCTTGCGGGTAAAGTGTGCCGTCAATCCGATCAGGACGATACCGGAGACCAGAAGGTAGCAACTGTTGCGGAGCAAGATCGGCCATAAATCGCCCGCTTGGAAAAGTGTTTGCATGCAAGTGACGAAGTAGCGGGCGGGAAAGAGGTACGTGACCGCCCGGACGGGGGCTGGCATGCTGCTGATTTCATAAATAAAGCCTGAGAACATCATTGAGGGCAGAAAGGCGAGGTTGAGCGCCGCTTGCGCGGCATTAAATTGATTCTTCATGAGCGTGGAGATCAGCAAGCCCGCACCAAGGGTGGTGAGAAGAAAGAGAGTTGAAACCAGAAAAAGCGCGAATATCGAACCACGAAAGGGCACGCCTAGCACAAATACGGCGACCGCCACGCAAATCATAAGTGAGATGATGCCCAGAACGTAGTAGGGAATTAATTTAGAGAGCAGAAGCTCCGTACGCGTCAGTGGCGATGCCAGCAGGGCTTCCATCGTACCGCGCTCCCATTCGCGTGCGACCACCAGCGAGGTCAAGAGCGCACCCACCACGGTCATGATTAACGTGATTGAGCCAGGAACGAGAAAATTTCGGCTCTCAGCCGACGGGTTGAACCAGAAGCGCTCCTGAACTCCGATCTGGGCTGGGGCGCGTATCCCCTGGGCCAGATTCCGTTGCGAAAGCCAGTCCTGCCAGGCACCAAGAGTATAACCCTGCACGAAGGCCGCAAGTTGGGGCTCAGCCCCATCAGTCACCACTTGCACGGGCGCGGAATTTCCCGGTCGCTTTAAGTCGTCGCTAAAATTTTGTGCGATAACGACAAAGCCGCGAATGGTGCCGTCCATAATTTCCTGGTCGAGTTGTTGCCGGTTCCGCGCAGGTAAGACAGTGAAAAACTTCGAACCGTAGAAACTGGCGGCGAACCGTTGCGCCTCCTCGCCTTGATCTTCGACGAGGAGTCCGATTCTTGTGGCACCAGAATCGAGATTGATACCGTAACCGAAGATAAAGAGCATGATCAGCGGGAGCACGAAAGCGATGAGGTTGCTGCTCGGATCGCGGATGATCTGAAGGGTTTCCTTGAAGCAAAGCGCCTTGAGTCGACGCCACGAAATGGCTTCTGACTTCGCTTTAGTTTTGTTCATGGCGGTCCTTGGTCACAAGTTCAATGAAGGCATCCTCCATGCTGGGCTCCGGATTCTTTTCGGTGCGCACCGTCTTCTTCAACTCGTCCGGCGTGTTCGCCGCAATAATCTTTCCCCGGAAGACAAGTCCGATCCGGTCACAATATTCGGCTTCGTCCATAAAGTGGGTGGTCACCATGACGGTGACGCCCTTTTCCACCACGCTGTTGATGTGGGTCCAAAATTCCCGTCTGGTCACCGGGTCCACGCCGGAGGTCGGCTCATCCAGGAAGAGAATGTCGGGCCGGTGCATCGTGGCGCAGGCCAGGGCCAGGCGTTGCTTGAAGCCGAGGGGAAGGCTGTCGGCAGACGCTTTGAGATAAGGCTCAAGATGAAAAATATGAAGCATATTGGTTACTTCTTCCAGCTGTCCCGCCCCATCGAGTCCGTAAGCTCCGGAAAAGAACATCAGGTTCTGCTGCACGCTTAAATTGCCATAGAGGGAAAATTTCTGGGCCATGTAACCGAGGCGTTGCCTCGCCTTGCTGGCGCTGGTCTTGAGATCGATATTAGTCACCAAGGCTTTACCGGACGTTGGCTGCAACAGCCCGCACATCATTTTGAAGATGGTTGATTTTCCCGCTCCATTTGGACCCAAAAGCCCGAAAATTTCACCTCGCACGACCTTAAAATTGACATCGTCCGTCGCGGTAAAGTCACCGAATCGCTTCGTGAGGTGGCTGGCTTCGATTACGGTCGATCCGTCCTTCTCCAGATTTTCCAGGTGGTTGGAAAGAGGTGATTTCCCTGGCGGCTTTTGACCCAGGACATCCAGAAAGGCATCCTCAAACCGGGGTGGGATCGGAGCCCAATCGGCCTGCGGTCCTGCCCGCAAATCCTCCAGACTGGGTTTCTCCGCATTCTTGCGTAAGACCACGCGGATGCTATTGCCCTGAATCACGGCATCGAGAACTTCATCTCGATCCAGGACACGGGTCAGCACTTCGCGGCGACTCCCCGCGATCTCGCGCAATTGAAAGCAACGGCCCTTCAAACGCGAGGTCATCTCATTGGGTGGACCGTTGAAGAGCAACCGTCCTTCACTGAGGAGCAGGACATCGTCGCAAAGCTCGGCTTCCTCGAGGAACGCCGTGCTCCAAACCACAGTGATATCCTGGGAAACGAGTTCACGCACCATCTTCCAAAGTTCGCGCCTCGAAATGGGGTCGACGCCGACGCCAGGCTCGTCGAGAAGCAGCAATTTGGGCCGACCCAGTAAGGCGCAGGCCAGGCCCAGCTTTTGTTTCATGCCGCCTGAAAGCTTTCCGGCCATGCGATCTGTAAAGCCGGTTAGGTCGGTCAACTTGAGCAAATGTTGAAATTCTTCTTCACGTTCATGACCGGTCACGTCGTGCAAATCGGCGTGCAGGTTGAGATTTTCCTGAACGGAAAGATCGTCATAGAGACCGAATTTCTGGGGCATGTAACCGATGATTTTGCGCAATTCGGACGTGTCGTTGATGGGGTCAAGGTCCTTGATTTTGATGGTGCCTGAAGTTACGTGCATCAAACCCGCCATCAAACGCAGGAGCGTGGTCTTCCCTGATCCATCGGGCCCGACCAGCCCCGTCACTTTTCCTGGCATCATTTGCGCAGTCATCTCCTCAAGGGCCGCCTTCTCAGAGTGAGGGAAAACTTTTTTCACCCGATCCAGATCGACAAGGGCGTCCGGCATGACTCAACGGAGGTGAATTTTAACGGTACACGGCATGCCCTGACGCAATTGCGGGCCGGAGTCATCAATGACAATGCGTAATCGATAAACCAACGAGGTTCGGAGATCCGTTGTTTCAACCGATTTTGGGGTAAATTCAGCTTCGGGAGAAACGAAGCCCACTTTCCCGTGGTAAGGATGTTTGGGTTGCGTGTCGGTAAAAACCTCGACCTCTTCGCCGGGATGGACATCACCAAGGTTACTCTCCGAGATATAGGCTCGAACCCAGACGGGATGGTAAAGAGAAACCGTCAAAACCGTATTACCCGACGGGACAATCGCGCCTGGCTCCTCCGCGCGTGTGATCACAACACCGTCGGAGGGCGAATGGATTTCCGCATCGTCAAGATCGGTCTGGGCCGAAGCGAGTTGCGCCTGAGCCAGATGAAGGCTTGGCAAAGCTTGATCACGGGCCGAGAGATCGTTATCGTAGGTGAGCTTTGAGATGCCGCCGCTAGCGACCATCGTTGCATCGCGCATCAGCGTGATTTCTGCATCTTTGAGCACAGCAGTCTTCACTTCCACATCCGCGATGTGCACGGCCAAGGCCTCTTTGTAGGTCGATTTATCCAGGCTTGCGACCAATTCGCCTTGAGACACTGGATCACCTTCGTCCTTCAGCACTGTCTGGATTCTCCCTGGTACGCGAAAGCCTAGATTGACGTCCCGGATATCGACATCGCCGTAGATGACCAGGACCGTCGGCTTGCCCCTTAGCGCGAAATATAAAACCGGCACCAAAATGAGCAGGCACAATCCGATCCCTGCACCAACCTTGAGCCAGGCCGGTAGGGCGAGGAGCCAGGCCCAAATGGCGGATTTAGGGCCGTCCTTTATCTTGGCTTCTGGGGCAGATCGAGGGAGTTGGGTCATACAGCCATACGCAAGGTCGATGCAATCGTTGTATAATGACATATCCTTATTAGCAATTCCAATGGGGTGAACACCCCATAGCGTCCGTGAGGTTTTCTCTGCTTACTTCGGGGCATGACAACAATCGTTGGAAAAGATTCATCCGGCCTAGCCGCTGTTTTGGACTACCCGTCGCCCAAGGGCGTCCAACCTTTATATTACTGTGTGGCCGGTGGATACCGGGATCCATGGGGCATGTAGTGCCCGTGACTTCCATCGACGATGAGGATGACGAAGGTCAAAGCGTTAACGAGAGACTCGTCGAAGAGGGTGTTTTAGAAGCCGAGCACGATCAGATGCTCGAGTCCGCCAAAAAACAGAAGCAAGAGGATAAATAATCGAATTTCAGGCAGCCAGATGTTTGAACTTGCGATTGGCTTCCTCCGGCAAATTACAGACTGAAAGTGCCTTATGACCAAGATTACGAGCCGCGAGATTCGATTAGTCTCGCGCCCAAAGGGGATGCCTAACGCAGATAACTTTGCCCTGGTGCGGACTGAGCTGGAACCGTTGCAAGATCAGCAAGTACTGGTTCGCAACCTGTTCATGTCGGTGGACCCCTACATGCGCGGTCGTATGAACGAAGGAAAATCGTATGTTCCGCCGTTCGAGATAGGCAAGCCGCTCGAGGGTGGAGCAGTCGGCGAGGTTGTCGAGTCACGCGCCAAGGAATTTAAACTTGGCGACGCCGTAACTTCGAACTTGGGCTGGCGGGAATACTTTATAGCTTCCCCGAACGAATTGCATCCGGTCAGTCGCGACATCCAGCCCCTCTCGGTATATCTCGGGGCTTTGGGGATGACGGGTATGACTGCGTGGGCTGGATTGAATTTGGTCGAGGTCAAAGGCGGCGACATTATTTACATCTCCGGAGCAGCCGGAGCGGTCGGGAGTGTGGCCGGACAACTGGCTAAATTGCGCGGGTGCCGTGTTATCGGGTCAGTCGGATCAATGGCAAAAGTCATGTTTCTGCGCGAAGAATGCGGCTTCGATATCGCCTTCGATTATAAGACTGCTCCTGTTCTCGAACAACTGAACATGGAAGCGCCGGACGGCATCGATGTCTATTTTGACAATGTCGGCGGCGAAGCGCTCGAAGCGGCGCTCTCAGTTTTGCGTGTGCATGGCCGGATAATCGCTTGCGGTGGCATCTCCCGGTATAACGAGGAGGAACCGCAGCCCGGTCCTTCCAATCTATTTAACATGACCACGAAAAGGCTGACAATGAAGGGACTGATCGTCAGTGATTGGATGAATCGGCGTGGCGATTTTGAAAATGAAGTGGGCGGCTATTTTCGCTCCGGCAAGTTGAAGAACAAGGAAACTGTCGTGGAAGGCATTGACCAAGCGGTGAGTGCGTTCATCGGCTTGTTCAAGGGACAAAACGTGGGCAAAATGGTGGGGAAGCTTGCCTAGATGTGACGCGGCAACGGAACGCCCATCCGAACTTCTGAGCGTTCTGCCATATCCTCCCGCTCGGTTTTACAAAACTTAAGCGCCACCACCGTTGCCTTCCCTCTCTGTTCAAGCTTGCTCGTCAGGGCGGGATTTATAACTGTTTGGTTGGGCACAAGAATGAGTCCGACCAATTCCAGTTTAGCCTCCGTGCGCCCCGTAGCGCCGAGCGAATCCATAAAGCGATTGTTACCGTGGCTCGTTGCCGTGGCCTTCTTCATGCAATCGCTCGATACGACGATTCTCAACACGGCAGTCCCCGCCATCGCGAAGGCCCTTGCCGTCGCCCCGCTGAGCATGAAGGCCGTGCTAGCGAGCTACACGTTGAGCCTGGCGGTGTTTATTCCGATCAGCGGCTGGATGGCGGATCGCTTCGGCACGCGCCGGGTCTTCTCGTCCGCCATCGGCCTCTTCACCTTGGGGTCATTGCTCTGC
>Ga0182030_10023175_pt1 | contig 11501 bp, 12 predicted proteins | sample 812S3MmetaG_FD_121299 | JGI IMG/M metagenome (GOLD analysis project Ga0182030, IMG submission 121299) | Permafrost microbial communities from Stordalen Mire, Sweden - 812S3M metaG (Illumina Assembly) | ecosystem: Environmental > Terrestrial > Soil > Wetlands > Permafrost | place: Sweden...
ATGGCACCCTCTGGTATTACTGTGCTCTGGCCGACAGCTTCCTGAAACTGAACCGCAATCGCCTTGCCGAAGAATTGTATTTGGCGGTCCGCGAACTGGACCAACTTGTTGGATAGGCCCACGTGTCTTGTCCAAAAGGGGTATCCTTAATAGTCGTCCCTTAAAAAGGGTTTAAGTATCTAGTATTAGGATACATAGGCACGGTTTATGCTGTGATGGGTTACCGGGAAACCCGGGAATTACCCCGGAAACCCAGCAAAACCTGCGATGAAACCAAAGCCGAAAAGCGATCCACAAGGCTCTTTCCTTCTGCCCGACCTGGCCACGCAGCTCGATCCGCGACATGAGCTGTGCCGGCTTTCGCGGCAAATCGACTGGTCGGGCTTCGAGGAGGCCTTCGGTCGGCTTTACAGCGAGGAGGGCCGTCCGGCGCTGCCGATTCGCCGGATGGTGGGACTATTGATCTTAAAGCAGCTGCTCAACCTGAGTGATGAGCGGGTGGTGGAATTTTGGACGTTAAGCGGCTACGCCCAATTGTTCTGCGGGGAGACGCAGCTACAATGGGGTGCGCCGTGCGAGGCGAGCGAGTTGGTGCACTTCCGGCACCGGATCGGACCCGACGGGGCCGAGCGGATCCTTCGCAGCTCGATCGCGGTCCACGGCAAGAAGGCGCAGGAAAAGGAGGTGGTGGTGGACACAACTGCTCAGGAGAAGGCGATCACGTTTCCAACCGACACGAAGCTGCACGCCAAGATCGTGCGACTGGGAGTGAAGATCGCCCGGCGGGCAAACGTGACCTTGCGGCAATCTTACGTGCGAACCGTGCCGAAGCTGTTGCAGGCCCAGCGCGGCCGGCGCAAGGCGCGCACTCGCCCTGCGGCGCTTAAGGCCGCACGCCGGTTAAAGACCATTGCCGGGCGCGTCGTACGGGAGCTTAAGCGCAAGCTGCCGAGCGAGCATCGCTGGGTGGCGATCCTTGCGTTGTGCCAGAGGGTGCTCGCCCAGAAGCGCCACGATGAGAACAAAATCTACTCGCTGCACGAGCCCCACGTCTACTGCCTGGCCAAGGGCAAGGAGCACAAGCAGTATGAATTTGGCGCGAAGGCCTCTCTCGTGGTGGGCAAGACCCCGGGGTGATCCTCGGGGCGCTCAGTCTGGAGAAGAACACCTACGACGGGCACACCGTGGATGCCGCCCTGGCCCAAGTGGAGAAACTCGCCGGCTATCGGCCCGCCTTGGCCATTGCGGACCGCGGCTACCGGGGCCGACGCCATTACGGCACAACCGAGCTGGTCATCCCCCAACGGGCCGCGGCCGAGGCAACGCCCTACCAGAAACGTCGGGCACGAGCGCGCTTCCGGCGTCGGGCAGCGATCGAACCGCGGATCGGCCACCTCAAAAGCGACTTCCGGCTCGGCCGAAACTACCTCAAGGGCATCGCTGGCGACGCGATCAACCTGATCCTCGCCGCCGCGGCCGCCAACTACCGCAAGTGGATGCGGGAAGTCTTGGCGTGCCTGCGTATCTGCATCGCCCTGGCGCGCTCACTGGCCCCACGAACGCTCCCGCCAATCCCGCTTCGGCCCTTCGCTCGGCCTCTATCTCTCGCTATAGCTTTTTAAGGGCCGACTAGCGTAGAGCCGGCCTTAAGGCCGGTCAGAAAAAAAAGCGGGGCTGGCGTTAAGGGGTTATCGCCAGCCCCGCGCCTGTCACTGCGCGGGCCGCAGGACGGCGAGGATTTCCTTCTCGTACTGCGCCGTCGGCTCGGCGCCGACCTTCCTGTTCCGTATGCGCCCGTCGCGGTCGATGATGAATGTCGTCGGGATCGCGCCAATCGGGCCAAAGGCGTTCAGGACGCTGTCGTCCGCGAGCACGATCGTGTAGTTGATGCCGAATTGTGCCATGAACTTCTTCACGATGGCCGGCCTTCCGGGCGCGTCGTCGTCCATCGAGACCCCGACGATGACCAGGCCGTCGGCCAGATATTTCGCCTGAAGCTTCACGTATCCCGGGATCTCGGACCTGCACGGGGGGCACCAGGTCGCCCAGAAGTCGAGGACCACCACCTTCCCCTTGAACTGGTCGGAGCTCACCAGGTTGCCGTCGACGTCCTTCAGCTTCCATTCTGGCGCGGGCACCGGCGTGACCGCCTCCGCGCGGATGGGGCCCGCAGCGGCGAGCGAAAGGGCTAGAGTTGCGGCGGCCCAGAGCAGCGTGGATTTCATCGGCAAAATTGACCTCCGGAAATCTGGCACAGGGCGCCGGCGTTGGCAAATCACGCGCTGCGCGCGTCGGGAAGGTCGAGCCCGAGCGTCTCGATGAACTTCCTCATGGCCGGCGTGAGGACGCGGCCCTTGCGGTGGAGAATGGCGAGCGGACGCGTGAACCCCGCCCCCTTAAACCTGAGCACGGCGAGCGTCCCCTGCTTCTCCTCCTGGACGACGGTCGCCTGCGGCACGATCGCGATGCCGTGGTCGATCTCCACGGCGCGCTTCACGGTCTCGATGTTGTCGAACTCCATGACAGGCTCAATCTCGACGCGGTTGTCGCGGAAGATCTGGTCGATGGCCTTTCGGGTCGGAATGTCGGGGTCGAACCCTATGAACTTCTTGCCGGCGAGGTCGGAGACCGACACCTCTCCGCGGTTCGCGAGCGGGTGCTGCGGATGGCAGATGACGATCAGGTGGTCGTTGCGGAAGGGAATTGCGTCGACCTGGCGCACCTTCGCGGGAAAGGCGACGAGCCCGAAATCCACGCAGTTGTGCAGAATGTCCTCGTAGACGAGGTTGGAGCGGCGGTACTCGACGCGCACGTTGACCGACGGGAAGTCGTGGAGGAACCTCTTTATGAAGGGCGGCAGCTCGTGGAGACCTATCGAATAGATCGTGGAGATCCTGATGGTCCCGCTGACCACCTTCTTCATCTCCTGGAGCTCCGAATGGAGGGTCTCGTAGGCATGGAGGACGTTCTTGGCGGCGTCGTAGACGCGTTGACCCTCCCGGGTCAGCTGGAACTGCTTCTGGCTTCGGTCGACCAGCAGCGCCTTGAAGTGCCTCTCCATCGTCCGGGCCTGCTGGCTGACCGCGGATTGGGTGATGTTGTTGAGCTTCGCGGCTTTTGAAAAGCTCTTGGTCTCAACAAGGTCCGCAAAAATCTTGAAGTTTTCGATTTGCATGGAGGCTCGTGTTTCTGCGCATAGACTGCCGGATTGCCCCCCTCGGGGTAAACCAAGAAGTTATTCTAATGTTAAGCATGCTGGAAGACTATGAGGCGTTCAAGGGCCGTGCGGACGCCGTCCGATCCAGGATTGCGGAGGCCTGCGCGCGGTCGGGGCGCAATGCGAGCGACGTCGAGCTCCTCGCCGTCACAAAGGGCCACCCCGCCCTTGCCGTCGAGTTCGCCGCGCGCTACGGCCTGCGCGCGGTCGGCGAAAACCGGGTCCAGGAGGGCGTCGAGAAGCGCTCCCGGACGGCGGCGGCCGTCGCCTGGGAGCTCATCGGCCACCTTCAGTCCAACAAGGCGCGGATCGCCGCCGGCCATTTCGACCGGATCCAGAGCGTGGACAGCGTGAAGCTGCTCGATGTCCTGGACCGCTGCGCCGCGGAAATTGGCAAGACCCTTCCCGTGCTGCTCCAGGTGAACGCGGGCCTCGATCCGGCGAAGTCGGGCGCGGAGCCGGACGAGGCGCCGCGGCTCCTCGCGGCGGCCCTCGGGCGGAAGAACATCCGGGTCGACGGCCTGATGACGATCGCCCCGCTTTCCGACGACCCCGGGCTCGCCCGCCGGGCATTTGCGCGGCTGAGGGAAATCCGCGACCGGCTTTCCGCCGAGTCGGGCGCCGGCCTGCGCGAGCTTTCGATGGGAATGACCGGCGACCTGGAGGCGGCGATACTTGAGGGAAGCACGATCATCCGCATCGGCACGGCCCTCTTTGGCCCGCGCGAGTAAATGTCGAGCGCAATTTGCGCGTATTTTTTTGTTCCGTTGTTGCCACGCGCGGGCAAAGCGCATTCCAATCCGGGGCGTGGAAACGGAAACACTGCCGTCCGCCGAGAGAGAGGCGCTGTTGGGCCTGCTTGACGATCCGAGCCCCACCGTCCGACGGGCTCTCCTGGCGCGTTTCTCGGTCCACGGCGCCGCCGCGGCCTCGCTCCTCCAGGAGATCGCGCACAGCTCGAACCGGGTGCTCGCGCGCCATGCGGCGTGGTTCATCGACGAGCTGAAGCTCACCGACCCCGTCAGCGAGTTCCGCTCTTTCATCCGCTCGCTCAACTACGAGCTTGAGACCGGCGCGCTGCTCCTTGCGCGCACGGTCACGCCGCAGCTCGACGTCAACGAGTGCCGCGCGAATTTCGACGAGATCGCGGCCCGGTGCCGCGAGCTGATCTCGGAGCCCTCGACGAACCGCGAGAAATGCCGCATCATAAACCGCGTGCTTTTCCACGAATGGGGCTTCCGGGGCAACGTCGAGCAGTACACCGACCCGATGAACAGCTTCATCGACAAGGTGCTCATGAGGAGGAAGGGCATCCCGATCTCGCTGAGCGTCCTTTACCTGCTCGTGGGCGAGAGGCTTGGGCTTCCGCTCGAGCCAGTCGGCTTGCCGGGCCATTTCGTGGTCGGCTGCTACGCCGACGACGCGCCGTTCTTCATCGACCCGTTTGACCAGGGCCTTTTCAGGGACGCGGATGCGGTCTTTGCGCTGCTCCGCTCGAACCACATCGCCCCAAAGCCCTCGGACCTGGCACCGACCACGGTGCGCGAGGTGCTCAGCCGCAGCTGCCGCAACATCGCCAACCACTACACGGCGGCGAGCGACCTTGCCCGCGCGCAGATCTTCTCGGAGTTCGCTGAGGAATTCGAGGCGACGAACGAGCGGTACCTGCAATCCTGAATCCCGCTCTCACGCTGTCCGACCCGGAGCGGTGGCCCAACCCCGGCGCCGGCTTGGCCGTGATCGGCCACCCGATCGGCCACTCGCTCAGCCCGCCGATGCACACGGCGGCGCTGGCTGAGATGGCAAAGACCGACGCGCGCTTCGCGGATTGGAGCTACCTGCCGTTCGACGTGCAGCCGGAGGACCTCGCCGCGGCGCTCGAGCTCCTGCGGGAGCGCGGCTTCCTCGGCGTCAACCTCACGGTGCCGCACAAGGTGCACGCTGCCGCATTGGTCTCGGAGCTTGACCGGGCCGCGCGCGACGCGGGCGCGGTGAACACGCTTCTCGCCGGCGACGGGGCCTGGAGGGGCTTCAACACCGACGGCTACGGGCTCTCGGCCGGCATCCGCGAGGACCTTGGGCGTGAGCTGCGCGGCGCGGCGGTCGTGCTTCTCGGCGCGGGCGGAGCGGCGCGCGCCGCCGCCGTCCAGTGCCTGCGCTCGGGTTGCGCCGCCCTCTGGATCGTGAACCGCACGAGCTCCAGCCTGAACGCGCTCCTGGCCCACCTTGCGCCGCTCGCCGGCGCCGTTCCGGTGCGCGGGGCGGCCCATGGGAGCGCCCTGGCGGGCATCCCGGCCGGGGCGCTCGTCATCAACGCGACGAGCGCCGGGCTCCGGCCGGATGACCCAGCGCCGGCCGACCTCCGGTCGTTCCCAGGGGTCGCCGCCGTCTACGACATGATCTACAACCCGCCGCGCACGCGCCTCCTCGCACAGGCGCAGGAGCTCGGCATGGCGAATGCGAACGGGCTCGGCATGCTCGTCCACCAGGGCGCGAAGTCGCTCGAGATATGGACAGGGGTGCCCGCCGCGAAGGTGGCGCCGGCCATGCGGGCGGCGGCGGCGAAGGCTCTTGGCTACTGATCCCGGGCTGATAGAGAATGCCCCCATGATTCGCGCCTTTTCCGAGGTCACGGCGGAACACCCCTGGTTCTTCCCGGCCGTGGTGTTCGTCTTCGGCGCGTGCATCGGCAGCTTCCTCAACGTTGTGATCTACCGGGTCCCCGCGGGAAAATCGATCGTGCGGCCGGGCTCGGCCTGCGCCTGCGGCGCGCCCATAGCGTGGTATGACAACATTCCCATCCTCTCCTGGCTCATCCTGCGCGGGCGCGCGCGCTGCTGCGGCCGCCCCTTTTCGGCCCGCTACCCCTTCGTCGAGCTCATCACAGGGGCGCTCTTCCTCGCCTGCTGGCTGCGCCTGCCGCCGGTGGCCGCGGTCTGCGGATGGATTTTCCTGGGCTCGCTCATCTGCGGAACGTTCATCGACCTCGACCACATGATAATTCCGGACGGCTTCACGATCGGGCTGGCGGTCGAGGGCCTCGTCCTCTCGCTGCTCTTTCCCTCGCTGCACGGCCAGCATGGCGGCTTCTTTGCGGTCGACAGCCTGCGCTCGTTCTCGGATTCGCTCGTGGGTCTGGCGGCAGGCTCGGGCACCGTGCTCTGGATAGCGCTCATCGCCGAGGCCGTGCTCAGGAAGGAGGCGATGGGGTTTGGCGACGTCAAGTTCGTCGGGGCCATCGGCGCCTTCTGCGGGTGGCACGGCGCCGTGTTCTCGATCTTCGGGGGCGCAGCCGTGGGGGTGGCCTGGCTGGGGCTGGCATACGCGTGGCAGATCGTCTCGGGAAAGCCGGCGTCGGGGGCGCCGCGGGCGGAGACGCCCGACGGTCAACCCGCGGATATCGGACTCGGCGTGCACGTGCCCTTCGGGCCGATGCTCGCCATCGCCGGCGCGCTCTACTTCCTCCTCCTCAGGGGATGGGTCGACGCCTGGTTCATCCAGCTCACGGCGCTCCTTTGACCAGGCTGGCCCCGTCCTCCGTCCTGGCCTGGAGCACGTCCGGCCTCGAGCCGAACTTTGCGAGATAGGCCTCCGTCACCCTCCCGACCCCCTGCGCCCCGAACGCGTCGGAGGCGAGCGCCATCACCGCCCCGCCGAATCCGCCCCCGGTGAGCCGGGCGCCGAAGACGCCGATCTCGGGCTCAAGGCTGTCGACGAGAAAGTCGAGCTCCCTGCTGCTGTTCTCGAACCAGGTGCGGGAGCTCCTGTGGGACGCGAGGAGGAGCCTCCCGACAGCCGGCAGGTCTCCCGCCCGCAGGGCCGCGACCGCCTGCCCCACCCGGGCGATCTCGTCGATCACGTGCCGGGCCCGCTTGAAGGCCGGCCGCGGCATCCTTGTCTCGGCGGCCAGGAGCATCGGGAGCGAGGCGTCGGCCAGGAGCGGAACCCCGATCACGCGGGCCGCCTCCATGCACTCCCCGTGGCGCTCGGCGTACAGCCCGTCGATCAGGGCGTGCTTCGAGTGCGTGTTGAACACCCAGAAGTTCGCCCCGGCGGGCAGCGGCACGATCTCGAAGCGCGGGACCCGGCAGTCGATGTAGACCAGCTGACCCTTCCGGCCGAATCCGGACACGCCCTGGTCCAGTATTCCGCAGGGGACGCCCACGAATTCGTTCTCCGCCCGCTTTCCGATGGCGACCAGCGCCTCGCGGGAGGCGCTTTCCCCGGCCGCCTCGAGGAACGCGATGCCGGAGGCCAGCTCGATCGCCGCGCTGCTGCTGAGGCCGGCGCCGGCGGGGATGTCGGAGACCGCATAGTAGTCGAACCCCGATGGAACCTGTTTTCCGCAGGCGCGCATCGCGAAAATGACCCCGAGGGGGTAATTGACCCATGACTGCGCGCCTGCGAGGCGATCAAGGGCGTCCGCGGGAAGCTCGACAATCCCCGGGCGGATTTCGCTCGCGAACCTGCGCCTGCCGTCGCCCCGGCGCGCAAGGCCCACCCAGGTGCTCCGGTCGATGGCGGCGCCGAGAACGGGCCCTCCGTTGTAGTCGGTGTGGTTGCCGATGAACTCGATCCTGCCGGGCGCGCGCGAAACGATCTCCGGCTCGCGCGAGTAGGCGGCGCGAAACCTCTCGATGAGGTTGCCGTTCATCCTCTCAGCGGAAGGCGCGGAGATTCGAGCTCGCCTTGAAGCGCACGAGCTTCATCGCAGGGATCCTCATCGGCTGTCGCGTGTGCGGATTGAACCCCTTGCGGGCGGAGCGCTGGGCCACCGAGAAGGTCCCGAAGCCGACGATGTGCACGTGGGCGTCCCGCTTGAGTCCGCGCTTGATGGCCCGCAGCACCGAGTTGGCGGCGCGCTCGGCCGCCGCCCTCGAAGTGCCTTCACCGAGCAGGCTGTGCACCTCATTGACGAGATCGGCCTTGTTCATAGCTCGCGCTTAATCTGGGTGAGGCAAGGGGCTCGCATCGCCGCGGTCAAACGCAATCCGGGGCCCGCTCGGGGCCTTGTCACGCGTCCCGCGCGACTTCCACGGCCGGCGGGCCGCCCCGGGCGAGGGCCAGCGGGCCGCCCCCTGGCAGGCCGGCCGCGGAGACGAGGGCGAGGCCGGAGAAGCCCCGGCCGCCGGCGTTGGGCACGGCCGAGCGCAGCTCGCCCTCCCTTCGCTCGCCCCGCCATAGGGCGGCGGGCAACGCGGGGGGCGAACCCCGCCCGCTGACGCGGACAAGGGTCCTGCGCACGCGTCCCATCGCCTTTATCCGGGCCATCACCTCCTGGCCCAGGTAGCACCCTTTTGAATACGAGATGGCCTGGGATTCGAGGCCGCCCTCGTTTGGAAGGTCCGCCGGCCCGATGTCCGCGGGTATCGAGGGGATCGCCGAGGCGATCCGCAGGCGCTCGACCTCGTCCGGCGGGAGCCTCGTCGCGTCCGAGACCGCGGCAAGGACGGAGCGGGAGTCGGAATCGGGATAGAGCCACTCCCAGTTCTCGGCGGAATTGCGGCGCCCGGGGAAATACAGCCCGGGCCGGCTCTCGCCCTCGAGCCACGCTCCCGTGTCACCTCCTATCAGGGCGAGGCCGCCCCAGGAGGCCGTAATGTCCTCGATCGCGACGTCATCGGCGACGATGTGGTCCTCGAGGCGGCGGATGACGGCCGGCGCAGGCGAGGAGACGCTTGCGATCCAGAACCGCGCGCCGTCCGCGGCCTTCATCACATGGCTGTCGGCGATGACGCGCCCCTTCCTGTCGAGCCAGAGCCCGTAGATGGCCTCGCCGGGCGCGGCATCGCTTAAGTCGTTGGTGAACTGGCCTTGGAGGAAGGTCTCGGCGTCGGCTCCCGACACCCGCAGCAGGCACGCAGGGCGATAGGGAAAGACCGCGGCGGCCCCGGGGAAATTCGTCATGTGTAATAGATTGATTGTAAGATCATTAAACCGCAACGGCGCAAAACATGATGGCACGCCTTGACCGTGGCCGCAAAAGCCTTACATATGATACCAAGATTTTTCCACTTCTCCCGCCTAGCGGGAGTTTTGGGGTAACTAAGAAAGCAAAGGCGGGCCGTCTAGGGGTAGGCGGCCCGCCACTTTTTTTGCCCGAATCGGCCGGCCCCGTTCCGGCCGCGGCGCCAAAATCCCTTGCGGCCCGCCCCGATGCGGGCTTCTTCACCAGGACCCGATGCACCGAACCTCCGACATAAACGTCGTCGAGACGCGCCCGCTTCCATCGCCCGCCGCGCTCCTCGGGGAGATTGCGAAGACGGAGAGGCAGGCCGACTTCGTCACGCGCTCCCGCCAGGAGATACACCGGCTCATATTCACGGACGACAGGCGCTTCCTTCTCATAGTCGGCCCATGCTCGATCCACGACGTGGACGCCGGCCGCGAGTACGCGCGGAGGCTGGAGGCGCTCGCGCGCGAGGTCTCCGACCGGGTGATGATCGTCATGCGTGTCTACTTTGAGAAGCCGAGGACGACCGTGGGCTGGAAGGGCCTGATCATGGACCCGCGGCTCGACGGCTCAAACGACATCGCGGCCGGCCTGAGGATCGCCCGGGGCTTCCTCCGCGACGTCGTCGACATCGGGCTGCCCACGGCGACGGAACTGCTTGACCCGATCACCCCGCAGTACATCGCAGACCTCATCTGCTGGTCGGCGATCGGCGCACGCACGGCCGAGTCGCAGACGCACCGCCAGATGGCCTCCGGGCTGTCGATGCCGATCGGGATAAAGAACGGGACGGACGGCTCGGTGCGGACCGCGATAAACGCTATACGGGCGGCGTCCCAGCCGCAGACCTTCCTCGGCATCAACCTGGAGGGCTCCGCCTCGGCGGTCGTCACGGCAGGCAACCCCAACTGCCACATCGTGCTCAGGGGCGGCTCCTCCGGCCCGAACTATTCCGCCGCGCACATTGCCGGGACCGAGCGGCTGCTCGAGGCGGAGGGGCTGATCAAGTCGATCCTGGTCGACTGCTCGCATGACAACTCCGCGAGGAAGCCCGAGCGCCAGCCCGGGGTGATGCGCGACCTCCTTGCGCAGATCGCGGCTGGCAACACCTCGATCATGGGGGCAATGATCGAGAGCAACCTCCTTGCCGGGAGCCAGCCGTTCCCCCAGCCGCTGGAGAAGCTGCGCCGCGGAGTGTCGATCACCGACGGCTGCATCAGCTGGGAGGCCACGGAGTCGCTCGTCCGCGAGGTTCACGCGGGCCTCGGGTCCCGCAAGGCGTAGCGGGCCGGGCCGGCGCGGGCCCTCATGCCGGCCGGGCCGCCTGCGCCTCGCCGTCCGGAATTCTCTCCACCTTTCCGACGAGGAGGATGTACGAGAGGGCGCCTCCAAGCGCCAGGGCCGAGACAAAGGCGAGCGCGTGGGCGAATCCGCCGTACTTGACGATGACGCCGATCACGAGCGGGACGATCATTGACGACAGGTTCCCGAAGAAATTGAAGACGCCGCCCGTGAGCCCGAGCAGCCTCCTGGGCGCCATGAGCGACACGAGCACCCAGGTGATCGACGCGAAGCCGTTGCCGAAGAATGCCAAAGTGAGGAAAAACACGATCCACCGCGGTTCGGCGGAGAAATTCGCGCAGACCACGCTTGTCGACAGCAGCATGCCCCCGATGATCGGGGCCTTCCGGGCGACGGACTGGGACACTCCCCGCCTGACGAGCCAGTCCGAGAACACGCCGGCCGCAAGGACCCCGGCGAAGGCCGCGATGAACGGGATGGAGGCGGAAAACCCCTCCTGGATGAAGTCGAAGTGTCGGTAGGTGACGAGGTACGTCGGGAACCACGTGAGGAAAAACCAGGGAATGGCGTTCAGAGCGAACTGACCCAGGTAGATTCCCCAGAGCTTGCGCCTAGAAAGCACAAGGCGGAGGTCGGCCTGGTTGAGCGCGAACCTCAGGCCGGCGCCGCGCGGCCCGTCGACCCCGCCGCCGCCCGCGCGGATGTGGTCTCGCTCGCCGGGGGACATGCGGCGGCTCTTCGACGGATCCCGGTAGGCAACGTACCAGAAGGCGGCCCAGAAGAGGCCGATCCCTCCTGTTATCATGAAGACCGAGCGCCAGCCGAAGCGCATCTGAGCGTAGACGAGCTGGGGCGTGAGGAGCGCCAGACCGGCATACTGCCCGGCCGTGTAGAATCCGATGGCGCCGGCGCGCTCGTGCTCCGGGAACCACTCGGTCACGGGCCTGTTGCAGATCGGGAACGCCGGGGCGTCGAACAGACCCAGCAGCAGGCGCAGGCCGAGGAGCATGAGAAACGCGTGCGCGAAGC
>Ga0182030_10023176_pt1 | contig 11501 bp, 11 predicted proteins | sample 812S3MmetaG_FD_121299 | JGI IMG/M metagenome (GOLD analysis project Ga0182030, IMG submission 121299) | Permafrost microbial communities from Stordalen Mire, Sweden - 812S3M metaG (Illumina Assembly) | ecosystem: Environmental > Terrestrial > Soil > Wetlands > Permafrost | place: Sweden...
CCTGGACCCCCACGAAGAATCTTTCGATGCCAAAGTCACGGTTCTGATCGAAAGCGTCCGCCACCATGTCAAAGAGGAGGAAGACGATTACTTTCCAAGGGTACGAAAAGAGCTTGGGCGCAAGGTCTTGCTTGAACTCGGTGACAGCATGGAGGCGGCGAAGCGGATCGCTCCAACCCGTCCTCACCCACGGTCACCATCAACCCCACCGAAAAATTTCGTAGCCGTCAACACTGCTGGGGTGATCGATCGCGTGGAGGAGAGGGTGGGTGATTTGGCCGCAGAGGGGGCAGCCGCGCTGCGCGGCGTCATCGATCGCGTTACCGGCACTACACCCAAGACCCCGCCGAAGAAACGAGCAACACCACCAAGCAAATCAGGTCAGCCACCAAAGCCACGAATGATCGCTGCGGACGTCACCTAAGTGTGATTCGGAGGGGGGTATTCCTGTCTAATGGACGGAACCCACTTCAACGCCGGTCGGAGGACTGCAGGAAGCGCCGAAACCAGATGCCGGCGCCTCGGAGAATTCACGCAGGAAGGTCCTCGAGCACCGAAGGGCCACGTCCGAGGCGCACCTTCTCCTCGACCCGTTGCAGCGCCGATGCGAAGCCGTGGGGGGCCCGGGCCTGGCGGCGGGCACTGGTAACCACGGGAGCAGTACGCACGTAGTGGCAGCAAGCACCGAGTGCAGACGCCGCGCTGAGAAGAGCGCGATCCTCACCCGAGATCATCTGCTGAAACTGGCCCGCATCCACGTACACCTGGCCGTTTATTCCCAGGCTGGCACCGTGGACCGGGTCCAACTCCGCCTCGTACAGCCGAAGCCACTCTGCCCTGGTGCCATCTGCTCGGTGTGTCCAATCGTGCACTACGACGGTGCCGGACCAGACATCGGCGCCCGCTTCGTGGCTTGCGATCTGCGTCGAGAGCCAGTGCGTCGGGACACTCGAATCAGCATCCGTTGTGGCGAGCCAGATCGACCCAGGCAGAACGTTCGTCTCAGCTGCGGCGCTGAGGACAAGAGCGCACCCCGCCCGCCGGGCACTTCCGACATTGCCGGCATGAATCTCGATCTCGCTCACCAGCTGGGCAACCCCGCAGCGTCGAAGATTCCGTCTCCATTCCGACCCGATCTCCCGGCTGCGATCCCGGCACTCGTCGTACACCAACACGATGTGGCACGGGATGTTCTCCACCACCTGATTGACGGCCGCCTCAAGCGCCACCAAAGCGCCACCAAGCAGCTCCTCTTCGTCGTGCACGGGTACGACGATCCCGACGTAGCGGGTCCGCCGCGGGGCAGGTTGCGAAGGTGTCACGGCCGTCTGCGCCAAACGTCGAGCACAAAGTCTCGCTCGAGATGGTGCACCAATGGTTCAAGGGCCCGGCTGTCGTGCAGAATCCGGTGAGCCTCATCGCCGGTCAGTGGATAGTTGGTCTCACCCCGCCAGTGGACCGCGACCACTGTCGCTCCCGCCACGGCCGAGCACGTGAGGCGCTGGATGATCTCGGAAAGCGTGGCGACGTCGAAGTAGTACGCAATTTCGCTCAAAACAACCAAGTCGAAGGACCCCTTCGGCCAGGAATCGGGGATGGCGGAATGTTCGAACACCACGTGATCGACACCGGACAACCGGTCTACTGCACGCGCGAGGGCGGAGGGCACGATCTCGGTGGCGAGGAGGTGCTCACAACGGGGTGCCAGCAGTGACGTGAGCACGCCCACCGAACAGCCCGGCTCGAACCCCGAGTGGTAGAGCGTCTCCGGGAGTGCGGCGATGGTCAGTGCGTACTTCCGCTGCTCGTACCATCGGGACTCAAATCCCCAAGGGTCAGGGTTGTCGGAGTAAATCTCGTCAAAGTACGACCGGTCAAACGAGGCCATCTCAGCCCTTTTGCCCGAGGACGTAAACCTCGTAGTCGCGTACAAATCGACGCAGCACCGACGGGGGAAGGACCGGCGCATCCTCAGGATCGGGACCAAGCGGTCGAATTTGTGATCGGAAAGCGAGCACGGCACGACGTTTGGCGTCCTTCTCGGCCGGCCTGAGGTCCAGTCGGGCCAGTCGATCCCACGGGAGGTCCATGCCCCTTGGGTCTGCCCAGTGCCACGCCCACACCAAGAAGCCAAGCAAGGTGGCACCAACGTCGACGCTGATTGCTTCACTGATCCGGCCGACGACGTCGTGATCCGGGTGACCGTCACTTGTCCACGGAGCGATGCACAGGTCGCCCGGGCGGAGGCGAAGGCGGATCGCTTCTGCCACCTCATCTTCGAATTGACGGACGTAACCGTCCGGAATGCCGAGGCGGGTTACCTTGGGTTGGTCCCAGCCCAGGTGGCCGAGGGAGGTTACGACTTCGCCGCTCCGCACAGCGGCAAGGTCGATGGCCCGAGCTTCCGCCGACAGGGGATGTGAGGCCTCTCCGTCGGTGACGGCAAGCACCTCGAGCCGTACTGACGCGGCGAGGAGCCGGTATACAAGTCCACCGGCCCCGAGTACCTCGTCATCGGGGTGCGGCGCGACAATCAGCGCCTGTCTCGCCTTCGGCACATCCAGGTGCGGCAGGTTCCGCAATCGATCCGATGCCGACCACGCCTCTTCGGTCGTACCGAGGTGGCCCTTACCAACGATCAGGTCCATCCGTACTCATCCAGGGCGATCTGACCGAGCGTCGCCGCGTCCCGACCCCCGTGGTGCTGGGCCAGGTAGACGAAGAGATCGGCGGCACGACGCGACTGGGCGCCGTCGTGGCACAGAGGCCCGGCACCCCCAGCCGCGGCCACTAATGAAAGCACCCGGAGACAGCCGTCGTGGACCACTTCGCGCACCGAGAGGGCGCGCCGACGAGCCTCGCACTGCTCGTCGGACGGGTCTGCGTCAATGGCGTCTGCAGCATGCTCCAGAAACGCAGCCAGTCCAGCGAGGACCGCTACTGCCCGCCCGGCATCTGCCAATGCATGATCACCGGGATGAAGACCGAGGGCGTCCAAGAGCGTGCCCACAAGTCCCTTGGCCCCGCCGTACCAGCATGCAGCGACCCCGACCGCCCCGCTCCAGAAGCCGGGTCGCCGCAGGTAGAAGTCGGGCGGTCCGACCGCCGCCGATTCTGGCAGTACGGGCCCTCCGAAAGTGAGGGTCTCACTCTCCGAGTCGGCCATTCCCACCGCGGGCCACGACCCAGGTGCCACCGCCACAACGTGCTCAGACACGGAGATGTCGAAGAGGCGGTATCCATCTGGCGCGTCCGCAGTCACGAGGGCTCGATCGAGGTGGTCGCTGCCCGAGCAATAGGGCTTCGTGCCCGCAAGGCGCCAACCGTCTCGAACCGGTGTGGCCACGGTTCCCATCTCCCCCCGGCTGCTGCGAGCGGCCCACACTCCGTAAGAACTGAACGGCTTCGGGATCGTCTGATTCGCTTCGCGCAGGATGCTGAGGGCATCGGCATGTCCTTCGACGAGACGGCCAAGGGAGAGGTCGCGGGCCGACCAATCGGCGAGGACCTTGAGCCGTTGCCAGGTATCTCCTTCTCCGGGGAAAGGCAGGTCTGGCGCCGGCTCGCGCACAAACCCGTCGAGAGCCGCTCGCACCCTCCCGCTTCTCACGTCTCGCTGCATGGCTTCACCTTTACTTGAGCAGGCGCACCGATGCGCGCGCCAAGAGGATCCGCTGCCTGCAAGGTCGGTTGTGGGTAGCGGCCGTCCACTCCGTCATGCTGCGCCTCTCGGTGCCCGCCCCAATGGCGATACCGTCCGATGGCCTCTATGAGTGTGGGACGTTGAACGCATTCGGGTGTTGGCCATCGTGAATACCTTTCGGTGTGCGGGCAAGAAGCACCGGCTCAAAGGGACACTGCGCCGCGAGTACTCCGGTGCTACCCGTCGAAGACGCACGCCAAACCGAAAATATGGTCGGGCTGAGCGAAGAGGAGAACCGCACAGCCGCATACATCGTCGGGGGGACCGGCGCCGATACCTCAAGGAGGCGGACGCCGATCGCGAGAGGTGCTACGAGAACTGACGCACGCAACTGCGATCTGAATTATTGCGTTTATCGGGTCGACAATAGGGAAGATCAATGCCACGTACCGTCACGAACTGAAGGACCCCTATGGCTCAGATCGGCGCCTTCCTCTCGAGCGAGGAGCATGGGCCGCGCGCACTCTTGCAGCAGCGATGCTTGCGGAGCATGCCGGAATGCGCGCTATCTTCATTTCAGATCATTTCGATCCGTGGACGGGCCGCCAGGGCGAACGCCCCTTCATTTGGAGCGTGATCGGGGCCTTCGGTGCGTCAACGTGTCACAAGGTGACCACCGGGTCACGTGCCCGCCGGTCCACCAGGGTGAATTCTACACGGTGGAGAAAGCCCGCTTGTACTCAGTGCCCGACGCTCATCGCTGTGTCGGCGTCGGCCGCTCCTTTAGGCCGCTCGTAAAGGTCGACAATTGCCGGCTAACGATCGCTACCGGCTAACTACCGCCAGACGAATGCCGGCTCAACGGCACGGTTGATTGGAGAGCGCGATGGGTACCGCTCAACCATGGCGAAAGACTTGACTACGAAGGGACGCAAGAGGCTGAGCAAGAAGCAGTGTGCTCTTCCCGAAAAGCGTAAATATCCGATCCCTGACAAGCGCATGCCCGAAATGCCCTAGCGAGGGTCTCTCAGAACGGCACCCCAGCCGAAAAAAGGAAGGAAGGCTGCCATCAAGAAGCGATTCCCGAGCATTGGAAAGCAATCGCAGACCCAATCGAGTTGATCCAGCTCAACCGACGGAACTAGCAGACCAAGCCGCCACTATGTCGACCTGAGGTGCCGAGCGTAAGGGGTCGACTTCGTTTCGGGCCCTCGGCGGCTGGATGAGGCATTGATGTAGGCCGGGGGACGATGGCGATCGGACCTCACGTGGCGGAAGCCTCCTTTGGCAGTCGGGAGATGGTGGGGGGCAGAAACAGTGCTTCCGGCGCGGCTAGTCGGGCGATAAAGCTCAGTCGATTTTGTCAGTGTCGCACTTCCCGGAGTGACGCGACCAAGGAGGGACGCCCTCTTGGTAGGGGAAGATAGCCAGTGGCAGACCTGAGCGCGATAGACGCCATTCTGCTCAAGACGTACGCTATCCGACATGACGGAGGTCTACTTCGGCCTAGTCGATGACTTCGCGGTGAGACACTGGTCGGGACAAGGGGTCGATAACGTTTCGGCGCTCAACTCTCATCTAATTCGGTCTGTCTTCTATGGTGACCCCCTCTTGGTGAATGACGGACACGTCCTCCTCAACCCTGCGATTCGAGACGCCGTACTTCGACGGACGGTGAGCCCGTTTGTCGACTTGGCTGAAAGTTCATTCGTGAAGGTGCTAACCAGAAATCGGGGAGATCTGGGTTGCATCGCTGAGGAAATGGCTTCAAAGGCCATCTCGTCGGCGTCGCTCGAATTGAAAACCCCACTTTACGCCGCAGAATATCGACAAAGTCTCGAGAATTTCGGAGGTCGGCTGAAACTTGCCAATTCACTCAAGAGTTGGCCCAGTTATCAAGTAAATCAGGTCTTCTCTACCATATCGACCATAGCTTTGAATGAAATTGAACGGGACTTTCTCGAGAACAAGACCTCTCGGCACGTCGAAGAAGTTCAGAATTTCAGAAAGGAACTTGGCGACAATCTGCGATCCCGCACCGGCTGGGAAGACACAGCCGATCGACTTAGAGCAAACGCGGAAATCTCCTCTGAGACCTACGGCAATCTGATGATTGCAGCTTGTGAAGCGCACCACTATTCGTGGGGATGCATGCTAACGGAGTCCGAATCTTCAATTCGAGTTCAAACGCGACCACCGCAGTACCTCTCGATGCTTGATCGAATAATCGGCGATCTGCCACCCCAGCGACCACTGCGGATTACGATTCAAGTACCCGATATCACGCAGAATTTCGCTGAGAAAACGGTCGGGGACCGGTGGAAACTCCTGGCGGAGGTGGCACAGGAGGCCAGATTTCGAGATATGAAGTACTCCTTTCTTCGAGCCCTTACCGACTATCACACCACGGAACTGCCTTCCGAGAGGCAGAAGAGCGATCTGGATCTTCTCGCAAAGAAATATTCCCAGGCACTGACGAGGCACTTCAATCGGACCAACGGGGTGGGAGCTGTGATGGACTTATCGTTCCTTTCGACGGGAATAGCCGGAGCGGTCGTTGGTTTAGCGATTCCTCCGGTCGGTATTGCCGTAGGGATTTCGTCGGCGGTAGGGGCATTTGCAGCCCCGTTATTCAGACGTCATATCCTCTGGAAGCTCCGACCGAAAAAGACCATGAGATGGACGGCAGATTTGGAGACCGAGGCCCCAGGACGATCGGAGTCATCGTTTGAGCTGAGTGTGCAAGCTGCTTCGAAGTTCGTGGGAGAAAAGATCCCATACACGGGAGGGACCGCAGTCGATCCACCGAAAAACTAGATGGCATGCGGATGCGGATCCACTCCGTGGTGTCGCCGAGCCGCACTACCTCGAGCGTGTCGATCATCATGTTCGCTTTCCAATTCGCGTTGTCATCCGGTGTTCGTGCGGACTACTGGGGTGAGTGTGCTGGAAGTGATCCGGGTACTTGAGCCCGAAGGTGAGGAGACGGTCCAGCGTCCTCGATGTTGAAGTCCCTGACTCGCCGTTGCCGCCAATCGCGTTCTGTTGGAAGCTACAGTCGCCGGATGCACCTAACGCGAAAGATTCCAACGCTGGTTGCCGCCTGGTCCTCTCCGGGTTAGCAACGAACGCCCTTATCGCCGTTGAGGCTGGCGCGACGGAGGCTCCGTACTCGATTACCGGCGTATGCATTTCCGGATTGGCGGAGATCAATGTCCTCGCGCAAAACGCCAAGGCGGACCCTAATGAGGGAGACGCATCCACCGTCGCCGTTAACGCAGAGCCCGGCTCACACCTTTCGGACCGTTCGGAAGGGGACCTTTTCCTCTGGCGGCCTGACCGCCCAGTACCGTACCTTACGACCACCCGATAACGGACGATTTGGAAACGACGCCTGAAGGCCGGGGCACAACGAGGGAAATGTGACCAGGAACAGAAGAGAATCTATGAAGGTTCTACTCACCGTCGTCGTCATCGCGCTGCCCCTCCTCTTATTTGCGGCAGGTGCAGGTGCAGGTGCAGCACAGCCTCATCTCATTGCGCCGACGACCGTCTCTATTGTCGCCAGTCCGGGGTCGATCGTCGAATCCCAGCCATTCCAGGTGACCGCGACCGTTGTGGGATCCTCGGGTACTCCAAGCGGCACCGTGCAAATCCAGGCCGCCGATGGTGCGGTCCTCTGCAATATCGACCTGGTGGGTGGGACGGGGACATGCTCGGCAACTCCCTTTCTTGACGCTCCCGGTTCGAACTACGAGATCACCGGCCTATACGCGGGTGACTCGACCTATGCGCCGGCATCAGGCAGCACGACTGTCCCACTTGCGCCGGCCGCGACCGTCACCTCACTGACCAGCGACTCATATACACCTCAGAAGTTTTCTCTGGTGACCTTGCACGCGACGATCGTCGTTGCTGCCCCTGCGAGCGCCTCCACAGATGTCGAAGGTTCAGTCGTGTTCACCGACAACGGGCAGCCAATCGCGCACTGCGATGGTGTCGTGGGGGCCGGCGATGTGAATCCCTATTCGGTCCCGTGCCAGATCAATCCGATTTCTCCTGGTACGCACATCTATGCCGCTGAGTACCTCGGCACGAGCCTGTTTCTCCCATCGGAATCTTCGCCGATCACCGTGGTTTCAGCGGCTATTCCCACAACGGTGACCGGTACGTCGGAAACCACCTCACCGGTCCAAGGCCAGAAGATATTTCTCGCCGCAGGCGTGTTCACCGGGATATCGAACGCGGTGGGCGAAGTGTACTTTTCCGCGGGAGGACTGCCGCTCTGCAATGCGGACGTCAATGCTGGATCGACGGGCTGTTACACCACGGCCGAGCCGGTGGGCACCGATATCGTCACCGTGTCCTTTTACGATGTCACCGGGGTCTACGCCTCGTCGACTTCGACATTCGTCCTGAACGTAAGCGCGAGTTCGCCAGCGGGGACGCTGACTTCCGCCGTGGGTATGGCGGCGAATCCTGCGGGGAGCGGCTACTGGATCGTCGATGCACGAGGTGACGTCGATGCATTTGGCGCAGCGGCTAACGACGGCTCGTTGACGGGCATCCATCTCAATGCCCCTATAACGCACATCGTCAGCACTCCGGACGGCCAGGGATATTGGCTGGTGGCAGCGGATGGCGGAACATTCTCGTTCGGAGATGCCCAGTTCTATGGCTCGATGGGTGGCAAACACCTGAATGCCCCTGTCGTGGACATCGCGCCCACGAAGGACGGTCGTGGCTATTGGCTGGTGGCGTCGGACGGGGGGATCTTCGCTTTTGGAGATGCACAGTTCTACGGGTCCATGGGGGGCACCCACCTCAACAGGCCGGTCGTTGGGATCGTCGCTGACAACGCCACGGGGGGCTATTGGGAAGTGGCGACCGACGGCGGGATCTTTTCCTTCAACGCTCCGTTCTATGGGAGCACCGGCAACATCCATCTCAATGAACCAGTGATCGGAATGGCAAGCACGGCCGACGATGGCGGGTACCTGTTCGTGGCGTCCGACGGAGGGATCTTCGCCTACGGCGACGCCGGATTCTTCGGTTCGATGGGTGCGACAAAGCTGGCCGCGCCGATTGTCGGGATGGCCTCCGATGGGGCGACCGGCGGATATTGGCTTGTCGGCGCAGACGGGGGCGTCTTCACATTCAATGCACCCTTCCTCGGCGCGCATTAGGCCTCGATCTCACCCTCCCGTGCCAAATCTCGAGGAGACGGGCGGAACGTGGCTGGTGCAGGTGCCCGGGTGCCACGCCCCTCCCGTTAGGGGCAAGGCCTCAAGGCCTCCGGGCCCCTAACGCATGCTCGCCTAGAAGTTCAGCCCCGATCCGGTGCCTCGGACGGACCTGGCCGAGCATACCGCCGCGATTCCCGCAGGCGCTTGTTCGGTCATAGTGGGGACTTAATGCCCTAGATAACGCCAAAGTGACAAGTGATGATGTGAGCCTTGCGTCTATGACATTCCGCAGGGGAACGGATTGGTAACACGATGCTCGCCGACCTATTTGGCTCAACAACTCCCAGCACGATCACGCTTCAACAAGGCGGCATCAGCACCCAGACACCCTTGGGGAGTAGTAATGGGGGAGGATTCACGGTGATCCAGAGCGGACCATCAGTCTTCAGCATATTGGCGGACGTGTTGAGCGTCGTCGCCGTGCTGGCGTTCGTGGGTCTCTTCGTCATCATCATCATCGCCAACCGAGCCGATCCCGACCCCAGTGGACGCAGACCGCAAGCGGTTTACTTTTTCGCCGTTTCATTCGTGACCCTGTTGACCTCGGTCGTTGGTTCTTCCATGGTTGTCTTTGCTTTGGTCCAACTCATCGGCCACCATCCAGGAGGAGGTTCTCACTCGGTGGCTGATTCGGTGGCCCGCACGGCGACGCTCGGTGGACTCGTCACCGTGGTCAGCTTGGCTCTTCTCATCGTGCACCTGCGCCGAGGGATGGATCTGGTGAGGAGTTCCACAGAGCCGATCAGTCCAACCCGACGTGTTGCCCAGAGCTATGTGTCAGGCGTTGGGTTTTTGGCCATTATTGCCCTCCTCGTTGTCACTGTGCTCGCCGTGTATCTGCTATTTGCCATAGCCGGTCCTGGCGTGTTCGGCTCATTTGGCGGCCGAGTACCATCGCTCCGGTACCTCATCGACGCCGTCTATGTTGGCGCCGTTGCAGTGGCCATACTCAGGACGCACCGCAACCTAGTGTCCCCAGGACTCCACTTCTTTAGAGCTTCAGATGGAGCCGGCTTCAGTGGTCGCCACGCATCACCAGCGGACACCGCCGCCTCTGCGTCCACTCTGGACTAACGCCGTTTGTATCGACGGGAGCGGACTCCAACGCGATCATGTGGTGAAAGAACGCGTCGTTCGGCATGGAAACCCAATGGTGGTTTCGATTCCTTGAAGCAGTAGTGAAAACTCCTGAAAATCAGCGTTCAGTTTGCCGGGAATTGTCATCAGTTCTGCCTCTTCGGAGTCCTCTGTTGCTCTGTCCTCTTGCTCGTTGTCTGTTCTGTGATCTTGTCGACTAGGTGCGTGTGTCTGTCGTCGGTTGATCAGTCGTGGAGTTCTTCTCTCATGTTTGGCAGTTGACGCTTCCGTCTGTCGCAGTGCCGAATTCGGCAACGTCGTGACGTGCATGTTGTTCGGTTCGGGCTCGCAAATTGGCCATTCATAGGTAAGGGACCATTTCGGTCCCGCCAAAGGAGGCGTCATGTCGGCATCGTTCGAAGCGCAAGAATCGACAGGCAAGGGCGGCAACCGGCCGGCGCGAGCGCCCGCGTCGCACCTCGTCGACACCCATGGCGTCGCCGAGGTATTGGGCGTCACGCCCCGCCATATCCAGCGCTTGGTGGCCGAGCGTCGGATCCCTTATCTCAAGATCGGGCGCTTCGTGCGCTTCGACCGGGCCGAGCTCAGCGTGTGGCTCGACCAGCAGCGGGTGGAGCCCACTCGATCGTCGTGCTGCGGCCGTGCGGTCCGCCGGTAGCATCGGTGGCACAAGCCAGGTGGCCCGGAGTTCCTCAGTGACTCCGTCGGCGTTCGCCTCACCCAGATCCCGTGGCGGCGGGAGTACTCCGGATAGTGAGGTTGGTGACGTGAACGTTGTCGATGGATTGCGAGCGGGACGATGATGTCGGCTCGTCGGCATTTTGGGAACGTGCGCAAGTTGCCCAGCGGCCGGTACCAGGCGAGCTACTGGTTCGAGGGACGCCGTCACATCGCTTCCCGGACGTTCGGTACCAAGACCGATGCGCACCTGTTCCTCGACGGCATCTCGACGACGTTGACCCGCGGCGACTGGATCGACCCCGACGTCGGCCGGCGGAATTTTGGTGCCTACGCGCAAGAGTGGTTGGCCCAGCGAGTTGACTTGCGGCCGCTGAGTCGTGATCAATACAGCTCGCTCATCGCCAACCACCTGATTCCGGCCTTCGGCACATGGACCTCGCCAGGGTCAGCGCAGGGCAGGTCCGTTCGTGGCATGCCAGAACAGTGGCCCGCAGACCCGGCGCAGCGTCGTCCGCCTACCGACTGCTGCGGGCGATCTTCACGACGGCGGTGACTGACGAGTTGGTCAGCCGCAACCCCTGCCGGGTGAAGGGTGCCGGGGCCGATCGGGCCAAGGAACGGGCGATACCGACCGTGGCGCAGGTAGAGGCACTCATGAACGCCATGCCGGTCCAACTCCGGGCCGCCGTCGTCCTCGCCGCATGGGGCACGTTGCGGCGGGGCGAAGTGCTCGGGCTGCAAAGGGGCGACATTGACCTTGCAGCCGGGACGGGGCGGGTGGAGCGATCGCTGGGGGAGCGGCGTGATGGCACCGTCATCGTCGGCCCTCCCAA
>Ga0182030_10023177_pt1 | contig 11501 bp, 7 predicted proteins | sample 812S3MmetaG_FD_121299 | JGI IMG/M metagenome (GOLD analysis project Ga0182030, IMG submission 121299) | Permafrost microbial communities from Stordalen Mire, Sweden - 812S3M metaG (Illumina Assembly) | ecosystem: Environmental > Terrestrial > Soil > Wetlands > Permafrost | place: Sweden...
ATCGACGTTGGTGAGTGAGCAGGACTGCGGCGATTCTCCATATCCCGCCAGATCCACGGAATAGCACTCAAAACCGGCGGCGGTGAGCGCCTCGCCGAAACGAAACAACATTTCTTTCGAGCCGCCGTTTCCATGAGCCATGAGCGCAATGGGATGCGGGCCGGGCGTTGCGGGGAAAAGTCGAATCGCGGGTGTGTTCGCCGTCAGCATTACTTTTTCGACGCGAACGCCCGGCTCGATCACGCGCGAGAGCATGGCCCCAAAAATCAGGGCGGCGATGGCCCCCGCAATGATCCAACGGGTTATGCGAGCACTCATGAGTTATCTTCTCGTAGCGGAATAATTCAAGTGTGGCAATAACCAAGGCAGCATGCGCCCCGGCAAACTGGCACGAACCCTCAATAAATCGTGACGTCCCCATGCGCCAACGGCACGCGGGTACTTCGCCGGCGCGTCCCACCGGGACAAATGAACGCCAGAGGCGTTCTGGATATTAGCCGGGGGTTGAGCGACCCCCTGGAGCGATTACCCCCGGAAACGCCCCCCATATTTTCCCGCACCCCGGCAGGCGGTACCGGCAACGCCTGCTGGGAATCGCCATCACCCGACGCCTCCCGATGGGGGTTGACACTTTGAAGGAGCGGTACTATTTAAGAACACAATGGACAAGGACACCCTCGCTAGATTGTGCATCTTTGCCGGAACCATTGGCCTTGTGCTGGCCGGTCTCGGCATACTCCTGGCTGCATTTCACCTGGGAGCCCACGCTGCTGCCACTGGGATCGTTGTCGGGTTTCAAATGGCATTCACCGTTATAGGGATTATTCTATCCGTTGCCGTTTCGTGCGCGTTGGCCTGCTGGGTTGTTTTCGCCACCAGACAGACCATCATAGAGCGGCTGGCAAAACTCGAACGCGAGCACGCTCAGCTGATGAAAAAGGTCCGAAAGCAAACGCCACTGTTCGCGACCGCCGTTATGGTCATTGCCGAGGCGGTAAAGGTGATCAACGATCAGGCTTTTGAGGATGAAAAAATGACGGGTCTCGTGATGTCCTTGGGTCTGCTGATTCTGTTCTGGATAGCCAATCAATGGGTTTTCGATTCACGACGCTGGGTATGCGCCGGCGGACTCCTTTTGTGGTTCACTGCCATCGCAAGTGTCCCCGTCACCGTGATGTTGGTGCATGGTTGGAGCCCCTCCGAGCTATACCGGAAGATTGACGCGCAATTGGAGATCGAAACCAAGATCTCCTTGATCATCGTCATAGCCGCACTGGTGATCATCCCATTTGGCTTTAAGAACGCGCGTGAATGAGCTGGATGAACCCCGCCCACGCCCCACAGCGCCAAAAAGACGTCTCACAGGGTTCCCACCTTTTTGCACTTTCACGTTTCATCGAGCTGCACTTCAAAAATCTGTGTCCCCGTGGCGCACCCTCAAAATCCCCAGCCGCAGGACCCATTTCCCTTTTGTCCGTCAGCCCCTTCAGTCCCTTTAGTCACATAAACCCGCCTCGGATAACTCCTTGCGACAGCTCGCAAATTGTAACCAAAATGTCACTCGCAGGCCTTGATCTCAAAGGGCAGATCCAATAACATCCACAAATGGAGATTATCAAGTGGTCTTATTATCAGGCTTCTGACCGGCGCCGCGTTCAACTTCCACTGCTGGCGGTGCTCGTGTGGCAGTTCACCAATCTTTCGGCAATGGCGCTCAATCCGGCCTCGTTCACTTCGCTGGGGGCCAATCCGTTCACCGTCACCGGCACCTATACCATCAACAGCGCCGCCAATCCGCCGGTGCTGACGCGGCCCGGATTGTCCTCGATCAACGGAGTGATTTCCGGCGGCGAGGCCGTGTTCACCTTCGACAGCATCGCCATCTCCAACGGCGTGATCATTCAAGGCGCGCGCAATGCCGGCTCGCTTCCGGTGGCCCTTTTGTCGAAAAGCAGCATGTCCATCGTGACAAGTTCCGAGATCGATTTTAGCGGGGCCAATGGCGTGTCGGGTGATTTTGTGGACAACAAGGGCGCCATGGAGAACGGTGGCGCGGCCGGACCAGGCGCTGGCGGGGGTGGTGGCGGGGGTGGGGATGATAACAATCTTAACGGCAACGGCGGCGCGGGCAGCCCGAGCGGCGGCAACTCCTTCACAACCGGGGGGGTTCAACCCCCCTTGGGACCTGGTTGCGGGGGAGGTGTAGGGGCGGGCGGCGGCGGGGACGGTGGGGGGGGTGGCGGCGCTTTTGGCGGCAGTGGCGGGACTGGCGGCAACTGTAGCCCCGGCGCAGGGGGCAATACTTACGGGAAGCTCGGCGTGAACACCGGCGGCACCAATTACGGCACCACCTTGCAGGGCGGCAGCGGCGGCGGCGGCGGCGCCTATGGTTCGGGCGGCGGCGGCGGCGGCGGCGGCGGCGCGGTGGAGATTGGCGCCATTGGCTCCATCGATTTGGCAGGATATGTTTATACCTTTGGTGGTGGCGGCGGCGATCAAGCCGGTGGGGGTGGGGCCGGTGGCGGGGTTTATGTTCATGGCTCGTCGGTTTCCTTGACGGGCGGTATCGGTGCCTGGGGCGGTAACGGTGGCGACATCTACGGCGGGGGCGGCGGCGGCGGAGGGGGGTTCATTTTTACCACCACCGGCGTGTTCGGCGGCAGCCTGGGCAATGTCAATGTTTCCGGCGGCCACGGCTCCCCCAACAACGGCCTCACCGGCACGGTGACTTTGGCCGCATCGCTCGTTTCCCTGACGATCAACCTGACTAACGCTATCGGCGTCCTGATTGACGGTGCCGACTACTACAAGACCCCATTTACTAACAGCTGGTCATTTACCACCAATGTCATGGCGGGCACATCGCACACAATTTCTGCCTTCAACAATGGGATCACCGATGGGAACTATGCATATTGGTATTTCTCAAGCTGGTCCGATGGTGGCGCAATTTCGCACACCGTGATTCCAACGAACAACCTCGCTTTGACTTTATACTACAATCTCCTGGCCTTGGATAATTCGTTTAATTTATTCCAAGTCAGCAATGTCATTTCGTCCGTTTCCAGCGCCGGCGCGTTGACGATCCTCTTCGACCCCCCGGTCCCCGTCCCTGGGCTCAGCTACAGTCTTTATGCTTCCACCAACCTTTTGCAATCCTTTTACTTGTGGACATACGCGGGGCATGCCACGTCCACCAATGGCACCCGCTACCAGTTCACCGACCCGCAGGCCACTAATTTTCCCGTGCGCTTTTACCACGTGCACAGCCCGTGACCAGGGCTTGGGAACCGCCTTCCACGTGGCGCGGCCGTCTCGGCTGCGAGTGCTGGCACCGTCTCGGTGCCAGCTTCAGCATTCATCCTTGCGTTCCGCCCCCTCAAAAACCGTGCAAATTCCTGCGCAAAAATCTGCGAAAACCCCGGCAAAACCCCACATCGTCAATCCCCGTCAACCCCAAATTTTTTTACCCTCCCCCACCCCTCCGCCGGTTCCAGTTTTTCCCATCCTCCGTCGGACCGCGGCTGTGTCGCAGACCAGCCGCAGCACCATTGCCAGTCAAAAAAACCACCCGAGCGCCTTGGCCCCGGGCAAATCCGGCGTAGCGCAGGTTTCCAAACCTGCTGTATCGCCGATTTCCAAATCGGCTGGCCGTGAAAATATCGAGCCCATTGGACTGGCGGACGGCACGCGGGTTTGGAAACCCGCGATACAGCAGACTTGGAAGTCTGCGCCACAGGGTTGGCGGCCTTCTTTCGTGTCTTCGTGTGAGCTCTGTAATCCACTATCCTCAATCATCCATCCTCCATCCTGCGGTTGCGGCGCCAGCCACGCTGCGTCCATCTGTGGTTGAACCTTTTTGATTGGCTAAAATGCACCGATGGCGGAACATGGAATGGATCTCAATAATTCTTATCGATGAATGTACCAATCGCCTGGCGGCGGCTTTTCCCGGCCGCCTTTTGTTTGCTTGTATCGGGGATGAACTTGGGCGCCCAGGTGGCGGTGCCGGTGGGCGCGGGTTCGTACGCGTCGTTTGTGCCGGTCTTTGACCAGCAGGCGGACGAGTATTACGCGGTGGGCGCGCAGCAACTGATTGATTTGGTTCCCGACCTGCACCTGGCGCCGTCGCTGGTCGGCCAGCCCTTGCCGAGCAACAAGTGGTGGACGGATACGCTGATGGGCATCCGGTCGTGGAGCTACAACGCCACGAACACTCCGCCCAGCGTGGTGACGCAGGATCCGTTCGGCGGGCAGCTTTGGGCCTTTCCGGAAATGGTGGCGCCGAATGCGTCGGGCTTTGACCTTTATTTTCCAAATGCCTGGGCTGGCGGGACGCCGCCGGCGGGCGGGTTTAACCCCGGGCCGGCGTTGCCGGTGACGGGCGCCATCCCCTTGGCGGTGGGAACGAACGACATTTTGATCGCGGATTTCGATGAGACAAATTATCCGGCGGGATGGGTGACCAACGGGACCGCGTTTGGGACGGGGCCGATTCCCGGCGGCTCCTGGCCCGGGGGACAGAGTCCGCCGGTGACCGGCTTTCTGGGCGCGGCGTGCGTGAACACGTACCGGGGCAGCGACAGCCCCCAAGGCACATTGACTTCGCCGCCGTTTATCATCCAGAAACAGTTCATCGAACTGCTGACGGGCGGGGGCATGGATTTGACGAATGACGCGGTGTGGCTGGTGATCAGCAACCAGGTGGTGTACCGGGCGGCGGGACACGATTCGGGGGCGCTGAACTGGAGCACATGGGACGTTTCGGCTTACGCGGGCCTGACGGCGCAGATCAAGATCGTGGACACCACCGGCGGCGGTTGGGGACACGTAATGTGTTCGTGGATCGTGGCGACGGACGACGGGAGCAATCCGGCGACCCGCTATACGGGCACGTATTCGGCGGCACAATCGCAGGTGACCGGCTGGAGCGACTGGGGGGTTCAATTCGGTCTGCCGGATGCCTCCGGGCGGCGAATGGATTTGGCGCTGGCGCGCGGCGTGCCGTTTGTGTGGACGACGTATTTCGGCGTGAACCCGGCAATCAACCTGGGCGGGACCACGATTTACGACACGAACGGCGCGGCGATTTCGCTGGCGACCAGCAACAGTTTTACGTCGGCGGCGTTCGCGTTTGACTACCAAGGCCGCAGCTTTGGCGTATTCGCGCCGGACAACACGGCGTTCACGGTGGCGGGAACGACGGTGACGGCGCAATTGTCCGGGACGAACAATTACCTCGTCTTCGGCCTGCTGCCGGCGCACACAAACCTGGCGGAGTTCGCGCAATATGCCTTTGCGGAAGTGACCGGCACGCGGATGGACTGGGCGTATGACCGCGTGAACGGGCAGGTGGACAGCACGTGGACGCTCACAACCGCGCCATTAAAGTGGGGCCAGACCAACACGCTCCAGGGTTGGCTGCCGCATCATTATCGCACGACGCAGAACAACTTGATGTTCAAGCCGTACACGTATTTGACGCCGCGGGGCAGCATGCGAATGACGGCGGGCAACCAGTTTCAAATTAATTATGCGTTCCACGGCATCGCGCCGGCGCTCCCGGCGCCGCACACGAACGGGCTGCCGAATGATTATGTGCAGAGCTGGATGCAGACCTATGTGCAGAACTTTGCGAACGCGGGGCATCCCTCGGGCGATGAGACCTACGGGGCGGGAAAGGATTTTGGCGTGGCGGCACAGTATCTGACGTTTGCGCACCAAATGGGCATGAGCACGGCGGAGACGCAGTTGCGGACGGCGATCGAGGCAAGGTTCGCGGATTGGTACACGTACACGCCGGGCGAGGCGCATCATTTCTTTGCAGCGTACACGAACTGGCCGGCGCTGATCGGCTTTGACGCCAGCTACGGGTCGCAGGGATTCAACGACAACCATTTTCACTACGGCTACTTCATGGTGGCGACGGCGCTCACGGGGCTCTCGGACCCGGCGTGGCTGAGCCAGTACGGGCCGATGGCAACGCTGGTCGCGAAGGAATACGCCAACTGGGACCGGAGCGACACAAACTTCCCGTTTTTCCGGACGTTTGACATTTGGGAGGGGCACTCGTGGGCCGGGGGCACCAGCAGCGGCGGCGGGGAGAACCAGGAATCGTCATCGGAAGCCATGAATTCGTGGGTGGGGATTTTCCTGATGGGCAACGCCCTGGGGAACGACGCCATGACGGCCGCGGGTGCCATGGGCTACTCGATGGAATCCGCGGCAGTGAACGAATACTGGCAGGACATGTACCAGACGAATTTCCCGCCGAGCTACGGCAAGGCGATGAACGGGATTTTGGGGGCGAGCTCACTGGCGTTCGCCACGTATTTCGACGGGGACCCGGCGTGGGTGTATGCCATCCAGATGGTGCCGCAGAATCACTGGAACAATTACCTGGTGCGGAACAAGGCGTTTGCGTTTTTGCAGTATTCCAACCTGTGGAACGACCGCCTCAACTGGGAGTCGCAATGGAGCAATTCAGCGGCGTACAGTTCGGGAACCTGGGTGACGTACGGCGGGTATATCTGGAGCGCCACCACGAATCTGGCGGCGGGCCAGCCGGCGCCGGGTTTTGCGAATCCAAACTGGACGGAGCAGGCGGATATCTCCACGTCCACGCCGCAGGACTTGGGCGCGTATCCGGGGAACTACGTGCTGACGTGGGACGCGTTGTTTAATCCGGACGACGCCGCGGCGCAGTTTGCGGCGAGCTATGCCACGAACGGCGGACTCACCGGGGACGGCACATATTCGGGCATCTCGTATTACCTGACGCAGACGTTGCGCGGGCTCGGGGACCAGGACACGAATTATTACACGAGCGATCCGCTGAGCCAGGTGTATTACAATCCGCGAACGGGGGTGCGGACGGCGCTCATTTACAATGCGGCGGCCACAAACCAGGCGGTGACGGTTTACAGCAATGGAACCCCGGTGAACACGGTGACGGCGGCGCCGGGCGCGCTGACGGTTCACGCCAGCCCGGTGCCGGGCAGTTTTGAGCCGGCCTTGGCGCAGAACGTGCAACTGAGCTGGCCGACGGCGGCGGGCGACAATTATCAGGTGCAGTGGACGGCGGCGCCAGCCACGGGCGGCTCGACTTGGAACAATTTGACAGGCTTGCTGCCGGGCACGGGCGCCACCAACACCCTGCTGGACACCGCCGGGGCGGACGGGGAGCGGGCCTATCGGGTGCTCGACTACACAACCGCGGTGACGACGAACGTCGCCAACGGCGGATTTGAAAGCGGCACGGGAAACGCGGCCGCCGACTGGACGTCGCCGGGCATTGAGCCGCCCTACCGGGTGAACACGAACTCGCACTCCGGCGCGTGGTCCATGCTGCTGGCGGATACCAACAAGGCCACTGGCGGAATTCAGTTCCAGCAAGACGAGGCGGCGCAGGGCGGGACGGCGGTGGTGCCGGGGCTGATCTACACGTTTTCCTTCTGGTCGCAGCAATTGCTCAGCGGCGCGGGGTATGTGCAGCAATACACGGTTTCCTGGTTGAACGGCGCGAATTCGGTCATCAGCTCGACGGGCGCGAATTTCAGCGGCGGGAGCGGGTACTGGAGCCAGACCGTCGTGCCGGGATTGGTGGCTCCAGCCAACGCGGTGGGGGCGCGGATCAACTTCAGTTGCACGACGGGCGCGGCCAACGGCTGGTCGGGCGAGGCGCTGATTGATGATGTCCTGCTGAGCACGACCGTGCCAGGAGCGACCAACGTGGTCGCAGTGGCGGTGCAGCCGGGGTGGCAGGTCACCTGGCCCACAGCCAATTATGTCACCTACGGCCTGGTGCGGACCGCGGTGCTGGGCGCCACGAACGGCTGGACGGATTGGGGCACCAACTTTATCGGCACGGGCAGCCCGCTGTCGGTGTTTGATCCGGCGGGCACCAACCAGTTCCGCTTTTATCGCGTTTATGCGCAGCCATGAGCCAGGGCCAATACGCTTGCGAACGGGTGGTTTACGGTGTTAGCTATGAGGATGAAGCCAGTGTCGCCCAACTAATCCATCGCATGGCAAAACCTAATTTCATTCAGTTGCCGGAGTGCGATCCGATCCCGATCCTCTATGAGGACCGGACGGTGCTGGCGATCGACAAGCCGCGCGGGTGGATGCTCGTGCCCCCGACCTGGCAGAACACCTCGTGGAATTTGCAGGCGGCGCTGTTTTCCTCCGTCGCGGCGGGCGATTTCTGGGCGCGGTCGCGCGGGCTGAAATTCGTGCGGTATGTTCACCGGCTGGACGCCGATACGACCGGCATTTTGCTTCTCTCCAAGAGCCCGGGGGCGGTGGACGCCATCTCGGAATTGTTCGAGGATCGGCGGATGGAAAAGACCTACCTGGCGGTGGTGACGGGCGAACCAAAGGCGCCCCAATGGGTCTGCGAGTTGAGCCTGGGTATGGACCCGAACGAGGCGGGCCGAATGCTGGTGGATCAGGGCCAGGGAGGCAAACCGGCGGAAACGCATTTCAAGGTTTTGGAACGGCACGGCCGGTTCACGCTGGTGGAGGCTCGGCCGTTGACGGGGCGCACGCATCAGATTCGCGTGCATCTGGCGGAGTGCGGCCTGCCGATCGTGGGGGATAAGCTCTATGGGCGGCTGGAAAACGACCTGCCGCTGGGGTTGCGGGCGGTGCAGTTGGTGTTCAAGAATCCGTTCACGAAGCAGCGCGTGGACATCCGGGCGCCGCAGGAAGGCTTTCTCAAGGAGTTCGGCTTTGCGCCCGCCGGCGGCGCGCCGGGACGCCGGCCGGGGCGTGGGCCGGCGCCGCCTCCTGGCAGCAGTGGCAGGCCGAGCCCAGAAAAAAGCCGCCGGAATGAGTCCCGGCGGCGTTGACTGGTGGAAAACCCCAAACTAGCTCTTGACGACTTCGATCTTGGTCGGCGTCAGTATCTTCTTGCCGTCCTTTTCGGTGAGCGTGCCGGTCACCATGACCTTTTCGGAATCGCCATGGCAGATCGGATCGTGGGCGGCCTTGCTGATTTCGTTCTGTTCCAGGTAATAATTGACGGTCTTACCGTCTTGGGTCACTTGGACGACGTTTTGGCAGCTGTCGGTTTCGTGGAGGGTGCATTTGCCACAGACCATATTGCCGGTGATCGTGGTTTCGCCCGCGGCGAACGCAGGCGTGGCGCCCGTCATGGCCAGACCGACCAGGAGGGCGGCGGCGAGTATCAATTTCTTCATAAGCGTGATGTCTAATATGTTCATGACCGTGACTGACTCCTATGGACTTCGATTTGACAGTAACACAAATGCTTCCGTTCACCAAAAATAATATCAGGCGCCGGCAAAGAGCTCCGCGATGGCGAGTTGAAACTGGGGGATGAGCCGGTCGGCCAGCACGTCGCGGCCGGCGAGGATCCCGTGGAGCTTGAGGCCGAATTCGAAGCTGTGATAGACCTCCACGTTGTCGTAGCGGGGATCCACCATCCAGAGGCGCGGCACGCGGATATGCTCGTAGATTTCCTTCTTGGTCACGGTGTCCGTACCGTGGTCCTCGCGGCTGATGATTTCGACGGCGAGGAAGAGTTTGCCGGTGGCGACGGTGACGAGCGCGAGGTCGGGACGAAGGGACGTGGTGCGGGAGACTTGGACCGGCGTGCGGGGTGCCAGCAATTGGGCGGTGGCGAGGCCGTTGACGCCCGCGGCCATTTCGCGGTGCAGGCGCTGGCAGATTTGTTCGTGGCGGTCGCCGGGGGCGGAGCGCGGCAGCGCGGCTCCGTCGATGATTTCTTCGTAGGGCAGGCTCATGTGGGTGGGCGGGGAGCGGTGACTGGGGAATCAATAACTGACGCGGTCGAGTTTCACCTTGCCGCGGAAAATCCAGTAGATGCACACGGTGTAGGCGACCACCGCAGGCACGCCGATGGCGGCGATGATGAGCATGATCTTCAGGGTTTGCGGCGAGGAGGCCGCGTTATAAATCGTGAGGCTGTTTTCCGGGTGCTCCGGGCAATAGAGGATGTCCGGGAAAATGTTCAGGGAAAACAGCGCCATGAGCGTGATGATGGCGGCGCAGGAGGAAAGGAAAGCCAGCCGGTCGCGGCCGTGGTGGAATTCGCGGGGGATGTTGGCGATGGCCAGCATGTTGGCCAGGGCGACACTGAAGAGCCAGGGATTGGCGCGCAGGCGGGCGGCCATGTGGGGCACGTACAGGAGGGTGGCCATGGTGAGGCTCACGGCGCAGATGACAAAGAAGATGATGCAGCGCAGGGTCCAGACGCGCAGTTTGTCGTGGAGCTCGCCCTCGGTCTTCATAACGCCGTAAATGGCGCCATGCATCATGAACAAGGCGAGCGTGGTGAGGCCCACCAGGAGCGGGTAGGGCCCCAGCAGACCCACGAAAGAGCCGGCGAACTCGCCCCGGTCATCCACCGGCACCCCCCAGGCAATGTTCCCGAGCGCGACGCCGATGAGCAGGGCGGCCGTGATGCTGCCGACGGAGAAGCTGACGTCCCACATCTGCCGCCACCAGAGCATGGGCTGCTTGCTGCGGAACTCGATGGCCACGGCGCGAAAAATCAGCGCCGCCAGCAGGAGCATGAGCGCGAGATAGAAGCCGGAGAACACGGTGGCGTAAACGTTGGGGAAGGCTGCGAAGAGCGCGCCGCCGCCGGTGACCAGCCAGACTTCGTTGCCGTCCCAGACGGGGCCAATGGAATTCATGAGCAGGCGCCGTTCCTCGTCCTTTTTGGTGAACAGGTGGAGGGCGCCGACGCCGAGGTCGAAGCCGTCAAGCACGGCGTAGCCGGTAAACAGAACGCCGACGAGCACGAACCAGATGGAGTTGAGGTCAAGATGCATGGTGAAGCAGTTTATTGGGGGCGATTCGTAGGGGGTTCCAGGATGGGCAGGGCAAGCTTGCCGGCGGGGATCAAGTCATCGGCGAGCGGGCCATGCTGGATCTTATCGTTGAGCAGATAAATGAAAACCGAGAAAAGCAGGCAATAAATGAGCGTGAACAGAATCAGCGAAGCGACCACGACGTTGGCCTGGACCACGGCGGATAGACCGTCAGGCGTGCGCATGACGCCATAGACGATCCAGGGCTGGCGGCCGACTTCGGCGGCGAACCAGCCGAGTTGGTTGGCCATTTCGGGCATGAGCACGGAGAAGACCAGGAGCCAGAGCAGCCAGCGGCGCTGGTGCAGCGACCCGTGGTGGAAATAGAGGAACCCGAGGGCGGATACGGCGATCATGGCCATGCCGAGGCCGACCATGCCGTGAAAGAAAAGGAAGCAGGGAACCACCGGGGGCCAGTCCTGAGGCTTGAAGTCGTTGAGGCCGGTGACGGGAGTGTGAAAATCGCCATGGGCCATGAAGCTGAGGAACCCCGGGGCGGAGAGGCCGACGACCCGCTGATTCTTCTCGTCCACGTAACCGACCAGGACCAGCGGAGTGTTGGAAATGGTGTTGTAAAGGCCCTCGAAGGCGGCGAGCTTGGCAGGCTGGTTTTGGGCGATGCCCCGGCCGCTGAGGTGG
>Ga0182030_10023178_pt1 | contig 11500 bp, 4 predicted proteins | sample 812S3MmetaG_FD_121299 | JGI IMG/M metagenome (GOLD analysis project Ga0182030, IMG submission 121299) | Permafrost microbial communities from Stordalen Mire, Sweden - 812S3M metaG (Illumina Assembly) | ecosystem: Environmental > Terrestrial > Soil > Wetlands > Permafrost | place: Sweden...
GGCTTTGGCCGCCGCCGCCGTACGCCCAGGCTTAATGACGATGATCGGTTTCGCCAGCGCCACCTCGCGTGCCGCCGAGAGAAACGAACGGGCATCGCCGACCGATTCCATATAGATCACGATGCTGTGCGTCTGCGGGTCGTCGCCCAGGTATTGGATCAGATCTCCCCAGCCGACGTCGAGCATGGAGCCGACGGAAACGAAGGCGCTGAAGCCGACCATTTCGCGATGGCTCCAATCGAGAATGGCCGTGCACAGCGCCCCACTCTGGCTGATGAAGCCGAGGTGCCCGGGTCGCGCCATGGAAGGAGCGAAGGTCGCGTTCAGCCCGTAGTGCGGACTCATGAGACCGAGGCAATTGGGCCCCACGATGCGCATCTTACTTTTGCGGGCTGCGCGCAGAATCTCTTGCTCCAGTGCGGCGCCGCGCTCGCCGATTTCTTTAAATCCGGCGGAAATAATGATCGCGGCCTCGACGTTTTTGGCCGCGCATTCGGCGACGATTCCGGGTACCGTGCGGGCCGGCGTCACAATGACGGCGAGGTCGATGTGAGCGGGGACGTCGCCGACCGTGGGATAGCAGGGAAGATCGAGAACCGTCGAGCGCTTGGGGTTGACCGGAAAAACCTTGCCACCGAACGGCGTCCGCTGGAGATTGGAAACGATGGAGTAGCCGACGCTCGATTTCTCCTCGGTGGCACCAATGACCGCGACATTGCGAGGCCGGAAAAAAGCCTCGAGGGGCGCGCGCCGGTGGAGCGGACGGACTGACGAATCCCGCCCGTCGGAGTCGGGTTGATCGGCGGTCGGAGCAACTAGGTAGTCCGAACTCATGCCTCCAGCTTACGTAACTTCCAGAGCGGGAGTCTCTCGGACTGCACCTATGCTGGCGCGAGGAGGGATATCCCATCGGATGAGAAAAGCCGCGCAAGGACACAAAGTCGCCGGGAGAGAATTGACCCCGCGCGTCCACTAGATGGATGTCCCCACGGGAGAAACGATGACCACAAACAACCCTGTAGCCGGTCTGGCGATGCCAGCGGAACCATTAAACGCCGCGGCATTGAACACCGAGACGTTGAGCAGCGCCGAACTCGCCCTTACGGACGCGTATTGGAGAGCCGCCAATTACCTGTCGATCGGGCAAATCTATCTGCTGGATAATCCTCTCTTGAAGGAACCGCTGACGCTGCGTCACATTAAGCCCCGATTGCTGGGCCACTGGGGAACCACGCCCGGTCTCAATCTCATTTATGTTCACCTGAACCGGTTGATCCGAAAACATAAATTGAACGTGATCTACGTGGCGGGGCCCGGACACGGCGGTCCGGGGCTGGTCGCCAACACTTATCTCGAAGGCACCTATAGCGAGTTTTATCCGCACATACCCACCAACGAGGAGGGCATGAAGCGCCTCTTCCGGCAGTTTTCGTTTCCGGGCGGCATTCCCAGTCACGTGGCGCCGGAGACGCCGGGATCGATCCACGAAGGAGGAGAGCTGGGCTATGCGCTGGTACACGCCTACGGAGCCGTGTTCGACAACCCGGACTTGCTCGCCTGCTGCGTGGTGGGCGATGGCGAAGCCGAAACCGGCGCGCTCGCCACGAGTTGGCATTCCAATAAGTTTCTGAATCCAGCCCGCGATGGCGCGGTGCTCCCGATACTGCACTTGAACGGTTATAAAATCGCGGGGCCCACGGTGCTCGCGCGGATCCCCAACGAGGAGCTCACGCAACTCTTCCTGGGATACGGCTACCGGCCGTACTTTGTGGAAGGCGACGATCCGGCGCTGGTCCATCAACTTTTGGCGGGAACCCTGGACCGCATCGTCTCCGAGATTCAGATGATTCAACTCTCGGCTCGTGCGCACGGATTTTCCGGACGGCCCCTGTGGCCCATGATCGTATTGCGCACACCCAAGGGTTGGACCGGCCCCAAGATCGTGGACGGCCTGCAGGTAGAAGGCACATTCCGTTCCCACCAGGTCCCCCTTTCGGAAATGGCCAGCAAGCCCGAACACGTGCACCTGCTGGAAGAGTGGATGAAGAGCTACCGTCCGGAGGAGCTCTTCGACGAGCACGGCAGGCTGGTTCCGGAATTGGCCGCCCTGGCGCCCGAGAAGGAACTCCGCATGGGCGCGAATGCCCACGCGAATGGAGGCTTGCTGCTGAAGGATCTGGAGCTGCCGGATTTCCGGAATTACGCGCTCGATGTGCCGCACCCGGGGCAGGTGGAAGCGGAATCGCCGCGCGCCGTGGGCCGATACTTATGTGACGTCTTGAAGCTCAACGCGGAGGCCCGGAATTTTCGGATTTTCGGTCCCGACGAAACGATGTCGAACCGTCTAGGAGACGTCTTCCAGGTGACGGACCGCGTTTCAACCGCCGAGATCATCGCCGGGGACGACCACGTTTCACCGGACGGCAGAGTGATGGAGATTCTCAGCGAGCACATGTGCCAGGGATGGCTCGAAGGATATCTGCTGACCGGACGGCACGGTTTGTTCAACTGCTACGAGGCGTTTATCCACATTATCGATTCCATGTTCAATCAGCACGCCAAGTGGCTGAAGGTGACGAACGGCATCCCGTGGCGCCGGCCCATCGCCTCGCTCAACTACCTGCTTACGTCGCACGTCTGGCGCCAGGACAACAACGGATTCAGTCATCAGGATCCGGGCTTCCTGGACCACGTCGTCAACAAAAAGGCGGATGTCGTGCGGATCTATCTTCCACCGGACGCCAATACGCTTCTCTCGGTGACGGATCATTGCCTGCGCAGCCGCCAGTATGTGAACGTCATCGTCGCCGGAAAGCAGGCCGCGCCGCAGTGGCTCGATATGCCGTCCGCCATCCGGCATTGCACCGCCGGCATCGGCATATGGACGTGGGCGAGTAACGACCAGGGCGGCGAGCCCGACGTGGTGATGGCGTGCGCCGGCGACGTTCCCACGCTGGAAACTCTAGCGGCCGTGGATTTGCTGCGCACACACTTCGAGGACTTGAAAATTCGCGTCGTCAATGTTGTGAATCTCATGACTTTGCAGCCCTCGACCGAACATCCCCATGGTCTGCCGGACAGGGACTTCGACTCTATCTTCACGACCGACAAGCCCGTTATTTTTGCGTTTCACGGTTATCCGTGGTTGATTCACCGGCTCACCTACCGGCGCGCGAATCACGCAAATATTCATGCGCGCGGCTATAAGGAGGAAGGCACGACGACCACTCCCTTCGATATGACGGTGCTGAACGATCTCGACCGCTTTCACCTGGCCGGTGATGTGGTCGACCGCGTCGGCCGGCTGCACAATCGAAGCGCCCACTTCAAGCAGTTTCTGCGGGATAAACTGATCGAGCACCGGCAGTACGTGACCGAGCATGGCGAGGACATGCCGGAGATCCGCGACTGGAAATGGAACCGCTAGCACGGGCTCGCGGCGTGCCGCAGCGAAATCGTTAGGACAGCTCGTGGCGGACGCACTCATGCGCGCTGTGTCGAGACTCTTCTCGACACCTGGTGTGGGATTGAGAACAGGCGTCCCGGAGTCGGCACGAGTACCGACGCGGTCCCGCAGGGCGGGACGTGCGCCACAACAAGTGCATAGTAACGATCTCTCTGCGACGGGCCATTAGGGCGTTCCCGCCCACGTGAAACAGCCGGGAACCAACGCCGAAGAGGAGTCCTGATTGACCGGCCGCACGCGCACCGTGTAGCCATGCAACCCGCTCTGGACGCACGGGCCATACGAAGTCTCGAAAGTATGCACATCCCCTTCGCGGGAAATCGCTGTCATGAGCGTGGCGACGGCGTTGGTAAAGTTCTCGTGCGCGTCCAGCTTCCCGGCGTAGAGCTCCACGGCGACCTCATCGGGCGACAATCCGGCCAAACGAACTTTCGCACGTGACGTCACCGCTCCGCCGACCGATACTTCCGCGCCCGCGGGAGTCTCCACCGACTCAATCCGGATGTTGGGCCAGCACGCTCTCACCCGTTCCTTCCAGGCGGCCAGTTGTCTGGCTTGCGATCCGCCTTCGGTGGCGAGCGCGGCCTGACGCGCGTGCGCCGTCAAGTAATAGCTTTCGGTATATTCCTTGACCATGCGATGCGAGTTGTACACGGGACACAGGGTTGTAATGGCCGCCTTCATCCGCGCCATCCACCGCCGTGGGATGCCGTCGGCCTTGCGGTCGTAAAAGGTGGGGACAAGATCGCCTTCGAGCAAAGCGTAGAACGCGTCCGCCTCCACCTGATCCTGATCCTCGCGGTTTTCGAAGGATTCGCCGCGGCCGATGGCCCAGCCAGGCGAAAGCCTGACGCCATAGACATCCGGTACCCAGGCTTCCGCCCACCAGCCGTCGAGAGTGCTGACGTTCATGACTCCGTTGGCCGCCGCTTTCATGCCGCTGGTGCCGCAAGCCTCCAGCGGCCGGAGCGGCGTATTCAGCCACAGATCGGCGCCCTGCAGCAGATTGCGCGCGACCGCCATGTCGTAGTTTTCGAGGAAGACCAGACGCGCTCGCAGACCTCCGTCATGGATCAGGCTCACGATGCGACGAATGAGTTCCTTTCCGGCATCGTCGTGGGGATGGGCCTTCCCCGCTAAAATGATTTGCACCGGGCGTTGCGTGTCTTTGAGAATACGCGCCAACCGATCCGGATCGTGGAGGAAGAGGTTGGCCCGTTTGTAGGTAGCAAAGCGGCGCGCGAAGCCAATGGTCAGCACGCGGGAATCGAGAACCTCCTCGGAGGCCATCAGGTCCACGGCAGGTGCGCCCCGCGCTTTTAGTTGCGTCATCAAGCGCGTGCGCGCAAAGGCCACCAGGCGTTCCCGGCGGCGTTCATGGCAGCGCCACAGTTCTTCGGGCGGGATGCTCTCCACAGCCCGCCAGACCTCCCGGTCCGCCGGTTCTTCCCTCCATCGCGGCCCCAAATAGCGTTCGTAAAGCTGGTGCATTTCATGCGAAATCCACGACGGATGATGCACGCCGTTGGTCACATGCCCGATCGGCACCTCCTCCACCGGCACGCCCGGCCACAGATCCTGCCACATGCGCCGGCTCTCTTCGCCGTGGAGCTTACTGACGCCGTTGCTGAAAGAGGCGAGCCGCAAGGCCAGCGCCGTCATACAGAATTCCTCGTTATGATCGGTGGGCCGGCGGCGTCCCAAGCCCATGAATTCGTCCCATGAAATGCCCAGGGCATTGGAATAGCCGCGCAGATAGCGCCCCATTAGGTCCGGGGAGAAATAATCGTGGCCCGCCTCGACGGGCGTGTGCGTGGTGAAGATGAGACTGGCGGAAGCCTCTTCGGCGCTCTCTCGAAACGAGAGATTCTGTTCTTGCATCAGATGGTGAATTCGTTCCAGTCCGAGGAATGCGGAGTGCCCTTCGTTCATATGACAGACGGTGGGACGAATCCCTAACGCCAGGAGAGCCCGATATCCGCCTACGCCGAGGATGAGTTCCTGGCGGATCCGATTTTCGCGGTCTCCGCCGTAAAGCTGGTCTGTAATGGCGCGGTCCTCCACCCGCACGTTCGCGGGAGTGTTGGTATCGAGGAGATAAAGTCTGATTCTTCCGACCTGGACTCGCCACACCTGTGCGTGCACGTCGTGGCTCCCGAGCCGAACCGCGACGGTGAGCGGCGTATGGTCGGCATTTTGTTCCAGCAGCAGCGGCAAATTGGAAAAATCATTCTCTTCAAACTCCTCCTGCTGCCAGCCGGCGGCGTTGAGTCGCTGTTTGAACGACGCTTGCTGGTACAGAAGTCCGACCCCGACCAAGGGCACGCCCAAATCGCTCGCCGACTTTAACTGGTCGCCGGCCAGGATTCCCAGGCCGCCGGCGAAGATTGACAGCGATTCGGTGAGGCCGAATTCCGCGGAAAAATAGGCGACCAGCGGCACGTTCTCCTTGCCGTGGTGGCGTGCGAACCAAGTGGTGTCTCCCCTCATGTACGCATCGAAAGACCTCGTCACGTCGGCCAGTAGGGCGAGGTAGGCTTCGTCCTGGGCCGCGGTGAGCAGCCGCAACTGATCGATGCGTCCCAACATCAGGACGGGATTGTGGCCGCTCAATTCCCATAGATCGCTATCCAGCCAGCGAAAGAGTTCGACGGTCTCATGGCTCCATGCCCATCGCAAGTTGTAGGCCAGCTTGCGCAGGTCTTCGAGAAGAGCAGGCAATTTAGCGACGACCGCAAACGTTCGGATTGGCTTCACTCGGTTCTCCGTTCGAGAGGATGCTTAGACTCATTCCACGCGTAGCGTGCCCGATACGCAGGGTGAATACCTCCATCCGCTCAGGTCCCCTTATCGGCGGCGCCCGGTGTTATGCAAACGATTCACCGTCTCAGACAGTTCTTAGGTTATAGAGGCAACGCGTGAGGGAGGGATTTTGGGGCATGATCCTTGCACCGGCGAAACTGAAGCGCTTGCGGTGCCAGCGTTTTCGCGTATGATAGCTGGCAGTAAATATCCTGAACGATGAACATGAAGAGCAACGTGAGATGCGGAATGGTGATCGCGCTGGCCGGACTGCTGGCGCCGGCTGACGCACAGTGGCTCCATCCGGATCCACGCACGCCGCGGACGCGGGACGGCAAGCCGATGCTGAACGGACCCGCGCCGAAGCTGAATGGCAAGCCAGACCTTTCGGGAGTCTGGGAGGCGACGCGGCCGACGCTCGACCAACTACGGGCTTTTACGGGCGAGGCCGATCCGTTCCGCATACAGATCGATCATTTGGACGTCGGCGATATCAAGCGCAACGTCTTTCTCGGCATGAAGCGCGCAGAGGAGCCGCTGACGCCCGCGGCCATCGCCGTCCTGGCCCAGCGCAAGGGCGAAGAACCTCCGCAGGTGCACTGCCTGCCGCAAGGCGTGCCCGGCATGATGATGGTCTACGCGTTCAAGATGATTCAAACGCCCGGCGAACTGATCGTCATCGGCGAAAGCACGGATCCGCCGCGGCAGATTTATCTCGACGGACGCGGATTACCGAAAGATCCGGATCCTTCGTGGATGGGATCTTCCACGGGCCAGTGGGAGGGCGACACGCTGGTGGTTCAAACCACGGGTTTCAACGAGGCGAGCTGGCTGGATAATGTCGGCCATCCACGCAGTCCGTCGATGCTGATCACCGAGCGTTACCGGCGCCGCGATTTCGGGCACATCGACCTGGACATCCGCTACGAAGATCCGAAATACTACACGCGGCCCTTTGCGAACCACACGACGCTCACCCTGATTCCCGATTCGGACATCATCGAGTTTGTCTGCACGGAGAACGAAAAGGATGTGCAGCATTTGGGCAAGCCGTGAGCGGCAGTTCAGCCAGGAACGCGACACGCGGCCCAAACAACGCGGATGCTAAAAAGAGTACTTCAGCGCGAACTGCAGCACTCTCGAAGGAGCGGTGGTTGCCGAGGGCGGCGTCGCATCGGGGGTGATCAAGCCGAACGTGCTGAGGGCGGCTGAGCTGGTTCCGGGATTGCCCGGCCGAAAGCTGTTGGTCACGTTGAACGCAACAACACCTTCCCAGACATGCTGTCCCGCCGACTCGATTTTCCCCTGAGTGATCATTTCATCCACAAAGCGGCGGATGAGTGTGGCATTGTCTTGCGCCATTTCGTTCTCCTTTTAGACTTCAAGCTCGGATCGTAGCCATTGTATCTGTGAACCCGTCGGGTTCTCAGCCACTCGGTTTATGTCGAAGAGTCCGTTGGTACGCAGAAGTCCCGGAAGGATCACTCAGGACGATCGGTGTCGTGACGAGGTTTGGAGCGCGTGGCTGCGGAGCAGCGCCGCGCCGACGAAGATCAGCGCCAGAATGCTGATCCCGGTGGCGCCTTCCTCCAGGCCGCTCCGCCCGTACGATACCGCAAGCGTGTGGTCTCCCGAGGGAACGCGAAATGTGATCAGCCCGCGGCCACCGGGGCCGGCGTCTACGCTGTGACCATCGACCTGTACATCCCATCCGGGGAACCACGCGGTGGAGACTTCGAGAGTGCTCTCGGTTTTCGCTTTCACCAGGCTGGTCCAGCGGAAGGGAGTGCGGCCGGGAGACTCCACCTGCGCGTCCCCGGAAAGCACCTTCACGGCCTGGGAAGAGTAGGCCGGAGTTGCCGTGATCCAACGGGGAGCGACTTCTCCCATGGTCGTGCTCTCAAACCCGGTTGTCGCGAGCCGTAGCGGCGTCCAGAATTGCAGATCCACGTCCGCGGTACGAGAGGCGTGCAGATGCGACAGATTGGGGACGATCAACAGTGCCAGAGCGGCCGTCATGCCGCATGTCCGCCAGCGCGGTGTGGATGCCAATAGCTTCCCCAAGGGGGCAACCAGCAAGGCGACGCACACGGCCACCGGTCCCAGAATACGCCACGGGAACTCGATCATCTGCAAGAGAGGGATCTGCTGCCAAATCCATAGCGCGTCCTCCAGCATGAGGAAGCACAGAGCGGCCGCCGCCGCAGCGAAAAAGTGAAGCAAGCGGCGATCCAACAGCTTGGGATTCCGCGCGATCCACACCCACACGAGAATCGCCAGCAGGAGATGGCTCCAGCCGAGCGCGAAGGACATTCCGTCGTTGGGCCCTGGCACCGAGAGGCCGTAACCCCACGGCGAATAGAATAACTGATTCAGGTACACGAAATGATTCGTGTAGTTCAACGCCCCTTCGAGTAGCCGATCCATGCGCACGTACTGCCGCTCCACCAGTGCCGGCAGCCAGACAAACGCGCTCAGCCCCAGTCCCACTGCGAAGCCGAGCGCTTGCCGCCTCAGGATCGCCCACGAGCCCTCCATCCAGGCGCTGAAAATCAGAAACGCAACCAAAAGCGGCGTGAACTGGAGCGCCGCGGGAAAATGGCACGTCAATAGCGCTGCGTAAGCCGCCGCGCCGAGCAACTGGTGTTTCCGTTTTCCATCGCGGGCGTATGCGCCAAAACCATACAGGGCAAGGGCAAATAGGGGGAAGGCCGCAAACTCCTCGAGCGCCGAGCGCACAAACAGATCCACGGAAAAGTACGGGAAATATACATACGCCGCCGCGCCCAGCCAACCGCCTGCGTCTCCGAAATACAACCGCGCCAGCAGGAACATCGATCCGGCCGAGGCCAAGACCACGACGATGCATGCGAGATTCACGGCGGTCACCACGTCGAAGCCCACCAGGTGCCACAACTCTCCCACCACGTAGATTAGTGGCGGGCGGAATAGGAATAGAGGCTGGCCGGTTCCGCCGCCCAGGTCCGGCGCCCAACGCGGCCACAGGTTTCCATGCAGGACGTTTTCGTGGACCTCCACGATTCTCGGAAAATATTCGAAGGCATCGTGCCCCCACAGGACGCTGCCGGTCAACAGCGGGATGCAAATGGGTGCGGCGAGCAGCACCAACCCCGCCGCCGTCCATACTTTTCGGGGAACCACGGCCGGTTCCCAAGCGGGCATCCTCTGCGTTGCGCGCGCCAACCAACCGCTCCGCTCGGCCCCCAGTGCGAGCAGCACGCCAAATAGTCCGATCAGCGCCCACAGTCCCTTATGGCTGTCCGGTTCGAAGCGTAGGACAACCTCGTGGACGCCCGGCGTAACGGGTACGCCGACAAATCCCGGCGAGAGCATGACCGTCGTCTGCGCCTGCCCGTCGATGTAAGCTTTCCAATGGGGGTGCCACGTCATCTTGAACAGGACATAGGCGGCGCTGGGGGTTTCGATCTTGGCCCGATAGAGATCGCCGTCCTGCGCCTCGCTATCTACTTTTCCGAGCCGTGGAAGGGGCGGCAGGGCGGGAAGCGCCTCCTCGGGCGCCAGAGGCAGCAGCCGCGCCGCAGTTTGGCCACGCCAATCGAGCAGCAAATGCTGCCCTCGGGCGACCCAATCGCTGTGCAGCCATCGATCGTTGATGTCGTAAAAGTTGGCGCGCGTGGTCTTCACGGAAAAATGCGCTTCCACGACGTCGAAGTAGGAACTCGGCAAAGCTTGCAGCACTCGAAACGGGCCGAATTGATCCACCTGCCGCAGGAATGGCGGCAAGGGCGGGGAAGGCGCAACCGGCGCGATCACGGTGTGGATGTTGAACAGCGCGTAATGGCTGGGATTCAATTCGTCGAATCGCACCATGATGTCGGCGGTGAGCGCCATGGAGTGGTAAAGGAACGACACCGCCGGTACGTTCGCCTCACTCAGGAAGGCAAAGAACGGAACGTCTCCGACTTTGAACTGCCCGCCCCAGCTGGCCGCGAGTCCGGCATAGGCGCGTCCCCCGTCCCGCTTTGCGACTGCGACGGCCTGCTCGATAAATGGCCGGTTGGCTTGGTAGGCCGCCAAGTTCTTGCGGCCCCACTCTTCATTGTGCGAGAGGAACACGGCGCGTTCCCGAACCGCGGGATATAGCAGTACGGCAGTGATGGCCACCGCTGCCACCAAATTCCAGCGCCGGCTCATCTCCCTCCACAACGCAGCCAGCGCGATGGCCGCCAACAGGACCAGGAACACATGCGCGCCGCCGATCACGCGATGCAATTGCATGTCGCCGGACACGCCCAGAATGGTGAGCGCCGGACCCCAAAACGGCCGGCCGAAAAACATCAAGATCCAGAATGCGGCTCCCGCCAGCGCGAACACATGGGCAGCGCATACGGGCCGTCGCTGGGCGGGCTGTTGTTTGGCGACGTTCCCCGGCTGATGACGGAAGGTGTTCCATAGGTATAGCGCGGCTCCCGCGAACGCCAGCAAGGTTAGCACCGGCAAGCGGCCGTGATCCAGCAGTTCGCCCGTGCCGAGCCACTTCGATACCTGGGCCGCGCCGAACGAATCCCACTTCCAAACCGGTTCCCAACGGCTGTGATTGATATTGGAACTGTCCAGGAGGAGTGGAACAATTTGAAAGGCCGAGAGGATCATCGCCGTCGCGCCCACTTGGAGCGTTCGGAAAATGCGCACCGAACGGTTCGTCTCGTCCGGCAGGACCGCCAGTAAGATCAACGACAGGCCGCCAATATATCCGTAGATCAAGTGCGCCAGCGCGGTCAGGCCCAGCATCGCCCCGGCCAGGACCACATGTTTGCCTCGCTTTATCGCCTGAAAGCTCAACCCCAGCGTGAGCAGCAGCAGGTGGCTGGCCAGGGCTTGCGGAAACAATCCGCTGCCGGCCCACACAAAGCTTCCGTACTCCATGCCATAGAGGAAATTCGTGGAGACCAAAGGCGCCAGCACCGCCGCCGCGGCTGCGGTCAGGGGAGGCAATCCCATTAGTCTCACGCACGCGAAAAAACTGAGCGGCAGAAGCAGCACGGCAAGGAAACGCACCCACACAAAGACCGTCATCAGATCGACGGATTTGTGCAGCGCGAGATACACCGACGTGACCAGGATGTGCGCGAGAGGCTGATAGGTTCGCAACACCGGGTAGCCGAGCGACCATTCCGGCGACCAGCCGTCCAGCGGCGACTCTCCGCGCTCCACCGCCTGCACCATCCGCTCAATCAGCGTGAAATGAAA
>Ga0182030_10023179_pt1 | contig 11500 bp, 11 predicted proteins | sample 812S3MmetaG_FD_121299 | JGI IMG/M metagenome (GOLD analysis project Ga0182030, IMG submission 121299) | Permafrost microbial communities from Stordalen Mire, Sweden - 812S3M metaG (Illumina Assembly) | ecosystem: Environmental > Terrestrial > Soil > Wetlands > Permafrost | place: Sweden...
AGCCGCCGTGGTTTTTGGCCACGTTGTTGATGAGTTCCATGATGACGACGGTCTTGCCCACGCCAGCGCCGCCAAAGAGGCCGATCTTGCCACCCTTCAAAAATGGCTGGATCAGATCAATGACCTTGATGCCGGTCTCGAACATCTCCTCATGCGTGGTCTGCTCGTCAAAGAGCGGAGCGGGACGGTGAATCGGCATACGCACCTTCTCGCCGATGGGACCGAGGTTGTCCACCGGATCGCCGATGACGTTGATCACGCGACCCAGCGTCTCTTTGCCCACGGGAACGCGAATTGGCCCGCCGAGGTCAATCGCCTTCATGCCGCGCACCATGCCGTCGGTGGCCTGCATGGCGACGGTGCGCACGCGCCCCTCGCCGAGGTGCTGCTGCACTTCGAGAATGACGCTGATGGGCGTGGGGACCGTAAATCCGTCACTCGTGACGCGCAACGCCTGATAGATGGGCGGCATCGTCGCTTCTTCAAATTGCACGTCTACGGCGGGACCGGAGACCTGGATTACCTTGCCGATGTTCTCTGCCATTTTTTGCCTTTACAGCGCCGCTGCGCCTGAAACAATCTCGATGATTTCCTTGGTGATGGCCGCCTGACGCACGCGATTCATATGCAGCGTGAGCGAGTCGATCATATCCGAGGCGTTGTTGGTTGCTGAATCCATTGCCGTCATGCGGGCCGCGTGTTCTGCGGCTACCGACTCCGTCATCGCGTGATAGAGCATGGAAAACACATATTGCGGAATCAAGCCAGCGAAGAGTTCCTCTGACGGCTGCTCGTAGATGTAATCCACGTCGGCAGTGCCGAATTTCTTTGCTTCTTCTTCTGCTTCTGCCGTGTCCACAGGCTCAATTTCAATTCCCGCAGAAAGAGCCGCTTCAACAGCTCGCTGACGCTCTTCGCTGGTAGGCTCGGTCGATCCGGTAATCTGAGGAATGCCAATCTTGAGCAAGGGCAAAAGCTTTTCGACCACCAGCCGCTGCGAGATGACCGACTTGAATTCGTTGTAGACGATGTAGGCCGCGTCAATCTCTTCATGCGCGTAACGGCTGACGATGCTCTCGGCCAACGCAAGCACTCGCACCGTGTCAAGCTTTTCAAGCAGGCCGGGATGATCGCCTGTAACTTCGACCGATGCCTTGCGCTGGCGCTCCTTGAGAATATGCGCGAACTCGCCTATCTGGTCGGTCTCGGTATGTTCGGCGTAAACAGCCACCGGATAGCGCCGACGCATCATGTCACGAGCTTTGCGGCCCACGGCTTCCACGTCGATCTCTTTGTCGGTGTTGCCGGAGATGAACTGAAAGGCCGTCTTGAGAATGTTGGCATTGAAGGCACCGGCGAAGCCCTTGTCGCCGCTGATGACGATCAGCAGCACACGCTTCTCAGGGCGCGTCACAAAGAGCGGATGGCGGAGATTGCCGGTTGCTTCGTCATAAAGATCAACGCGGCGGGTCAGCGATTCGAGTACGCTGTTGATCATTCGCGCGTAGGGCCGCGCCGACATGGCCCGCTCCTGTGCGCGACGCAGCTTGGCTGCCGAGACCATCTTCATGGCCTTGGTGATCTGCCGCGTGTTCTTCACGCTGCGGATGCGACGCCGTAGATCGAGTACGTTTGCCATAGTCAGTTCTCAGTTGCCAGTTCTCGGTTCTCAGTTGCCAGTTCTCAGTTGCCAGCTTTTAGTTGTCAGTCAGGACGCCTATGATGGAATCGGCACTTACTGAGAACTGAGAACTAACAACTGAGAACTTAATTACGCCTTTGCCGCTGCTTCAAGTTCCGCCTTGAAGTTAGCCAGATATTCCTTGAGCGCCGCATGCAACTGTGCGCGCAGATCATCATCGAACTGCTTCTTCTTGGTCAATTCCTCGACCAGTGCGGTCTGCGCGGAGTCGAGATACTTGTACAGGCCGTCTTCAAAGGCACGAATCTCTGTGATCTTCAGAGTGTCGAGATAGCCTTGGGTTCCGGCGAAAAGCACAATGGCTTGCTGCTGCCAGGAGAGCGGCTGGAACTGGGGCTGCTTGAGCAACTCGGTCAAACGCTGGCCGCGGTTCAACTGCTTCTGCGTGAGTGGATCAAGATCGGAACCAAACTGCGCAAAGGCAGCCAGTTCGCGATACTGCGCCAGGTCGAGTTTCAGCGTGGAACCGACCTGCTTGACGGCCTTGATGGCTGCCGAGAAACCGACGCGCGAAACCGACAGGCCCACGTTGACAGCCGGACGAACGCCGGAGTTGAACAGATCGGTCTCAAGGAAGATCTGGCCGTCGGTAATCGAAATAACGTTGGTCGGAATGTAGGCCGAAACGTCGCCCGCCTGGGTCTCAATGACCGGCAGAGCAGTGAGCGAACCGCCGCCTTTTTCTTTGGACATTTTGGACGAACGCTCAAGCAAGCGCGAGTGAAGATAGAAGACGTCACCGGGATAGGCTTCACGACCCGGCGGACGGCGCAGCAAAAGCGAAATTTCTCGGTACGCCATAGCGTGCTTGGAAAGATCGTCGTACATGACCAGAGCGTGCTTGCCGTTGTCGCGAAAGTACTCGCCTATGGAAGTGGCAGCATACGGAGCGAGATACAGCAGCGGTGCTGGCTCTGAGGCCGATGCAGCCACGATGATCGTATGCCCCATCGCTCCGGCTTCAGTGAGCGTCTGAACGACTTGTGCAATCGAGGAACGCTTCTGACCAATCGCGCAATAGATGCAGATCAGGTCATTCTTGGCGTTGTTGATGATCGTATCCAAGAGCACAGCGGTCTTGCCGGTCTGACGGTCGCCGATGATCAATTCGCGCTGGCCGCGGCCAATCGGAATCATCGAGTCAATGGCCTTGAGTCCTGTGGCCATAGGCTCACGCACCGGCTGACGGTCAATGATGCCAGGAGCAAGACGCTCAACCGGCAGAAACTCGGTTGAAGCAATCGGTCCCTTGTCGTCAATCGGCTGGCCCAGTGCGTTGACCACGCGGCCAATCAGCCCCGGACCCACTGGAACGCTGAGAATCTTGCCGGTGCGTTTGACCTCATCGCCTTCACGAACCTCGGTATAGTCGCCCAGAATTACAGCGCCCACCGAATCTTCTTCAAGGCTCAGAGCCAGTCCGGCGATGCCGTGCGGAAAGCTGAGCAGTTCGCCCGCCATGACCTTGTCCAGCCCATGCAGGCGGGCAATGCCGTCGCCCAGCGAGGTAATGGTTCCGACTTCGTCCACCTGGACCTTGGAGTCGTAATTCGCGATTTGCTCGCGTAGAAGTTGTGTTATCTCGTCTGCCTTGATCTGAGCCATCTCTGTCCTTTTGAGGGATCAGGGGTTAGGGATCAGGGGTCAGTTTGAACCAACCAGCTCTGAGTGATTACCCTAATTCCCGCTTCCCTAACACTGAAGACTGTTCATTACCCGGCGGTCAGCATTCCCTGACCCCTAATCCCTAATCCCTGTCGCCTAACCGGCGACAAGCGCTTCCTTCAACCTGTCCAGCCGTCCGCGCACTGAGCCGTCATAGACTGTGGAACCGATACGCACCACAGTGCCGCCGAGGATGGACTTGTCCAATTTGAAAGTTGCTTCGATGCGTGCGCCAGCCAGCTTTCCCACTCCGGCTGTCAGCGTTCCACGTTCGGCTTCGCCCAACTCGCGCGCCGTTACAATCTCTGCCTTGCGAATGCCCTGGCGCTGTTTCACTTCTGTGCGCCATGCCTCGACAACTTCATGCACCTGCGCGATGCGATCATTGTTGATGAGAATCGCCAGCAGGTTGCGCAACTCTTTTTGCAGTCCCAGTTTCTTGTTCAACTTGTCGAGTATGCCGACTTTTTCAACCGCCGGAATCGCCGGGTTGGCAAAACAGATGCGCAACTCGGCGCTGCCATCCCAGGTTGCCAGAAAATCACTCAACTGCTTGTCCAGCGCGGCTGTATCCAACTTGGCACTGGTTACGACATCCGCAAAAGCAACAGCATATCGAGAGACAAAGGCGGCCATTAGTTCACTCCCCCTTTATTCACGTCGCCGATGAACTCGGCAATCAAGGCTTTGTCGGCTTCGGGCGTCAATACCAGTTGCTTGGTGGCCTGCTCGATGGCCAGATCGGCGGCAAAGTGGCGCAGGCTGCGACGTGCCTGAGCAGTGGCTGAAGTCAGCTCCTGCTCGGCTGCGGCCACAATGCGTGCGCTTTCTTCTTTGATCGTGCTCTTGATGCGGGCTTCATCCTTGACGCTCTCAGCCTCAACCTGCGCACGGAACTCGGCAATCTCAGTGTAAAGACCGGCCAACCTGGCTTCGACGGCACTCAGGCGCATGTTGGCGTCTTCAGTGACCTTGCGGGCCGACTCGATGTCGTTGCGAACCTTCTCAGCGCGTGTACGCAAGAACTTGGGCAGAAACTTGAACAGCGGAATGCCGATGCCAAAAACGATGATGGCAAAGTTGAGGAATTCGAAAGTGGTAGCCGCCGTTTCAGGCGTGGTGTTGAAGGTCGTGGCCGCCCACTTGACGATAGGACCCTCAAGCCGGAAAGCGTTGTTCTGCTCTTCCTGGCTCGGCTTTGCTTCTGACTTACTTGCCTGGGCAGGCGCACCATCTTGTGCAATCAGCCTCACTGGCGCAATCGCAACCACGGCGCTCAATGCCGTCAAAAACAAGAGGCCAAAAACACGTTGGGAAAAACACTTGAACTGAATCGAATCTTTCAACGCGAACCCCCGGCAGCCAGCGGCAGCACTGCGCGAACCACCTGCGCGGCCAAATCTCCGGCGGAGGCTTGAATATTCTGCTTGGCCAGCACTGCCTCGGCATCAAGTTCCGCCTTGGCCTTGGTCAACTTTTTGCCAGCTTCTTTGCGGGCTGCATCCAACGCGACATCGCGCTCTGCGCTCCACTGCATTATGCGGGCCTCGCGTGCCTTGTAGACCTCGGCACGCGCCTCTCGCAATTTGGCGGCATATTCCGCAGTTTTCGCTTCAGCGTTGGCAATCGCCTTTTGCGCGTCTTCGACTGCGCCTTCCGTACGGGCGCGGCGCTCTGCGAGCGTTTTGGTCAGCGGACCCTGCACCAGGAACTGGTAGGCAACAACCAGCACAATGAAGAGAAAAATCGTGGGGACTGAGCCGAGCAGAAGTGTCCCGATTTGTTGAATGATTACGTCCATGCTGGTAGCGATTCACTCAGGCGATCAGTTTGGTCATGCGTGGTGGAACACTTTTTTGTAACAGGGGCGGAGCCGTAAGTCAATGCAGTTGAAGCCTATCAGGCAGAGTCCTGTGACTGCTGTCACGAATTTGGGAAAATAGTTCAAAAAAGGCTTGCTTTCCCTCGTAATCAGCCTAAACTTACCTTATCACCTAGACCCGGTTCAGGGTCCAGCGGGTCGCCGGTTTCGGGAAATCCTTCCACTCCCGTAGTTGGCGATCCGCCTCTTAATTTTCCGAGCAAGTTTGCTGGTTTGCAACGGGTCATCCCGCTATGGTTTGGAGCCAGTTACGGCTTTGTCTACGGTAAGCAAACCTTGCGTGCGCAACCATACTTCCAAAAGATTCGGCCATTGGTCCAAGGATTCATCGCCTTTGCCCAGGCCGGTTCCGTGCGGTCCGTTGGCGAAGATATGCGCCTCGGCGGGAACACCAGCTTTGACCAGCGCCTCATAAAAACGCAATCCCTGTTCCACTGGAACTGTATTGTCGTTGAATGTGTGATACCAGAATGTGGGAGGCGTGTCTTTGGTGACAAAAAGATCCGGCGAGTACGCGGCACGAAGAGCCTCGCAGCGGTCCATCAAATCAAATATCTTGCAGTAGCTGAGGTGCGATGTGTCGCTGGAAATTGCACCGATCCATGGGTAGCCCAGCACTAAATAATCTGGGCGACTTGAGACCCGCTCAATGGGATCTTCGGCATTTGGGTTACCTGCAACAAACTGCGTGCCGGACAGCGCCGCCAGATGCCCGCCCGCAGAAAAGCCAATGACCACAATGCGTTTCGGATCAATCTGGTAGTCCAGCGCTCTTGCTCGCACTGTCTGAATCGCGCGTCGCGCGTCGATCAGAGGCACCGGCAGCACATAGCCGTTCGAGGTGAGGCGATAGCTCAGTACGAAGGCGCGAAAACCATGCGCAGTGAACCAATCCGCAAACTGCCGTCCCTCCAGATTGGCCGCCAGCATGGCATAGGCGCCGCCTGGAAGGATCACCACCGCCGAGCCATTTGCGTGGCCCCACTGCGGCTCAAAGATGGTCAGAGTCGGAATATCTTCGCAGGCCGTGCCTTTGGCCTGGGGCGCATCTCCCGGCCATAGACGAATCGTCTGTATTCCGAGAAAATCATTGTTCGCGCCCGCCACCGCGCAGGGTTGCTTTTGAGCCTGGGCCACGGTGCAAACAAGCAAACCTGTCAAAAAAAAACCTACAAAGCGTTTCATGAAAAAACCTCAATCCTATTGTCGAGATTATAGCCACAATGCTCTATGTCCAGAAGGAAATTGCTTTGCCTGAACGGTCAGTTCCTCAGCCAACTCAAATCCGTATCGTGCAAAATAAAAAGCTGCGCCGTGCAGACGTTCCTGCAATCCTCCGCTTGGATAAAGCGCTTGCGAGATCGCCTCAGCGTGTCTGCGCAACGACTCTTCGCGCTGCAACTGAAAGTTCGCTGCCAGCCTGCGCAGGCGATTCATTTGATAGCGCATCTTGTTGGCCGCTGTTTCGCCTGATCGAACCAGTCCCGCATCCTGAGATCGCATCCACTCGAGCAGCGGTGCCAACTCGGCATCCAGCGCTTGGCCTGCCGCAGCAAGCAGTCGTTTACCCTCGACCGGCATGGATCGCGCAGCAAGCAACTGGGCCAGCGAGGCCGGGTTCTCAGCAAAGACTCGTTCCAACGTCAACTCGTGCGTGCGCAGCAATTCGGCAATCGTCGGTTCAATCAACGTGGCGGAAAAACGCGGCAGCACCGGCGTTCCCCGGCCAAGAATGCGTTCAAAAAGTACTGCGGACTGCGCGAAATACGCTATCTCTGCAGGGCCGCCAATGGTGGCTGAAGTTGAAAGCAGAAAATCTTGAAAAACAGGCCGCAGCAAAGCCGAGGGCGAGATGCGTTCTGGCTCAGCGTCCAGAATCCCCAATAAATCCGCGGTCGAAAAGCTCTTGCGGCCAGCCTGCCACAAGCCATTCGGCTCCTGCGCACTGGGTGGCTGCCGCTTCAGTGCGAGCCGAGCGCCAGTGCTTTCATCCAGCAAAAATAACAAGCTCGACTGTGCACCCACGGCGACTTGCGCGTGATAGCCGACTGTTTCCAACGCGTGATTGCGCTCAATCAACGCTGCATGCAATTCATCGGCACGCTCCAGGCCAGCTCGCAAGACTGGCGCGCCGATGCGATGAAGATCACGCCCCGCGGCATCGAGCACCAGCAAACCCTGTGCTGCAAATACCTTCTGATAAAACTCTGCAAAGGCCTGTGCAAAGGTGCGACCCGGCTGGTAAGCCGCAGCCAGCGCTTCCGTCGCATCGGAGTAACCCAGCAGTTCCCAAGCCTGCTCCAGCAGCGGTGAGATCGCATCTTCCAACACGATTCCACCAACCGGTACTGCTGCGGTTGGCGCACTTGTGTAGACCAGTTTGCGCAGCTCGCGCCGCGCGGGAATAACTACGTGATTGATCTCAGCAAAGTCGTGATCTTCAGTCGCCAACCAGAAGATGGCCACGTGGGGTCGCTCAGCCGCAGTTGCCTGCTGTGCACGAGCCAGCGCTGTTGCCGCTTTGAAGGGCGTAAACAACGGACCACCAAAGAGCCCAACCTGCTGACCAGTCACAACCGTTCCTGCGCCTTGCTGCAGCAATGCAAGCGCGGACGCGGTGGTTGGCGATGAGTTCTGCTGGGCGAGCAACCGCACCAACTCCGGCCAATGCGCTGGAACAGGCGGACGGGTAAGAGATCCACCCGATGAGTCGCCAAGATTGTATGGGGCAGCATAAAACTTCTGCGCGGCCGCACGCCCGCCGCAGTAGTCCTGAAAGAGCCGACTCAAACCCGGCACCGCAGTCATCGAAAAACTCTCTGTGCTCAATAACTTGTTCACGTCTGGTTCACTTGCCTCGGCGTGGGCTGAAGTGGAGATTGGCCCTCTTCAAGGATGCCACGTCGATCTGAATGGATGCAGAACTGGCATGCGCCTTCCGTTGAATTTTCGATTCACGGCTCTCGTTCACACGTTTGCCAAGTCCAAGGGCTATCATCGTAAGTGGGAGTTCACGCACTCTATGACCCGATTTGCAACTTGCCTTTCTGCCCTCTTGATCTTATGCTGTGCCGCTGTTGCCCAAACTGCGGCCTCTGACTCGCCTGCGGCCCCGGCTACGGTACAGCCCGCCGTCACCTCTGCTGAAAGCCCGGAGGTCCGCAGTTTTCAAAAGATTGAAGACTCCTGGTCGAACGCCGTCAATCAGCACGATCAATATGCTCTGGAGCTGGTCTTGTCTCCGCTGTTCGTAGATGTTTCTGCCAGCGGCGACATCACCACGCGTAACCAACAGTTGGCACAGGTGATCACCGGCGAAGACAAGACGCAGCATATTGAACAACGCGTCGTCACCGTTCGCATGCTGGGCGATATTTCAGTTGCCAACGGAACCTATGCGCTGCACCACAGAGTTGGCTCCGCGCAGGTAGACGAAAAGGGTGTATTTACGCAGGTCTTCGAGCGATTGCACGGTAACTGGGTCTGCATCAACTCGCAGCGCACTCTGCTGCGCGAAGACTCGAATGTGAAACAAAAGAAGCAATCGAACGCTGAGATGCCGTTTCACTTTCCGCTGTTTGGCAAGTAATTTTTTATCAACTGAGTCACTTGCAAAATTGCTTTCAGGCTGCGCTATGCGTCAGGGCACTTATTGCCGCTCACAATAGAATTTTGCAAGCGGCTCACAATATCAACAGTAAAAGACAGATAGCCTACGGGAAACACTGCGTTCGTAAGAAGCTAAAAGAGACTCAACCCTTCCACGCCCAGGTCCACATCGTAAACAGCTTCATTGGTGGCCAAAACAGTGGTTCCAAGCGGCGAAAACGCCAGCCCAACCAGGTTGATGCCAGCCAGCACCACGGATGCTTCGCCGGTGGGAGTGATACGCACCAGACCTCGCTGGCCGTGCAGGCAGGCGGCAACATACAGGTCGCCCTCACGCGAGAGCGCCAGCCCCTGCGGACGGCCCAGGCCGCGATACCACACTGTAGCCTGACCATTTGTATCGACAGTCCAAATTGCGTCGTTCGAGTTCAGCGACGGTGCGGTGACGAACAGAACGCCCTCCGCATTGATGGCGATATGATATGCGGCAGGACTCGGCTCCAGCGTTGCGAAAACAAAGATGCGGCGCTGCGGATCAATTTTGAAGATAGTGCCGCTGCGGTCGCCTACAAACAGGTTGCCCTGAGCATCGAAGGCCGCTCCCGTTGCCACGCCCATGCCTTCGGCGTAAATGGTGGATTCGCCAGCCTCATCGACGCGATAGACATTGCCCTCCGCTCGCGAAGTAACAAAGAGGTCGCCGTCTGGATTCAGCGCCAGGCCAGTGGCATTCAGAATTTCAGAGACAAACGGCATTCCACGACCGTCGGGGCTGATCCGCACCACCGAGACCGGAGTCTGCTTGCCACGCGCACCACTGATTGTCGCGTAGATCATGCCCGATCGGCTCACAGCGGGATTGGCCACCGGATGCAGGTCGCTGGAGAGCTGTCTGGCCACGCGGAGCGGCGCAGCGTTGCTGGCTCCAGTTGGATTGCGCACCTCAATCAGTCCAGTACCAGCCTGCTCTGGCACGCGCAGCGTAAGGCGGCTGGGACGGCTCATCAAAACATGGGCCGGGTGTCCATCCACCAGCACCGCAGGCGGACCAAACGAGAGCGGACCAAGATTTGCGCCGGTCAACTCGATCTCACCACCAGGCAGCGCAGCGGCAGGCACAATGTCGTCAATGCGCGGCTCAGGAAGCGTTTCGGATTGTGCGCGATTTCGGGCCATGGTTTCTAAATCCAGAGGTGCAAAAGCGATGCTACACCCAAAGCATACAACCCCGCGCCCACATCATCCAGCACAATGCCCCAACCGGCGGGCAAGCGTTCCAGACTGCGGACCGGAAATGGCTTGGTGATGTCGAAGAGGCGGAAGAGCACCAGCGCGAGTAAAGCGTGCCGCCAGTTGGCGTGGCTGCCCAGCAGAGCGATCCATTGGCCAGTCACTTCGTCCACCACCACAAAGCCGGGGTCTTTGCGGCCTGACTCGCGTGCTGCAATGGTGGCAGCCGGAATGCCAAGGATGAGCGAAAGCACGATGCCCACCAGCAGAGCCAGCAATAATGCTTGCGCCGTTGGGTGCAATCCCCAGGCGTAAGCGGCCCACAGCAGCACTGCCGCCACTGAACCCCAGGTGCCCGGACCTGGCTTGCCAAAGCCTGCTCCAAAAAAGGTCGCAACCGTCCATGCCCAGGTTGTTTTTTTGGTTGTGGATATTACCTCTGGCTCTGAGTGCGTTTGGTTACTCATCACTGGAATCCCCGCTGCGACCACCCAATCCGCCCAGGTCTTCGAGCACTTCCGGGTCCAGAATCGGCGAACTGATCTTGTACACGCCCATCGCCCACTTGCCCAGGTCGATCTTGCGGCAGCGGTCACTGCAAAAGGGAAAGTCCTCGTCCGTCACGCGAACCAGCATTCCACAGGTTGGACAATGAAGAAGTTTCACGGATTTTTTCTTGGTAGCCATCTTTGTAATTACCGCCAAAACGCAACGTTCCATGAATATCGTACAGGCTTCACGCTCGCGCTATCCACAAAGGTACACAAAAAACGCCACCCCCATCGGGAGTGGCGTTTTTTTTATAGCATTGCAGCCTTCTACTTGCGCTTAGCCGGAGCCTTGCTGGGCTTGGCTGGGGCACGCTTGGCCTTGACCGCCACCGGGAGTGGTTCTACTGCCATCGGAGCAGTCGGCTCGTCAAAGACTGGATCGGCGACGGCTTCCTCTCCGTGCGGAGCAAAGAAACGAACACCTTCCAGATTGTGCTCGCCCATCACATGCAAGCGCAGGAAGTTGGTTGAGCCGGACTTGGTGCGGGTTCCGGCGACGATGGCGATGACCTCGCGGGGCCGCACGTAGCCGTATTGCTCCAGCAGGCTCTCGGCGCACTCCACCAGCGCCTCAGTGGTGTTGACCTTGGGGCAGCGGATCGGCGTGGTGCCCCACAGCAGGTTGAGGCGATTGATGGTGACCTCGACCGGGCTGAGCGCAAAGATGGGCGCGGTGGGGTGGTACTTGGAGAGCTGGCGGGCCGTGTAGCCCGACTCCGTAAACAGCGCAATGCCGCGCAGGTCCAGGTCGTCGGCAGCGTGTGCCGTGGCTTCGCAGATGGTCTCGGCAATGGAGAGATGCGATCTGCGCTGTTGGCGGCGATCCGAGTAGTTCTGTTCCTTGATGTTGCGCTCGGCGTC
>Ga0182030_10023180_pt1 | contig 11500 bp, 6 predicted proteins | sample 812S3MmetaG_FD_121299 | JGI IMG/M metagenome (GOLD analysis project Ga0182030, IMG submission 121299) | Permafrost microbial communities from Stordalen Mire, Sweden - 812S3M metaG (Illumina Assembly) | ecosystem: Environmental > Terrestrial > Soil > Wetlands > Permafrost | place: Sweden...
GGAATGTCGTCGAACCCGATTACCGAACAGTCCTGGGGCACCCGCAAGCCGGCGCTGATGAGTGCCCGGATGCAGCCAAAGGCGGTCATGTCGTCGAAGGCCAATAGTGCCGTGAACGGGAGGTTGCGGGCGAGCAACTGTTGGGTGCCTTCAAACCCACCTTCATAACTGGAGAACGGATCGCTAAGCGTCACTACCAGCTGGGTATCCAGTTCCAGGCCGACCGTGCCGGCGAAGGCGCGGATTCCGTCCCACTGATGATGGCTGTCGATGATCAACTCCGGCCCGCGCACAAATGCGATCTTGCGGTGGCCGAGGCGGTAGAGGTGTTCCAGAGCCTGTTGGGCGCCCAGTTCGTTGTCGGTGGCAACCCAGTTCAAGGCCTCGCTGCCCAACTCGCGCCCCAGGATCACCGAAGGGATTTTCTGCGCTTCCAGGGCGCTGAGAAGCTCCGGCTCGAAGGAGAGCGAATTGGCGAGAATAATGAGCCCCTCCACGCGCCGCCCCAGCAGAACGTTCAGGTATTTTTTGAAACGCGAGCTGTCGTTCTGGATGTCGACCAGGAAGGGCAGGTAGTCGGATCGAGAGAAGCTCTTTTCAATGCCGCGCAGAATCTGCGCGCAGTAGGGGTCGGCGATATCGGGCACCATCACGCCAACAGTGTGGCTGTGGCGGCTGCGCAGCGCCTGGGCGAACGGGTTCGGCTGATAGCCCATTCCTTGGGCGATCTCAATGACGCGCTGCTTGGTGGCTTCAGGAATGAATTGGGCAAGGGGGGCCTTGTTGAGCACCATGGACACAGTGGTCGCGGATAGCCCGCATTCCTTTGCCACTTCTCGAATTGTGACCATTGTGCCCCCTCTGCCTTGACAACGCTTTATACCCGATGATAAACCATTTTAACGGGTCAATATACCGGTTTATTAAAACGATGCACTAGGTTGTATGGATGCGAATCTGGTCAGGTCAGTCCGGACCTGTGCGTGCTCCAGCATTTTTCAAGGGCATTCAAGGGCAGAAGGGTTTCTCTCATGATTTTGCATAGGAAGTCGGTTTTGGGTTTGATTGCAGCCGCAGCAGTCCTTTTGACTGCGCTTTCAGCCAAAGCCAGCATTACCGGGTCGATCTCGGGGACCGTGACGGATCCCAGCGGTGCGGTGCTGGTCGGTGTCAGGGTGACGGTCACCAGCGTATCCACGGGCATCGAGAGTAGCGCCGTCAGCGACGCCAAGGGGTTCTCTCGCTTTCCCGTCCTCAGCGTTGACACCTCCGGCGTGGCCGTCAACCAATCCGGATTCAGGCCTTTTCTCGAGAGCGGAGTCAAGATCGACGCCAACTCCGCCATTCAGATCGATATCCGGATGCAGCTGGGCCAGATGACCGACACGGTCACAGTCGAGAGCAACGCGGTGCAGGTGGAAACGCAAAGCACGCAGATGGGCGAAGTGATCGAAGGAGACGGCATGCGCAGGTCGTTTGTCGGGCCCGGCATGAACAACTTCAATCTCGCGCTGCTCAAGGACACCAAGATCAAGGACACCGAAGAACTCCAGTTCCGCGCGGAAGCTTTTAACGTCTTCAACCACGAACAATTCGATAACCCTTCGGGCAACTTCAACAATCCCGGGCCAAACGGATTTGGGTTTGTGACAGCGGCGCGCGATCCACGCATCATGCAGATGGCATTGAAACAACTGTTCTGACGAGCTGAACCTAGAAACAAGGAGCCAAATATGTCTGAACTGGCATTACTCGGCGGTAAGAAGACAAAGAACAAGCCGTTTCCGCTGTGGCCGCATTATGACGACAATGAGCGGCGCGCGCTGATGGAAGTACTGGAGAGCCGCGTCTGGTGGCGAACTCCGGGAACCAAGACGCTGGAGTTTGAGAGGGCATTTGCCGCCTATCACGGCGCGCGTCATGGCATCGCCGTGACCAACGGCACGGCGGCGCTGGAGGTGACCCTGGCGGCATTGGGCGTGGGCCACGGCGACGAGGTGATCGTCCCAGATTTCACATTTATCGCCACCGCCAGCGCCGTGCTTTTCGTCAATGCTCTGCCGGTTCTGGTGGATGTTGACCGGAAGAGCTACTGCATTGACCCTGCATTGGTCGAAGCGGCGATTACACCCCGGACAAAAGCCATCATCGCTGTGCACATGGGCGGGCATCCGGCCGATCTAGACCGGCTTCAGGAGGTGGCCAAACGCCACGGCATAGCCCTGATTGAGGACGCCGCGCACGCGCATGGCAGCGAGTGGCGCGGACGCAAGATCGGAACCTTCGGCACGGCGGCGACGTTCAGCTTCCAGGCAAGCAAACTGGTGACGGCGGGCGAAGGCGGAGCCATCTTGTCGAACGATGACGATTTCGAGCGCCAGGCCCGCTCGGTTCACGATTGCGGACGCCTGCCCGGCGAATGGTTTTACAGCCACTTCAATTACGGTTCGAATTACCGCCTGAGCGAATGGCAGGGAGCGGTGTTGGGGGTGCAATTGAGCCGACTGAAGGACCAGACGCTTCACCGGCACCGCAATGGACGCCTGCTGGACTCGCTGCTCGCCGAAATCCCGGGCGTCACACCCCAGATTTGCGATCCGCGTTGCACGCTCAACGGACAGTACGCCTACATCTTCCACGTGGATTCCCGTCACTTCGCAGGCATCTCCACTGGAAACTTCATTGCTGCCCTGAATGCCGAGGGAATTCCAACGCAGGCAAGCTATCCGCCTCTGCACGCCATGGATTGTTTTCGCAGCGGCGCGTATCGCAAACGCTTGAGCGGCGCTCAGGCGGAGCAAACGCATGCTTTCCTTGAGCAGGAGTTTCCCAATACCCTGCGGGGAGCCTGGGAGACCGTCTGGCTTCCGCAGTTCGCCCTGCTCGGAGACGAAGAAGATATGCGGGAAATCGCAGGCGCTATCGGCAAGATCCAACGCAATGCAGCAGAAATTGCCGCCAATGCCGCACACGCTGTCGAGGAGCGCATCGCGCGCTGACGAGTCCATGATCGAGAAGATTCATTATCACGGTTGGAACAACGCATGGCGATTGTCGAACGGCACGGTCGAGCTGATCGTGCTGGCTGACGTCGGGCCGCGCATCGTTCACTACGGCTTTTGCGGCCACGAGAATGTCTTTTACGAAGCCGCCGGCGATCGGGGCCTCAGGGGAGGAGATGAATTTCGTCTTTACGGCGGCCACCGGTTGTGGGTCTGGCCGGAGGTGGCGCGAACCTACTTCCCCGACAACCTTGCGGTCACGGTGAGTCAGGACGAGAATTGCGTCCGCTTTCGAGCTCCCATCGAAGATTGCGCGCCGGGAACGCAACTGGAGAAAGAATTCGCGATTGCGCTGGAGGCGGACGGCACGCAGGTGCGCATTGCCCATACCATTACGAATCGGAGCGCGGAAGCGACGCAACTCGCCATTTGGTGTCCTACGATGATGCGCCCGGGAGGCCGCGCTATTCTGCCTCTTCCGGCGCGCGCCGCGATGGATGCGGACCACTTTCAGTCGGTGGGTCCGATGACGCTGTGGGGCTTCACTGACCTCAAGGACCCGCGCTGGATCTTCGGCACGGATTATATTCAGTTATTGCAGGCGAGCAACTCACAGGCGCGATTCCCCGAGCAGATGACGGGGATATTCAACCCCGCCGGATGGGGCGCATACTACTCCCGTGGTGTGTTGTTCATTAAGCGCGCGGCGCCGGTGGAAAGCGCCCGCTATCCGGACTTCGGATGTAACTTCGAGATCTTTACCAATCCCCAGTTTCTTGAGCTGGAAACGCTGAGCCCGATTGTGAGGTTGGCGTTCGGGCAAAGCGCAAGCCACACGGAAACCTGGGCGCTGTTTCGCGACGTCCCGGAAGGCAACGACGACGCCTGGGTGGGTTCGGCCGTGCTGCCGCTGGCCTCGTCGATAAGCCCTGTTTAGTTCGGCAGCCGCCGGAGAATTCATTTGTATGCCGGAGTCTCTCCTGGAGACTCTCATTGAAGGAGAGAGCATGATGCGCATGAACCTTACCGGCTGGCGTCGCTGCCTGCCTGCTGTTTTTGTCTCTGTTACCGGCCTGCTGTTGTTTGCAGGTCCGCTCACCGCCCAAGTCGCGCCCAAGCTTCCAGAGAAAGTTCCCCCCAAGAGAAGCTCACAGATTGAGGACGGATTCGGCATCAACTCGGACATGCCGCGGGATCCCTATCTGCCCTGGAACCGGTGGTGGTGGACGCGCATGTTCGACGCCGGGTTCAAGTGGATCCGCATCGGGCAGTATGAGAATAGCTCCGACCGCACCAGCTGGGACTGGATCGAACAGAAGCGCGGCGTTTACTCCTCATCGCCGGAACTGGAAGATGCGGTTGATTCGCTGGTCGACAACGGCATCAATGTGCAGGTGCAACTGCTCTACGGCAACCAGATGTACACGGCGCAAAACGGAAAACTGCCCGATGTGAGCATCCCCGAGCCGGGGACTTTTCACAACGACGACCGCAGCTTGAACTCGGTGTTCTGGCCTCCGACCACGCCTGACCAGACGGCGGCCTTCAACAAATATGTGGCATGGACCGTGGATCATTTCAAGGACCGAATTCACTACTGGGCGCTGTGGAACGAGCAGGACATCGGCTACTGGAACCCCTGGGGCAATCCAGAGCAGTACGGTCACCTGCTTTCCAGCTTCGTGGATACGGTGCACAAGACTCCGGGCGCCAAAGTCCTCTACGGCGGGCAGGCCGATCCGATTCGTGAATTCGCCAAGACGGCTTTGGACGCTTGCAACTGCGCCGCGGGCATTGACGTCTTTTCGTATCACACCTATCCAGGATACGGGCAGAACATGAACCCGGAAACCATGGATTACGGCGCGTACCTGAACGAATCTCCGCGAGCGTTGCGCGAACTTGTCAAGAATTATCCGGGCATCAAGCCGGACATTCGGTTCTTCGACGACGAATTCAACTCCATTCCCACCTGGATCGGTTCCGATGAATCCGTGCAGGCGAAGTACGTGACGCGCGGACTGATCTACAATCACGCCGCGGGCGTGAAGACCTTTGTTTGGTTGCTCACGTCCGGCACGGACGCGAACGAATACGACGACTTCGGCCTCATCCACGGCCTGACCAACCACGACTACGACTTCAAGCCGCGCCCGGTGTTTTACGCTCTCCAAAACGCCAACGCATTGTTTGCGGACACAAAGTTCGATCCGTCCATCGAAGTTTCCGGCGTGGATACGCTTGCGGTGCGCAACCAGGCCGGCTTTCCGTTTCTGAGCTACGGCTTCCGCTCCAAAGGCGGCAAGGCGATTGTGGCCTACTGGATTGCGGCGCACAGCCAGCCGGGCGGAGGGTTCAAGGATTTCTACTCCGCGATGACGCTGAAGGGCACGGGCATTGAACATCCCGTCCTGATTGACGTTGTGTCAGGAGATATTCGTCCGCTGGAGTGGAAGAAGGGAACTACCGATACTCTGGAAAATCTCCCAATCACCGACAGCATCATGGCCATTGCCGACGCCGGATACTTTGACTGGCCGGTCTTGCCGGAGGCTCCCAGCTCGCTGAACGCAGCGCTCGCGGGCGGCACGGTGAAGCTTTCCTGGGAGGTGCATGGCGGCAATCCGCAACATATCGTTGTGGAGCGCCGCGAAGACCCGGGAAACGGCCGAAGCGCCTGGCACCGTATTGTCGAGTTGCCATCTACTGCAACGGACTATGCCGACTCGCAGGTGAAGAAGGGGCAACCAGTTTCCTATAGGGTGCGCGCAGTCAATGGCGGTGGGGAATCGGCCACGTCAAACACGGTGCGCGTCCCGGCAGCCTGAACTCGGCCCTCCGGTCTGTGACCATGAACTCCTGACTTCACTCCCCCCCACTTTCCTGCTGTGCCTGTGCACAGCTCGAAAGCGGGAGAACCACTCCCATCCACTACCCGCCCGACGCGGCAGAAAATGGACTTTCAAGGACCCATCATGACAACTGCTGCGGAAAATCCGCAAGTGGGAAAGATCGGCCTCCATCGCACGCTTGGCCTGTGGAACCTCATCATCATCGGCATGGTGATCATCCAACCCACCGCGCCCATGGGGATCTACGGCGTCATCAGCAACAAGGCCCACGGCCACGTCGTCACCACCATTCTCATTGCCATGATCGCCATGCTATTTACGGCCGTCAGCTATGGCCGCATGGCCAGGGTCTATCCCAGCGCCGGGTCGGCCTATACCTACGTTGGCCAGGAGATGCACTCCGCTCTCGGTTATGTGGTCGGCTGGGGCATGGTGATGGATTATCTGATCAATCCGCTCATCTGCACGGCCTTCTGCGCCAAGGCAGCGATGAATATCCTGCCCGGCCTCTCGTTTTACGTCTGGATCCTCTTCTTCGCCGCCTTCTTCACCTGGTTGAACCTGCGCGGCATCAAGACCTCGGCGCAGTTGAACGAGGCCCTGTGCGCGGGCATGGTGATTGTGGTCCTGCTGTTTCTGGGCTGCGTCGTACGCACTCTTTGGCACGTGCACCATGATCCCGGATTCTTTACCCATCCGTTCTACGATCCGGCCACTTTTCATTCCTCCAGCATCTTTGCTGGCACTTCGGTGGCTGTGCTGACCTACATCGGCTTCGACGCCATCTCCACCTTTTCCGAAGAGGTTCGGAATCCTCGCCGCAACATCTTGCTGGCCACGGTACTGGTCTGCCTCATCACCGGCCTGCTCTCCGGTTTGGAGGTCTATGCGGCGCAACTCATCTGGGGTTCGAAGCCCTTCGCCAGCGACAGTGTGGAGTCGGCCTTTGCGCTGGTGAGCGGCAAGGCCGGCGGCATGGTGTTCTTCCAGGTGGTTAACTTTACTCTGCTCATTGCCAACTTGGGCTCCGGGATGGGCTCTCAAATGGCCGCCGGGCGCCTCCTCTACGGCATGGGTAGGGGAAACGCGCTGCCCAAGGCGTTTTTCGGCGCCATCGAACCGAAACGCCGCATTCCCCGCAACAACATTGTGGCTGTAGGAGCGTTTGCGCTTGTCGGAGCCGGCCTGCTGGAGTTCTTTGCCGATCGCTTGGGTGGAGGCGCCTACGAGATCGGCGCACAGTGTCTGAATTTCGGTGCTTTTATTGCCTTCATGGGAGTGAATGCCGCTGCCTTCGTACACCATTTGCGGCATGAGAAGGGCCGGTATCTGAGCGGACTCCTGTCGCCTGCTCTGGGCTTTCTCATTTGCGCCTTCATCTGGGTCAATCTGAGTAGCAAGGCGCTGGTGCTGGGCTCGGTGTGGATGGTGGCAGGCATTGCCTACGGGGCATATCGCACCCGTGGCTTCCGGTCCGAACTGGTCACTTTCGAGGTTCCTTCGGATGCGGCCTAGGAGACGGCCACGCGCCGCGTCTCATTTGGCCGCCTGCGGCTGCTGAATGCGGCTTCCAAAGTGTCATTGAGCCCATGAACGCGAAAGTCTAGAAACCTCTGGGGGTATACCGGTTCCATCGCATCTGTTGTTTCTTCACCATCCGTTTCGCGACAATTTCATTGACCGCGGGCTCGACAAGTCCGGTTGAGTTCCGTTGACCAGCACGGTAACGCTTACCGAAATCGGGCATGGAGTCTGCGTTCAAATCCAGATAGCGTATCGCCTCCAGCAGCGTATGCGCTAGTTTTCCAAGGAGGGGATCAGGGCCGACGCATAACAATGTCCATACCTGCTCTATGCAGGGAGAAGGAAATAGGTAAGAAGGGGAGATGGACACCCTTTCGCGAGCTGCAGAGTTCGAAGACATCTTTGGAGATCGAGGCATATCTTGGGGGGGTGAGAGTGTCGAGTCACAGGCGTAGTTTTTTGAAAGGCGCTGTGCAGTGCGCGGGCCTGACTGCAGCATCGAGGATGATTGGCTTAGCCATGCCAGCGAACGCGGGGGAGGTTCCCTTTCCCGATCCGAAGAAAATGGAAGACCTGAGCAACGCGGTTGTAATTGCTCCGCGAGGTCTCTCGAAACGGGAGCAGAAGGCCGTTCAGGTCCTGATCGAAGAAGTCGAAAAGCGAACCGCGATTCGCTGGACTGTCTCGGAAGATGCGCAGCCGCAATCGTCCGGCCCGATGATTCTGGTTGGCTCGCAGAAGTCGTTCAAAGGAAGTCATGCAGACTTGCTGCGGGAGCTGAATCCTGGTTCCGAGTGGCCTTCGGAAGCAGAAGGATTCTTGCTCCGTACGGTGCGCCGCCTCTCTGGAAGTGTCATTGCCATTCTCGGGGCCGATGAGCGGGGGGTGCTCTTCGGCGTCGGCGAGTTTTTGCGCAAAATCCGTATGGCGAAGGGAAAAGCTTACGCACCTTTGACCCTTGAGATGACGAGCGCTCCAAAGTACAGGTTGCGGGGCCACCAGATGGGGTATCGTCCCAAGACGAACGCCTACGATGCGTGGACCGTTCCCATATGGGATCAATATATTCGCGACCTAGCCATCTTCGGCACCAACGCCATTGAAATCATTCCGCCTCGTTCCGACGACGCGGCCGATGGACCGCACTTTCCCCTTCCGCCGATGAGAATGATGGTTGAGATGTCGCGGATTGCCGACGATTATGGGCTGGACGTTTGGGTTTGGTATCCGGCCATGGATCCGGACTATTCGGATGCGAAGACGGTAGAATCTGCCCTCCGGGAATGGGCCGAGGTGTTCAAAGCAGTGCCGCGCATCGATGCGGTCTTTGTCCCCGGAGGCGATCCGGGCCACACGCGGCCCAAGTACATGCTCGCGTTCATGGAAAAGCAAGCGGAAAATCTGCGCCGCTATCATCCACATGCGCAGATGTGGATATCTCCGCAGGGTTTCGATGAAACCTGGCTGCAGGAGTTCTTGGAGATTATCAATCGGGAGCAACCGCGCTGGCTTGACGGAATTGTGTATGGCCCTCAGAATCGGTTGGGGCTTCCCGCTCTGCGCAAACAAATCCCTGTGCGATATCCAATCCGTTTATATCCTGACATCACCCACAGTACAGATTGCCAATTTCCGGTTGCAGACTGGGATGTTGCATACGTGATCAGTGAGGGAAGGGAAGTCATCAACCCGCGGCCTCGCGCGCAGGCCGATATCTTCCGTGTACAAGCGCCTCACTCGATTGGCTTCATCAGTTACTCGGAAGGCTGCAACGACGATGTGAACAAGTTCTTGTGGAGCGCGTTGGCATGGAATCCGGAGAAGCCGGTCGTCGATATTCTGCGCGAATACAGCGCATTGTTTGTTTCCGATCGTCTCAGCGAAGGATTTGCCCAGGGATTGATAAGCCTGGAAGCAAATTGGCGAGGCCCATTAATTGCAAACACGTCCGTTTACACCACTCTGGAGCAGTTCCAGACGATGGAGGCTACGGCAACTCCCGCTGAACTTTTTAGCTGGCGCTTTCAAATGGGTGTATATCGTGCATACTACGACGCCTATGTGCGCAGCCGGCTCATCCAGGAGACCGATGCGCAGGATCGAGCAATCAGCCGCCTGGCGGAAATCCGCCGCGTGGGCGCCAAGCCGATTCCGCTGGATGTGGACGACGAAGAAATGCGGGCGACCAACGGGACGAATCCATTGGAGTTGATCAAACTGGCTGAGATCGAGCTGGATGCTCCCCTGCGGAATAGACCTTCGCAAGACTGGCGGGCGCGGATTCTTGCTTTGGGTGAAGGCCTCTACCAGAGTATCCGCATGCAACTCGCGGTGGAGGGTTATCAGGCCGAGGCAGTGACCCGTGCAGCCAACCTCGACACTCTCGACACTCCGCTGACCGATGGGCCATGGCTAAGAGAGAAGTTTGCCGAGATCCGGAAAACGCCGTCTGCAAGCGAACAAATCAGGCTGATCGAGGCAATCCTAGACCGCACGAATCCAGGACCGGGAGGGTTTTACGACAATCTGGGCGATGTCATGTGCCAGCCGCATCTGGTGCGCGGTGTGGGCGCGTCCCAGGATCCTGAGTTTCGGGCTACATCCTTCGTAGGGGGCGCTTATCCGGATTTCTCGGGAGTTGCTATCCCCGTGGCGTGGAAGCGTTGGGCGGGCTCTCTTTTCGATGCGCCCCTCCAGATGTTCTACCCGGAATTGGATTCATGGGCTCAATACCGCGTGCGGGTTGTGTATGGAGGGGATGCACCGGATGTGAAGATTCGCCTTGCGGCGGGAGACAACATCGAGATCCATCCGCTCATCGATAAGCCTGTTCCGATTCGGCCGCTTGAGTTCGATATTCCGCAGCAGGCCACCGCAAAAGGCTGCCTAACCTTGAGCTGGTACAGGCCACAAGGGCTTGGAGGGGATGGGCGAGGTTGCCAGGTCTGCGAAGTCTGGCTGATGAGGAAGTAAGTACTTCCAAGAATGGAGAAGATTGTCGTGCCAGGTGAAAGCAAGGAACAGGAAACAGTATCCTCGGTGATCACCCAAAAGCGGCCATAGATTATCACTTCAAAACCGGCCATAGAGAGACGGCCTAAGACATTAGCTCCGACGGGGGAAATTAGCCTCTGTTGGCATGGGTAATGTCTTGGAAAAAGCGAAGCAGGAACAGGTGATTGCGCTGGGGCGTCTTGGTTGGTCCCTGCGTCGGATTGAGTCGGCGACGGGAGTCCGTCGCGAGACGGCTGGCGGCTATTTGAGGTCGGCCGGGATAGCACTGCGGACGCCGGGAGGTTGGGGTCGCAAGGCTCCAGCAAAAGCGGCCACTTTGGTGACCACCGGCTCTGACAGTTCAAAACCGGCCATAGAGGTGATTACCGGCCTTATAGGTTCCACAGCCGCCGATAATTCAAAACCGGCCAACGAAGTGATTACCGACATTTTGCCGGAAGTGACGTTGCCGGAGCAAGTTGGCAAGCGCCCTTCCGGAGCCAGTGAACCGTATCGGGAGATGATCGAGTTGGAGCTGTCGCGGGGCCGCAACGCGATGGGTATCTGGCAGGATCTGGTCGATGGGCACGGGTTTGGAAGCAGCTATCAGAGTGTTCAGCGATTCGTACTCAAGTTGCGCGGAGCCATATCGCCTGAAGCGCGGGTGATCATCGAGACGAAACTCGGTGAGGAGGCCCAGGTTGATTACGGAACGGGGCCGATGGTGCGCGATCCCGACAGCGGCAAGTACCGGCGCACGCGGCTATTTGTTCTGACGCTGGGATGCAGTCGCAAATCGGTTCGGCTGCTGGTCTTCCGTTCGAGTGCGCGGGTGTGGGCCGAGCTGCACGAGAAGGCCTTTCGCCGGCTTGGAGGTTCGCCGCGGGTCGTGGTCCTGGACAACCTCCGCGAAGGCGTGTTGTCTCCGGACTTCTACGATCCGGGCCTGAACCCCTTGTATCGCGACGTTCTGGCACACTACGGCGTGACGGCACTGCCGTGCAAAGTGCGCGATCCAGATCGCAAAGGAAAAGTCGAGAGTGGCGTCAACCATGCGCAGATGACGCCGTTGAAGGGCAAGAAGTTCGAGAGCCTGGAAGAGGCGCAGGCGTATCTGGACCACTGGGA